>Ga0224497_10001684_pt1 | contig 13808 bp, 12 predicted proteins | sample SF_Jul11_sed_USG_4_FD_167970 | JGI IMG/M metagenome (GOLD analysis project Ga0224497, IMG submission 167970) | Sediment microbial communities from San Francisco Bay, California, United States - SF_Jul11_sed_USGS_13 | ecosystem: Environmental > Aquatic > Marine > Sediment | place: USA... | reverse complement strand
CGGCGCATATTTTTACCTGCCACAGGTGGGGCGGATTGTCGCCTATCATCGACTTGAGCCGGCTCACCGCGAGCCCACAGATATCTTCCCCCTGGTCGTGCAGGTAGTTGACAAAAATCTGTACCTGCGGCGAAATCAGGTGCTTCAGCACGCGCCGTGCGGTGGTCAGGCTGGATTGCAGCACCAGGTTCGCGCGCGCGGCGTCGAAGGCGACCTGGTTGGCATGGTCGTTCTGGCGCACGATGGTAAACGCATTCGGTTTCAGCTCGTGCACGCTCATCAGGATGCTGAGGTTGGCATGGTCGTTGTCGGTACCGGCGACGACGCCGGCCGCGCGATCGATACCCGCGGCCTTCAACGACGCGCGGGTGGCATGACCATTTATGATGCGCGCGGCGCCCTCGATGTTCGCGGCCTTCGGGTCGATGATCACCGGCTTGATGCCGTTGCGCACGAAATGCCGGTACATCCATTTCCCCATGCGGCCGTAACCGCAGATGATCCAGTCCCCGGTCGGCAACTGGACCGGCTGACCCAGCCTCGCTTCCGGGTTGCGCACCAGGCAGCCGTTCAGGTTGTGCAGCCGCGGCGCGGTGATCGCCATGCTCAACAGCTGGGCGAAGATTTCGAACGGGTTGATGATGGTCACGTTGCCGAGCGATTTCAGCTGCGTGATATGCCGTTTCGAGCTCGAGCGGCAAAGAATATGTAAATCCGGGTTCAGCAAGCGCGTCATCGTCGAGATGCGCGCATTGATCTCTTCGTCGACCGTGAGTATCACCAGCGCCCTGCAGTTGGACATGCGCACCCCGGCATCGATCAGGTGCTTCGGCACCGTCGGATCGGCGCACAGCCCGGGCATATCGGCATTATAGTCACGCAGTTTCAACGCCTTGATGCGTTCCGGATCGATATCGATGATCACGCCGCGCAACCAGTTGTCGTTGAGGCCGCGCGCCAGCAGGCTGCCGGTATCGCCGAAGCCGCAGACGATAAAAAAGGGTTCCTTGATGCCGCGCACCGACCTCGCGAAGCGATGCTCGTTGAGCGCCAGCAGAAAATGCGGGTTTTGCACCAGGCGAAAAATCGAGCCTATGGCGTAAAGCCATGCGACCACGCCCATGTAGATGCAGACGATGGCCCACAGCCGCTGCGCGTCGGTATACTCGGTCGGTATTTCGCCAAAACCGGTCGTGGTTGCGGTAAAGGTAAAAAAATAAAACGCGTGAAACAGGCTCATGTGCGCGGGATTGCCGTCGGCGTCCTGTCCCGGCATCAGCGCCATGCCGGTAATCCCGATCGCGTAAACGATGATCAGCGCAAAAATCGGCCCGCGCATGTAGCGCAGCACCACCATCGAGACCCGGTCGAGTTCTGAAGTGGTTGCCATGACGGGACCCTAGCGGCGCGAAATGAGCGTATCGCCGACCAGGATGACCACGGTTACGAGACTGGCGAGCAGCGCGCCGCCCGCCAGCGATACGATGTTGGCCATCGACTCCGGGCTGGGTCCGGTCGCGGTCTCGTTTTCGGTGATGATCCAGACCACGCGCGCGGCGATCAACAGCACGTCCACGACGAGGCTGCTGGCCAGCAGCAGCGCACCGACCTGGGAGCGATCGCCGAGCTTGAGCCCGGTCGCGATCAGGTTGATCAGGATTGCGATCGTCAGCATCCAGACGTTGTGGTGGCTGGCGTTGTCGATATCGCCTATCACGAAGGCGAAGGTAAAGGTTAGCGCCAGAATAATGACGAAACCGAAAACGACCCGCTCCAGGTTCATGTTCGCACCCCACTGTCTTTTCTTGTGCCGACTAGAATACGCCGATGCGCACGATTCGTCACCCGCCGCAAAATGATGTCGCTTTAATCGGCCCTGCTAGTATCATTCGGCTCTAGTCCGGACCCAGGTTTAACCGAGTATGAGCGATGATTCTGCGGCGATTGTGGACGCCGCCGCCCAGCGTAGAATCCAGGCCTATCGGATCGAGCAGATCGGCAGGCGGCTGAACCAGGCCGATTGCCCGGCGATCGTGCTGTTCGACCCCGTCAACATCCGCTACGCCACCGGCACGCGCAACATGCAGGTCTGGGCGATGCACAATATCTGCCGTTACGCGGTTTTGTTCGCGAGCGGCGAAACCGTGCTGTTCGAATTGCCGAGCTCGGCGCACTTGTCGCGCGGCCTGGTCGGCGATATCCGCACCTCGCTCACCACCGATTTCATGGCGGTCGGCGGCCGCAGCGTCGAGATGGGCCAGCGCTGGGCCGAGTCGATGGTAGCGCTGTTGCGGGAAAAGGGCATCGGCGAGAAGAAGCTCGCCATCGATCGCGCCGACCTCGTGCTGGTGCAGCAGAGCCAGCGCCAGTCGTTGCAGCTGGTCGAGGGTCAACCCATCATGGAGCGGGCGCGCGCGATCAAGTCGCGCGACGAAATCGAGGCGCTGCGCCGCTCGTTGCAGACCTGCGAGCAAAGCGTCGCCGCGATGCGCGAGCGTTTGCAACCGGGCATGCGCGAAACCGATGCGCTGGCGCTACTGATTGACGGCAGCATACAGCGCGGCGGCGAGTACCCGGAGACCCGACTGCTGACCTCGGGACCGCGCACCAATCCATGGTTCCAGGAAACCTCCGATCGCGTCTTCGAGGACGGCGACATGGTCGCCTTCGATACCGACCTGATCGGTCCGATGGGCTATTACAACGATATATCGCGCAGCTGGGTGGTTGGCGATGGCAGGCCGGCCGACGAGCAGCGCCGGCTGTACGCGCTCGCTTACCAGCAGATGCAGCACAATACCGCCTTGCTGCAGCCGGGTCTCGGTTTTCTCGAGTATTCGGACCAGGCCTTCCAGCTGCCCGAAGACTGTATACCGAATCGCTATGCCGACGTCGCGCACGGCTGCGGTCTCGGCGTCGAGTACCCGTTCATCTGGTACCGGGAAGACCAGGAATGGGGCGCCTATGACGGCGTATTCGAAGAGAACATGGTGGTCTGCGTCGAGTGCTATGTCGGCAGGCTCGATGGCCGCGAGGGCGTCAAGCTGGAGCAGCCGGTCTGGCTCAGCGACGCGGGCCCGGTGGTGTTGTCGCAATATCCTTTCGAACTTGATTACCTGTGAGGCATGCAATGAATATAGGTTTTATCGGTGTTGGCAATGTCGGCGCGAAACTCGCCGGTAGCCTGTTGCGCAACGGTTACGATCTCTGGGTGCGCGACGTCGATATCGACGCGGCGCAGGCGCTGATCGACCGCGGCGCGGTCTGGGTCGATTCGGGCAAACAAATGGCGGAAACCTGCGACGTCGTGATCACCTGCCTGCCGTCGCCGGCAGTGTCGGCGCAGGTCATGGAAGAGGCCGGGGGCGTACTCGAGGGCATGGGTCCCGGCAAGATCTGGCTCGAAATGAGTTCCACCGATGCCGATGAAATCCGCCGCATCGGCGCCCGCGTCGAGGAACAGGGCGCGATTGCGCTCGATTGCCCGGTCTCGGGCGGCTGTCACCGCGCGGCCACCGGCAACATCGCGATCTTCGTCGGGGGCAGGCGCGGCGCCTTCGAAAAGGTGCTGCCGCTGTTGACGACCATCGGCCGCAACCTGCTGCATACCGGCGAACTCGGCAGCGCGTCGATCCTGAAGGTTGCGACCAACTATCTCGCCGGCGTGCAGCTGATATCGACCGGCGAAGCCTTCATGGTCGCGAAGAAGGCCGGCATCGATCTCGCGGTCGCCTACGAGGCGATCCGGATCTCGTCGGGCAACTCGTTCGTGCACGAAACCGAGGGGCAGTTGATCCTGAACGGCAGCTACAATATCAACTTCACGATGGACCACGAGGTCAAGGACCTGACCCTGTTCGACGACCTCGGCAAGAAATATGGCGTGCCGCTGGAAATGTCGCCGCTCGCGGTACAGATCATGCGCGACGGTCTCGCCAGGTACGGCCCCCGGGCCTGGTCGTCGATGGTGGTCAAGCGACTCGAGGACGCCTGCCACGAAGATCTGCGCGCGCCCGGTTTCCCCGAGCAACTGGTCGACGCCGAACCCGAGGCTCCCGGCACCGAGATAAAACCCCGGCAGGCTGACCGCTAGGCTATGAATTCTGGTTGTCGTCTTTACGCAGGATGTCGTGCAGCTCCACGTGGCTGCAGGCTCGATCGGTACAACCTGCGAGGCTGATCGCGGCCTTCGCCGCCAGCGGGGCATTGACGAAAACACCGCCGATCAGCATTCCATCCCTGACCCGCAGATGTTTCCAGTTGTATTTGCTCGGGCCGCCATCGGTCGGCGATTGCACCTCGGTAGCCGGATCGAGATCGCCGAAACTTTTCAGGTCGATACCGCCAACCTTCAGGTGCACCGGCGGCAGCGAATGCAATCCGTCGCTGAACGGGATATTTTGCGCGTTGCGAATCACCATTTGCCATTCGTTCTCGGAAAGCCCCTCCAGCACGGTAATTCTTTTGCCCTGCGCTACACCGTCGTGATTTTCGTCGTAATCGAAATATACCATGGCGCCATCCCCGGTCTTGACCTGCGGCTGAGCCAATCATGGTATCGCTACCCGACAAAAATTGTAACCGAGCGCGCATGGACTTAATATCCGCTCATGAATGCGAGCTATAGCACGATACAGGTCAGTCCCCTGAGCCCGGCACTCGGCGCCGAGATCGACGGGATCGACATTGCCGCGGGTGTCGGCGATGACCAGTTCGCCGAACTGCGCCAGGCCTTCGTCGACTACTCGGTCATCTTTCTGCGTGACCAGGATATAACGGAGGATCAGCACATCGCGTTCGCGGAGCGCTGGGGCGCGATCAACGTCAACCGGTTTTTCCAGCCGGTGGCGACCCACCCCAGGATTGCCGAGGTGCGCAAGGAGCCGCACCAGAAGGCGAACATCGGCTCCAGCTGGCACACCGACCATTCCTACGACGGGCTGCCGGCGCTGGGTTCCATCCTGTACGCGCGCGAGGTGCCGAGCGTCGGCGGCGATACCCTGTTCGCCAGCATGTACGCGGCCTACGACGCGCTATCCGACGGCCTCAAGCGAATGCTGTCGACGCTGAAGGCGGAGCACTCGAGCCGGCACGCGTTCGGCGCGGGTGCCTATGCGGGCACCGACACGGAGGATCTCGGCGGCAGGCTCGGCAACACCGCGGCCGCGACCCAGGATGCCGTCCACCCGGTCGTGATCCGGCACCCGCTGTCGGGCCGACCCGCGCTGTACGTCAACGGCGACTTCACCGTCAGGTTCGAGGGCTGGACGAAGGAGGAGTCGCAACCCCTGCTCGATTACCTGTATGCCCACGCCCGGCAAAACGAGTTCACCTGTCGCTTCCGCTGGCGCCGTGGATCTATGGCGATCTGGGACAATCCCGCCACGCACCACTGCGCGCTCAACGATTACCACGGCGAACGCCGCCTGATGCACCGGATCACGATCGAAGGCGAGCCGCTCGCGGCCTTCGCCTAGTTCGCACCCCGGCAGATTGACGAACCCCTAAGGTCGGCCCGCCCGAAGCGTCTGGATTTTTTCGCAGGCATTGCAACCGTTTTGTTATGCTGCACGGGTATTCGCAACCACGGGACAACGCCATTCAACCCAGACCCTCCGCATTGCTGGTCATTCCCGGTGACGTGGGAATACCCCTTGCCAGGTTAAACGCTTTCGAATGCTTCTCGCGGGCGCTGCTGGTCGGCGTCATCCCGCTGCTGGCGTTCGAGGCGCTCGGCTCCAAGCAGGCGGTGACGCTGGTCTACCTGCTCGCGTCGCTGATTACGCTGACGGTCACGCTCAATTTCGCAGCGCTGGAACGCTGGTTGAAACGGCGCTGGGTGGTAACCCTGGCGGGCGGCTTCTCGTTGTTATCCGCCGCGATCCTGCTGTTTGGCGACGGCTACGAGCTGGCGCTGGCGATCGGCCTGCAAAAGGCCGCGGGCTCGCTATTCGCCGTTTGCCTGTCGCTTTACATCATGGACTACATCGGAAAAAGCGAACTGATCCTGACCGAGTCGCGCCGCATATTCTATAGCGGGGTTGCCTGGATAATCGGCCCGACGCTCGGGATCTGGATGTGGAACGAGGCCGGCCACTGGACGCCTTTCGTGTTGACCATGCTGTCGTCGATGGTCGCGCTGGCTTACTTCTGGTATCTGCGGCTCGGGCATAACGAGGTTATCAGCAAGGCGAAAAGCGCCTCGTCGAACCCGTTAAAATTGATTCCCCGGTACTTTTCCCAGCCGGCGCTGCGCATCGCCTATGTTATTACGCTGACGCGCTCCGTGTTCTGGCTGACGCTCTTTATCTACGGGCCCATCTACGTCATCGAAGCGGGACTGCCGAGCTGGATGGCCGGGGGCCTAATATCGCTGACCAGCGCATTGATGCTATTAAGCCCGCTGACCCGCAGGCTGGTGGGCCTGCACGGCACCCGCATCGTGATCGTCGTGGCCCAGACCATTTGCGCCGGCGCCCTGGTCATGCTGTTCATCAACGGCAAGCCGACGCCGGTCGGTCTGGTGTACTGGGTTATTGCGTCGTTCGGCGCCGCCGCGCTGGACGTGGTCGGCAACATTCCGTTCATGCGCATGGTGAGAGGGCGGGAAAGAACCGAAATGACGATGATATTTTCGACCTGGCGCGAAGCCTCGAATCTAATTACGCCGCTGCTGGTGTCGCTGGTGCTGCTGGTGGCGCCGATCGAGGCCTTTTACCTGCTGCTGGCCGCGCTGCTGCTCCTGGCCAGTTTCGCCACGTCGTTCCTGCCGCGCCGGCTTTGAACGAGGGGCCGGGCGCACCCGGCCCCGATCGATCAGGCTACCGACCTGACCTCGTGCATGTGCACGTCCCGTTGCGGGAAGGGAATGCTGATGCCCGCCTCGTCGAACCTGATCTTGACGATTTCGAGCAACTCGGTGCGCGCCGGCCAGTAGTCTCCGGTCTGGACCCAGGGCCGCACCTGCAGGTTGACGCTGCTGTCGCCCAGTTCGCCGACCCGGATCACCGGCGCCGGGTCCTCCAGGACGCGTTCGTCCGCATCGAGTATGGACTTGAGGATGTCCTTGGCCTGACCGATGTTGTCGTCGTAACCGATGCCGAAGACGAGGTCGATGCGCCGCGTCGGCAGCGTCGTGGCGTTGATGATATTGTCACCGATGATCGCTGAATTCGGCACGATAATGCGCTGGTTGTCACCGGTGTGCATCAGCGTCGCGAACAGGCCGATCTCATCGACCGTGCCCTCGGTACCGCCTGCGGTGATGTAGTCGCCGATCTGGAATGGGCGGAAGATGATGATTATGACGCCAGCGGCGAAGTTGCCGAGCGAATCCTTCAGCGCCAGGCCGACAGCCAGTCCGGCGGCACCGAGAATGGCCATGAACGAGGTGACATTGACGCCGAGCGAATCGACCGCGGCGATCACCACCGCGATCAGAAGGATGCCGTAGGTGATGTTACCGAGGAAACTGACCAGCAGGTCGCTCATCCTGGACCGGCGCATTGCCTTTTCGAGGACGTTGGCGAGGATGCGCGCGACGATCTTGCCGATGATGAAGATCGCGATCGCGATCGCGATCCTGATGCCCCAGTCGGCGGCGTTCTCGCTAAACCAGGTCATAATGTCTTCCATCATGCTAAAGTTTTCCATGTTACCTCCCGAGATTTATACGTATTGGTTAAAAATTCGGGCGCGATTGTGCCATTTGTCTCTCGTTTTGGGGAGCGGAATTTTAGAATTCTGAAAATAATGCTGAATTCGGGGGGTACTGGAACTCTGACAACAGTCAAACTGCAAGCAACAGTTTACGGGGGAACTCATGGCACCACCTTTTGACAACGATTCGGTCAGCCCGTTCGTGGTCGCCACCGCGACCGCCCCGCTTCCACCTAAGGAGAAAACCGTATGAAAGCAAGCGAACTGTTCGTGCGTTGCCTCGAAAACGAGGGCGTCGAGTACATCTTCGGCATCCCCGGGGAAGAAAACCTCGATGTCATGGATTCCCTGATCGGCAGCCCGATCAAGTTTATCACCACGCGCCACGAGCAGGGCGCCGCGTTCATGGCCGACGTCTACGGTCGCCTTACCGGCAGGGCAGGGGTGTGCCTGTCGACGCTGGGTCCGGGCGCGACCAACCTGGTCACCGGGTTTGCCGACGCCAACATGGACCGCGCGCCGATCGTCGGCATCGCCGGGCAGGCCGCCACCACGCGCATGCACAAGGAAAGCCACCAGGCGTTGGACCTGGTAAACCTGTTCGAACCGATATCGAAGTACAGCGTGCAGATTCGCGAGCCGGAAATCGTTGCGGAAATCGTGCGCAAGGCGTTCAAGGCCGCGCAGGCCGAAAAGCCGGGCGGCAGTTTCATCGATTTTCCCGAAAACGTCGCCGAGATGCCGGTCGAGGGCAAGCAACCATTAAAGGTACAGAGCGCAAAGTCGCCGGTTCCGCCGTCGCAAAAAATCACGCAGGCGGCAAAAATAATTTCGCAGGCTGGATTTCCAATCGTCATGGCGGGTAACGGCGTGATTCGCGCCGGGGCAAGCACGGCGCTGGTGTCGTTTGCCGAGAAACTGAACATCCCGGTCGCGACCACGTTCATGGCGAAGGGCGTTATCCCGTTCTCGCACGAGCTGTCCCTGGGCACGGTGGGGCTGCAGGCACACGACTATATCGCCTGCGGATTCGATCGCGCCGATGTCGTGATCTGCGTCGGTTACGACATGATCGAGTATCACCCGCGGCTCTGGAACGAGCACAACGCCGCCAAAATCATTCACGTCGACATGAGCCCGGCCGAGGTCGACGAGCACTATATTCTCGAATGCGGCGTGGTCGGCGACATCAACGCCGCGCTCGACGGCATTGCCGGCGAGGCCGAGCCGCAGGTGGAATCGAAATCCAGGTCGCTGCGTGAAACCATCGTTGCCGAGTTCACCGAGCATGAAAACAACGATGCCTTCCCGCTGGTGCCGCAACGCATTATCCTCGACCTGCGCAAGGCGCTCGACCCTGACGATATCGTCGTTTCGGACGTCGGTGCGCACAAGATGTGGATGGCGCGCATGTACCAGGCGGAACGCCCCAACACCTGCATCATTTCCAACGGTTTCGCGGCCATGGGCATCGGCCTGCCGGGCGCGATCGCGGCCAGGCTTGCCTTTCCCAATCGCACCGCGTTGACGGTCACCGGCGATGCCGGGTTTCTGATGAACTCGCAGGAAATCGAGACCGCGCTAAGGATCGGGGTCGCGATCGTGATCCTGGTCTGGAACGACAGCGAGTACGGGTTGATCAAGTGGCACCAGGATCGCCGTTTCGGTCGCGACACGCAGATCGAGTTCAACAATCCCGACCTGGTCAAGTATGCCGAGAGCTTCGGTGCGAAGGGTTACCGCGTCGAAGCGGCGGCGGACCTGCTGCCAATACTGAAGCAGGCGATCGCCGACGATACCGTCGTCGTAATCGACTGCCCGGTGGATTACTCGGAAAACATGAAGCTCACCGAAAAGCTCGGCAGCCTGGTCTGCCCGATCTAACTCGCACTGCTCGACCTCCTGTTGCTGTCGTATCCGGCACGCTCGCGACGAGTGTGCTCGTGAACTTCTGGATGCGAGGCCTCCGGCAACCATGATCGAGCCCGGTCAGGTGGTACCTAAAACCGGCGCCAAACCACAACTAATACACTCAGAAAGTGGTTGAAATCGTAAAAATGCGTTCCCTGTTTATTCTTATATGTTACCTATCCTCTTATTGTCTGGGATCAATCTATTGTCAGGGATCAATGAAAAGTGCCGAATGAAGCCTGATACTAACCGTTCTGCATTATGATAAACAAAGGACTTGTCTGGTATGTCTGACAAGATGACTCCCAAAGAACCTGAGCAAGTTTCCTGCGATATTTGCATGAAAGAAGTTCCGATAGACGAGGCTAATAGTTGCGAAGCAGTGGACTACGTAGTCCATTTTTGTGGCCTGGAGTGTTTTCAAAAATGGAAAGAAAACAAGCAATTGGAGCAAGAGAAGTAGCGATAAAAACTTGAACCTTATGTCAGATAAAAGGGCCAGGTCTGTTTGATAGCTTGCCTTGACGAGGGTCAAGGCAGCAATAAACCCGTTTGATATATTAGAAATTTATAAATTATACGGAAAAGGACATGTCGGACAGTCACACTTATAAAAAAATCGAAATCATAGGGTCCTCACCGAAAAGCATCGAAGATGCGATCAAGAATGCTCTCGCCGAATGCAACAAAACCCTGCACAATCTCGAGTGGTTCGAGGTGGTCGATACGCGCGGTCATATTGTGAACGGCGAGGTCGCGCATTATCAGGTCACTTTAAAAATCGGTATGCTAATTCAATCAGATCATTGACGTTAAATAGGGAGAAAATTTTTCAGGATCAGGCATGGATGGCACTTACTTAAGAGTCAGAAGTCATTCCCGCGCAAGCGGGAATCTTGCCAAAAACGCATTCGAGCAACCATGAGATCCCCGCTTTAGCGGGGATGACTCCCTTATGTAAGTGTCATTAAAATCGGACGTCCGTTACTGGCCGATGCTGAAATGAATAAGGGACAGGCTGAACCATTCCCGCGGTCGAAAGAACGGGCAGATTCTTCGCTTTTCAGCGACTGCGGTGGAGGAAGCTGGCTCCCACCAGGAAACAATGGGCTTACGAGAACGACCGAAGCTGGCTTTGGTTGGCCTTCTCCACCCCGCAGCCATTGAAGAAGCAGGCGCTCGACATCAGGGCGAATTGTCTATTCAAGGCAGCGGCAAAGGCTCTCGAGCCGGGTTGAACTGACTGCCTCGCAATTGAGCGCAGGCTTCATCGCTAAGGTGCGAGGTCGTAATAAAGAAACATCGTGACCAGTCCAACGGCGCCAATACAAAGAAAAGACAGCATCAGGTGTTTGAAAAGAGCACGGTGACCCAGGCTAAAAATCAGCAATAGCTTCATGAAGGTATTCGAAAGCGCTCCAAGCACCAGGTTGAAGCTGGCCCAGTCGAGCGATACCAGGCCGGCATGCTCCAGGCTGCTCAGCGAGAAGGCAATGGCATCGGCATCGGTCAGGCCGCTGACGATGGCCACCAGCGGGAGCCATTCGCCGCCGAGGTAAAAGGTCGCAAGCCGCGTAGCCATCAGGATGGTGGCGAATACCAGGGCGAAACTGATTGCCGACTTCAAGCTGAACGGGTTGTCGAAACGCACCACTACGCCTGCCGTTGCCAGGTCACGGGATTTCCGATACAGATAGAAGGCGAGCAACAATCCGGTGAGACCCATAATCCCCAGTGGGACCATGATATTGCGCATGAGGTCCTGGTTAACGAACGCGATCTCCAGCACCAGCCGCGGAAACATAACGGAGCTGGCAAGAAGCACCGCCATCGCAAACAGGCCGCTGGCGTCCGGGCTTTCCTTGCTGCGCCGCGCGAAGCTCAATGTTGTCACGGTACTTGAAACCAGCCCGCCGATGAGACCGGTGAGCCCGATGCCCGCCTGGCTGCCAATGCTATTGATGAGCACGTAACCGACGAAGCTGATGAAGGAGACCAGCACCACGATGAGCCAGATCCTGTAGGGCTTGAGCGACGAGAGCATGATTTGCAGGAATTCTATATCGAGCCGCTGACGCACCAGCATGCCTGTCCTGAGGTCCTCGCCAGGTTTCCCCCTGAGAACGGCGAAAACCTCGCCGCCTTCCACCCTGCTAACTTCTGCCTGGCCTATTATTTCGTGCTCGCTGGTCATCAGGTCGAGCAGTTCACCGGCCTCGACCTCTCTGTCGGGAAGCAGTTTCATACGCAGCTGTCGCTGGTCGGTATCTACCTCGGTAAGCGTCGCGACCGTAAATCCCAGATAACTGTCCAGGGATTGGTTGGGTAGCACCGGCAGCACGATAAAGGTGATGGTCAGGAACAGAATCACCGCGCGCATCTCGTGCCTCTGTACGCTTGCGCGGAAGCGTTTGATCTGCTGTTTCGGTAGCAGAACGGCCAGGGTGACGATGGAAAGCGCAATCGCGATCTCGCTCGAACCCTGCATGATCAGGGCCCCGAGAAAAAACGTGATAACGGCTGCAGTCTCGGTGGTGATGCCCGAGCCATGATCGCGAGCCGCCCAGAAACTGGACAGGATCAGGGTCAGCAGGCCAGCCAGGCTGGCAACGATCAGCCAGGGACTCCCAAAGAAATCGGCAAGGTAAGCGCTCAGCGCACCCAGTAAGGCAAACAGCACGAAATCGCGAATGCCGAGCGTTACGTTCTGCTCGCTGCGCATTTCCCGTTCCAGACCGATGAGAAACCCGAGGACGCCGGCCAGCCCGAACTGCCAGAAAAGCTGGATGATGTTTTCGCTGCTCATGATGGTATTAGAGGACAGGCCAGGTTTTACAGACTAAGTATGAAATGAGCGCCATGATCTGATAATTACGAGCAGCCGCTGTTGGCCGTGGTCGTCCACGAAACTGGGATCAGAGCACAGTTTTCTTTAATATTAGAACTCAATGTGATCTGCCCCCAGTTTTCATGTAAATACGATCGCTTTAACAGCTTTCAATGTGCTTCGATTCGAATCTGCCAATGAACTTTACTATATCTGCAGCTAGCATAATCACCCTCTCGGACATTTTCCACTGCTAACGCTTGCCGTTTTGAGCTATCGCAAGCAGCCGGATACCGATCAGCGTCGCGTGAGGCCCGTGTAGGCGATCGGTTTTTCGCCGGCGGCTTCTTCGCGGCGCAGCACGTAGATACCGGACAGGATGATGAGGACGATGCCGGCGATCGTGGGCAGGTCCGGAACCTCGCCCCAGACCAGGTAGCTCAGCAGCGTTACCCAGACGATCATGACGTATTCGAACGGCGCCAGTCGCGAAGCCTGCGCATTCTTGTAGGCATAGCTCATGAACATGAAACCGAGCGCGCTGGTGACGCCGGTGAAGGTGAGCAGCATCAGGTCGAAGGATCCCGGCATCGACCATGGCAGCGCCAGGGTCTTTTCGCTCGGCGTCGAGGCCGCCAGCGGATCGGCGCCCGACAGTATCCATCCCATCAGCGGCGCCATGACCGCGAACGAGATGCTGGCGTAGAGCGACATGATCGATGCCGGCGCCGTCATGCGCGCGTAGCGCACCAGTACCTGGCACATTGCGTAGAAAAAGGCCGCGACCATCGGCAGCAGGCCGACCAGGCTGAATTGTTCGGTGTCGGGTCTCAGCACGATCAGCACGCCGACGAATCCGGCGCCGATACTCAGAAAGCGCCGCGTGCCGACGCGCTCGCCGAGCATCGGGATCGACAGCAGCGTAATGAAAAAGGGTGCGGTGAAGAACAGCGCGGTCGCGGTGGTCAGCGAAATTTCCGCGAGCCCGATATAAAACGCCATGAACGCGATGAACATCAGCAGGCCGCGCAGCACGTGGTAGCCGGGATGGTGCATTTTAAGGGTTGCAAGATTCACGCTGAAGTGGATCACAACCAGCAGCAGGGCGATGGCGACTACACCGCGTATCGTCATGATTTCGTGGATCGGGTAGGCGCCGCTCATTTCCTTGATGATGACGTCCTGCGCCGCGAACAGGAGCTTGCCGACGGCCATGACCGCAACCGCCTGCAGCAACGTGGTCATCGCGGTCGCGGGCTTCAACTCCTGGATATTCCGAGCTCGTATCCGGCCGTCCTGAGCAGTTCGACCTCCTGCTCCAGGTCGGCGGCGGTCAGCGGGTGGTCTTCCAGCCACGGTCCCGGAATGCTGAGGGACATGACCTGCGCCTCGTCGACGTGCACGTGAATGA
>Ga0224497_10001683_pt1 | contig 13817 bp, 14 predicted proteins | sample SF_Jul11_sed_USG_4_FD_167970 | JGI IMG/M metagenome (GOLD analysis project Ga0224497, IMG submission 167970) | Sediment microbial communities from San Francisco Bay, California, United States - SF_Jul11_sed_USGS_13 | ecosystem: Environmental > Aquatic > Marine > Sediment | place: USA... | reverse complement strand
CTTAACCAAATTTCCCTATATGGAACACGCGGAATGATGAATCCGGGGATAGGGCCCATTTATAGGTGTCAGACCATTGACGCCGGAGTGGGCAAATTGTAGTTTACGCGCCCCTGCCATAGAACCAGGGGTATTTTCTCAAGAATCCATACCAACCCAAAAACTTAAACAGCGAGAAGACCATGCGAATCGTGCTATTGGGAGCGCCGGGATCCGGCAAGGGAACTCAAGCTAAGTTATTGGTAGAGAAGTATAAAATTCCGCAGATGTCCACCGGAGACCTGCTGCGGGCGGAAGTTGCAGCTGGGACCGATCTGGGAAAAAAGGCCAAGTCGGCCATGGATGCGGGCCAATTAGTAACCGATGACATCGTACTTGGCATGATTCAGACGCGGCTTGCCAAGCCCGATGCCAAGAACGGTTTTATTCTCGACGGTTTTCCTCGGAATATCCCGCAGGCCCAATCGCTCGATGCCATGCTGGCGCGACTGGGTCAGCCGTTACAGCTCGCGTTGCTGGTGGATGTCGAAACCGATGTGCTAATGAAACGCCTTACAGGCCGGCGGACCTGCGGATCTTGCGGTGCCATTTACAACATCCATTTTTCCGCCCCGAAAACCTCTAACAAATGTGACAAATGCGGCGGCGGCCTGACGCACCGATCCGACGATAACGAAAATACAGTCAGTAATCGTCTCAAGGTGTATCAAGAACAGACCGCTCCGCTGGCCAACTATTACAAAGCCCAGGGCAAGCTGCGCACCGTGCGCGGTGTGGGTACGGTCAGCTCCATTTTCAAAGCCATGGGCGATATTATCGAATCGCAAATCCGGCCGCTGGCGGACGTGATGGGCAAAATCGAATCGGCGGCCCTGCGTGCAGCCGCCAAAGCCAAAGCGGAGGAGGCCAAAGCCAAGGCCGCGGCCAAGGCGGAAAAAATCGCCAAGGCGGCGGCTGCCAAAGCCAAGCTCCCTGCTAAGAAAAAAGTAGTTGCCAAAAAAGCCGTGGCACCATCCAAGGCCAAGAAGAAACTCGCAAAACCTGCTGCAAAAACAAAGCAAAAGATCAAGACCAAGGTCAAGAGCAAGGCCAAAGCAAAAGCTAAAGCCAAGGCCAAAAAGGTCAAGTAAGGGCGAAGCCAGTTTTTCTCACCCGGAACGCGGGGCCATTGCCCAGAAGTGTGGCGACGGCATTTCTCTCGTGGGGCGGCTAGGCTAGCATAAAGTATTCAATTCTCAGGCACAGGCTGGTCATGGCAAACGGCATAGGAAAATTTCCGCGAGTACGCATGCGCCGCCTGCGACGCGACGGTTTTTCGCGACGGCTCATGCGCGAAACACGGATTTCGACAGACGATCTCATCCAGCCTGTATTTGTCATGGAAGGCAAGGATCGCGTGGAACCGGTACCAAGCATGCCGGGGATCAACCGCGTGACGGTAGACCGATTGTTCACTCAGGTGGAAAAGTTTCTCACGCTGGGCATTCCTGCCATTGCTCTGTTTCCGGTCGTGCCGAAATCCAAGAAGGACACCAAGGCCGTTGAGGCCTTTAATCCTAAGGGTTTGGTGCCGCAGACGGTGCGAGCACTAAAAAAGAATTTCCCGGAAATGGGCGTCATTACCGACGTGGCACTCGATCCGTATACCTCGCACGGCCAGGACGGGCTGATTGACAGCACCGGCTATGTGCTGAACGATGAAACCGTGGCAGTACTGGTCAAGCAAGCGTTGTCGCATGCGGCCGCCGGAGCCGATATCGTCGCCCCCTCGGACATGATGGATGGTCGCATCGGTGCCATACGTGATGCGCTGGAGAAGACCGGGCATGTCCATACCCGCATTCTTGCCTATTCCGCCAAGTACGCCTCGAATTTCTACGGCCCCTTCCGCGATGCCGTGGGCTCGGCGGCGAGCCTCGGGAGCAGCAGCAAGGACAGCTACCAGATGGACCCGGCCAATTCGGATGAGGCACTGCGCGAAGTTGCGCTCGATATCGAGGAAGGCGCGGACATGGTGATGATCAAGCCGGGAATGCCATATCTCGACATCGTGCGCCGCGTCAAGGAACAATTCGGTATCCCGACATTTGTTTACCAAGTGAGCGGTGAATACGCCATGCTCATGGCGGCGGCAAAAAACGGCTGGCTTGACGAACGCGCCTGCGTCCTGGAATCGCTACTTTCCATCAAGCGTGCCGGGGCCGATGCGATTCTTACGTATTTCGCGGAACGTGCCGCCGGGTGGTTGAAAGAAGCATCGCATTGAACCGGCCGTCTGTAGAGCACGGGCCGGTGTTTCGATGAATTACCGCCATATCTATCATGCCGGCAATTTTGCCGACGTCTTCAAGCATGTCCTGCTTTCCCTGCTGCTCAAGTCGCTTTCCCGCAAAGAAACCCCGTTTTTCTATCTCGATACCCACGCCGGCGCGGGGCGCTATGACCTGAACAGCGTGGCGGCACAGAAAACCGGTGAGTACCGCGATGGCATCCTGCGATTGTGGAACAGTCAGCTCCTGCCCGGGATCGAAGATTATCTCTATGCGGTACGCGCCCTGAACACGGGAAATACTTTGCGGTGTTACCCTGGTTCGCCACGACTGGCGCGCTATTTCTTGCGGCCACAGGACCGCGCGGTACTGCTCGAATTACATCCGGACGATTGCGCACAACTGAAAATTGAGTTTGCCCGAGACACTCAGGTGTCAGTACTGCGGCAGGATGGATATGCCGGTCTCAAGGCTTTTTTGCCACCCCGGGAGCGGCGAGGACTGGTACTGATCGATCCACCCTATGAATCGGAGCGAGAATTTCAGCAGTTGATGGAAGGTTTGCGTGAGGCACGAGCGCGCTGGGAAGCCGGCTTGTTTGTCCTGTGGTATCCCATTAAAAGCCGCTCTCCAGTTGAGCAGTTTCATCGAGCGCTTGTCTCCAGCGGGATACGAAAGATTCTGCTTGCTGAGTTTAGCCCCTATCCCGAAGACTCGGACTTTCGTCTGAACGGTTGTGGCATGGTTATGATCAACCCCCCTTGGAAGCTTGATGAAACTCTTCGCTCACTGTTACCAGATTTAATGAATGTGCTGCAACTTCAACCGGTTGGCCGAACCGAAATCAACTGGCTGGTGCCAGAATAAGTTGTTACTCAACCGGTGATACCGCGATCAGCGGTAAAAGTTCAAGGGTAATAGATTGTTACAAACAGGCATCGACAGCGTTCCACGAACAGGGTATTTTATCCAGCAGTTATCAGGGGTTTTCGAGAATCAAGCGGTGACAGCCGGACATCCGGCATGGAGATTCCGGTAATGAAAGGTTTACCGGCTATGCATGAGGATGAAATGGGCGCAATGAACGATAGGCGGGACAGTCAGCGGATTCCGGTCGCGATGGATGCTGTGCTGAATTATCAGGCACAAGTCATGGTTTGCTCGATACGGGATATCAGCCTGAATGGCGCCTTTATTCAAGGTACCCCGGCAGGAGTGCCCTATTTTAACGCTCCCGTGGAGCTCGGTCTTACCCTGACTTCCGGCGGTGAAACCAAGCAGCACCGCTTCCCAGCAAAAATCTGCCGTATTACCGATAATGGTGTCGGCTTGACCTTCGGTGATGTTGGTATGGATGCCTATTTCAGTTTGGTTAATTTGGTCTATAACGCCTGACTGGCAACGTTTTTTCCGCTTTCCCATTCGTTTCAATTACCTGCTTTTATTGCTTCAGAGACCAAACCCTGCCTTCATTGCCGTAATACGGTAGTCAATGTTGTTTTCTGGTTGGATAACAGGCTTTTCAAGGTCAAGTAAATTCAATTCGTCACGTTCTTATTGCGCTGTATTTAAGCCTATTTCCGTTGTTTTTCTTAAACTACTGTAAGAAGCTACGGATCTGGCGGGAAAATTTCCTTATCAGACGGGGATAACCACATCATCGCTTATGCAGCGTCCGATCCGGCTGACAGCGTGAAGGCGGCCAGCAGCGCGAGGGCCGCCGTTTCTATCCGCAGGATGGATGTTCCCAGCGTAAGCAGTTTTCCTCCGTCCGCGACAGCTTGGTCGATCTCCTCTTTCGTAAAACCCCCTTCCGGGCCGATGAGAATCGTCACGTCATTCGCTTTTTGATTGACGGCGGCAGAAACCGCCACGGCCAGCGCGGCCGGGTGGGCGAGCCACACACAGCTCCCTTCTGTTGTCGCACCTTTAACGACATCTCCTACCGGAGAAGCTGTTTCAATAACCGGAAGATGAAACCGCCGGCTCTGTTTGCATGCCTCGAGGCAGATTTTTCTCCAGCGTGCCGCGCTATTCGCGCCGGGCTTGACTACGCGGCGTTCGCAATCGAGCGGTGTGAAACGCGTCATGCCAAGCTGGGTTGCCATGTCGAGCAAAATATTCTGGCGGTCGCCCTTGGGTAGCGCACAGGCGAGATGAATTAAAGGTTTGGGAAGCGGTTCGGTGCGCCGTTCTTCGACGCGCAATTCCAGTGTCCGTCCACGCGCCACAACGCGGAGCAGTGTCGTGCGCACAACACCACCGCGACCATCGAAAAGCCACAGCGTGTCACCATCGTGGAGCCGGCGCGAGGCGGCGGCATGATGCGCCTCGTCGCCCTTCAGCACCAGCGTCGCGCCGGGTGTGGCAAGCTGTTCGGAAAAAAACAGCGGTTCAGTCATGCATCCGCCCAATGTTGCGCGAGATAAATATCATAACGCACCAGTTTGCCCGTCAGGCTCATGCTCGGTTCAGGCACGAGCGGCGGCGCGTCGTCGGGGCGTTTCACGACCACGCGATCGCCGGCGATGGCACAGCAAATGTCGAGCAGCTCCACGGCATCTGCATCATCGCCCACGAGATCGCGCAACAATTGCATCTCTTTTTTTACGGCGGCGGACTTGCGGCGTTTCGGTGGAAACATGGGATCGAGATAGATGGCGTCCGGTCGCGGGACGAGCGCCGGAAGCAGCGACCGCGAATCGCCCATCACCCGCTGCAAACGCCCAGACAGATTTATCCCCGTATGTTTGATGAAGCGTTGTAGGCCGTCGCGAGACAGTGCCGCTACCACGGGTGAGCGTTCAATCGCTGTGACGTGAAATCCCATGAGCGCAAGCAGCAAGGCATCCTGACCATAGCCCGCGGTGGCATCTACCACGGTTCTGGTTTTTTTTCCGATGGCGCGCGCCAAGGGTTGTCGACGTGAAAGATTGTTGCTGTAGGGGCGCAGGTCGAGACTCGTAAAATCCACGCAGACAGGACTCAGACGCGGATTCCGGACGTCGCGCAGTTCTAGACGCTCGGAAGTAATTACCAGCTGGAAATCAGAATTCGATTCTCCCGTTATCGCCAATGGCAGATTCAGTTCGCGCGCCAGTTCTTCGGCGCGGGGTATCAGTGCCTGATTGCCATTGAAGCTGATGTCGATACGAGCCGTGGGATGGCGCAGATTGGCAGGAATGGGTGCCGGGCGGGGAAACGGGGAAGATGCCATGATCCGTCTAGCATAATCACTCTCGCCCTGCCGCGCATCCGGTGATGGTGGCTGGGGCAAAATGCTATATGCCCCGGAGCACATTATCTTTTGTTTAACTCCTGCTGTAGCCGTCTTCCCAGCACATCTCCTTCTCCCGCGCAGGGGGATTGCGTCAGATGGAGAACTTTTTCCGTCCAGCGGCTACCGGAAAAAGCATAGTTGATTCCAAGCGGCATCCCGATGAGATGCCGTATGTTCCGTGAGTTATGTAACTGTAGACCGGGAGAGCAATGGGCAGAGTAACGATAACCAGATCAACCGGCTGCTGCGCGATCGGCGCGCTTGCGATCGGACTCTTTTAGGAATCGCTTGCGCAGGCGAATGTGATTGGGGGTCACTTCGACCAGCTCGTCGTCATCGATAAATTCGATGGCGCGCTCAAGCGTGAGTTCGATGGGGGGTACGAGAATAACATTCTCGTCGGAACCGGCGGCACGAATGTTGGTGAGTTGCTTGCCTTTCATGGCATTCACCACCAAGTCATTGTCTCGCGAGTGAATACCGATGATCATCCCCTCGTACATGTCCTCGCCCGGTCCGATGAACATGCGACCACGTTCCTGCAGGTTGAACAGCGCATAGGCGACGCTCATGCCGGCACCGTTCGAGATCAGCACGCCGTTGATGCGGCCGCCGACCATGCCTTTCTTCTCCGGGCCGTAGTGATCAAATACGTGATAGATCAGGCCGCTGCCGGCGGTGGCGGTGAGGAAATCAGTCTGAAAGCCTATGAGCCCGCGCGCAGGAATCATGTACTCGAGACGCACGCGGCCTTTGCCGTCTGGTTCCATGTTGAGCAAGTCACCTTTGCGCTGGCCGAGAAGCTCCATGACGGCGCCCTGGTGCTGGGTTTCGATATCCACGGTCAGTTGCTCATACGGCTCGTGGGTTACGCCGTTCACTTGCTTGGTGATGACCTGGGGACGTGACACGCCCAGCTCATAACCCTCGCGTCGCATGTTCTCGAGTAGGATGCCGAGGTGCAACTCGCCGCGTCCGGAGACACGGAATTTGTCGGGGCTGCCGGTGTCTTCCACGCGTAGCGCGACGTTGTGGATCAGCTCACGGTCGAGCCGCTCGCGAATTTGGCGGCTGGTAACGTATTTTCCGTCCTGACCGGCAAAAGGGGAGTTATTGACCTCGAAAGTCATGGTGACGGTCGGCTCGTCGACCGACAGGGGCGGCAGCGCTTCGACCCTATTCGGATCGCACAGCGTGTCGGAGATGCGCGGGCCCTCGATGCCGGTAATGGCGATGATGTCGCCGGCCATGGCCTCGGGCACTTCGGTGCGCTCCAGCCCCATGAAGCCGAGCACTTGCAGGACTTTGCCGTTGCGGGTCTTGCCATCGTGGCCGACGATCACGACCGGTTGATTGTGTTTCACCTTCCCGCGGGTGATGCGGCCGATGGCGATGGCGCCGACATAACTCGAATAGGCTATGCTCGAGACCTGCATCTGGAACGGGCCTTCGGGATCGACCTTGGGCGGTGCGACATGCTGGATGATGGTTTCGAACAGCGGCGTCATGTCGCCCGCCCGCACGTCCGGTGTGAGCCCGGCATAGCCGTTAAGCGCCGAGGTGTATACCACCGGGAAATCGAGTTGTTCGTCGGTCGCACCGAGCTTGTCGAATAGATCGAAAGTCTGGTTGAGCACCCACTCCGGGCGCGCGCCGGAGCGATCGATCTTGTTGATAACGACGATGGGTTTCAGGCCCTGCGCGAAGGCCTTGCGCGTGACGAAACGCGTCTGCGGCATCGGTCCATCCACGGCATCCACCAACAACAATACGGAATCCACCATCGACAGCACGCGCTCTACCTCACCGCCGAAATCGGCGTGGCCTGGCGTATCCACGATATTGATGCGATAGTCATTCCAGCGGATGGCGGTATTCTTTGCCAAGATCGTGATGCCGCGTTCTTTTTCCAGATCGTTCGAATCCATGATGCGAGTGCCCACGGTCTGGTGCGCGGCAAAGGTGCCGGATTGGGTCAGCAGCTTGTCCACGAGCGTGGTCTTGCCATGGTCGACGTGGGCGATGATGGCGATGTTGCGCAGTTTCTGAATCATGAATTCAACCGGGGGTCACGGGCAAAAGGCCGCGCATTATACACAGTTGCCGGTCAACGGCCTAATGGCGGGTGTTGGCGGCCGGCAAGCTGTGCAGGCTGGCAAACAGCTGTTCTGCGTCAATTCGGTCGAATTCATAGCGGCTGCCGCAAAACTCGCAATCGACGCGGACCGTACCCTGTTCGGCAAGGATAGAGTGGATTTCGTCGCGCCCGAGCATGCGCAGCACCGACTCGACGCGTTCTCGCGAACAGGAGCAGCGGAAGCTTACCGGCATGCGTGAGAACAGGCGTATATCTTCTTCGTGATAAAGGCGGTGAATGATCTCGTGCACCGGCAGAGCAAGCAATTCCTCCCGCGTGATGGTCGAGCCCAGGTGTACAGCACGACCCCAGGCATCTTCGTCGTCAGTCAACGGCCTGTCGGGCAGCCGCTGCAGGAGCATGCCGGCCGCTTGGTTGGGATCGGCCGCAAGCCACAAGCGTGTTTCGAGCTGTTCCGATTGGGCGAAATAATTTTCGAACGCCTCGGCCACGGACAGTCCCTCGAGCTCCACAATAGCCTGGTAGCGCTCCTTCCCCTTTGACGGGTCGATGGTCACGGCCAGGCGCCCATCACCGACCAGTTCCGACAACGGCGCCTCCGGCACATCGCCGGTCCATTGCGCGATGGCGCGCATGGTGCGGTTGCTGGTGCACTCGACCATCAGCAAGTTGACCGGCCCTTTGCCCTGCACCTGCATGATCAGGCGCCCATCGAACTTGAGCGTGGCGGTTAGCAGCGCGGCGGCTGCCATCATCTCGCCCAGCATGTCGCGTAAGCGCGGCGGGTAAACACGCCGGTCAAGTACTGCCTGCCAGGTAGCATCGAGATGCACGATTTCGCCGCGGATGGGCGCGTGCTCGAAGATGAAACGTTGCAGTGAATCGCCAGTGGTCATGACGGGCCCTTCTTTTTCAGTAAAAAACCCCGGAAGTGGCGAAGGAAGGATGACAAGGAAAAAACTGAAATCCCCATCAGCCGGTTTTGGGGGCCTTGGCCTTTTCTTTTTCGATTTCGGCGCGGACTTCATTCATGTCAAGCGCCTTGGCCTTTTCAATGACCTGATCAAGGGCGGAAGCCGGTAGGGCTCCGGGTTGCGCGAAGATGATGATCTTTTCGCGGAATATCATGAGAGTGGGGATGGAACGGATCTGGAAATAACTCGCGAGCGCCTGCTGTTCCTCGGTGTTGATCTTGGCGAACACGATATCCGGGTGTTTTTCCGAAGCGGCCTCGTAGGCGGGGGCGAACGAACGGCAAGGCCCGCACCACGGCGCCCAAAAGTCCACGATTACCATATTGTTTCCACTCACGACCTGATGAAAATTTTCCTGAGTTGCTTCAACGGTAGCCACAAAATCTCCCTCGGACATCTTTCGGATGTCCTCAATGTTGGGTTAAAAATACTATACCGCCATCAAACGGTACGCTCAGTGTTCCACATGGGGCCAAGGCGATAGATATCAAGCTGATCTAGAGAAACGCGCGTGGTGATCAGGCCTGAGGGCGCGCAAATGTCCTCAGCGCCTGTCTTTTCCGAGAATTTCCCTCTCGACCTGGTCAAGGCTGGTGTGACGCACGTCTTTTCCCTTGACCAGATAAATAATGTATTCACAGATGTTGCAGGAGTGATCGCCGATGCGCTCGAGTGCCCGCGCTGCCCAGATAACGTTCAGCACGCGCGAAATGGTACGCGGGTCTTCCATCATGTAGGTGATCATCTGCCGCATTGTCCCCTCGTATTTCTGGTCGACCTTGATGTCCTCGCGCGCAATGCGAACCGCAGCCTCGATGTCGAGACGGGCGAAGGCATCAAGCGAATCGTGCAGCATCTCGCGCACATGTGTGCCCAGCATCTGGATCTCGGCGTAGTTGTTTTTGGGGCGCTCCTCGCCGGCGAGCTGAACCGCCATGCGCGCGATCTTCTCGGCCTCGTCGCCAATGCGCTCAAGGTCGGTGATGGTTTTGATGACCGCCACAACGAGTCGCAAGTCGCTGGCAGCGGGCTGGCGGCGGGCAATGATCTGATTGCATTCTTCATCGATCATCACTTCCATCTTGTTAACTTGGGTGTCGTTCAAGATGACAGCCTCGCCTTGGGGCGAGTCGCCCTTGACGAGCGCATCGATCGCGTGCTCGATTTGCTGTTCGACCAGTCCACCCATTTGCAACACCTTTGAGCGGATGTCTTCCAGTTCGGCATTGAACTGGCGAGAAATATGAGTATGCATTTGTTCCATGAAGCGCTCCTCCGGACCGTGATCAGCCGTAACGTCCGGTGATGTAATCTTCCGTTTGTTTTTTGGAAGGATTGGTAAAGATAGTATTGGTGTCGCCGAATTCCACCGATTCGCCCAGGTACATGAAGGTCGTGTAATCGGACACGCGCGCGGCCTGCTGCATGTTGTGAGTGACAATAGTAATAGTGTAGTTCTTTTTCAGTTCGTCAATCAGCTCCTCGATCTTCAGCGTCGATATCGGGTCGAGCGCCGAGGCCGGTTCGTCAAGCAGCATCACCTCGGGCTTGACGGCAATGGCGCGTGCGATGCACAGCCGCTGCTGCTGCCCCCCTGAGAGGCTCATGCCGCTTTGTCGCAACTTGTCTTTGACCTCACTCCACAACGCTGCCTGCTGCAACGCCCATTCCACCCGGTCATCCATTTCCGTACGCGACAGTTTTTCATACAACCGCACACCGAATGTGATGTTTTCGTAGATGGACATGGGAAACGGGGTCGGTTTCTGGAATACCATACCGATGCGCGCGCGCAGTCGAAAGAGATCGGTGCGCGGTGTCAAGATATTTTCACCGTCCAGCAGGATCTCGCCGGTGGCGCGCTGGCCGGGATACAGCTCGTACATGCGGTTGATTGCGCGCAGCAAAGTGGATTTTCCGCAGCCCGACGGACCGATGAACGCCGTCACCTTGTTGGTGGCGATATCCAGCGTGACGTTTTTCAGTGCCTGGAACTTGCCGTAAAAGAAGCTCAAATCGCGCACCTGGATCTTGATGGAATTGTCGGTCGCCATCAGTGCTCCATCTTGGCCTTCCGCGACAGGGTACGGGCGACGATGCTCAAAACCAGCACGCTCAGGGTAATCAACAGGGAACCGGCCCAGGCCAAGGTGTGCCATTCCTGGTACGGGCTCATGGCGAACTGGAAAATCACCACCGGCAAGTTGGCCATGGGTTGCATCAGATCAGTGCTCCAGAACTGATTGTTAAGCGCGGTAAACAGGAGTGGTGCAGTTTCACCCGCAATGCGTGCCACAGCGAGCAGCATTCCAGTGAGGATGCCGGACAGCGCTGCACGGTAGGCCACGAGCGTGATCATCTTCCAGCGCGGTGCGCCCAGAGCGAGCGCGGCTTCACGCAATGGATTCGGTACGAGCTTTAGCATCTCTTCTGTCGTGCGGATGATAACTGGCAACATGATGATGGAAAGCGCCAACGCCCCCGCGAGCGCGGAGAAATGCCCCATGTTGACCACCACCATCTCATAAATAAAGAGACCGATGATGATTGACGGTGCCGAAAGCAGAATATCGTTAATGAAACGGATGGTTCCTGCCACGAATGAGCGACCGCCATATTCCGCGAGATACGTTCCCGCCAGGATCCCAACCGGTGTACCAATGGTCGTGGCCAGCCCCACCATGATCAGGCTGCCGACGATCGCGTTGGCGAGCCCACCGGTGGCGCCGGGCGCAGGAGTGTCCAGAAGGAACAAGTTCCAGTCGATTGCCGTGATGCCGAAACTGAGGGTGGTCCAGATGATCCAGAACAACCAGAACAGGCCAAAAACGGTTGCGAGCACCGCACCCGAAAGGTTCACGATGTTGACGGTACGTCGCCACAAATAGCGCCAATCCATTATTCAGTTTCCTAATTCTTAGAGCTGTTACGCCTCTCAAGCCCTAGCAATAAGAGTTTGGCGAATGTCAGCACTACAAAAGTAATCATGAACAGCACAAGTCCCAGCGCGATCAGCGAGGAGGTATGCATGTCGCCCACGGCCTCCGTAAATTCATTTGCCAGCGTCGAGGCGATGGAGTTGCCCGGCTCGAATAGTGAGGGACTGAACCGGTGAGTATTGCCGATAACGAAGGTCACGGCCATGGTCTCGCCGAGCGCGCGCCCCAGTCCAAGAAAAATTCCGCCCACCGCGCCCACGCGTGTATACGGAAGGACTACGTTCCAGACGACTTCCCAATTTGTCGCGCCCATGGCATAGGCCGACTCCTTGAGAAACTTAGGTGTCGTGGCGAATACATCGCGCATCAGCGCGGTTATGAAAGGAATGATCATGACCCCGAGAATGAATCCCGCCGGCAACATGCCGATGCCGAGCGGTGCCCCCTGAAACAGCGCCCCGATCCAGGGGGTGTCGCCAAAGGCTTCTTGCAACCAGGGTTGCACATATTCCGAGAACACCGGCGCGAAAACGAACAGCCCCCACATCCCGTATATGATGCTGGGAATGGCCGCCAACAGTTCCACGGCGGTTCCGATCGGACGGCGCAGCCAGTGCGGGGATACCTCCGTGAGGAAAATGGCGATTCCGAAACTGATCGGGACGGCAATCACCAGGGCAATGAAAGAGCTGACGAGTGTTCCATAAATGGGGACCAAGGCACCGAATTTTTCAGTTACCGGATTCCAGTCGTCGTTAACAAGAAACGCCGGCCCAAATTCGCCAAGGGTCTGCCAGCCCCCGACAAACAATGAAACGATGATGCTGGCCAAGATAGCCAGCACAAACCAGGCCGAGGCGGTGGTCAGGGCCTGGAACGACCGGTCCATGAGACGTAATCTTCTGATGGTAGCGTCAGAAATTTGTAATTGGTTGCCGTTCATTATGATGTTGTGAGAATGAAAAGTGGGGACCCGGAGGACCCCGCTGACTGCAACCCTTTATGTCCCCGAAATATTACTTCTCGACTGCCGCCTCGGTCCAGACAGGTTTGCCGTTGCTGTCCTTGATATCTTTTTTCCAGACCTCTTCGACCAGTTTCACCACGTTTGCCGGCATTGGCACATAATCGAGTGCATCGGCCAGCTTGTCGCCGTGGCGATAAGCCCAGTCGAAGAACTTGAGTACTTCCCGGGCGGTTTTGGGCTTGTCTTGTTTCTTGTAAAAAAGGATGAAGGTAGCACCGGTGATTGGCCAGCTCTTTTCGCCGGGCTGATCAGTCAACATCAGATTAAAGCCCGGCGTCTTGGCCCAGTCAGCATTCGCTGCCGCGGCCTGAAACGATTCGCTATCCGGTTTAACGAATTTTCCAGCTTGGTTCTGAAGCTGGGCGACATTCATCCTGTTTTGCAAGGCGTAGGCATATTCTACATAGCCGATGGAACCTTTAAGTCGCTGCACGTACGAGGCCACCCCTTCATTGCCCTTGCCGCCCACGCCGGAAGGCCAGGCCACCGAGGTGTTGTTGCCGATCTTCTGCTTAAACCCGGGGCTAACCTTGGATAGGTAATGCGTAAAGATGAAAGTGGAGCCGGAACCGTCGGCGCGCGATACGGCAATGATTTTCTGGTCGGGCAGATTCACCCCGGGATTTTGCATAACAATAGCAGGGTCGTTCCACTTAGATATCTTGCCGAGGTAGATATCTGCCACCACGGCACCGGTGAGCTTCAGCTCACCGGGCTTGATGCCGGGGATATTCACCACCGGCACAACCCCGCCCATGACCATGGGGAACTGAATGAGCCCATTCTCGTTCAGTTCCTCAACGGGAAGTGGCATGTCGGAGGCGCCGAAATCCACAGTCCGGGATTTAATCTGCTTGATGCCGCCGCCCGAACCAATGGACTGGTAGTTCATGCTAATGCCGGTCTTGATTTTGTAGGCCCCAGCCCATTTGGCGTAGATAGGATAGGGAAAGGTGGCGCCAGCTCCGTTAAGGGTTTGCGCGGCGTGCGTGGGGCCGAGGATCAGGCCCAGACAAACGGCGCCGCACAGCGCCAACTTTTTCAGATGCCTGGATATTTTGTGCATAACATCATGTCTCCGTTGGTTTCTTTTCACGATTTGCGATGCACATCAAACCTGCGAACTATAACAGGTTGATGAAAACTCCTGTTGCACTTTAGCTCCTGAAAACAGGGTTAATCATTGCGCAACGGCATTGTCAGTTCTCCAATCAATGCCTCCATGCGCT
>Ga0224497_10001679_pt1 | contig 13835 bp, 17 predicted proteins | sample SF_Jul11_sed_USG_4_FD_167970 | JGI IMG/M metagenome (GOLD analysis project Ga0224497, IMG submission 167970) | Sediment microbial communities from San Francisco Bay, California, United States - SF_Jul11_sed_USGS_13 | ecosystem: Environmental > Aquatic > Marine > Sediment | place: USA... | reverse complement strand
TAATATTTGGAATTTTAGTCACGATTGCTGTTTATTTTGGAAGAATATTTGTTGGCAAGATAACATTAACAAAAAGATTTTCACTCTTAGATAGAGCGGTTACAAACTCTATGATTCCTAGAGGATTGGCTGCTGCGGTACTTGCAACATATCCAATAACTATGGGTTTACCAAATGCAGAAGCATATCCACAAATCATATTCTTTATTATTTTATCATCAGTAATTATTACAACAATTGGATTAGGTAAATCAAAGAAAATACCTCCCCCAGAATCAGTTGAAGGTGGATTTGTTAAACCACCTGAGAATACTAAGAAGGACTCGGATGAAATAATTGAAAAAACATCTGAAGAGTCTAAAAATGATATCATAGAAGGTGGATTTGTCACAGAGAAATCAGATAAGTCTAAAAATGAATAGATGGGTAACTTATCAATTTGATACATATTCATGTGTTGTTAATGATGTCAATGAACCAACTTTTGTTTTATCACCATCTTCACGTTGAATAAATGATTTCTATTCTTGATCAGCTTCTTATAATTTTTTAATAATTACAAATTCATATTTGGGGCAAAATGTTTTTCTGATTCATTATCAGTTACTAATTTTCTTTGTGCGGATCTTAAACACATTTCTTTTATTTTACTTATCATATCTAATCAAGGATTTGATATTGGATTGTAATTATTAATTAATAATTTTTTTCTTAAAAATCTAGTGTAAAAATAATTACAAATTTAGATTTACACATAGAATTATGATTCTAGTTTTTCTTTTATCGCTTTAACGTATTTTTGGTTGAATTCATTAAATAATTGAATTTTATCTTGGGCTAAAGCCATAGCACCAGGCCTACTATTGATATGTATCTCAGCAACTTTTTGTTCTTCCAAAAGTTTTTCAAGACTTGTTTTTGATTGTGATATTAATTCTGTAAGTAAAGTTATCAGTTCTTTTTCAAAATTATTTTTAGTATCAGGAACTGCAGGAGGATCAGCGCCAATGATTTCTTTGGTTGTAATTTTTCCAAACACTTCCTTATCTAATTCAAGCAATAATAAAAAGTGAAATTAGTATTATAAATTTAATTTGGTTTAAAAGAAATTTAGAAAAAGTGAGTGCAGTGCAATCAAACGTTTTATCTTTTGATGATTTTACTGTTATATCATGACTTATTGTATAGGTAAATGCAAAAATTACAAGGCTCTAAAACCAGCAGAAATTGGCAGATATGCCGCTGGACAAAAAAGATGTAATTTTTGTGAGATATTCGTAGAATTTGATGGGATTATTTGCCCTTGTTGTAATAGACAATTAAGATGTCTGCCAAGAAGCAGGAAGGGCAAAGAAAAGTACATGGCAGAAATTGTAAGATAAATGAAATTATGCCTGAGAATTAAAGTTCTATTTATAACAAATCAATACAAGTACAATTATGGCAATTGATGCTGATGTTGAAGAATTTGTTGAAAAACATATCAAGCTAATGATTTCTCAGACTGAAACATACTTGCCATTTATCAGAGTTGCATTTCCTTATTCAAATAATGTAGCTGACGGCGTTTATAATCTGATTATTGGCAGTGCATTGTCCATATTTGTTAATCAATTTGCAATGAAAATGAAATATCCAACAGCCGATGATTTTACAGAATTTGGAAAAATTGCTCTCAAATATAGAGATCAAGTTGATCAATTTTTTAAATAATTTAAGATAATTCGCCTAGAAAATGTGCAGTGTCATTAGTTATAACGACTGTTCTGTCCTTTGGTACACGGTACAATTTTTTTGAGCCATTAGAAGATTGAACAATGAGTTTTGAGAATGGATCTTTAACTGATTTGTAAAGAATGCCTTTATCACCTACTGATTGAGACCAGTTAGTTCCTTGAACAAAGGAAATTGTTTGAAACTTTACAACTTGATATGAATAAACCATTTCTAATTAATTATTAATAATTGCACTCATTAATGACTTTCCTCCAATTAATGCTGTAATTGACAAACCAACATTAGCTACTAAATTGATTATGAATGTTCCATAATGACTGTGCTCAAGAAAAGTATTAGATTCAAGTGCGAGTCCAGACATTGTAGTAAGTGAACCACAAAATCCTATAGCAGCAAAAAGAGAATATTTTCCATCAAGATTCCATTGTTGAGACATTACAATAAAGACGCCAAGAATAAATGCTCCCAGTACATTAACTACTAAAACATTAACAGGTATTGTATTAAAAAGTAAAGGAGATTCAATGACTTTGAATCTTAGATATGCTCCCAGTACAGAACCAACTGCAAGAAAAATAAACTCTAGGCCTTTCATCTTCACAATAGGAACTAGTTGACGTTATTAGTGCTCTATGGAAAGAAATTAGGTACAAATTGTGCCTAATTTTATTTTGATTGAGAAATATATGTATATGATTTTTATAGGTTCAATATTTTTCTTAGACTGAATGACATTAAAACTGAGATGTGACGACTATGGTTTTGAGTGTGAGTTTATCCTGGATGGGCAAAAAACTATGGGACTAATTGAAGAATTAAGAAATCATTTTGAAGAAGAACATGGAATTGATTATACAGTAGAAGCAGTAATTCAAATGATTACTAACCGTGGACATTCTTTAGAATCAATTAGAAAATAGATTTTCAAAAAAATATTTTTATTTTTAACATTTATTATAATGTATATTATATTGAAAACAAGAATTTTATTTTAACAAAAAATTCAGGAATTTTTCGTTTGCAATATTTTGTTTAGATTACAAAATTACCTGTTACACTTTATTTTTATCTGATGAATGACAATAATGGTTAACAGTGTTAGGAAATTATTCGAGTGATTATGATGTCAAGTGTCAACTAGATACTTGTGAAACCTATCCTGCAATAATAGATTCTGAAAGAGGAGAAATTTTTTGCGGGGGATGCGGTCTTGTTCTAGTTGATAACATGTCTGACATATCACATGAGGATAATGGTTACTCCTCAGAAGATTTTATGAAAATGGCAAGAACAGGTCCTGCCACATCACTAACGATGAATGATAGAGGACTATCAACAGTAATTGGTACCAACAAAGATTCGACTGGAAAAGCACTATCAGGCAAAACAAAATATGAATTTAACAGATTACGAACATGGGATCAGCGAAGCAAATCAAGGCAGACTGCTAGTTTAAGCAAGGCATTCACAAGGCTTCATGGAATGAAAACAAAACTAGGAATCCCAAATAATGTTGTGGAAAATGCTGCCTATATTTACAGAAAAGCAGTTAATGCGAAACTAACCAGAGGAAGAACAATGAATTCACTAATTGCAGCCTCACTATATGCAGCTTGTAGAGAGAACAACATACCAAGAACATTAGATGATATTGCAGAAGCTGGAAATATTGAAAGAAAAATACTATCTCGAGATTTGAGAACCATAATCAAAAAGCTTGAATTGAATCTTAATCAGTACAATACATCATCGTTTATCTCAAAGATCTCAAATAACATGAACCTGAAAGAAAAGACCAAACGAGATGCATTCAAAATACTAGACCTATGTGAAAAAGAACAGATTACTGCTGGAAAACACCCTGTAGCACAAGCTGCTGCATCATTATACATTTCGTGTATTATGAACGGGGAAAAAATCAGCCAAAAAAAGTTTTCAATAGAATCTGGAGTAAGTGATGTTACAATCAGAAATAGAGCTGTCTTGATTAAGAAAACGTTAAAGCTAATTGAATAGATAATCCCAAAAAAATTACAATTTTATTGTAGGTGAAAATATTTTTTCAAACATTATTTCTTTTAGTTGGTTTACCAATTCCATTATTACACGAATTTGCTCTAATGCAATTTCTTTAAGATTTTGTAGGGAATTTTTTAATTCTGATATTTCTGCTTGTAATCCTAATTTTTCATTTTTTAGAGAAGATATTTGATTCTGTAGATTGTTATTTTGTTGTTTTAGATTGTTATTTGCTTCAGTCAATCGTTTTACTTTTTCTGAATCAGACTCTTCTGGGAAAGGATTTGGGGCAGGTGAAGGATCTGGTAGTCTAATTGGCTCTGGAGCAGGGCTAGGTTCAGGAATTTGTGGAGGTTCTGGTTCTTGTTCTGTTTCTAATGCCAATGTAATTTGTAAAAAACTAACAGATGCAAGTAGGGCAATTATACCAAAAACAAGAACAGATTTCATCTTAAAATTTCACAAAAATATTACGGTAGTTTTGTATATGAATATAATTGCTAATTTTTGGGAATGAAAAAGGGTTATTTGTAGAAATCAGGTTCTTGATCTCTTTTTTGTTTTGGAAGATCTTCCATTACAGCTTGAACTACTTCGTTGTGATTATACGTTAGATGTCTGAGAAACTTTGCCGATTCGTCTGCTCTGGTTTTATCATCTGCAAATAACATTTCAGGACTACTTAATTCAGTCATCATTGTGTTACATTCTTTGCAAGGTTCAAAGTCAAGATAGAGTTTCATGATTCTACGTCATTTCCCTTAGTATTTAGACTATTTTGTGGATTGAGGTATAGGAGCCTCTTTCTTTCGAGGCTTTACCTTATCCACAGCGTCAATTAGATCTTGTTGAGTAATCTTGATCTCCTTGACATTCTTTGATTTGCCACTGACGTATCTCTTCAAAGCAGCAATAGCTGCTCTGTTTGTGACTGCCGCAATTTCAGCACCGCTAAAGTCATCAGTCAATTTTACAATTTCTGAGATTTTTACGTCACTTCCAAGAGGTTTTTTCTTTGTATGAATCTCAAAGATGTGTTGCCTTCCTTTTTCATCAGGATTTGGAACTTTGATGATTCTATCAAATCTGCCTGGTCTGAGAAGGGCCTCATCGACAATATCTAATCGATTTGTTGCACCAATTATCAACACGTTGTGTAGTTCTTCTAGTCCATCAATTTCTGTTAGGATTTGAGATACTACATTTTCTGTAACATGTGATTCAGAACCTCCGCTACCTCTTCTTGGAACAAGTGCATCAACTTCATCTAAGAATATGATACACGGAGCTGCTTGTCGTGCTTTTCTGAAAATTTCTCTAACTCCTTTTTCAGATTCTCCTACCCATTTTGAGAGTAATTCTGGACCCTTGATGCTGATAAAATTAGACTCTGTCATTTTTGCAAGAGCTTTTGCTATCATTGTTTTACCAGTTCCTGGAGGACCATGAAGCAAAATTCCCTTTGGAGATTCTACATCAACATAATCATATGCATCCTTGTATTTGATTGGCCACTCAACAGCTTCTTTGAGTTCTTCTTTTAGTTCATCTAAACCGCCGACATCATCCCAACTTACGTTTGGAATTTGGACTTGAACTTCTCTGAGTGCACTTGGTCTGACTTCTTTTAATGCATCTCTAAAGTCATCACTAGTGATTTGGATTTTTTGAAGAATCTCGGATGAAATTTTTTCTTCATCAAGATCAATTTCGGGAAGAATTCTACGAAGAGATCTCATTGCGGCTTCTTTGGCTAAAACTTCCAAATCAGCTCCTACAAATCCATGTGTGATTTTTGAGATTTGTTTAAGATCTACTTTTTCATCAATTGGCATTCCACGTGTATGAATTGAGAGAATATCAAATCGTCCTTCATCATCAGGAATTCCAATTTCAATTTCTCTATCAAATCTTCCGGGTCTTCTTAATGCAGGATCAATCGAATCTGGTCTGTTTGTAGCTGCAATTACAATGACTTTTCCTCGAGATTTCATTCCATCCATTAATGTCAAAAGTTGAGATACTATTCTCTTCTCTAATTCTCCTGATACTTCATCTCTTTTTGGAGCAATAGAATCAATTTCATCAATGAAAATTATACTAGGTGCATTTTCTTCAGCTTGAGTAAAGATTTCTCTGATTCTTTCTTCACTTTCTCCATAATGTTTTCCCATAATTTCAGGGCCACTTAGTGAGATAAAGTGGGCATTAGTTTCTCCAGCTACTGCTTTTGCCAATAGGGTTTTTCCAGTTCCAGGAGGGCCATATAGTAAGACGCCTTTTGGTGCTTCCACACCTATTTTCTCAAATAATTCAGGATGTCTCATTGGTAATTCTACCATTTCACGAATCTTGAGAACTTCTCGTTTTAGGCCTCCAAGTTCATCATATGTTATTCTTGGAACAGATGAATCAATTTCTTTAGTCATTGCTCCAAGTTTGAATACCGTATTTTCTGTAACAATTACAGGTTTTGATGGTTTAGTACTTGTAATGACAAACTGAACTCTACCTCCCATCTGTGTGTTCAAAGAAACTGAATCTCCTGTTGTAAATACATGATTAAGATAGTTGTAAATCATATATTCTTGTAATCCTTCTGCTGCAATCTTTTCGGTTGGAGACAAAACAATTTGTTCAGCATTTACAGCATCAACTGATTTTAGTGTGATTTTATCGCCGATTCCAGCTCCAATATTTTGTCTTGTCATTCCATCAATTTTGATTATTCCTGAACCATATTCTTCGGATGTACCTGGCCAAAGTTTTACATGTGTTTTTTTGTTGTAAGTTAATTCTAGTATTTGTCCAGTGTTCCATTTTTGATCCTCAATAATTTTAGGATCAACTATGGCTCTACCTCGTCCAACATGTTGTTGTGGACTCTCATCAATTTTTAAAACTATTTCACTCATATCATTACCTCAAAAAAAATTGAGGGATTTATTCAACCTCCACCGTTTTGCCTTTTTGTTTTTCTTCCTCAATTAATTTGAAGATTATTTGTAAAACTCCGTTTTTGTAAGAAGCCTTTGCAGAATTCTCATCAACTTTGTATTGAACTGGAACTTTTACATGGTATTTTTTGTTACCATGTTGGGCTGAAAGATCGACAGTCTTGTTTTCAACGACAATTTTTACATCAGTCTTTTCAACTCCTGGCATCTCAGCTATGAGTTTTACTACTTTTTCTTTTTCGTCAACAATTGTGTCAACTAGTGGTTCTCGTGTATCAGAAGTTGGAAGTAGGCCTGGTTTGACATTTCCATACTCTTTTACAACAGGTTTTCCATCTGGACCAACGGTCATTGTATAACCATAATAATATGGACCAGATTCAGAACCATTTCCCTTGAATTCTTCAAAAATGTCATCTATATCAAAAAAAGAGTTTGACATTCGCTTGAAGATCCTATCAAATTCACTATCAAAGAATGTTGTCATATTTATCTATTACATGTAATGTATATGACATTATATAAAGATTATTGATATTTCTTTGATTTCTTACATAATCCTATTATAATTGACATAATATAATAATTTTAATGAGGACTACAAACATGTCCATACCTGAAGTTGTTAGAGAAGTCATTACTAGAAATCGTTCGATTTATGATTGCATGAAAATGGATCTGATTAACTATACATCTCTAGCTGTAAAGATTCAACCAGAAATTGAAAAAATTCTAGGAAATTCTGTTAATCTCAATACTGTGGTTGTTGCCATAAAGCGATACGCTGATTCGTTTGAAATCAAAGAAGAGCTCAAAGAGGAATTTGTTTTGAAAAATGCAAGATTGTCTTTAACTGATGGAATTATGGATGTTAAATTCTCAGTAAAAGATTCTAAAGGAATGGATCCCATGGCAATTTTAGATAAATTCTCCAAGATAACTAACAATTATGATTTTTTCAGACTGTCTGATTCATTTAGATTTTTGGCTGAGGATATGGAGGACATTAGACAGATTTTCAGGAATGTGCCAGAAGATGATGATATGTTTAGTACTGGTCTTGCAAAGATTAGAATTTCAATCCCAAACTCCCAAAATCAATCAGATGTAGTATCCTATGTAGCTGAAGTTTTGCATGCAAATGGAGTAGAGTTAGTAAATGCATTTTTCAGTCAAGATAACATCACTATAATTCTAAATGAAAGGGATTCATCCAGGGCCTATGATATTTTGCATTCAGATATTATGAGAACCTGAGTACGGTAGTGAATTTATTGAAAATTATTCTTATAGCATATATTCACCCGCTTTGTGGAAAGGGCACGATTGGCAAGAAATAAGAAAAAAATTGTAATTTTAGGAGGAGGATTTGCTGGAGTAGAATGTACTAAACAGTTAGAATCACAATTTGGAGATGATCCTGAAATTGAGCTAGTAATGATAAGTGAAGACAATTTTCTATTATTTACACCAATGTTACCACAAGTAGCATCTGGAATGATTGAAACTAGGCATATTGTTTTGCCTATCAGAACGATTTGTAAAAAAACAAAATTCTATGAGGGTAGAATTAAAAATATCGATCCTTATGGAAAACTAGTAACATTATGGGGAACCGGAGATAAAAGAAGTATCTCAATACATTATGATTTCCTCGTGGTTGGACTTGGTAGTGAAACTAACTTTTTTGGAATGTCTGATGTCGAAAAAAATGCCTATACTATGAAGACACTCAATGATGCTGTCATGTTGAGAAATAGAGTTATTGATATGCTTGAACAAGCAGAAAATGAAACTGATCCAATTCTTCGTAAAAGTTTTTTGAATTTTGTTGTAGTAGGAGGTGGTTTTGCAGGTATTGAAACTGCAGGAGAACTAATGGATCTTCTTTTAGATGCACGAAAGTATTATCCTACAATTCATGAAAAAGATCTCAAGGTGATTGTGTTAGAAGCTTTAGGAATGATTTTGCCCGGATTCAATGAAAAACTTGCGGACTTTGCAAAAGATAAGATGGTTGAAAGAGGAATTGATATTAGACTAAAAACAGCAGTAACCAGTTTTGATGGAAATGAAGTTACTACAAAATCATTAGATGAAAATCCAAAAGATTCAATTGATAAATCTGAAATTGATTCAATTGTTACAAAAACTTTGATTTGGACTGCAGGAGTTACTCCAGTTAACACAATTAAAAGATCAATGTTCAAGACAGAAAAGGGAAAACTCATAGTTAATGATTATCTTGAGGTTCCAGACTTTCCTGGAGTATTTGCAATTGGAGATTGTGCATTATTTTTAAATCCTGAAACACAAAGACCATTTCCTCCAACTGCTCAAATTGCAGAAGCTCAAGCAAAAGTTGCAGCAAAAAATTTAATATCATTAATTAAAAATTCTGAAAAAGAAAAATTCATCTATCATTCTAAAGGTCAGATGGCAATTATTGGAAAAAGATCTGGGATTGCTACATTTTTGGGAATGAATATCTCTGGATTTTGGGCATGGTTAATTTGGAGAAACGTGTATCTCTCAAAAATTCCAACTTTTGATAAAAGAACACGTGTGTTTCTTGATTGGGCAATAGATTTGTTCTTTGATAGAGATATCTCAAGACTAAAATTAATGAAACGTGAAACCGAAAAAGAATACAAGCTACTTGATGAAGTAGATGATGTTTGGTAATTTATTTTCTAATTTTATGAATAATTATCACCGGTGCTACAAAATACATTCCAATATTCATTAAAATTATTCCAATTCCAAAAGATAACATTTCTGCTTCAGAATTGATTTCAACGAAATTTAAAATTGATAATGTAGACAACATTGGAGTAATTGAGAGTTTTACAGCTTCTTTGAAAATTGGATTTTCACGTTCCAAATCTGCAATCAGAGGTGAAAATGAATAATAAAGTTGATTGAATCCGCTCATAAAAGTAGTTCCAGACTTGGTTGACAAAATAATATCATCTCGAATTTCTCTAAGTTGTTGTACTTGTGGAGCTAATTCTGATCCAAATGCGGCAGTTGCAATTAGACAGCCGCCTCCTTCTTCAATTGATTCATCTACAGACATATCTCCTGATAAGATTTCAAAAGAATCAACTGTTTCTTCAAATCTTGGAAGTTGGGAATCAAAATGATCTAATCCATTACTGTATGCAAGACTGTAAAATTTTTCAGTGTTGTAAATCATAACTTCTTTAAATTTCACATTAAATTCTTCATCATTAGAAGAAAAAATTCCTTCTGCATTAGTAACATATGCTTCATTTCCATTGATGACTATTTTTTCCTGTGAAATTATTTTTATATTTCCTGATTCTATTCCTGGTTTTAGCGTTTCAGTTTTTTCAGAAATAAGATCATTTAACGTTCTTTGATTGGTTTGTTGTACTGTAAGGGAGATTACGGGGTTCATTACTCCTATTTTTGGTCCTACTGCAATTACATCAGGAGAATTTTCATCTATTTTGTCTGGATTTTGTAATAGCCAGCCTTCAGGCACACTAAGTCCAATCTCATGTTCAGGGCTTTCATATTTTTGATTACCAGTTGATGGGGTTACTTCATTGGATTCTGTACGTTCAGGTTCTTGTAATTCAAGAAGATTAGATACATCAAAACGATTAACAATTGTAGCCTTGGTAATTTTGACTAGCTCAGGATCTACGGGTCTATCTATTGGCTCTGTTTCAACTCCAGCAATTTTATCAAGTGTTTCAAAACTTTCTTCAGTTACGATTCTACCAAATACGGTATATTGTTCATCAAGAAAATTAGAATCACCATGTACAATGAAAAATTGAGAGCCTCCACTGTTAGGATCAGCTGATCGTGCCATTGAAACTATTCCACGATTGTGTTTGATTGTGTTAAATTCAGCATCTACACTTGTGCTTGGACCGCCAGTTCCCCATGTGCTTGGATCACCGCTGATTGTATTTGGATCACCGCCTTGAATCATAAAACCGGGAATTATTCTATGAAAGAGTACTCCATCATAAAATCCAGATTCAGCTAATCCAATAAAATTTTCAACATGATTTGGTGCATCATTTGGGAAAAAGTCAATTGTAATATTTCCAAGATTTGTCTCTAAGACAACTAGTTTATCATCATATTGAGCAAATGCATAATTTCCAAAACTAACTAAAAGTAATGAAACTGTCACAGCAAAAAATATTTTATTCAATAATTTTTCCCAAGAATAGTTACTTAAAAGCTAATTGTATTAGTTTTTAACAAAGTTCAATAAGCTAACCAACATGCAACCTGATGAAAAGATTCAGGCACATTTAGTTTCAGTATGGAGAGAATCTAAAAAGTTTTTTTCAATTGGTGGAAAAGAAGGCATGCTGGTGTTAACTAATAAACATTTGATGTTTATACATAAGACAGAATCTAAAATAAATTGGTGGAAAGCAATTACTCAAAGACAAGTGATTAATTTTATTAAATCAAAAAACACAATGATTCATCATGATGGTTACAATGAAAAGGATTTGATGAATGACTTGGAGGATGATAGAAACACTGAATTATCATTTGATGACATATCCAGCGTTAGTTACACAGAGAAGGATTGGGGAAGTTCTCTCCAGTTAGAGTTTAAAAAAGATGAAAAGGAAGAAAAATTTCAGTATTCAATTGCCCAAGATTGGGTGAAATATCCTGCAAAAGAGCCTACAAAATACATGAAAGTGGATTGGGAACCTTTTGTGCAATATATTAAAGACAGGCAGAAATTTACGAAGTAAAATTGGGAAAAATTTTTGCTGTGGGTGTTGGACCTGGTTCTCCAAAATATGTGACAGAAATTGTAAAAGAAATTGTACAGAATTGTGACATTATCATTGGTTACAAATACACTCTAAAAACAATAGAGCATTTGATTGAAGGAAAGGAGATCTATGAAATTACTATGAATGATCAAGAAGATTCTTATCAAAAAATTCTTCCAAAACTTGGTGATAGGACATTAGTAATTCCGTTTACTGGTGATGTAAATTTTTCAGAATCGGAAGTTGTTGATAGACTGATAGAGATTTTTGGTAAAATAGAGATTGTTTCTGGTATCAGTTCAATTCAGGTTGCTGCATCAAGGGCAAAGGTTCCTCTTGATAAATCCAAAGTAATTACAATGCATGTGACAACATCAATTGAAGATAAAAAATTAGAATTACAAAAGGCATTGATTGATGGTTTTAGTGTGATTTTGGTTCCAAGACCTTGGCCAAAACAACCTGACAAACATTTTATGCAATCCGAAATAGCAGTATACTTGAGAGAACATAATTTTGATACTGCTAAAATGAAAGTTCATGTTTTTGAGGCAATCACAACAGAACATGAGACAAGTTTTGTAGGAACTGTAAAAGGATTGGAAGGAAAAGAATTTTCTGATTTATCTGTGATGGTGTTTGATCAGACTAGCTTGGATTCATACATGAATTATAAATGGCAGTGGGAAAATTAATTTCCAGAATTTTGTCCTTTACCTAAAACTATACTATCTGAATCTGGAAAAACGTATGCAACAATTTTCATCCAAGGATAATCTGGACTGTATAATCTATAAAATCCGGCATCGTCAAATATTATGTTAATTGATTCACCTGATGCAAATGATTCAGTAGAAATTCTTCCATCTGGTGTAAATGGATTATGTCGATCACCGTAATTTTCTTTTCCGCTTATAATTTTATGAGATACAACATCATCATTTATTATTGTAATAGTAGTTCCAGGCTCTATTGAAATTCTATCTTGTGAGAAAAATCTAAAGGTTAATGGATTTGAAGATTGTTGTCCGGGAATCTCATCATGTCCAATTCCTTGAGTAGATGAATCTTTTAAAATATGAATTGAGAGATTGTTGGAATTTTGAGACTCGTTAGAAATAATATCAATTTTTGAAAGTGAGGATAATTTTGTTGTGTAAATTACCTTGTAAGTATTATCTGATGTTGTGATTCTTCCAGTAAAACCATAAACTGATGCATCTTTACTTTCATCAACGAGTCTTCCAAAAAAACTGATTGAAGTATCAAATCCGTTTAAACTTTCAATATTTCCATTAATTCTAATGTATTTGCCTTCACGCAAAAATTTTCCTTCCAAATTGGAAATGATAAATTCGTCGTCATCCAATGTGATAAAACCGTCTTCTGCCAGAAAGATAATTGTACTTCCACGTTGATTTTGTGAAGATAAACCCAGATCAATTTCAGATATTTTGATAAATTCTTCAGTTACGGCAAAGCCAGAACCCTCTAAAAGAAATGCCTGATTCTCAGAAATTTCAGCAAATGAATTATTGATAAAATATCCTGATGAAATAACAAGTAATGCTAGTAGTGTGATGACTGCCCTCATGATTAAATTCTTGTCTATTTTGGTTTATAATTTGCTACTAAATTATTTTTGATTAAATGAAGAGTTAGACTCGATGTAGGCACAAGATTAAACATATACGTCATATACAAAATGTCACTTTATGGTAAAGACGCTGCGTATCTCGGATTCAAATCATAAGGAGGTACTGAAGATGCAGGGGGAAATCCAGGCAAAATCAGGTGAATTTACCAGTATGGATGATGTCATTGTTGAACTAGTAAAAATTTTCAGAAAGCGTAGATAGTTTATTGTTAGATTATTCTATGTGCATTTATTTCGTATTAAAACAAAAATAGTGATAAAACTTCTAATTAACAATCTTTCTCTACAGGTCAACGAAAAATAATGCCGGATATTTTCACTCCCGAGAAGCGGTCTTGGATAATGTCTAGGATAAGGGGAACAAACACCAAGATTGATCTTGAGATGAAAAAGATGTTGGGTAGTATGAAATACAAGTATGAGATGTATCCTAAAATGTTTGGCAACCCGGATTTTGTTCTTCCAAGAAAAAGAATAGTAATATTTTGTGATGGAGATTTTTGGCATGGTTACAAATATCATGAGAAGAAAAGGCTTGCAAAGAAATTTTGGAGAGACAAGATTGAGAGAAACATGAGAAGAGACATCACAGTGTCTAGAAAGCTTCGGAGAGAAGGTTGGTCAGTTTTGAGGTTCTGGGAACATGATATCGAGAAGGATCCCGAGAAATGCATGAGA
>Ga0224497_10001676_pt1 | contig 13847 bp, 11 predicted proteins | sample SF_Jul11_sed_USG_4_FD_167970 | JGI IMG/M metagenome (GOLD analysis project Ga0224497, IMG submission 167970) | Sediment microbial communities from San Francisco Bay, California, United States - SF_Jul11_sed_USGS_13 | ecosystem: Environmental > Aquatic > Marine > Sediment | place: USA... | reverse complement strand
GCAATCGCGTCCATCAAACGGCATCGGGCCGTGTACCTCATCGCCGTCGGTGGCGCCGCCTATCTCGTATCGGCCGCAATTCGTGCCGCCCGGGTAGTGGCGTTCGAGGACCTTGGCATGGAGGCCATTTATGAATTCGAGGTGGAAGATATGCCAGTAACCGTGGCGGTTGATTCGCGTGGCGAATCGGTGCATACCAGCGGTCCTATGGCGTGGCGCAAGCATATTAGTGAGATTCCAGTCACCGTCGCGTAACGATTTTGTCAAAGTGGCCCGGATCTGCTGGCCGCTAACGATTTCCCAGTGGAGCTAACGTATGAACCTTGAGAAAGTTGTCTTTGCTTTTTTTATTCTTCTGGCGTTGACATTAAATTTCGGATTTTTTATCGGCGAGATATCGACTCCGGATCATCATAATGTCTTCGAACTATTTGCCGCCATCGTGGTTAGCATCGTTGCTACGATTTTGAAATTTGGCGACCGCACTCAACTCGGCGCGGTAGTACTCGCGTCGAGCCTGGTGGCGGACCTGCAACTCGTGGCCGCCGCGATTTGGTGGACGATCGCAGTGCACGTATCGGCCGCAGGACTCACCGGGGCCGCCACCGCCAGTATCGTTTCACTAAGCGGCGGTGCAGTACTAGCCAACCTCGTATCGGTGGTGCTACTCACTATTGAGACCGTCATGGTACGCCGCTAGATTCCGCGCGAAAACACATTCGCAAATATGGAAAATATTATTTTTCTGATCTTGCGGCGCATGCGACTGCCGCTGGTCTTATTAGTCTCGGTTTACGCACTTTCGGTACTTGGCCTGGTATTGATCCCCGGTTTGGATGACCAAGGCAACCCGTGGCACATGGATTTTTTCCACGCGTTTTATTTCGTGAGCTTTATGGGCTCTACGATAGGATTCGGCGAGATCCCCTATGCATTCACAGATGCGCAGCGCATGTGGGTCGTATTTACGATCTATATCGCCGTAGTGGCATGGTTATATACGATCGGCACCATGATCTCGCTTATTCAAACCCCGGCCTTTCAATCGGCGGTAACCCGCAACGCGTTCATTCGCGGTACGCGTCGAATCCGCAGCGCATTCTTCTTGATTTGCGGCTACGGCGACACCGGCGAGCTGCTGGTGGATACCCTGACTGATCGCGGTTTACGTGCGGTAGCGATCGATGTCGATCAAAACCGGATTAATAACCTCGAGTTAAAGGAATTGCCCGTTCAGGTACCCGGTCTATGCGCTGACGCGTTGGATTTGTCGTCGCTATTGGCCGCGGGCTTAAAACACCGCCACTGTGCCGGGGTCGTTGCCCTGACCGACAATGACCACATCAATCTCAAGATTGCGATTACTTCCAAACTCATCAACCCACGGTTGCGTGTCATTTGCCGGGCCGAAAGCCACGACGCGGCCGCAAATATCGCGTCATTCGGCACTGAACACATCATCAACCCATTCGACACATTCGCCGACCATCTTGCGATGGCCCTTAACGCGCCGTCGATGTACCTAATGAACGACTGGTTGACGAGCGCCTCTCATCGGCCTCTGTCGGAACCACTATTCCCGCCGCGCGGCCGATGGATACTCTGCGGTTACGGGCGCTTCGGCAAAGCCGTCGCAAAACGCTTGTTAGACGAAGGCAATACCGTCACCGTCATCGAGGCTGACCCACAAGCCACCGACGCTCCGGCCGAATCCATCTGCGCGCGGGGCACCGAGGCCGATACGTTATTAGAGGCCGATGTAAAGAACGCCGTTGGTGTCGTTGCCGGCACCGACGATGACGCGAACAATTTATCAATCGTAATGACGGCAGGCGATTTGAACCCGACGCTGTTCGTCGTTGCGCGCCAAAACCGCAGCGAAAACGACGAAATATTTCGCGCCGCGCGACTCGACCTGGTCGCAAAAAACAGCGGGATAATCGCGAGCCGAATTCTGGCGTTAATCACCACGCCATTGACCGCCGAGTTTTTGCGCCTCGCCAGTCAACAAGAACGGCAATGGGCCGACGAGCTAATCAGCCGCATTATTGGCGTCGCCGATGACCGGGTGCCGCAAACTTGGATGCTGGAAACTCGCGCCACCGATACGCCAGCCGTGGCACAGGCCTTGGCGAATGGCGACACGGTGTTGCTGGAGCACCTGTGCCGCGATCCCCATGACCGTAAGCGACTGCTGCGCTGTGTCCCATTACTAATGAAGCGCGGCCGCGAACACAATTTACTACCCGGCCTCAAAACGGCCCTGCAGCCATTTGATCAGATTCTGTTTTGCGGCCGCGAGACCGCCATCCACCGCATGTCCCGAATTTGCTACGACCCCTCGGTGCTGTGCTATACGACCACCGGTAAACGGCCGGCCGCAGGTTGGGTCTGGAGACGTCTGATACGTTCTGCTTAATCCCGATAGTTAGGGGTGGGATTGATCAGCAATACGTGTTTAAAATTGTTAACGGTTGTCGATCCACAATCGGTGTAAATCTCTACACCGAACTCCCTACCCCTTATGGCTGCGATGAGATCGATAAACGCTTCGGCAATAGCTGCGCGGTCGTCATCGCCGCACACACCATCGCGCAACGTTACTGACAACAGACGGTCCAGAGCAGATGCGTGCGTACCGATTTGCTCAAGCCCGTAGGACGACGACCAACCCGCAATTTTGTGCACCTCGTTACGCAGGCCATCGAGCGAAGAAAGCGTCCACCTCTCGGCTAATACCGCATCCCATGCCGTATCTAGCACCTGTCGCTTTTCCGGTAAGGATGCTCGATAGCTCCGATTGAGTTCCGCGATCTGGGCCACAGCAGCCGTAGACAGCTTATCCACGTGCTGCTCCTCGTTGCGATAAATTGATGGTATACCTGCGGCACATCTTAATTAGCAAACTTGCGCGGCGTCTGCGATTGGATTCACGGCCGGTAGCAAGATCGTAAATCTAGATCCTTTATCGATGATACTATCGACATGAATCGACCCTTGATGGCGCTCCACAACGGTCTTGACAAACACGAGCCCGAGACCGCTGCCGGGTTCGTGTTGATGTTCCTTTCGGTGAATCCGCTCGAATCGCTCAAAAAGTTTCGGTATGTCGTCGGGGTTGATCCCATAACCCGTGTCCCGGACCCAGCACTGGGCTTCGGCATCACTCTGTGCGACACCGATCGTCACCGCTGAGCCGTCGGGGCTGTACTTGATCGCATTACCCACAAGATTAGTAACGGCGCGCTCCAGTAAGCCCGATTCCCCGTGCACGTACACAGGTGCAGCATACTCATAGTCGATGTTCACTTGTTTACTTTCGGCTTGGTCCCGAACCGCCGCCCCCGCATTGATAATGATCTCGATCAAATCCACAGTTTGGAAATTTGCCGTGTCAGCGCCTTCGGCTCTGGCAAGTTGCAAAAAATCGTCCGCCAAGCGCATCGTGCGCTGGGCATTAGCGGCAATTCTCTCCATATTCTTAGGGTCCGCTAATCGTTCCGGCTTTAGGCGCACGATTTCCGTTACTGCCAATATCGACGCCAGTGGGGATCGTAAATCGTGTGACAAGAACGACAAGACCTCGCGGCGCCGGCGCTCACTATCTCGCAGCGCGGTAATATCGACGATATCGACAATGATCCCGTCATCATCCGGACCGTAATGAAACGGCACCACCTGCACCAGTAAATCCTTATTACGGGGCCCGCGCACCTCTGCCTGGGCGGGCTCCCGATCGACAATTGCCACGCGTAAAGTCTGTAGTGCAGTGTCGGGTGCATCAAATTGAAATTTGTCCCAATAGCGCCGCAACGGTTCGCCACGAATTGCCGCATCGTCGGGCTCGTCCAGCATCGCAAGCGCCGACGAATTTGCCATGAGCACGCGACCGAGGTTATCGGCGACGATCACACCATCGACCATTTGCGCGAGCGTATCGGTAATGAAGCGACGCATTGTTTGTAAGCGCTCGGTCGCGGCCTCGACTTGCTGAATGCGCCGCTGCATCCGCTCTACGGGCGTGTACGAGTGGGGCTCAGGCGGCGGCGCAAAGCGCCGCGCCAACGCGGCCAGGAATTTCGATTGCCCAGGGTTGGGCGGCTCGGCCCCCACCCAACGTACGCCCATTTGCCCTGAGTCGACCCCGAACGCATGCCAAACATATCCGTTGAGGTCAGCGTTCACACTGCGGTTATCGTTGTCAACGCTGGCGGATTGGCGATTCCATTGCGTGTCCTGGTGAACGCCTGCGCCCTCCAACCGCCCCGCATCCACCGGCAGCAAATCAGCCACAAACGGCATTGTGCTGGCGAACTCCGGCACAACCCCCGCGTCCACGACGGCGGGTTCGCGTTCGAGTTTCTGCAACGATTGGTTGAGATACCGGATCGTATGCACCAAACGCCTCCAGCCCCACAAGATATAGCCTCCGACGATACCGGTCACGGCCGCGGCAGGCGCAAACCAGCGATGTACGAGCACCAAACCCACTACAGTCAATGCCAAGGTGATGGCCACGCTCGCAATCGCCGCCAGTAACGACCAGCGCGGCGACAGGCGCGGTAAGAGCTGCATTACCACTAACACCAGCAATGCTGTTAGCAACACGCCCGCGAGCGGCCGAATCGGTTCGATGGCGCGGCCGGTGAGTAATGTATCCATTTCGTTGGCAATAATTTCCACTCCAGGCATCGGTTGCTGATCGCCCGATACCGGTGTTGGCAGTAAGTCGCCCAAACCCGCCGCGGTAGCCCCCACTAATACCAACTTGTCCCGGAAACGGTCGACCGGAACCGCACCGGTCAGCACATCGACATATGAGACATGAGAAAAGTGGCCCGGCGGCCCCGCATAAGACAGCCAAATGTGATGATCACGTCGCCATACGAATGGGGAATCCTCCACATCGCCCGCAAAGCGCACACCTGGGAGGTCATGCCCGAACTCAGGGTTTGCCGATTGCAGCATCGCTAGTGCGAAACTCGGCCAGTGCGGCTCGCCGAGTCCGGCCTTGAGATACACAGAACGACTGATGGAGTCGGCATCGAGCGGCCGGTCGACGTGGCCGAGCGCGGCTGCGCTCTCGGATAGGCCCGGAAGCGGCAATATTTCGCGCAGCTGACCGCCGCGGCGATGTTGTTCGTTAACGATCGGCAGTACCACGCGTCCGCTGCTGCGCACTGCGCTCGCCAGATGCGCATCGGCTTGCACCGTGGACGGCTCGGCGATCACGATATCGAGTCCGATGGCGCGGGGTTCGGCCGCGCTCAACGCGGCAACCAGGTCGCCGTGCACAGCCCGCGACCACGGCCAGCGACCAATCGCATCGATACTTTGTTGATCGATCGCGACGATCACGATGTCGGCCGATGCCGCACGCCCTCCGAAACGCTGACCCCAGTCGTAGATGATGTGGTCCCAGCTCCACAGAACGTTACTAAATGCCAATCCCGCCGCAACCAGGGCCGGAAACACGCGCAGTGTGAGACGCTCGGTCAGCCCGATTCGCCCCTGCACGGGGGAACTCACAACAATAGAATTATCGTAGAGAGCACTCCGAAAATAATCTCCGACCAGCGGTTGAACGGCACGTCAAACTGCTGTGCCGTACCGAACACACCTTCCGTGCCGTCGACATCGATCGTCGAGACTCGCAAGTAGTACGTGCCGGAGCGCGGCCGCTTTATTGCGTACGCGGGTTCATTGAGGACCTCATCGATGGTCAAATCCGAAAATTCGGCATCACGCGCAAGTTGCAGCCGAAACGTCTGCCCGGCCTCACCCGCCGGCCAGCGCACCTTCAGCTCCTTGTCGCCGACACTTGGCGGTTCGGGCTCCGGGCTCGGCGGCGGTGGCGTATACGTAAACGATTGGGTATCGCTGTACGGACCCACTTCACCGCTTGCGTCACGAGTCGCGAGTCGCCAGAAATACGTCCCCGCCTGCAACGGCTCAGCGAGTTCAATTTTCGGACTGTTGGTGATTTCCTGATCTAATAACAACGAGTCAAATTGATCGTTTTGTGCCAATTCAAACCGATAAGCAACCGCACCCAGGGGCATCGACCATTTGAACTCCGGGCGGTCATGGCGCAGTGCCTTCTCCGGTTCCGGTTGCATCGGAAACGGCGGCTCGGGCCGCGCGTTCAATGTGAAGCGGTGTGCCGCGTCACGGCCTTCCACGGCCGCGTCGTCGAACCCGCGAATACGCAGAATATATTCGCCATCGGCCGCGACCACCACACCGTGCACGCGCGCCTGCTCGGTCTGCCGATCGTCCATAAGTATCGCGAAATCCTCGCGATCGGCGAGCTGAAATCGGTATCCGATCGCGCCGTCGAGTTGCGGCCACTCAAATTTTAGCGGTACGCGTTCGACGAGGGTCGGCATGGCCGAAAGATCGGGCGCCACCAGCAGTTCCCGCGGCGGCTCCGGTGGTTTGCCTTTTTCGACGACCGTACCAAATCCCTGCGGGACCCGCTGCGATTCACCACCGCCGGCAACATCAACATTACCCTCTAGTACCTCGGTTCGCGTCACCGGTTGCTCTGAGTCAGCACCGATTCGGTAACCGGTGCCACGCACCGCCGAAATCGCGGCGGGCGTATGAATTTCGTAACGGCTACCGCCACCTATTAGCTTGCCCACAGCCGCTTCGGCGCGACCGCGCTGCAAACGCGCACGCGTATCGACCATCCCTGTATCGCCGTATTGCGACAGTGTATCGAACACCAATTCGCTATCCTGCCGCAGAATCAGTTGCGAATCGTCGGCGAATTGAAACACCGCATTGCTGCCGCTGCCAGTTGTTACCGAGTCTCCAGCAGCCAACGTGTCGCCTGCCCGTAAAGTGGTCGGCTCGGGATTGTTACTCCGTTCGGCCATGACATGTCCGACGACACTGACCACCGTCACCGACACCAGTTGTGATTTCAGCCATTTTACCGGTATACGCAACGTCGACCCGGGGCGAATCCGCTTCGGATTCTCAATCTTGTTCAATGCTTGCAACTGCGGGACGTAGATCAGATTCACCGAGTATTTGTCGATGAGATCCCACAACGTGTCCCCCGGCCGCACCGTATAGACCCATTCCTGCGCGTATAGCGGGAGCGACGATACCCCTAACAGAACACCGACTACGGTGTTACGAAGTCCAATCCAAATTCGAAGTTTCATCGAGCACATAGTCTCCACCTATTTTATTCACGGGTATGGCGTCTAACCTGCGCCCACCGTGTGTTGGCTTTGACCCGCTTCAGACCCACATACGCTTGAGTCTACGCCATCGTGATGGGTTAGCAAGCGACGGATGCAAACAATTGTCACGGGCTGCACTCGAATACTTTCTGTAGGTCCGAACGGCAAAACTAAGTTCACAATTCACATACAATAATCGACGTATGTCCGGGCAAGCCCAACTTACTGCAGGGGGGCGGGGAGCAACGTTGCCAATACGGCTGCCCCGGCGGACAGCTGCCTAGGCCGACGGTCAACTCTCGGATAATGGCTCCAAGCGGTAGCCGTGTTGGTAAATAGACGTCAGTTTCCAACCATTGTCCGGCACCAAACCGAGTTTGCTGCGAATACGACTGGCGTGGGTATCAACGGTACGTGTATTGATGTCCGCGTTGGTGCCCCAAACACTCTCGAGAAGATGGCTGCGGGACACGATCTCCCCGACGTGTTGAAACAAGAAAACCGCAAGCTCATATTCCTTCTGGGTCAACGCGACCGGCTCGCCATCGATCGTAATCTCACGGGTGGTTCTATCGATCCGGTACGGCGCGAATTCAAGCAGCGCCTGGTCGCGCAACTCCCCGCCAACACCTCTGCGCACGGCCGCGCTGACTCGGGCCAGCAACTCGAGGCGGCGGATAGGCTTAGTCATGTAATCGTCCGCACCCGCCTGCAATGCTTCGACGATATCCTGTTCACTGTCGCGCTGGGTCACAAACACAACCGGTGTCGAGCAATTTTGATCGCTGCGGATTGCCGTCAAAGCTTGAATGCCTGACAATTCCGGCACCATCCAGTCGAGAATCAGCACGTCATAGCTTTCGCGCCTTAGGTGCTTTACGAACTCCGTACCCTCGGTAAAATGTCTGCAACTGTGGCCATCATCCTCAAGCCAGATTTGCACCAGTTGAGCCTGATCGGGGTCGTCTTCGAGCAAAGCGACCCGCAACTTATTATCGTCCATCGTATAATTTCTCGGCTACTCCAATTACACTCTAGACTGGCAAAAGCCGCACTGTCAATCCACTCTTAAATGACTAAAATGACGGTTTGCAAACCGAAATATGCGGATGCGGCGAGCTGGCACGAGACCAGCGGCCGGCTTCGGGAACGCCACCGGTGAGCTTCGGTCTAATTTTCATTCGAAACGACGAGATGCCGACAATGCGCACAAATTTTAATTATCCGCTCGTGAAGCTGTTCGATTCACCGCGTGCACGATGCGGGTTCGTAGCCGCCATGCTCACGGCGATAACACTAACCACACAGGCGGAATCCATCGACATCGCGAGCTCCAATGACCGCGTCACACTAGTCGAACTGTATACCTCCGAAGGTTGTAGCAGTTGTCCCCCGGCCGACCGCTGGCTAAGTACTCTGAAAGACGATGCCGGACTATGGCGCGATTTCGTGCCGGTGGCGTTTCACGTCGACTACTGGGACTATATAGGATGGCCGGATCGCTTTGCGTCCGCGACCTACACGGCCCGGCAACGGCAAAACGGCGCACGTAATAAGATGCGTACGGTGTATACACCGGGATTTTTTGTGGATGGCAGCGAGTGGCGCGGGTGGTTCCGCAACCCGACGTTGCGGAGCCACGATACGGGCGCGGCCGGACTCCTGACGTTAAACATCGAATCCTCGATGATAACAGCGCGGTTTACGCCCCCAAAAGATACCAAGGATGGCCTGATCCTGAACATAGCGCTACTGGGTTCCGATCTCGTTACGGCGGTCAAGGCGGGCGAAAACCGCGATCGGCAGCTCCGGCACGACTTTGCCGTATTGGGCTATCGACATGTCGTAATGCATCAGGAAGATGGCGGCTATACCGTCGACACCGAGCTGCCGAAAAATCAAATCGAAGGTACGGACGGTGCACGACTTGCAATTGCGGCCTGGGTCAGCCGCAAGTCCGACGACGTGCCTGTACAAGCCGCAGGTGGCTGGCTATAACTGGGATAGTCCACCAACGCGAGCCCTAGGCTTTCGATCTTCTCAATACACAAACTCGTAAATGAGAAATTTAAGCCGCAAAGCCGCAACTCGGCTCGGCCGGTTCGGATACAACCGATCGGCAGTTTTTGGCCCAGCCTCACAGCACTCTCTGCGCCCGACTTCCCCCGAATTGCGAAGCTCCCATGAACCGTCGGGGCCAGTGCTAATATCGGGCTTCGAGTAATGGAAAAATGGATAAGGCGCGGCGCTACGGTTTTGGCAGTGGTATTGATCGGCCCACTAGTTGTGGCGTTTGGGGGTGATGTGAAGCTCGATGCCGACTGGCGAACTGCCGATCGCTCCCCCGCCGGCATTGCACCCGCTGCCGATACCGAACCACGTGCGGTGGTTCAGGTCTATGCGGCACGCGCTTTCAACTGGCGCGGGTTGTTCGCAGTACACACCTGGTTAGCGGTAAAACCCGCAGGCGCCGGTCACTATACGGTTCACCAAGTCGTCGGCTGGCGAGCTTGGCATGGCCGTCCGGTTGTTGTGAGTCACAACGATCAGCCGGACCGCAAATGGTACGGGCAAGCGCCACAACTCCTTTTGGACCTGCGCGGGGAAACCGCCGCCGCGGTGATCGATTCAATCCACGCCGCAGTGCGCGACTACCCTTACGCGAATCGTTACACCCTGTGGCCCGGCCCCAACAGCAATACATTCACCGCATTCGTCGGCCGCCGCGTCCCGGAGTTGCGGCTGCATCTTCCGGCCACCGCCATCGGTAAAGATTTTCTATCTAATGGCGCGGTGTTTGCCAGCGCTCCAAGCGGCACGGGTTATCAGCTATCTATTTACGGTCTACTGGGTGCAACGGCCGCTTGGCATGAAGGCTTTGAGCTTAACGTCCTCGGATTGACGTTCGGGATCGACCTGCGCCGTCCCGCGATCAAATTTCCGGGTCTTGGCCGTGTCGGTATGGCGACCGGCTAACCCGATCGAAGCCGGTCGCCAGAGTACTAGTGGGCTAACAGTACGGGCAGCGTCGCGTCCGCGAGAATTTCGCTGGTTGCACCACCAAAGATCATCTGCCGCAAGCGACTGTGCGTAAATGCGCCTTTGATGAGCAAGTTGGCACCGAGTTCGGCGGTTTCATCGAGAATCGCACGCCCCGGTGCGCGACTGTCCGCAGCGACGGTTTTGGCGGTGACGTTAACATCATTACGCAGCAGATGGGCCAGCAGTTCGTCGGCACCCGGGCCCGGGACGGTGGCCCCTTCGACCACCAATACCACGACCGATTCGGCGCGGCGCAATAATTCCGTGCACATCGCCAGAGTCCGTGCAGTCTCGGTACTTCCGTTCCAGGCGATGACAACGCGCGTCGCGAAGGCGTCCGGAGCTTGGTCCGCCGCAACCAACACCGGGCGACCGGTATCGAATAACGCCGACTCGCAGGTCGCGCGCCAATCGACCGCTGAACTCGCTTGGTGCCGACCGATCACGATTAAATCGAAAACCCGCCCGTAATCCCCAACCACCTGGCTCTCTATGCCGTCGGTTTCCGACCAACTTGCGGTCACCGAGTCCGACGCTGCGTCGAGTGCGGTCAGCGGAATATCTCGGCGCGCCATCTCCGCGCTAAATTCCTCCCCGGCTTTTCGCGCCAACTGGCGGCCTTCTTCGGCCAACTGCGTCATGTAATCGCCTGGCAGCGTGATTCCTTCGCCAGCAACGATGGGCGGCAATTGGCGCACGAACAAACCTTCGAGATGGCTGCCATAGGTATTCGCAACCACCAATGCGGTATCGAGCGCGCTGCCCGCCACCGATTTTCCGTAATACGGAACGAGTATCGTCTTCATAATCGCCACCTCTCGAGGCCCTGTTATCGCCCCGGCCCGCCGGGTCTGCCGGAAACCTCCCTCCAAAGCGCAACTTAGTAATGGGCCCGGGTCAGGCCGTGGCTTGATCGTTGGTACGATAATAACGCGGTATGGGCCCCTGCAACCACCTCCATACCCCATCACAGCATTCACGCTCAGCCGCCGAAAGCCTTGGCGCCGCCACTATCTGTAACGATTCTCGTAATTGCGCGAAGCCGGTCGCCCCGAGCAAGACGCAATCGACATTCGCATCATCCAACACAAATCGCAGCGCCAATTCGGTCGCGGAACGCCCATTCTGAGCCGCGCAATCCGCCAATCGTGCCGCCGCTTCACGTTGTCGCGGATGCCAATAGCGTCTTCGGTAGGTTTCGCTTCGGGCCAGGCGCGTGCCGGCGACCGGGCTATCGACCGCCGCGTATTTCGCGGTCAATAAGCCACCCGCCAACGGGTTGTATATACAGGTTGCAATTCCATACTCTCTCGTCATCGGCCAGAGTTCGGACGCCGCGCCCCGTGCGATCGCGTTGTACACCGGCTGCACGACAGCCGGCCGCGGCCACCCATGATGTGCGGCCACATGGTCCGCGCCCGCTATTTGCCACGCCGCAAAATTCGACAGGCCAATATGGCGTACCTTGCCCGCACTCACAATTCGATGTAAGCATTCCCAGGTAGTATCCAACGGTACGTCATCGTCCGGCTGGTGCAGATACAATACATCCACATGGTCGACGTCCAAACGGCGTAACGAAGCGTCGATTTGTGCGAGCACCACGTCGGGGTCAAGACCCTCGGTGCCGGCGTCATCACCGACGCGGTAACGAACTTTGGTCGCCAGCACGATCTCGTCTCGAATGCTGCGGCTGCGAATCCATCGCCCGACGATCTCTTCGGCGCGCCCGGCATTGTACGAATTGGCCGTATCAATTAACGTTGCACCATGCTCGATGGCAATGTCGAGTAACTGCATCGAGCCACGCTGATCCACCTGATCTCCCAATGTCATTGTTCCAAACCCGACCGCGGGCAATGCTAGTGTGTTGACTGCGGTATCTTGTGTTTGCGACATTCACTGTCCTCGCTTACGATGAAATTTTGTGTAGACAATAGCGTAGCGTGACTACCACTGTAATTCATCAACAAAGACACTCGTTACGCTTTGGTGTGACGGGGCTTTTAGCCGCCCTGCTATTGATTCAGGGCTGTGTACTATTTAGGCCTACCGCGGGAATTGGCGAGGTTATCGAGTGGTCCAAGGTCCGCGGCTGGAACCAGGACCGTCACAGCCAAGCCTGGAGCGCGTTGCAACAAAGCTGCGTCAGGCTGGCTTCGCGCGATACCAATTGGGAACGCATCTGCTTGCATGCCGCGGACCTGCTGAGTCCTGATGACGACACTGCCCGCCGGTTTTTTCAGACGCATTTCACGCCGCACCGAGTATATGGCAAGACGCGCCGCCAACAGGCCTTGTTCACCGGTTACTACGAGCCCTTACTGCATGGCAGCCTCGAACCATCGGCGCGGTACCGCTATCCGCTGTATGCCCAGCCCGACGATCTGCTCACGATTGATCTTCGTGATCTCTATCCCGAGCTGGAAGGCAAGCGCATTCGTGGCCGGGTCTTGGGGCGACGCGTCGTGCCCTACTACTCGCGACAAGAACTGGACGACAATGCGGCGTTGTTATCTGGAAACGAATTGCTCTGGGTGGATGACGAGACGGCCCTGTTTTTTCTACATGTGCAAGGTTCAGGGCGCGTCCGTATGACCGACGGCGGCGTCCTCAAGGTCGGTTATGTCGATCAGAACGGTCATCCCTACGTGGCGATTGGCAAAACACTAGTCGAACTCGGAGAGCTGAGCCTGGACGAAGTGAGTTTGTTCAGCATCCGGGATTGGTTGCGGTCGCACCCGGAGCGAGTCCGATCCATTCTCCATAGCAACCCAAGCTACGTATTTTTTACTGCCCGTCAATTCGATAGCGGCGGGCCGATCGGTGCGTTTCAAGTCCCGCTCAGCGCCGGGCGCAGCATAGCGGTTGACCCTGCGGTGATTCCGCTCGGTACACCCGTGTGGATCGATACCCGATATCCAGGGGACCAACGTCGACTGCAACGATTACTAATGGCGCAAGACACTGGCGGTGCTATCCGTGGACCACTGCGCGCCGACATTTTCTGGGGGCACGGCGACGACGCCGAACAATTGGCGGGCAATATGAAACAATCCGGGGAGATAATTGTTCTGCTACCCAAGCGAGTTAACGACTAGCCCGGATTGCTTACCGGCGATTCAGGCTGATCTTCAAGCGCAGCCAGCAACGCGTCGCCAACCGCAGCGCGTCTCCAACCATGCAGCACCGCGACCGTGCGGTCGCCACGGACAAGTCGATCCAAATCCTGACGTGTCGCGAGTAACGAAGCGCTCATCTTGTGCTGCTGAGCGCAATGCTGCACCAGCGTCGTTAAACGCCGGCGCAGATCGGTTTGCCGTGCCGACAAGCGCCCGGCGTCGGGCCATAGCGGTTCACCATCATCGCCCGCGCCTCGCAGCGCCGCGATGAGTTCCCCGCCCCAGCGTCCGCGTTGCCGCGGTCGCAGCGAATCGATTTGGTGCAACGCGGTAATATCAAGTGACTCCAACCCTGCGAGATCAAACAGAGCGGCGTTCGGCAACACCCATTCACGAGGTAGATCGATTCGCTGCGCGGTACGCTCGCGCCACTCCGCCAATCGGCTAAGTCGGTGCTGCGCAGCAACATCCAAGGATTGGCCCT
>Ga0224497_10001674_pt1 | contig 13847 bp, 11 predicted proteins | sample SF_Jul11_sed_USG_4_FD_167970 | JGI IMG/M metagenome (GOLD analysis project Ga0224497, IMG submission 167970) | Sediment microbial communities from San Francisco Bay, California, United States - SF_Jul11_sed_USGS_13 | ecosystem: Environmental > Aquatic > Marine > Sediment | place: USA... | reverse complement strand
GTAATGCATCCAAGAGATATCGATATAGTAAATATCAATCCGCAATCATGGAAGCTAGAGTCTGTAAACATTAGATTCACACAACAAGACATTACACCAAAACAAATGATCTATCTAGAAAATGTTGCAAACAATCCTGTGTTTAACTCGATGCACTATGGATATTCGGCAATGCAAAGTATGATTGGCGCATCACGTTCATTACGACAATTAATAGAGGTAGACTTTCCAACTATAACAAAACACATCTGGGCAGGACTGGGATTTTTGTTTTTCAAACCAGAAGGAACTACACAAGCTGAAAAGGATGGAGAGTTAAACACACTACTCTCACAGTTTCGAGCAGGTCGTCTTAATGGCGCAATGATAAATCCCGAAGACGTCAAAGTAGAGTTTTTAGATTTAGATCCTAAAATATCTGAACTAGTTACACTGGGTGATTTTCTAATCAGATACAACACTGCACAGATTGGCATTCCTCAGGGATTGTTCTCACAAGAAAAAGACAGTAATCGTGCAACCCTTATTGGCAAACTGCGATTTTTCATGACCAGTGTAGTCAAAGCATATCAGGACTGGGTTACTCGAAGTATTGCAAAACAGTGGTACATGCCTAATTTCAAGGCCATTTACGGCGCAGATTCAAAAGTTCTAAAGAAATTCAAGATTGAATGTGTCTTTGAGGAATTAAAACTAGAGAATTTCATGGATACAGTTGATGCCGTATCAAAACTAAATCAGATGATTCCGTTAACTGCAGAGGCAATAGGTGAGTTGACAGATATTGACGAGTTTGAAGACAAGATAGATCCTGACGTGGAGAGACCTGTGCAACAACCAGGACTGAAAATGAAGGATTCACAAGGTAAAGAGTTTAGTTTAGAGAATTAATTTCATAATCTTAGATAAGATTAACCTCTTCAGGATCCCATTTTTTGCATGAACATCTTTCATCATTAGGTAATACCTTTGTACATCTTGGTTTTGGAATGTTTTCTTGTAGAAATTCCAAGTGGTATTCAGCAAAATGTTTGCATTTTCTACATCTTTTGAAAGGTTTTACTTCAGACATTCTTAATGCTACCATGACAAGGCCGTGTTAAAATATTCTGTCATTTCTTACAGCCAGGCCTTTTCATAATATTATACAAGATTTCTAAACACTTCTCATTAGATTATTTACGATAATCCCTACAAATGCAATACTTTGCATCCTTTCAACCCTTTGAAGTATTCTCAGAATTCAATGGCGTTCCAGGCAATTACATCAAATCCTTTCTAATATCTGATAAAGTAAACCTGAACAAATGGCAGGCAACACATGCCTCAAACCTATCTAATCTAGACTCATTTTTGGGCAGGCCAGGCATACATTATATCAATTCAGAGGCTGGAAAGAGAGAAACAATAATGACTGTATTATTTCAAAATCTTGTAAGTTTACATTCTTGTCCCTGTGCTCTACATTCAGAACAGTATATCAGAGGAACTCTGTCATCTTTGATAGTTTTAAAATGCAGATGTGATTCCATCAAATGACCGCATTCAGTATTTTTACATTTTGCATCTTTATTTTCATAAAGTATCTTTATTGCAGATTCTTCCATAATTTTTTTAATTTTTACTTGGTTAAATCATTATCTGATTAGATACTAGAGATGATGAAAAAAATACTGTTTCCGTTTTTGTCTTTTTTGGAAAATTTCTATCAATCTACTGAATTGACTTTCATATTTTCTGAAAGTTGATATGATCGGTAAATTTGACTGATATGATATTTGCATACGAACTAGATTTAGAGTGAATCCTACAATAACAAGGTCCTTGCATCAAACACTCATTATTGAGTCAAATTAACAAAAATCTACACTTTCTATTACTTTTAGTGTATTCAATATGAAAAGTTAATTTTTTGCAACCTCTGGATTTTTATCTGAATTTGAATTATAACTGTAGAAAAATGAGTAAACAGATCTACAAACAAAAAATAGACCCTGAATCATTTGATCGGGAAACAATTCTTTTAGGAGTTAGAGAAACACTCCTAGACTAGTTTTTTTATAATTGATTTCACTCTACACTTATTACATACTACGAAGGGTTTCATCATTTAGAACAATTGCGACCCATGTAAAGTATTTTTATTATAAACCTCTCATGAAACTATGACTAATCTGCAAAATAATTTGAAACCATTCATCTAATTTTTAATCATTCATAATCAATATCTATGAATTGAACTCACACTCAATTCTTCTATCTTGTCATTTTCACTCTTGCTTTTATGAGTATTATTTTCCACCTTGAGATGAGATGTAGTGCAGTGTTATGGTTGAGCGAATTTTCGGAACCTTTCTAATTTTATTTGTGATCACTTCATCCAAAGACTCTTTGGAATGAGATTCCACCTTACAAAATACGTCATAAATCCCATAAGTTCCCCTGACCTCCTTGGTCTCAGGAAACTTCATTATTTCATTAATTATGCTTTCCTCAGCTCCAAGATCACATTGAATAAGGATGTATGCGATCTCCATGCTTAAATTCTGGGATTTCCTCTTCTATTTTTTGTTCCTTCATGACAGCCACATTTACAAAATGGTTCCTCACATTTTCTTACATATTTCTTTATCATGAAACATATTTCAGTTTCATGCTATTTCAAACCCCTCTATTTTTTAGTAAAAATTTGTTTAATTTTAAGATTAAATGATGAATAATTTTTAGATATTTTTAAAAATTTATTAAATTTCCAAATTGTTTAAGTATGCCAATTTTTCTTAAATGTCATGTGTGAAATACTCGATGAAATTCATCAAGCACAACTTGCAGCTGTAATTACTAGAATAAGAAAACAAAAAACAGAAAAATACTCAAGTATTACCATATGTTAAGATTTAACCTTATTGAGGATGTTTAAGTGCATTACTCAAACTTATACCTAATACTTCATATATGCAATCTTTCCAAATTAAAAAGGTGCTAAAAACTTCATTACTTATTTTAATTGCCATTTCTACCATCCCATTGTTTGCTTTTGCAGAATCTTCTATTGAGTTATCATCAGATCAAAATAATGTCGGTTCTTTGGACAGTGTTTTAGTTTATGGCAAAGTTACAGGAGTAAAGCCCTACTCAACAGTGAACCTATCTGTTATTGCTCCTGATGGTGAAACTGTTTTTTCTCCAAATGTTACTTTTGATAATGAAGGAAATTTCAAACGGTTAATTCATCCCCCTCTTCCTAGTTTCAAACCCGGTACGTACACAGTAATTGCAAGTCATGAAGATATTCCATATACTGCACAAATGCAATTTACCGTTTCTGGCAAGGATCTTACTCGAGGAATCATCGCCGAATCTACATCAACGTCACAAATGAAAGACAAAACTGATTTAGATATGTATATTATTGCAGATGCAAAAATTGGTGAAACTATAATTGATATACGTGGTAAAACCATCTGGGTTGACAGAGATGTCTCACTTGCTGTATCTTCACCAAATGGAAATCTAATCACTGTGGCACAAATCACTCCAACATCTAATGGTGATTTTTCAACTAAAATCAATATTGGCGGTACAATGTGGAAAGAAGACGGTACGTACACCGTAACTGCTTTTCAAGGTGATGCATCTGAACTAAAAGACTCTGTTAAAGTTGAAATTGCCAAAGGTGTAGTTGTTCCTGAATTTGGAACAATTGCAATGATGGTACTAGCTGTTGCAATCATAAGTATCATAGTAGTAACTACGAAATCTAGAGTAATTCCAAAGTTCTAAAATTTATTTCAGAATTATTCCTATATCCATCAAATTTGTATGTGTAGATCCTGTTTTGATATTACTTTTCATTTTTTGAAAAAATCTGCCAGAATCACTATTCCTTAAAAACCCATTAATAATATCTGCATCTATCTTAAAATTCTCTGTAATTGCTCCGGCAAAAAATGTGTTACCATCAATCCCGTCTGTTCCCATTGATGCAATAATCATCCTATCGTTTTTTTGGGTATTTTTTAAGATTCTTAAAACCATTTCATGATTTCTTCCTCCTGAGCCTTTTCCTAAAACTTCTACAGTTGTCTCTCCTCCAAAAATCAAACAGCTTTTTTGTTCATTTGGAATATTTTTGATTATTTTTTTCACGGCATCTTTATTGTTGCCAAACACCTGAATTGTATCTGAAGTATATCCAAGCTCATTTGCTTTTCTTTCCATTGCTTTCAGGCAATTCATGTTATTTGCAATAATGTAATTTGAAATTTTTGGTTTTTTTGGAGTCTCTGAAACCTCTCCATTTCTTCCTTGATTTATTCGATTTAAAACTTCAAGAGGAATTTTCTTTTTTAAATTATATTTCTGAATAATTTTTTCAGCATCTTCAAACGTAGTATCATCCATGTATGTTGTACCTGATGCGATTACTGAAAGATCGTCTCCTTCAACATCCGACATTACAAGTGCAATTCCTTGACATTTGAGATTTTCTACCAGTTTTCCCCCTTTGATTTTTGAGAGATGTTTTCTAATACAATTGAATTCTTGAATGGTGGCGCCTGATTTTAAAAGTAAATTTGTAACATGTATTTTGTCATCAAGTGTAATGTTGTCTGGGATTGCCATTAATGCAGAGCCTCCTCCTGATACAAGGAAAATGACAAATTCGGTATCTTTTCTATTTTCAACAAATTTCAAAACCTCTTTTGCAGCCTTTACACTATTCTTGTTGGGCTTGGGGTGACCTGAGTTAAAAATTCGGAATTTTTTACTCTTGATTTTTGATTTTGAGCCCTTTGGAATAACAATAATCCCACTTTTAATTGGAATTATCCTGTTGATTGCTCTAGTCATTACATCTCCTGCTTTTCCAAACGCAATGGTATGAATGTTTGAAAATTCATTTAATTTTATTATTTTTCCGTCTATCTTGATTTGCTCAGGTGTGATAAATTTAGGAATTATATCTTCTGGGTCTGCGGCCTTTAATCCCTCTTCTAAAATCGCTAAACAATCTTTTTTCTTATCGGTTGTTGCAATTTCATCATAGTTCTGAATTAACATACTGAATCTCTGCTGCAACATATAATAATAATCAATGATACCTGTGATTCATGCACACAGTACGCATTCCAAAAGTAATCAATTTTGGAGAAAATGCACTTGGTGAAACAGAGTATCCAAAAAATGCCCTAATTGTTACAACCGTTCCTCCTACACTTTCTGACAAATGGATTAGCAAAATGGGAATTAAGGATTACATGTTGTATGATCAAGTAAAACCTGAACCATCAATTGACGATGTCAATACTGTGATTTCGCAATTCAAAGACAAGAATCCTTCAGTTCTAATTGGACTTGGTGGTGGAAGCTCAATGGATGTAGTAAAATATGCTGCACCTGAGATGAAAAAAGAAAAGATCTTGATTCCAACAACCTTTGGTACTGGAGCTGAAATGACAACATATTGTGTTTTGAAATTTGATGGAAAAAAGAAACTGCTGAGAGAAGACAGATTCCTAGCTGACATGGCTGTAGTTGATTCATATTTTATGGATGGTACTCCAGAACAAGTCATCAATAATTCTGTCTGTGATGCATGTGCTCAAGCTACTGAAGGCTATGATAGCAAATTAGGTAATGACTTGACACGAACACTGTGTAAACAAGCATTTGAAATTCTATATGATGCAATTATGAATGACAAACCAGAAAACTATCCATACGGCTCCATGTTATCTGGTATGGGATTTGGAAACTGTTCAACTACTCTTGGACATGCATTGTCATATGTATTCTCAAATGAAGGGGTCCCACATGGATACTCTCTATCTTCTTGTACTACAGTTGCACACAAGCATAACAAATCCATATTCTATGATAGATTCAAAGAATGCATGGAAAAATTAGGATTTGACAAGCTTGAGCTCAAAGCAGATGTGTCTGAAGCAGCAGATGTTGTTATGACTGACCGAGGACATTTGGATCCCAACCCTATTCCAATATCTAAAGGAGATGTCATAAAATGTCTAGAGGACATCAAAGCAGGTAATTTGTAAAAAATCCCGATATTTTTTACATTTCTTCTATTTTATTGAAAATCTGCGAAATTGGCAGCTGGATTAAACTTTTTATTCTAACAGTTTATCGATAATATAGATGACACAAAATAAACTTAAATTTGGAATTCAAAACGGACTAAACGTAGCACGAGCTGGTTACACCGAAGATCAAATTCTTACTGCCTGTATGCTTGCTGACAAGACAGGGTATGATTCAATTTTCTACATGGATCACACAAATGTACCACAATGGAAAAATGCTATTGTTTTGGATCCCTGGGTCATGCTTTCTGCCATTGCGGCTGTAACAAATAATGTTGAATTGGGAACTTGCGTCACTGATGCTATTAGAAGACATCCATCAAACATTGCACTGGCAGCTATCACGCTTGATAGGGTTTCAAAAGGAAGAGCAATTTTGGGAATTGGTGCTGGTGAAGCCCAAAATTTAAAAGAATTTTGCATCCCTTTTGAAAAACCAGTTACAAAATGGGCAGAACAAATTCAATTAATCAAAAAACTTTATAGTTCAACTCCTGATAACACTGTGAATTATGAGGGGAAATACTATCAGCTAGAAGGTGCATGTTTACAGGCTCCTCCAATAAGAAAACCACATCCCCCCACCTACATGGCTGCAGGTGGTAAGAAAACTTTGGAGTTGACAGGACAACTAGGAGAAGGGTGGCTTCCAATTGGTTACACTCCTGAATTGTTTGAGGATCATAAAAAACAAATTCAAGTATCTATGGATAAACATAACAGAACACAAGAAGAAAAAGACAACTTCCAAATGGCCCTTGATATTGACGTTTATTTTTCAGAAGATGCCGAAGAATCTTGGGCAAAGATGAAAGAAGCCGTCAAAGTCAGCTTGTTCAAACCAGAAGTACTTAGAGTACATGGACTAAAAGAAATTGAAGGCTTTGATTTTGTAAAATACTTTACAGAATATTCAATGTCTAACCAAGACTGGATTGTAAAGATGAGAGATGCTGCAACAAAAATACCCGATGGAATTGCTCGTTCATCTACTGCAATTGGAACTCCTGATGATGTCATTCCAACATTTGAAAGATTCATGAAAGCAGGTGTAAATCACTTTGTAATTAGATTCTGGGGTAAGAACTACTTTGGTTCTATTGACAAGTTTGCAAGCCATGTAATGCCATATCTTCGAGAAAAAGCAGACAAATAGGTTCTGGAATCCTATCTGTACAGAAAATAATTTACTCTACTTGTAGTTTATACTATTATGGATGATCTTCCAGAAACTGTAAAAAAATGCATGAAAATTCTAGATGAAAATGTAGATTTTCTATCAAATCTTGAACAGACCTTGGATGATAAAAATGAGGATGAACTTGTGCCCGATATGCAACTTCACCAACTATATGATATGACAGAAGATGTAGCGGAATCTTCAAAGATGAAAAGAGCAGAATCAAACTTTATGAGAAGAAAAGCCGAAGATTCTCTATAGTTAAGATTTGTGTGGACGGCCTTTATTTTGTGCCCTTGTAAATGCTTTGACTTGTTTTTTCTTCTTTTGTTTTTCAAGCCTTTTTCTGGTTCTCTCTGAAGATTTTGTAGCACCTTGAGTGACTTTTATTTTACTCCCATCTTTTAACATGATTGGTTTTCCTTTGAATCTAAATTCAACGTCTCTACATTTGGTGTAATATTTTTTAAGACAAAAGAAAATCCTTTTGTTTCCTCCTTTTATCTCTGCTATTTCTTTTGATTTTTTTAATTCATTTATGATGTTTCTGAGAAGCCCCTTATCCACATCTGTAATTCTGTGCATTTCTCTAAACCAAATGAATTTTGATTGAGAGCCCCATGCCTCTAAAACTTCGAAAACTTTCTGTATAGCCTCTTCTCTTTCTTCATTAATTTGCATGATATTCCAACCAGTTTCCTTTATTTTAGCAATTTATCAATCAAAAATTCTAATTAATAATTATTCATAATCTATCATCTCTCACTAGATTTGATATGTTATTTTAATAATTCAGGTTTTCTAGGATCTGGATTTATAATATTATTCATGAAAATTAATCTGTGCAACTAGTTGGAATACTTCAGATTAAGTCTTATGGGAAAATAAAAGAATTTCTAAACCAAGAACATGTTGGGCGCATTTCTAGTATTGATGAGAATGGATACCCACAGATAATTCCAATGAATTTTGTATTTTTACATGATGTAGTATACATGCACTCTCATGTAAAAGGAGAAAAATTAGATAATATTAAACGAAATAACAAAGTCGGATTTGAAGTAGATAAAGAACTTGAATTTCTACCCTCTTACTTTGAGGATCCAAAAAATGCATCACTTGCGGATACATTATACATCAGCATTGTGATGAAGGGAAAAGCTTCACTTGTAACTGACAGAGAAGAAAAAACCCTTGCCCTAAATGGATTGATGGAAAAATATCAACCAGAAGGAATGTATGCTCCAATTCAATCCAATATGCATGTTTTAGATGGTGTTGCTGTAATCAAAATCATTCCCAAAATTCTACATGGAAAGTACAAAATTGGACAGCATATACATGCAGTAGATAGAATGGCACTAGCTCAAAAGATCTTAAAGAAAAACTCTCCTTCTTCTAAAGAAACTCTTAGAATAATGGGATTTGAGATAACAAATGATGGACTAAGAATGGTAGATGAACCAATATGGTAATATGATTGCCTGAACAATCTTTACCTAATTATTGCATTTAATGCGCTAATTCTACTGATTCTTACCCTAATTCTTTAACATATTATCTAATTTTCTATCATAATTGAAAAAATTCAGAGTAATATAGACACAAAAAATCTTTCTCGTTTAGTATGACAGTAAATTGTATTCTAATGGTTAGCTAAAAGAAGAAATATACATTTGGAGGCTTTTTATTCCTGTCTAAATTAAGTAATTACAATGAAACCAAATATTACATGTAAAAAATGTCAAAATAGATTTGAGGCTCCATTTAATGTTGACCGTAGAAATTTACAAGGTTCAGGAAAGACTATGTGCCCAAACTGTGGAGATATGGTTTCCATTGTGCTTTGATAGAGCTACTCTATTTTTTTTAGAAGATATTTTAAATAATACAAAAATATACTGGAAGGGTATTTGTAATATCTATTTTTTATAATGGTGAATTAAATTTTGGAATTTGTGAAAATAAACACAGATTAAAAAATTAAACTAATTCTTCAAAGGAATTTTTATAGCAATTTGGATTCGCTTTGAGTTGCTCATCTACAATTTTCTTTGAAAAATTGTGTTGCTCTATCATATGTTTTGGAATATCATCACACTTACTCTTGCATGTTCTACATTTGAATTTCATATGTTATTTCGTTCGTGTTTACCCTATAGAAACTCAAGGTAGTACTCTTTTACACAATTTTACTCAAAGTTTCTTACTCTGTGATGAAAATTATGGAATCTCTCTAAATACTTCTCTTAGGGTTTCATTTCTAGCCTATTTTTCAAGATCAAAATAAGTAAAACTTTGAAAAACATACTATATGGAAGTAAATAATATGAATCTAAAATTTTATGGGGTGTTTTTACAGTAAAATAAAATATCTGATTCCGACATTATCTTGTTTTTATTTTTGACAGATACCTGCCTTAAAATCCTCATAAGATTAGTAAAACCACTTATGAATAACAACTTGAACCTGACTCGATCAAGATTCTCTAGTAAATCACGATCTCATTTCAAGAATTTTTACCGAAATTTAATTTGACCTAGATCTATTTTGGGGTTTATGAGAAACAAAGCACATACTCTATATTCAGTTTTAGAGGATCGTATATGTTGCAACAAATTCACAAATTTGAACTAGTATCTGAATTTGGTCCTACTGGTGATCAACCTCAGGCAATAGACAAACTTGTAGAAGGAGTAAAAAAATCAAAAGTACAGACTCTTCTGGGTGTGACTGGGAGTGGCAAAACATTTACTGTTGCAAATGTTATTGCAAGAACTGGAAAAAACACTCTTGTAATTTCTCACAATAAGACTCTGGCAGCCCAATTATATTCAGAATTAAAGCAGTTTTTCCCAAAAAATAACGTTGGTTATTTTGTTTCATATTATGACTATTATCAACCAGAAAGTTACCTTCCTCAGACTGATACCTACATAGAAAAAGATACTCAAATCAATGAAAAAATTGAAAAACTAAGATTAGAGGCTACTGCAATGTTGTTATCTGGTGAACCTACCATCATAGTATCCACAGTATCTTGCATTTACTCTCTTGGAAATCCTAAAGATTGGGAAGACTTGGCAATTACAATTAATTCTGGAGATAAAGTAAAACGAAATGATATTATAAAAAAATTTGTTGATGCAAGATATGAGAGAAATAATACTGAAGTTGGACCCGGAAACTTTAGAGTAAAAGGAGATACAATAGATATTGTCCCTGCATATTCAGAGGATATTGTAAGAATCTCAATGTTTGGAGATGAAATTGAAAAAGTTACATTACTTGATCATTTGTCTTTAAAAGAAAAGCGTAAAATCTCTCAAATGAAAATTTTTCCTGCTAAACACTATCTTATTGCAAAAGATGTTAGAGAAAGAGCAATTCAATCAATCAAAGAAGAACTTGAATCTCGTTTACCTGAATTAAATGAATTAGAAAGACAAAGACTAGAAATGAGAACAAAGTTTGATCTAGAAATGATTGAAGAGCTTGGTTACTGTTCAGGAATTGAAAATTATTCAAGACATTTTGACGGACGCAAGCCAGGCGAAAAGGCATTTTGTTTGATGGATTTTTTTGGTAATGATTATTTGCTTGTAATTGATGAGTCTCATGTTACATTGCCCCAACTTCATGGAATGTACAAAGGTGATCACTCTAGAAAAAAAGAACTTGTTACTTATGGATTTAGACTAGAAAGTGCATATGATAACCGACCTTTAAAATTTGAAGAGTTTGAGGATTATATCAAAAACACTTTATTTGTTTCTGCAACTCCTGGGGAATATGAAAAAAAAATCTCGTACAGTATTGCTGAGCAACTAGTTAGACCAACTGGACTACTTGATCCTAAAGTAGAAGTAAGACCAACAAAAAATCAACTAGATGATCTTATTGTAGAAATCCAAAAACGTGTAGAAAAAAATGAGCGAGTTCTAGTTACAACTTTAACTAAAAGAATGGCTGAAGATCTGGCAGAATATTTCTCTAAAAAACAAGTTAGGGTTAGATACATGCACTCCGAAATTGAAGGACTTCAAAGAACCGAACTAATCAGGCAACTGCGTCTTGGAGAATTTGATGTTCTAGTTGGAATTAATCTTCTAAGGGAAGGACTAGATATACCTGAAGTTTCATTAGTTGCAATTTTAGATGCTGACAAAGAGGGATTCTTAAGAAATTTTACGAGTTTAATTCAAACATTTGGGCGTGCTGCAAGAAATGTAAATGGCTCTGCAATAATGTATGCTGATACTGTTACGCAATCCATGAAAAATGCACTTGAAGAAACAAAAAGACGTAGACAAAAACAGATACAATTTAACAAAGAACATAACATTATACCTCAAACCATTGTAAAATCAGTTCCAGAACAAGTTACAACTCTTGATGAATCAAAGCTAAAATCCACTCATGATCTTGCTACCGATATTATTGAATTGGAAATACAAATGAAAAAATATTCTGAAGATTTAGATTTTGAACATGCAATAGAATGCAGAGATAGAATAAAAAGACTAGAAAAGGAGATTCAACTAAAAGATGGAAGAAAGTAAATTAAAGATTCGCGGAGCCAGACATCATAATTTAAAAAATCTTGACATTGACATTCCAAAAAACAAACTTGTTGTAATTAGTGGTCTGTCTGGCTCTGGAAAATCTACTCTAGCTTTTGACACGATTTATGCAGAAGGACAAAGACGCTATGTGGAGTCACTCTCTGCATATGCAAGACAATTTCTTGAAATGATGGATAAACCAGACGTGGATTCAATAGAAGGTTTATCTCCTGCAATTTCTATTCAACAAAAAACAACAAGTAAAAATCCTCGTTCCACTGTCGGAACAACTACTGAAATTTACGATTATATGCGATTACTTTTTGCAAGAATTGGTATTCCTTACTGCACAAATTGTGGAAGAAAAATTTCTAGTCAATCAATTGAGACAATCTGTGATTCTATTCTCAAAGACTTTGATGGAGAAAAAATTCTAGTTTTATCCCCTATTATTCAGAGGAAAAAGGGAACATATGAGAAACTTTTTGAGCAAATCAAAAAGGATGGATACTCTAGAATCCGCCTAAACGGTGAAATTTTGAGCCTAGATGAGGAAATTCCTTCTCTTGATAGACAAAAATGGCATAATATTGAGATTGTTGTAGATAGGATTCAAACTGAAAAATCTGAGCGCTCACGATTGTTTGAAGCAATACAAACTGCAATAAAATCATCCAAAGGCGATGTGATGATCTCATCAGAAAAAAATGAAAAGATATTTTCTCAAAATAATGCATGCCCATACTGTGGTTTAACAATTGGTGAGCTAGAACCCAGAACATTTTCTTTCAATTCCCCATTTGGAATGTGTAAAGCCTGTAATGGTCTTGGGGTAAAGATGGAGTTTGATGCTGATTTAGTAATTCCAGATAAGACTAAATCTATACTGGACGGTGCAATTGTACCTTGGAGTGGAAGGTTTTCTTCATTTAGAAGACAATCTTTGCGTGCGGTTGGTAAAAAATTTGGATTTGATTTAATGACACCAATTGAAAAAATAAAACCCAAACATCTTAAGATAATTTTACATGGAAGTGATGATCTAATTGATTTTAGATATAGATCAAAATCTGGTGATTCCTCTTGGCAATACACTGATGCATTTGAAGGAGTTTTAGTGAATCTTCAGCGTGTATTTATGGAAACTGACTCTGAATCTAAACGAGAATGGCTTAAGCAATTCATGAGGGATACCCCATGCAATGTTTGTAATGGTAAAAAACTAAAACCTGAATCTCTGGCAGTTAAAATCAATGATAAGGGTATCATGGATGTATGTGATATGTCTATAGATCATTGCTATGATTTTTTCTCTAACTTAAAACTCTCTGAAAATGAACAATACATTGCACGAGATGTTCTAAAAGAGATCAAAGAGAGATTAGAATTTTTGATGAATGTTGGCCTAAATTATCTTACACTTAATCGATTAAGTTCCACCTTGTCTGGTGGTGAATCTCAGAGAATTCGACTAGCTACTCAGATTGGTTCAAACTTAACTGGTGTTTTGTATGTTTTAGATGAACCTACAATAGGATTGCATCAGCGTGACAATCAGCGACTCATAAAAACGCTAACAAAACTACGAAATCTAGGAAATACTGTGATTGTAGTAGAGCATGATGAAGAAGTTATACGAAATTCAGATTGGATAGTAGATTTAGGGCCAGGCGCTGGTGTCCATGGAGGAAATGTTGTTTTTGAGGGAACTGTGGAAAAAATTCTAAATGGTCACAAATCTGTCACTGGCAATTATCTGAAAAATAACTCTCTAATAAAACTTGAAAATAAAATTAGAAAACAATCTGGTTCCTTGATTGTAAAGGGAGCATCTGAAAACAATCTTAAAAATATTGATATTGAAATTCCTTTGGGTCTTTTTGTTTCAGTTACTGGAGTATCTGGTTCTGGTAAGTCAACTTTGATAAATGATATACTGTTAAAATCTCTAGAAAATCATTTTTACAAATCAAATCTAAAACCTGGAAATCATAAAG
>Ga0224497_10001673_pt1 | contig 13850 bp, 11 predicted proteins | sample SF_Jul11_sed_USG_4_FD_167970 | JGI IMG/M metagenome (GOLD analysis project Ga0224497, IMG submission 167970) | Sediment microbial communities from San Francisco Bay, California, United States - SF_Jul11_sed_USGS_13 | ecosystem: Environmental > Aquatic > Marine > Sediment | place: USA... | reverse complement strand
ATGGCAGCGTTGGACGCGAAGCCAACAGTGGAATAGAGCGGCCCTGCAACAACCCCGCCGAGCGCGAAGCCCATTTGGCCGAGCGCGACGGTCAGGCTCATCAGCGATCCACGCCGTTCGTCCTGGACCAGCGCAGTCAGCAGTGCCGAGAAGGGACTGATGCGCATGGCGACCAAGACCATCACCAAGAAGAAGCAGACGTACGCCGTGAGCAGGTTCGTCACCAAGGGCACGGTGAGGAGCATCACGACCGAAAGTCCGATGCAGGCCATGAGGATGATGCCCTTCCGACCGATTCGGTCCGACAGCTTTCCGGCCTGTGGTCCTGTGACGACGTTCGCCACACCGCCGACCAGGAACATCAGGGCGATCTGGTCGGGGGTCGCACCCAGGTCCCGCTCGAGCCAAGTCGGGAGGTAGATGAGAAAGACCGAGATGCCGAGAAACATGAGAAAGAACGCTGCGGAAGCCCAAGCGACCTCCGGCCGCCTCAACATGTCGAAGTAGTCGCGCGCCGCCTTGCGCACCTCGAGACGATGCTCGCTGCGCTTCACCTCAGGCTGCGGTACCCCGAAGAAGACGAGAAACACCGTCACCGCCATCGTGACTGCGAACATGTAGAAGGGCGACCTGAAGCCCCACCGGGCGGCCATGAAGATGCCCAGCGGGATACCGAAAATTTGCCCGAACGCGGATCCGCTCATGACCCAACCCGTTGCCCAGCCCCGTCTCCGGTACGGAAACGCGTCGCCGATGTATGAGACGGCCGCGCCGCTCAGAATGCCGCCGGCCGCACCAGCGAGCACGCGTACGAGCAGGAACGAGTAGTAGTCGACCACGAACGCGTGGAGCACGAGCGCGACGGTCATGGCCGCGCAGCCCATCAGCAGGATCCTCCGTCGACCGAACTTGTCGGAGACCGGGCCGGCAAGGATCGCGAAGACCCCGACCATCAGCGAGTACACGGAAACGAGCGTGCCGAGTACGGAGTCGGCGATGCTGAGCTCCTCGCCGATACGCGGAAGGATCGGCGAAATGATCATCGTCTGGCTCGCCGACGAGAAGACGAGGAGCCAGAGGGTGAAGACGATGAGAAACGAGGCGGGCGGGTCTACAGCCGGCCCTCCCCTCGTTCCCTCGATGGCCACCGAGGCCACCACCTCGGGGTCGGGACCAGCCAGTGATGTAAGGTCTCGTTCGCTCAAACCGTCTCTCTGTTCGTGACGAGCGGACTTCGCTCAGACATCCACGCGCCCCGGAGCGTTGGCGCGATCAAACTGGACTTCGCTTCGCTTTGAGCGCTAGGGTGCGACGTCGCTCTCACCAAGCGAGGACGCTCTTGGACAAGAAAAAGGTCGGTGCCTGGGCACTGTTCGATTTCGCGAACTCCGTCTTTCCGGCGGTGATCGTAAGCGTCGTCTTCCAGCGGTATTACATCGGGGCGGTCGTCGGCACGGAGGGGGGTCGGGGAGATGCTTGGTGGACCGCAGCGGTCTCGGCCTCGGCGCTCATCGTAGCGCTCAGCGCCCCCGTGCTGGGTGCGGTCGCCGACAGAGCCGGCGCCCGCAAGCGATTCCTCATTGCGTACACGGCAGCCTGCATCACCGGCGTGCTGCTGATGACGACCCTGGGTCCGGGCGCGGTGATCGCAGGCTTTGCGGTCTTCGTTCTGGCGAACGTCGGCTTCGAGGGGTCTCTCGTCTTCTACAATGCGTACCTGCCGGATATCGCTCCCGTCGAAAAACAGGGGTGGGTGTCAGGGCTCGGGTTCGGGGTTGGTTACGTGGGCTCGATTCTGGGCCTCGTGCTTGTCTTGGGGCCGGCCGAAGCGGGGAACTTCACGCTAGTCTGGCTAATCGTGGCCGGCTTCTACGCTGCCTTCTCCGTGCCCGCTTTCGCCTTCTTGCCCAAAGACGAAAAGGGCACGATGACCGTGAGTGCCGCTGCAGCTTGGGGGCTGCGAAGCTTCGGGGAGTTGTGGAGAGAAGTCATGCGGGAGGTGGAGCTGCGTCGCTTCCTCCTCGCGTACTTTCTCTACATCGATGGCGTGCTGACGGCGATCTATACTGCCACCACGCTCGCGAGCACGACGTTCGGCTACACCCAGACAGAGCTCGTCTACCTCTTCATCGGCATTCAGGTGACCGCGCTCATCGGTGCCTTCGTCCTCGCGAAGCCCACCGACAGCATCGGCCCGAAGAAGGTGCTCACGGGCGTCCTGATTGTCTGGGTCGGAGCCGCGCTGAGCATCTGGTTCGTCGAATCCAAGGCCGCATTCGCCGTCATCGGGATGGTGGCCGGCTTCGGACTCGGCTCAGCCCAGTCGGTGAGCCGCGCCTTCATGTCGTCGCTGATCCCAGACGGAAAGGAGTCCGAAATGTTCGGATTCTATGCGCTGTGTGGGAAATCGTCGTCGGTCATCGGCCCGCTCGTCTTCGGCCAGGTCGCGCTCCTGTCCGGCGGCAATCAGCGGCTCTCGGTCATGGCCATCAGCGTCCTCTTCATCGTCGGGCTGGTCCTGCTCCAGCGCGTGAACGACCCGAAGGCTGCACCGGTGGCAGTCTAGTCGCCTAACCGAGTGGCCGCCCACCGTCGACCGGGATGATCGCGCCCGTGGTCAGGGTCAGGTGCGTCATCGCGGCGACCACGGCTCGCCCCACGTCTTCGGGCGTCGGGAGCTTTCCGAGCGCCGTCCGCTCGAGATAGCGCTTCTTCACCTTCGGGTCCCACTGACTCGTGAACTGCGTCTCTACGAGCCCCGGCGCTACGGATAGCACGCGGATCTTGGGCGCGAGCGCCCTGGCGAGCGCAACCGTCATGTTGTCCATCGCGGCCTTCGAGGCGCAGTAGGCCACGTTGCTGCCGCCCGCGGTCCGCGCGGCAAGCGAGGAGATGTTCACGACCAGGCCTCCGTCCCCGTCTGCCAGCAGCCCCCGAAAGGCACGGATCGTCGCGAAGGTGCCACGCACGTTGGTCTGCAGGATGGCGTCGAACAGGTCGTCCGTGAGTGCTTCCATGTCGCCGTGAGCGATCACCTTCGTGCGGGCGGCGTTGTTGACCAGCACGTCGAGCCGGCCCTCGGTTTCGCGCACAGATTCGGCCGCGGCCTCGATCGCCGACGTGTCCGCTGCCGACGCCTTGATGACCCGGTGCCCCTCCCCGGGCATGGAGGCGCGCACCGCCTCTGCATCGGCTGCGCTATCCCTGTGCGTGATGATCACGCGCGCGCCGGCTGCGGCGAAGAGGCGCGCCGTCGCGGCGCCGATGCCGCGGCTGCCGCCAGTAACCAAAGCGACGTGGCCCACCAGGTCGGTCATCGCATGCTCTCCAAGGTCTCGGTATTCGGGAGTCGGGTGGCGACGGATGCGGGCAACCTGATACACATACTGGATTCCCGCGACCAAGAGGGCCGGGGGGCGACACGAGGTGGAGGACCCCGCGACAATGAAGCACGACACCGCGTTTCAGATGGCTGCGGCGAACATCCGCTTCGGTCAGGGCATCACCCGTGAGATCGGGATGGACCTGGTCGACCTCGGCGCGAAGCGAACGCTGCTTGTGATCGATCCGGCCCTCGTCCATACGCCTACGGGCGAGACCGTGACGGCCGCGCTCAAGCAGAGCGGCATCGGGTTCGAGCTATTCGATGGCGTCTCCGTCGAGCCGACGGATTCCAGCTTCAGGGAAGCGGCGGATGTGGCGACCCGGGGCGGGTTCGATTCGGTCGTGGCGGTGGGCGGCGGCAGCACGATCGACACCGCCAAGGCCGCGAATCTCTACGCGACGCACCCGGCCGACTTCTTCGACTATGTGAACGCCCCGATCGGGAAGGGGCTGCCGGTGCCTGCCCCGCTCAGGCCCCTCATCGCGGTTCCCACGACGGCGGGGACGGGGAGCGAGACGACCGGCGTGGCCATCTTCGACTACGAGGAGAAGCATGCGAAGACGGGCATCGCGCATCGGTACCTGAAGCCGACACTCGGCATCGTCGACTCGGACAACACCCGCACGCAGCCCGCTGCAGTCGCCGCCTCCGCGGGTCTAGACGTGCTGAGCCATGCGCTCGAGTCCTATACGGCGCTGCCGTTCGACCGGCGGCCGATGCCGTCGAGGCCCCTGGAGCGTCCTGCCTACCAGGGCTCGAACCCCATCAGCGACATTTGGGCCTTGCGGGCCTTGGAACTCATGGCCGAGTTCCTGCCGCGCGCGGTCGCCGACACGAGCGACGACGAGGCGCGCGCCCAAATGTTGCTCGCCTCGGCGTTCGCGGGCATTGGGTTCGGCAACGCCGGCGTACACCTACCGCACGGGATGTCGTATCCGGTGGCGGGTATGGCGCGCGACTACCGCCCGGACGGGTACGTCGTCGACCATCCGCTCATCCCGCACGGAATCTCGGTGATCCTCAATACGCCTGCGGTGGTGCGCTTCACGTTCACCGCGGACCCTGCACGGCACCTGCGGGCCGCCGCCGCGTTGGGCGCCGACATCGCCGGTGCGGGCCCGGAGAACGCCGGTGAGGTGCTCGCGGAGCGGGTCATCCACTTCATGAAGTTGTTGGGGATCCCCAACGGTCTGGCGGCTGTCGGTTACACCAGGGCGGACATCCCCGCGCTGGTCGAGGGGACGCTGCCGCAGCACCGCGTCACGAAGCTCTCACCTAGGCCCGCGGAGCGAGAGGAACTGACCGCTCTGTTCGAGCAGTCGATGACGATCTGGGAGTGACCGTTCCGGGGGGCGAGGGAGGCCGCCCCCCGGGTCGATCAAAGGTCCTACGGTCAGGTCACCCGCCGACCGCGAAGCCCGCGCCGCCGAAGATCAGGAAACCCGTGCCATCCTGGATCTCGAACTTGGCCCCGGCGAAAGGCGTGAATCCCTCCATCGGGAAGGTCACGCCGCCGCCCAAATTGAGGCCGACGTCCGTGCTCGAGGCTGAGCCAAAAACACCCGCATCGAAAGACACGCGCATGATGTTGATTCCGGCCAGCGCGAATGGCGTTATGGGCGAATCTGCCGAGACCGGGAAGGCATAGACCAGGTCACCGTTGACTTCCCACGCGTCGAATCCGTCGGGGAAGTAGTACATGAAGCTGGGGTTGATGGAGATGTTCTCGTGTAGCTGCGGGAGCGCGAACGCTGCATACGCCCCGATCCCGAGCGCGTCGAAATCATCGTGGTAGCCCAATACGCCACCAATTGTGGTCTGGGCTGAAACCGCGCTCGGCGCCATCAACATCCCAACCAACGCCACGGTACCAAGAAGCTTCTTCATGGTTACTCCCCATCGGGTGGTCTATGCGTCCCCCCGGTCGAGGGGATCGAAACGTCGTGGGGAATCTACCGAGCAGGCCGCACGAGTGCATTAGTGTCGTATTGGCTGTCCTTAGAAGCGGGCCCGGAACAGCTCTAGGCCGAGCGCCGGACGCCACCGAGTGCCACGGGGTCCGTCGTGTGGCACGAGCGTTGGCACCGGGGTCGGTAGACCCAGGCGTACGCGCCCTTCGTCCACTTGTACCAGAGCGCCATTCGTCGAGGCCTCTAACCCGGCGATGTCGGGCCCGGAGTCCCGCGTCGCCACGATTCCGAGGAGAAGGCCTGCGACGCTTCCCACCAACGGGATCGCCACGGCGACCTTCTCGTCGTCTGGCTGTGCGATGAGGTCGAGGCCGGCCCCACCGAGTCCGCCCAGGACGCCCGCGATGCTGACGAGGCGCGCGCGGCTCCGGCTCACGTTCCAGCCGGGTGCTAGGAGGGCGGTCGCGAGAAGGGCCACATCTCCGCCGACGAGCGTCGCCGCCAGGAGGTCGTCGTCCTCCAGGTCCATCAGGATTCCGCCGGCCACCCCGAACCAGGTCCCCCACAGAGACCCGTAGTTCACTACGGTGCCGGTCCCGGGCGTGATGTCGCGGCCGGACAGGAGCGCCCCGACGCCGATGCCGGCCAAGCCTCCCACGACCATGGCCGCGAACGTCTCCTCGGCGCTGTCCTCGGTGTCGAAGCAGAACTCGTCTCCGAACGGCGACGTGTCGCAGGACTGCCCGACGCCGAGATCGAACACCTCGCGCCACCCGAAGCCTTGCCACGTTCCCCAGGTCCCACCGAGGGTGATGGCGCGCGCCTGGCCCTCGGTCAGGTCTAGCGAGCGGGCCAAGCTACGGCCTGCGAGGAATCCGGTAGGACCGCCCGCCAGTAGCCCGACTCCGTAGGGTTCGGGAGAGTCGGCTCCCAAAGCCCCAGGCACGGCCACGCCGAGCCACGCGCCATAGAGCGTCATCCACACCGTAAGCTCAACCGTTCCGTCTCCGTACGCGACGCTCGCGGGCGGCGCGACCAGGCGTGCCCTCGCGTCGGTCGCGGCGACGGTCGACCCGTATCGCGCAACGATGCGCCGGTACAAGGCTTCGGCGACCTCCCACCGCCCCTCCGCTTCGAAGCCGCGTGCGGCTTCCAAAAGGACTTGAGCCGTGTCGGCTGGGGTGACTCTGGTCTGGGCTTGGACAAGACCTGGGGTTGCCCCCGCGAACCAGACCGCCAAGGAGGCACAAAGGAGGATAGATCGGGGACGCATCGGAACCCTGGGCTGAGGTTGAACCACAGGTACAAAGATCACATGCCGGCGGCCGAAGACCGATCCGTCGCATGACGTAGTCGGCGTGTAACAGCCCGCTGACTGCGGCTCGCTCAGCCGGTGATGCCGGCCCCCTCCAGGAGCGCCTGGATCGAGTCGCTCAGTGCGTTGTGCTCTTCGATGACCGCGCGGCATGAGGCCTCCGCGGTGAGCAGGCGCTCGGACCGTATTTCCCAGGCCGCTACAGAGTCGTTGTAGCTGTCGAAGACTCCGAGGTACTCCTCATACCGTTCGGATGGCACGCGACCCCCTCCGAGCGCCTCGAAGCTGTCGACCCGACTTCGGATCGAATCGATCGTCGCCGTCAGCGTCCGCAGCGACGATTCGCTGCCGGCTAAGGAGTTGCGGCAGCGATCGGAGGACACGCGCGCGCGATAGAGGTCCTCTCGCAGTCGCGTGATCTCGGCCGTCGTCTGCCGTTGGTCCATGAAACGGCGGCCGCCGATCATGAGCACCGCCACGGTACTCACGACGAGCGCCGCGCCAAGGGCAATCTTGGCCCACCGGTTCTTCATCTAGCCGCCGCGATGTCGGGGGACTCCTCGTCGTCCTCCTCTTCCGGCTCCCATCCTGCGCCGAGGTCGTTCCAGTTGAGGATGGTGTTGAAGCCCAGGAAGAAGGTTCCCTGCGTCTGCCACCGCCAGAACGGCCGGATCGCGAACATGACGACGTGTCCGTCCCCGAGCGGCGCGTCGACGACCTGCGCCCGTCCCGACAGGGCTTCTCCGCCCGACAGGGTGCCAGACAGTAGCATCTGGTCGGGCGACTCCGGGAAAGCCAGTACGACCCGTGGGTCCTCAGCGTCGTCTCGCTCGAAGCGACTCGCTAGTGCATGGAACGGCTCCATGAGGTCCGCATTGTCGTCATCGTCGTCGTCCGTGGCCGCGTTCGCGCCCAGGTCATAGGGCGAGAGGCTTGGCCGACTCAGCATCGGTGTGGTGTTCTGCCACGGACTGCCGCCCCCCTGACCGACCGACGGGGCACCGGCGGTCCGAAGCACCAGGTCTCCGCGGAAGAATACCGGCAGCTGAACCCCGTCGTAGCCGTAGGTGATGGGGCTGTTGGCGTCTACGATGATGCCGCGGTGGATCGATCCTGGGGCGACGAGGTCCTCCGGGTCTTCGACGGTTACTCCTGGCGTGAGTCCGAACTCCGGGAAGAGGGACGATGTGGAGCCCTCTACCAGAAGGGTTCCGCCTTCCCTGACGAACTTCGCAAGCTCGAGGAGCCCTTCGAGGCCCATGCCCCCTCGGATGTCTTCGCTTTCGTCGAGGCCGCCCAGGTTGGGCGTGCTGTCGGTGCGCTGATAGGGGAGGGGCAGCTCGCCGGTCATCGCTACGCCGTCCAGATGCGCCTGGGCGCTCCCACCCACATGCGGGTAGATGATGACGTCGTAGCGTTCGCGCAGGCCGCCCTCCACCACGAGCTTATCCGCGAAGTACTCGTACGGGACGCCGTAGTGATCCAACGCGCCACGCACCCAGCCTTCGTCCTGGGTACGCCGCCAGGAGTGCATGTACCCGATCCGCGGAACGTCCAGCTCGTGCGTGGGAATGTCCGGAACGTTCGACGTGGCCCACGCCGAGAGTCCGAGCTCGGCCAGGCTCGCTTCAAGGACCGCGCGGTCCGCTGCCGGGATGATGAACGCACCCGCTTGGAAGTCACGTCCCTGCAACTCGAAGTCCTCTTCGGCTGCGAGCATCGGCACCGACGCGTGACGGAAGCGGAAGGCCATGAGATTGTTGTCCGTCGTGTGATCCACCACAACGACATCCCCCCGCCCGGTGATCCCCCCGGCTCCCCTCGCGGGGCCCGTCAGGAGCGTCATGTCGCGGTCCAAGACCTCCGGGTCCTCGATCGCGGTGACGGTCACGTTGCGCATGAGCTGGAAGGTCCAGCCGGTATCGTCGTACGGTCGCGGGTTCTCCAGGGAGAACGACTGCAGCGAGAGGTACATGTCCGCCAACGTGCGGAACGGCTGGTCGGCGCGTGCGATGTAGTCGCCAGCACGCACCGAGACTCCGCCGGCCTCGAACGACTCGTCTGCGTGATGGATCTCTAGACCCTGACGCATCAGCTCATTGACCGCGTCCACCGCGTCGGCGCGCCGACGCTGATTGGCTGGAATCACCCATGCGTTCACCGGCCCGTCGACTCCGCGCTGCACGGCGCGCTTGTTCTTCACCCAGTAGTTGTCCAGAAACAAAGACGGGTGGTCGGCGAAGTACTTGAGGGAAAAGAGCACTGCCGACTGCTGGATATTCGTGTTGTTGCGTGGTCCCCACTCGATTTCGGAGAGCGGCGGATTGGGGCGGTACCATTCCCGGCTCGTGCCAGAGGCGCTCACCGTCAGCGTACGGTTCTGTGGCCCGTAGCCTGCTACTTCGTAGAAGCGTCCCGTTGAGTTGTGGGCGTGCGCGATTGTGAACATGTAGTTCGGGGTCCAGCCGTCGTAGAAGTTGTACGTCCAGACGCCGGGCACGCCCCGTTTCGACATTTGCAGTACGTCGTTCTCCGCGAACATCCACCACTCGGTGACAGTGATGGCGTCGAAGGCCTCGTTGTACGGACCCGTCCCCGTCGACGCGTACAGGTAGTTCTGCGCCTCGTGCAGGTCGTGCATGACCGTGGGGGCCCAATCGAGTTGCATCCGATTCACATGCTTCGTGAGCTGAAGCATCTGACCCATGGCGTCGCGGTTGTTGTCGTGCGCGACGTACTTGCCCCAGTACATCAGGGGGAGGTTGGGCTCGTCCTCGGGCCGGTCCTTGTTGAAGTAATACGTGTCGACTTGACGCTCGCGTCCGTCCACCTCGATGACCGGGGTGATGAACGTGATCACGTTGTCCCGGATGGACCGTACGAAGTCCGTCTCCTGCACCACGAGCCGGTACGCGAGCTCCTGGAGCATCTCGGGCCCGCCGTTCTCCGTGGAATGCATTCCACTGATGAGCCAGTAGATCGGCTTGGCAACTCCGTCGATGAGGACCTGCGCCCGCTCGTCTGACGTGACCCTCGGGTCCGTCAGCTCCTGGAGGAATCCTCGGTAGTCGTCGAGGTTGGCGATGGTCTGTTCGTCGGCGATCGCCATGACGATGGTCTCGCGCCCCTCCTCGCTCAGTCCGATCGACCAGACTGCCGCGCGTGGGGAGGCGTCGGCGATGGCGTACATGTACCGGTGGATGTCGGCCGCGTAAGTCAGCTCATCGGGTGTGCCGACGATTCTGCCGTGGAAGTCGAGCGGCGTCGGCACGGTTTCGGACGCCGGGAGGTGGTCGACCAGCTCGGTCGTGATGCGCTCGTCCTGAAGATGCTCCGCGATGAGCGCGGTGTACTCCTCGTCGATCGCCTGCTGGCCGGCGGCGGGGGCACCGGCCGCCGCTAGAGCGACGAGCACTGTGAGTACGATGCGGGCCATGCGTGTTCCTCCGACGAGTGGTGCCTCCGGGCGTCGGCAGAATACCTATGCGTCGCGCCGCGGGCTATTGAGGCCCTTGTGCCTCCCAAACGACGACCTGCGGATAGGGGTCGCTGCTCACCGAGTACAGCCTCGTTCCTTCCGCGGCGAGAATCAGAGGGAGTTCACGCGTCCGGCCCAGCTCAGCTCCGTTCTCCAACCCGAGCAAGCGCGACTCGAAGACCTCCACGTCTCCTTCGGCCGAGAACTCCGAAGTGCGCAGCTGGTGCTGCACGAGTGCCACCGCACTGCCCCAGGGAACGATCGAGCGGAGCAGGTGCGATCCGTCGGACTGATCGAACGCCCGACCGAGCCCTATACCGTCCAACGTGTACGCCGACATGGGGTTGAAGTCGTCGAGCTCGCGGTCCCAGAGGGTCTGACCGTCATGGTCGTGCATGCGAATTCGCGAGCCGAAATAGCTCGCCTCGAAGACGCCGTTGAGGGTGCATAGCAACCCCGAGGGCGTCAGCTCCTCGGTCGCGATCTCCTGAAGCTCGGGGCCGAGCGTCTCCACGCCTGGAATGTCCGGGGCAGGGCTGAACGAGCGGACGAGTCCCTCCGTTCCGATCTCGTGCACCACCTGACCGTCCTGCCAGTAGCTGAGGTAGACGTGTTCCGGCGTAGCGCAGAAGCCCGTCTCGCCGAATGCAAAAGCGCGGCGCGCCGCGGTGAGCTCGACTCCCGCGTCGGTGACAGAGAAGAACGAGACCCACGAGTTGCCTTGGTCCCAGACCAGGAGCTCCCCGTTGCGGCTCCAAGCGATGCCCGAGGGACGATCGAGCGTTCCCTCGGCGACGCCGGTCGCCGAAATGGACCCGACGAGGGCGCCTGACGCGTCGAACACGCGTACCGCCGGCGCCTCGAGATCGAGAACCGCGAGGCGTCCGTCCGGAGCGGCCTCAACGTCCCAGATTCCTCCGAATGACTCCTCTCCGGTCGGGGCTCCGACCGCGAAGAGCGAGTCGAGGCGGAGGCCTTCGAGGCTTGGCAGCGTTACCGGAGCGGCGTCCCCCCTGCACGCGGAGAGGAAGACCACGGAGGCGCCGAGCAAGAAGGCTCGGCGAGCACCCCTTTCAGTCATCTAGGCATCGTCGGGTCGAGGACGGGACGTCCACTCCCCCCGAAATGAGCGGCGTGGGAGTCGACGTTGAGCTCGCTCTTGGTCATCACGCCCAGCGGAAAGCCCCCCTGGAAGAAGATGCCGTGCTGCAGGGCCATGGACTCCCAATCGTCTCGAGTCGTGATGCGGTACTCGGGGTCGAGGAACTGATCCAGGGCCTCGTCGAGGGCGGCGTGCACGTCAGGCACATCAGGGGAGGCCAGGATGTCCGCGAAGACCTCCTGCATGAAGCTGAGGTTGTCCATGATCATGGAGGCTTCTGTGCCGAGGAAGATCATCCCGGGGCAGATCGCAGGGGCCAGCGGAATCTCGCTCGGAAAGAACTCGGGTGGCTCACCGTAGCTGAGCTTGAGGTGGTACCGGTTGGTCACCGTATCGATGCCCGCCTGGCGCACCTCCTTCTCCGGGAAGTCGGTGATGGGCTCGGTCGCCGCCAGCTTCAGCCAATAGCCTGCCCAGATGACGCCGCCCAGATCCGCGTAGCCGCCTCGGAACTGAAAGGCGTAGGGGTGATCATACAGGACATCCATTTCTTTCGGCCGCGTCGGTAACGCGATGTCCGGCCGACTCTGATAACGCTCCACCGCCTGGGCGACCGCAGCCCTCCGCTCAGCGAACACGGTGAGGCTCGGGTCGACGAGAACGCCCATGACGTCCCTGTAGAATTCGTTACCCCACGCGATGACTTCGGCCGCCTTGGCACCGAGTACCGCGAATCCTGCAGCGGCCTCTTCTGCGGCATGGTCGGCGCGGCCCTCTTCGGCGGTGAGCCTTGTCAGACGGTCGACAATGTCGAACTCGAACTCGAAGGTCGGGAGACCGTCTCCGTTGGCCCGGACGATCTCTCCCTCCTCGAAGAGGCCCCCGAACAGGAGCCCGTGGGCCCTCTCGAGTCGGATGAGGAGGTCGTAGAAGTCGGGGTATTCCCGCTCGAGTACCGCAGCCTGGGACTCCGATTCGCTGGTTGCGATCGACTCGCTGGCCGACTGCGCGGCTATGGGTGCCCCGAAGGCCGGAATGAAGGCGAAGGCCGCGAGCGAGAGCGCGCCGGCTGCGTGCGAATACTTGCTCATTCGTCGTTTGGTACCGGGGATTGTCGTCGGCGCTGCTCTACACCAGAGTGGCCGCAGGGTGTCGATCCGGCAACACGGTCCACGAGTTCGGGACCCCGTCCGGGTTTCGGTGTAGATTGGCTACTGACGTTCTAGCTAGCGATGCGAGTGGAGTGATGAAGTCGATGCGAGCGATGTGGATTTCGAGCCTTGCCGTCCTGCTGGCGGTTTTCGCACTGCCCGTCCTCTCGGCCGATGCGGCCGCGTCGAGTGCAGAGATGATGCATATCGTTCTCGACGCCTCAGCGCCTGAGGATGAGTCCACGAGCGCCGAGCCGGTCGACGAAATACGCCTCTTCTTCTCGGATGCGCCGCTTATGCGGGGTGCGTCCGTGCGGGTCGTGACATCGGCGCGGCAGCTCATGAGAACGAGCCCGCCGGCTCCAGACCCGGTGGACTCGAAGCAGCTCTTCGTGAAGATCGACCCCCCGCTGCAGCCCGGCTCTTACGTGGTGCAGTGGCGCTGCATCGCAGACGACGGCCACGTGATGCGCGGTGACTTCACCTTCGAGGTCACCGCTGAGTGACGCTGTACGTCCTCACAACCTTTCAGCAGTTCGCGCTCTTTGTTGGGGTGGTCATCGCCGTCGGATGCGTCGCTTGGTCGTTGGTGATCGCTCCGCGCGCGGAGCGCCTCGTCGCCGAAAGCGAACGCGCCGGCCTTGTCCGCGTAGAGCGAGGAGTCGGGTCGGTGGGCTTGCTGGCCGCATCGGCTCTCGTCGGGGGGTGGCTGCTTCGCGGGATCGTTCAGCTCATGGCCTTTCGCGATCCGTTCGTACCGCTCGGCGAAGACGTTTCCTTCCTGCTGTTCGACGTTTTCTGGGGCACCGTGTGGATGGGCCAGGGGGCTCTGGTGATTCTCCTGGTGCCTGCGTTCGCGTTCGCGCGGCCGCGCGTTGATGGCGAGGGGAGCGGTGGAAGCTGGTGGGCGGCGGGCGTGCTCACACTGGCGATCGTGGCCTCACTGTCTCTGTCGAGCCACGCGATGGGTGTCGAGTCTGGAAGGCCCCTCATCGTGACTGCGGACGCGCTGCACTTGTTGGCAGCCGGTAGCTGGATCGGCTCGCTCACGCTGATTCTGGCCGTCGGACGTAGGGGTGGCCGCCCCGTGTACGCTGCCCAGCTCCAGAGCTTCTCGCCCGTGGCCGTTGCTAGCGTCACCACGTTGACGGTGATGGGGACCGTGCTCGCTTGGACCCACCTGGTAACGGTCTCCGATCTTTGGACGGGGACCTACGGTCGAGTCCTGTCCGCCAAAGTGGTCGCGGCCTGCGTGGTCTTCGCGCTGGGTTTCTTGAACTGGCGTAGGGGCCTTCCCGCTGTCGATACAGCGGAGGGGGCTGCTGACGTGCACCGCCGAGCCGCCTTCGAAGTGTCGGTCGCAATGGGCGTGTTGCTTCTCACCGCCGTTCTGGTACACTCGCCGAAACCGTAAACCGCGATCACTGGAACGAATACCCGATGAACCACGGGAGACGAGCGGCTGAGCCTCGGCCCGTCCGCAGGCATGCGGGTGCAGTTCTCACGGGT
>Ga0224497_10001671_pt1 | contig 13850 bp, 10 predicted proteins | sample SF_Jul11_sed_USG_4_FD_167970 | JGI IMG/M metagenome (GOLD analysis project Ga0224497, IMG submission 167970) | Sediment microbial communities from San Francisco Bay, California, United States - SF_Jul11_sed_USGS_13 | ecosystem: Environmental > Aquatic > Marine > Sediment | place: USA... | reverse complement strand
CGGTCCCCGCGGCGTTTGGCTCAATCGTTACGATAGCCTCATTGCGAACGGCGGGGTTGCTCCGGCCGGCTGGAAGTTCGACAGCTCGGATTGGTGGCTCGAGGAGCATGGCCTGATCATGGAGAGCCCTGACTTCCCGCTGTCTGCCGGTCAATACCTCGTCACCGGGGACCGCGAGGTGACGACCGTTCTAACGGTTCATGCCGAAGAAGCCGGCGGTAGCCAACGCTGGGAGCTCGCCGACGGCGCGACGATCTACGACGTGACGCACTTGCGCTGCCGTTCCGCGCGCTATACACCTGCGACGAACGGCGTCTTGTGCTCGCCGTCCAAGGCGAGCAGGGGAGATTTTCCGGTCACACCAGGGGCAGAAATGCCTCCGGTCGGGGACTGCAACAAGCAAGATTACGCAGTGCTCTTCGTGATCGGTGTCGCGCAGACATAGATCTCTGCCGCGCTAACGCTCGAAGATTTCGTCGATCGGCACGATCGTGACCTGATCGGCGCGAATATCGAGCGCGATTTTCTCGATGAAGTTGTCTTCGTCGAGCAGCGCCTGTGACATCGGCGACTCGTACTCGATCGGGCTCGACACGTTCTCGGTCAGTGCCTCACGCAAGTTCTCAGCATCGCCGGTGACGATCGCGATCTTGAGGTTGTCGAACCGTAGATGACGTGCAATCGCCGCATTGACCTCCTCGACGGTCAGTTCCGCGAGCATATCGCGAAAGCGCTGCAAGTGGCCGGGGTCTGGCACATTGTAAAAGCGGTCGTCGATCGCGTAACCCAGACGCTCGGACGTCGTCTTGGCGAAATGCAGCACGTATTTATCGAGAAATGCGCGCGTGAGATCGAACTCGCCCTGCGTCATCCCGCCATCGACGAGATCGCGTAGCTCCTTGACCGCAGCGCGCAGCGCGAAATGCGCCTGGTGGTTCGGCAGCGTGCGTATCCAGACCTCGAAAATTTGATGATGCCGCGCGACGTTCACGGGCGGCATCGTGCGCTGTCCACCCTCGGGAAACGCTTCGAGATAGGAATAGTTGCCGTAGTTGAGCCCGCGCGCGCCGCGGATGACGTTGAACAGTCGTCCGGCCTGATTACGATGCTCGCCGAGCCAGGAATTCGCAACCCAGAGCGCATAGAAGTCCCGCTCGCCGCGGCTGGCGGAGATTGGAAAGCCGAAGCTGATCGACGAGTCCGCATCGGGTTTATCGATCAGCAGCACCTCGCTGCCCTCCCATGCGGCGGGCTCGATCACGGGATCAGGCGGGATCGTTCCGTCGGGCAACGATGCCAGCGTTGCCTCGAAGCGTGCGATCAGCGCATCGTCATAGCCGCCGGCGAGCCCGAGCGTCGCGTTGGCCGCCCTGTAATGGCGCGCGTAGAAATCGACGACATCCTCGATCGCAATCGAGCGTAAGCCCTCGGCAGTGCCGGCGATGGGGTGGGCGTAGCGCGTGCCGCCGAAGATGAGCTGCGTCAACGCGGCTTTGCCGAGCTCTTCGTCTGACGCGTAGCGCAGCGTATTCTCCAGATAGTTGATCGTGTCGTTCTTGATGCGTTCGAAGTCGGCCGTGTCGAAGGCAGGGCGCAGATACGCATCGCTAAGCAGACCGAAGAACACATCTGTGTTGTCGCGGTGGGTGCGCCCTGTGATCGTCGTTATCTCCTTGTCGACGCGCGCCGAATAACCCGAGGCGATCGGGTAGAGCGCATCGAGGATGTCTGCGTAAGCGTTCGTCTCGGTCGAGGCGTCGGCGATCATCTGGCCCGTCAGATAGGCCAGGCCTTCTTTGCCCGGAGGATCGTCCTGCGAACCGACCCCGAAGCTGACCGAGAACGCGATCGTTGGCTCGCTCGGCACCGGCATCAGCACGATGTCACCCATCGGCGCCGCGGCACCGGCTTCCGGTGCTGGTGCCTCGGGCTCGCCCGTGCAGGACAGGCAAAGCGTGACGGTGGCGAGGATGCCGAATCGCGCGGGCTTCATTGCTCTGCCCTCAACACGCCGACAGTGCGCCGGTTCGGATCGAGGTAATGCCGTGCCGCCTCGCGCACGTCCTCGGGCGTGATCGTCTCGTAAGCCGCATACAGTGCGTCGACGGCCTCGATCCCGCCGGTGATCGCGACGATGCGCGCGAGTCCTCCGGCGACGGCATCGGGTGTTTCGAGGCCCATGAGAAAACCGTAGCGCAGTCGCGATTTGAGTGCCGTGAGGTCGGCTTCGTCAACGAGCGTCTCGGTAAACGTTGTGATCGTCGCATCGATGGCCTCGAGCACATCGTCGACGCGCTCCGGGTCTTTGACGCGCGTGTAGAGATCGAGGAGTCCGGGATCACGGTTACGCGCTGCGTCGGCTGCAAGGAACTCGACGACCTGCTCGTCGAGCACGAGCTTCCTGTAGAGATCGCTCGTCGAGCCGAAGGCCATCTCGGTCAGCAGATCCGCCGCGACACGCAGGCGATTATTCGGGTCGAAGGCATCGAACTTGTAAGCGAGCGCGAGCATCGGCAGTGTGCGGCCCGCGTAACTGACCTCGACGTGCTTCTCCTCGGTCTGCTCGGGCTCGACAGGGATCTGCGGTGCGACGTAGCCGGGCTCCCAATCCGCGTAGTACTCGCGCACGAGGTCCATTGTCGGCGCGGCCTCGACGTCGCCGACGACGAGCAGGATGACGTTCTCGGGGCGGTAGTAGCGCGAAAAGAAGCTCAGCGAGTAATCGTACATCGTCGGCATCGCGGCGATGTCCTCTTCGAAGCCCATCGTCGTGTGACCGTAAGTATGCGCGTCGAAGGCCGTCGTCATGATGCCTTCGTAGATAGCGAAGAACGGGTTCGTGACGTTCTTGCGATATTCGCCGTAGACGGCGCCGGCCTCGGTTCTGAATACGTCCTCGGCGTAAGCGAGGTTTTTGAACCGGTCACTCTCGAGATCCATGACGAGCGCGAGGTCCTCGGCTGCGATCGAGACGTGATAAGCCGTCAAGTCATCGGTCGTGTATGCGTTTCGGCTCGCGCCGATTTCCGTGAGTATTTCGTTGTAGAGATCCGCGGGGTATCTCTCGGTGCCGCGGAACATCATGTGCTCGAAGAAATGCGCAAAGCCCGTGTGACCGGGCTCGAACTCGTCGCGAGAGCCCGTGCGCACGATAACCCAGAAGCTCACGAGCCCACTGCCAGGCATGCTGATGACGATCGTCTCCAGGCCGTTGTCGAGTGCTTCCGTGTGCGTCGGGAACGTGATCATCCGCCCGCCGCTCGGTGCCTGCGCGAGGCTCGAGCCGGCAAACGAGAAACAGAGGAGGATGAGTGCGATAGACCTCGACATCTGGACGCTCCGGGTTCGGCTGCACTGAATTTAAAAGTCTAACAAACAGGAATGTCCCGCGCCGGGGCTCAGTCGGCGTCACCGGATCCCGGCCATTCGCTGACGATTGCCGCGGGGTCTGGTCGCGGACGCTCGCGCGGCGGCCCGGGCGGCGTGCCGACATGGACGAAGCCGACGATATCGGTCTCGGCGCTATGACCCAAGGCCTTTCTGATCTCCGGATGATAGGCGGGCCAGCCCGTGACCCATTGTGCACCGAGGCCCAGCGCCTGCGCAGCGATCAGCATGTTCTGGCACAGCGCGCCCGCCGAGAGCAGCTGCTCCATTGCCGGGACCTTTTCGAAGCGTTGCGGGTCCGGGTGCGAGCTCACGACGAGCAGGACCGGCGAGCGCTGCATGCGCTCGTACTCGGCCTCGATCAAGGCGTTGCTCGCAGCGGCGTTCTCGCGCTCGAAGATCTCGCGACAGACCTCCGCGAGCGATGCCTGTGCCGCTTTGTGCAGGACTTGAATGCGCCACGGCTCGACGCGGCCGTGATCGGGTACGCGCAGCGCGGCAGCGAGAATGGTCTCGAGTTGCTCGGCAGTCGGGCCCGGTTCGCCCAGGTCCTTGGCGAGCACAGAGCGGCGGCTCAGCAACAGATCGATCACGGCTTGGGTCATAACTGTCTTCCGGAGTCGCCCACGTGAGGCGGACGTTAAGCCGTTTTGCCTTTCTGTGCCAGCACGAGCCAGATGCCGCCGAGCGTTGCGGCCGAGGCGATCAGCAATCGCAGCGTGACGGCTTCATCGAGCAGCAAGGTTCCCGCGAATGCGGCGATGATCGGCACCGAGAGCTGCACGGTCGCGGCCGTCGTTGCACGTAGCTGCTTGACCGCTGCGAACCAGACCACGTAGCCGAACCCGGTTGCGATTGCGCCCGATGCGATCGCATAGGCGACACCCAGAGGTGCCGCGTTCACGTTGGCGATCGTCAACAGGCTCACGAGCACAACGCCAGGCAAAGTCCAGACGAAATTCGTCGCCGTGGCGATCAGAGCGTCGGGTGCGTAGCGCCCACTCAGCGAGTAAATGCCCCAGCCGACGCCCGCAGCAGTCATGAGTACGGCACCGGCCGGATCGGGTGCCGTGAGGCCTGGGGAAACGAGATAGACGAGTCCGGCAAGCGCGCAGCTCGAGCCGAGCCATGCGGGTAGCGAGAACGGCTCACCCGCGCGCAAGGCCGCGATGAACATCGTCAGTTGGGCCGTGCCGAAGAGAATCAATGCGCCGGCGCCGGCCGCGAGCGACAGATAGGCATAGGAGAAGCAGATCATGTAGCCGAGCAGAGCGGCGACCGCGACAAAATTGGTGTTCGCCTTATGCTCCGCCCGCCAGCGCGGTATGACGATCAACCCGAGCGTTAGCGTGCCAGCCAGGACGCGAAGCGTCGCAAAGCTCGGCGCATCGATGAGCCCTGGCGCGAGCGCCAGACGGCACAATAACGAGTTCGCGGCGAACGCAACCATCGCGAGCGACGTAAGCAGAGCGACCTGCGTTCCTGCCATCATGGCCCGGCAGGCTACGTCCAATCTTCAAGCGCGTAAACTACGCGCCACGATCTTCACCGAGCCATTATGACCAGTGCGACCCCCTATGCCGATCTCACGCCGGACGTCGTGCTCGACGCGGTCGACAGCGTCGGCCACGTGACCGACGGGCGTATTCTCGCGCTGAACAGCTACGAGAATCGGGTCTATCAGCTCGGGCTCGAGGACGGCGGCTTCGTCGTCGCGAAGTTCTATCGGCCCGAGCGCTGGACTGATGCGGCGATTCTCGAGGAGCACGCTTTTGCGCTCGAGCTTTGCGAGCATGAAATTCCGGTTGTTGCCCCGCTCGTTGCAGGCGACGGCGCGACCCTGCACGAGCATGAGGATTTTCGCTTTGCCGTCTTTCCGCGTCAGGGCGGGCGCTGGCCGGAGCTGTCGCGGTCCGAGGAGCGTGAGTGGATGGGCCGCTTCCTGGGCCGGATCCACGCGGTTGGCGCGCGAGCCGCGTTCGAGCATCGCCGCGCGTACTCGACGGGCTGGCTCGGCCACGACGCCGCAGCCACGATTCTCGCGAGCGAGTGGTTGCCGGAGCATCTGACCGAAAGTTACCGGACCGTGACCGAGCAGCTGCTCGCGCGCATCGAGCAGCAATTGGACGAGATCGGCGAGATCCGCATGTCCCGCATCCACGGGGACTGCCACCCGGGTAACGTGCTCTGGACCGATTCGGGCCCGCATTTCGTCGATCTCGACGACTGCATAACAGGCCCGGCCGTGCAGGATCTCTGGCTGTTTTTGTCCGGCAGTCGCGAGGAATGCGCGCTGCAGCTCAAGGACCTACTGGAGGGCTACGGTCAGTTTTCCGATTTCGACTACCGCGAGCTCAGGCTCATCGAAGCGCTGCGGGGCCTGAGGATGCTGCATCATACGGCCTGGATTGCGCGCCGATGGCTCGATCCGGCCTTTCCGAGGGCTTTTCCGTGGTTCGAGGACAACAAATACTGGGAAGAGCACGTGCTGGCGCTCAAGGAGCAGCTTGCGGCGCTCGAGGAGCCGCCGCTCGAGGTCTATTGATCCTGCGCCGGACGCTGCCGGGCCCTTGTAGGGCCTGGAGGTTTCTCATACGATCAGTGGGTCCGGTCAGCGCTGGCCGCGCTGACCGAAAACCAAGCCGCTTCAAGGCGAGCTCATTGGGGGAATGCAATGGCCTACTCACTGATCGGCAAGAATTTCACGCCGCCTGATATCCGCGCAAAAGTCACGGGCCAAGCCAAGTACTCGGAAGATATTCGTGCGGAGGGCATGGTCTTTTGTCGCTTGCTCACGAGCCCGATCCCGCATGGGCGGATCGTGAACATCGACACGAGCGCAGCCGAGGCGATGGAAGGCGTTCTCGGTATTCTGAGAGCCAGCGAGGTGCCGAATCCTCCGGAGCCGGCCACGCCGATGCTCACTGACGCGCCGAAGTTTATCGGCCAGCCGATTCTCGCCGTCGCTGCTGTAGACGAGACGACTGCCCACAACGCCATCGAGCAGATCCGAATCGAGTTCGAGGATCTGCCGTTCACGGTGGATCCGCTCCAGAGCCTTTATCCTGGCGGCCCCGATGCGCGTCCGGATGGCAACATGGTTGCCCCGGGCGTGGAGCTCAGGCGCGTGAAATGGACCGCGCGGGACTTCGCGGCCGTCGAGGCCGGTCAGCTGCCGATGGGCGAGGCCACGCTCGAATGGTCTTACGGCGACGTGGACGAGGGCTTCGCCAATGCCGCCGTCGTCCTCGATGAGACGTTCGTGACCCAGGGTCTGTCGCACCACTCGCTCGAGCCGCGCACGGCGATGGCCTACTGGGAGAACGGCAAGTGCATTCTCCACGGTTCCTCGCAGAGCCAGAGCTTCCCGCATCCGGGCATTGCCGAGTACGTCGGCATACCGCCTGAGGATCTCGTTTTCGTTGCCGAGTACTGCGGCGGCGGTTTTGGCTCGAAAGGCAATGCCTATCCATTCATGGCAATCCCAGCGCACATGTCGCGCAAGATCGGCCGCCCCGTCATGATGCGTGTGAGCCGCCACGAGGAGCATTTCATTGGCTCGGCGCGACCGGGCTTCCAGGGCAGGATCCGCATGGGCTTCGCGGCGGACGGACGTTTTACGGCCGCGGACCTCTACCTCGTGCAGGAGAACGGGCCGACGACTGGCTGGAGCGACTACCGCGCAGCTGCCGATGCCATCTCCTTAGTTTATTCGGTGCCAGCTATGCGCTTTCGCGGCATTCCGATCAATACGAATACGCCGCCGCGCGGCCCGCAGCGCGGGCCGGGCCAGAACCAGATCGCCATGGCGGTCGAGCCGCTGCTCGACAAGGCCGCGGCCGAGCTCGGTGTCGACCAGTTCCAGATCCGGCGAATCAATGCGACGACGAGCGACACGCGTTACGGCGCCAACCAGAACACGGTCACGAGTGCATTCCTCGGCGAGGCGCTCGACATCGGCCACGAGCAGTTCGACTGGGAGACACGTCTCGCACGCAGCGGTCAGCGCAACGGCTCGAAGGTGCGCGGCGTTGGTATCGGCCAGGCCTTCCATTCGGCCGGCTCGAGTGGTTTCGACGGCCTCGTGCGTATCACGCCTGACGGCATCCTGCATATTCATACCGGCGTCGGTAATCTCGGTACTTACTCGCACACGGGCACGGCACTCGTGGCCGGCGAGGTTTTGAAGTACAACTGGGACAACTGTGTCGTCGAGCGCGGCGATAGCCGCAAGCACCTACCCTGGAACTTCGGCCAGTTCGGTAGCAACACGACGTACACCCATTCGCGCACGAACTACGTCGCGGCCATGGATGCGCTCGTCAAGCTCAAAGAGATCGCCGCCACGGATCTCGGCGGTGTGCCCGATGACTACGACATCGGTGAGGAGACCGTGTTCGCGACAGCCGATCCGTCTCGCAGCATGACGTACGCGCAAGCCGCGCAGCGCGCGGTCGAGCTCGGTGGGCGGTTCTCCGGACAGGAATACCCCGAGGACCTGAACGACATGACCAAGCGTTCTGTCGAGGCCCTGGCGGGTACCGGGCTTATCGGTGTGTCGAAAGACAACCTCGGGCGCAGCGGCACCGTTGCGGGGCTCGCGGCCGGTTTCATGGAAATCGAGCTCGATCTGGAGACCGGGAAGTGGGAGATCATCGATTATCTGGGCGTGGCCGATTGCGGCACGGTCATGCATCCGCAGGGCTTGAGTACTCAAGTCAGAGGCGGTGCCGTCATGGGCATCGGCATGGCTGCGACCGAACGACACATCTACGATCCGCAGAACGGTCTGCCCGCAACCTCGTCGCTCTATCAAATCAAGCCGCCGAGCTATCTCGACCTGCCGAGCGAAATGCAATGGGCGGCGGTCGGCGAGCCCGATCCCGAGAACCCCATGGGCATGAAGGGTGTCGGTGAGCCCGTGCAGGGTTGCGCGGCCGCGGCGCTGTTGTGTGCGATCTCCAACGCACTCGGCGGGCACTATTTCAACCGTACCCCGATTGTTCCTGACATGGTCGTCAACGCTGCGGCCGGTAGGTCGCAATCCCACGGTCCGCTGCAGGTCAACACGGCGTGAGTGGCGTCGGGGAAGCGGCTTCGCGCAGCGCGGATTGCGCCGCCCGCATGGCCTTGTCCGAATTTGGCATTTTTCATAGGATCGAGCGACAGCGCTCTACCGCAATAAATCACGATCGGGGAGATTCCCAAGATGTCTGACAACAATTCCGTCGATCTAACCGCACCGACCTCACCTCCGGAGCCTCGCCTCGATACCGGCGGTGCCATGGAAACGCTGGGCCGCTCGAAGGCATCCAGGCGATCCTTCATCAAGGGTGTCGTTGCATCCGGCGCCGTCGTTTCCTCTGCAGGGTACGTGTTCGGCGGCTTGAGTGGATGCACGCCTGAACAGGCGGCGACGCCGGGTGGCGTCGAACGGCTCTTGCGGCTCAACATCAACGGCGAGATGCGCAGCGTCGACGTGCTGCCGAACGAAACGCTGGCCATGACGTTGCGCTACAAGCTCGGCTTGACTGGCACGAAGCTCGGCTGCGATCGCGGCGAGTGCGGTGCCTGCACGGTTCTCGTCGACGGCGTGCCGAACTACTCCTGCTCGACGTTGACACACACGGTTCGTAGCAAAGAGGTTCGCACGATCGAAGGTCTCGAGGGTGCCAACGGTGAGTTGCATCCCGTGCAGCAGGCCATGATCGACGAGCTGAGCCCGCAGTGCGGCTTCTGCACGCCAGGTCAGATCATGTCAGCTGTGGCGCTGCTCGAAACGAATCCCTCGCCGACACGTGACGAGGCGCGCCACGCTTTGTCCGGTAATCTTTGCCGGTGTGGCGCTTATGATCATTACCTCAACGCTGTCATGCGTGCGGCACAGAGCGCCTAACCATGGCCTGGAGCCTGATCGGCAAAAATTTCACGCCGCCAGATATCCGCGCGAAGGTCACGGGCGATGCGAAGTACGCCGAAGACTTTCGTGCCGAGGGCATGGTCTTCGCGCGGCTCCTGACGAGCCCGTTTCCGCACGCGCGCGTCGTGAGCATGGACGCGTCCGAGGCGCTGGCCATGGACGGCGTGCATGGGATTCTCACAGCTGATGACGAAGGTGTCGGTGAGTTGCTCACGAATGAGCCCAAGTTCGTCGGCGATCTCATTCTTGCGGTAGCGGCTGACGATGAGACGACGGCACAAAACGCCATCGAGCGCATTCGGCTGGAGTTCGAGTCGCTCGACTTCACGGTTGATCCGCTCGATTGCCTGTATCCGGGCGGTCCGGATCCACGCGCCGACGGCACTAACGTCGGCGGCGGACGCACGGGGCTGGAGCGGCGGCGCATTAAGTGGACCGCACGCGATTTTGCGGCGGTGGGCGAAAATCAGCTGCCGATGGGCGAGGCCCCGGTCGAGTGGGCGCACGGCGACGTCGAGGCTGGCCTGTCCGCGTCAGACCTCGTCATCGACGAGTCGTTCGTTACTCCCGGCAATTCGCATATGTCTATGGAGCCGCGCACGGCCATGGCGTACTGGGAGAACGGTAAGTGTTACGTTCATTCCGGAAGCCAGAGCCTCACGGCCTCGCTGCCAGCGATCGCGCGGCAGATCGGCATTGGCTTAGATGAATTCGTCTATATCAACGAATTCTGCGGTGGCGGCTTCGGCTCAAAGGGTACGCCGGGTCAGACGGTTGGCATTGCCGCGCATCTGTCGAAAAAGATCTCGCGCCCAGTCATGCTGCGCATCAGCCGTCACGAGGAGTTTTACATCGGCTCGGCCCGCGGCACGCTGCAGGGCCGTGTGCGGATGGGCTTTCGCGCCGACGGCAAAGTCACGGCGATCGACTTCACGGTCGTTCAAGACGGCGGTTCGAACGGTGGTTTCCAGGATGCCGGCGATGCGGCGGCGGCGCTGTCGATTCTCTATCAGCCCGAGCACATGCGCTTTCGCGGTATTCCAGTCATCACGAACACGACGCCGCGCGGGCCGCAACGCGGTCCCGGTCAAAACCAGATCTCTGCGGCCGTCGAGCCGCTCGTCGATCGTGCCGCGCGCGAGCTCGGTATCGACCGGCTCGAGATCCGCAAGCTGAACGCGCCGGACAACGATGCGCTGATCGGCGCGAACCGCCTCAACGTTACGAGCGCTTACATGCCGGACGCGCTGGATAGGGGCGCGGCGCTGTTCGATTGGGAGACGCAGCGCCAACGCAGCGGCGAGCGCAATGGCTCGAAGGTCCGCGGCATCGGGATCGGCACTGCGTATCACGACGTCGGCCGTACGGGTTATGACGGACTGTGCGTCATCACGCCGGACGGCAAGCTGCATTTGCACAGCGGCGTCGGCAATCTCGGCACGTATTCCTACGCGAGCACGACGCGTGCTGCGGCCGAGGTGCTGAAGATGGATTGGGAGAATTGCATTATCCATCAGGGCAGTAACGCCAACTTCCTGCCATTCGCTTCGACGCAAACCGGTAGCAATACGTCGTGGACGATGAGTCGAGCCAACTACGTCGGCGGCATGAACGCGCTCGGCAAGCTCAAGGAGATCGCCGCGATGGATCTCGGCGGCGCGCCGGAGGACTACGACGTCGACGGCGCGCGCGTGTTCAAGATCAGCGACTCGGCCCAGGGCATGACCTATGCGCAAGCTGCGCAGCGCGCGATCGAGCTTGGCGGAACGTATTCGGGCGAGAACCCGCCGGACGATATCCACGAGGTCACACGGCTCGCCGTGCGCGGCGTCGCCGGCACGGGCCTGGTCGGTGTCGCGAAGGAAACGCTGCGAATGGAAGGCGATGTCCCGGCGCTGGCCTGCGGATTCGCCGCGGTCGACGTCGACGTCGAGACCGGTAAGGTCGAAATTCTCGACTACGTTTGCATCGCCGATTGCGGCACCGTATTCCATCCTCAGGGTTTGGCGCAGCAGATGAAGGGCGGCGGCGTTTGGGGTATGGGCTTTGCGCTGTTCGAGCGGCAGATCTACGATCCGCAGAACGGTTTGCCTGGCAACGATAGCTTCCTGTCGTGCAAGCCCGCGACCTATCTCGACATTCCGGCAACCGTCGAGTGGGACGCCGTGGATATCGCCGATCCGCAGAACCCAGTCGGTGCGCGCGGCATCGGGGAGCCGCCGATGGGCGCGGCCGCGGCGGCCGTGCTTTGCGCAATATCGGATGCGCTCGGCGGGCACGTGTTTAATCGCGTACCCGTCGTTCCGGATATGATCGTCAACTACGTAGCGGGACGAGAACAATCGACACAACCGCTAAAAATACATACTGCATAAGGAGCATCTCGCTATGTCCAAAGACATGATGCCGCATTTCGAGTTGTACCAGCCGGACAGCGTGGAGACCGCGCTCGATCTGCTGGGCCGTTTCGGGGAAGACGGCTGGGCGATGGCGGGAGGCCACGATACGCTCGACTGGTTCAAGGACCGCGCCAAGTACGCGGCCAACGTCGTCGATCTCGGTGGAATCGAGTCGCTGCGCGGTATCCGCGCAGTCGGCGATGGGATCGAGATTGGCGCGATGACGACGCTGACCGAGATTGCGAACAGCGATGCAGTCCAGTCGCGCTTCAGCGTGCTGTCGAGTGCGGCCGGCCGTGTCGCGAGCCCGCAGATTCGCAACGTCGGCACGCTCGGCGGCAACCTCAATCAGGACGCGCGCTGCTGGTACTACCGCTACGGCGTCGATTGCTATCGGGCTGGCGGCAACACGTGCTATGCGGATACGCCCGAGGGGCAGAACCGCGAGCATTGCCTGTGGGGCGCCGATCGTTGCGTCGCGGTGTCGCCGTCGGACGTTGCGCCGGCCATGGTCGTGCTCGATGCGCGCATGGTCATTCGCAGTGCCGACGGTGAGCGCGAGGTCGCAGCCGAGGACTACTTCATCGGCCCCGAGATCGACATCGAGCGCATGACGGCCGTCGAGCCCGGTGAGCTACTTACGGCAGTGCGCATCCCAGGTGACTGGGCGAACGCGCGGTTCTATTTCGAGAAAGTTGCCGATCGCAATACGTGGGACTTCCCGCTCGTCAACATCGCGAGTGCGATGGTCGTCGAGAACGGCGCGATCTCGCGTATCCGCATGGCGGCCGGCGCTGTGCAATGTACGCCGCGACGGCTCAGCGTCGTCGAGGAGGTCGTCACGGGTAGTCCGCCGGACGAAGAGACTGCGGCGCTTGCGGGTCAGGCGGCCGTACGTGGCGCGACTCCGTTGAATTTCAACCATTTCAAGATCCCGCTGCTCGAGAATCTCGTCAAGCGCGCGATTCGCGACGCATGATTCGGCCGGCGCCTACGCACGCATAGGCGGGGATGAGCTAGGGTCTACTCGCGGAGTAGGCTAGACGGTCAGGCAGCGACGCGCCGATCAGAGCGTCGACCACGATAGGCAACGAACGGAGCGCTTATGTCCGAAGCCTCGGTAAAGATAGAAGTCAATAATGCGGTCTTCTCGCTTCCGTATCATGTCGCGCTCGAGGAAGGCTATTTTGCGGACGAGGGGCTCGACGTGCAGCTCGTGCCAGCTGGCTCGGGGCGCGATCGCGACAAAGAGGTGCCCGATACGCCCATCGAGGATCATACGGCGGTGCGGTCCTATGGTTGGCACGAGGGTATCGAGCACGGCGAGTTCTCGATGTATCGAGCTTGCGAGTGGGGGCAGATAAGGCGGACTCAGGACAGTCATGAGGGGGCGCAGGTCGTCGCAAAGCGTGCGGCTGTGGCGACCCAAGCGATCGTCGTCAAAGGCGATTCACCGTACAACATCCCGTCGGATCTGCACGACGTGATTGTAGGCGTCAACATGCATGCGGGCTCGCATTACGTGACCCTGTCGCTTCTCGAAGGCTATCTGAGCAGAGAGGAGATTCGCCCCGCGCACGTCGGCGGCCCGAAGCAACGACTCAAATTTCTCGAGGAGGGCAAGATTGGCGCGGCGGCACTCATGGAGCCCTGGATCACGGTCGCCGTGAAGCGTGGCCACAAGATCATCTGCGAGGCTTTCTACGAGGGCGCCGAGGTTGCTGTGCCGTCGATGAATCCGGATGCCTACGCGAAGATCGACCGCGCCGTGCGTCGTGCCGTCGATAAGATAAACGAAGACATTCGGCCGTACCTGAAATATATGATTCGCGAAGTACCCGGGGACATCGCAACGCTCGAGAAGGAGGACTTCTTTCTCGGCCGTTTCCGCTACGTCTATCCGCGGCCCTATTCACCCGAAGAATACGAGCGGATCTACAATTGGATGGTTGGCTGGGGCCTGTTGTCGCCCGAGAGCCGGTTCGACGCCATTGTGGGCAAGCAGATCACTGCCTAGTGCGCTGAGTTATCCGGACTAAAGCCCCATTACACGAATTGCATCCGCGACGATCTCTGCGGGCGTACTCAACGCTTGCTCAACGTAGTTTGCGAGCTCGGCGCCCGAGACGGGGTCGGGCTCGAGT
>Ga0224497_10001670_pt1 | contig 13852 bp, 13 predicted proteins | sample SF_Jul11_sed_USG_4_FD_167970 | JGI IMG/M metagenome (GOLD analysis project Ga0224497, IMG submission 167970) | Sediment microbial communities from San Francisco Bay, California, United States - SF_Jul11_sed_USGS_13 | ecosystem: Environmental > Aquatic > Marine > Sediment | place: USA... | reverse complement strand
GTGCGCGCTGCGCACGAGCACGGCATCAAAGTATCTCCAATTGCCGGCGCGAGTGCCGTCACCGCAGCTCTTTCGGCGGCCGGACTGCCGTCCGATCGATTCTGTTTCGAAGGGTATCTTCCAACCCGGCAAAAGGCGCGACGTGACAGACTTTCGGACCTGGCAAGGGAACCGAGGACGATCGTCTTCTACGAATCCGTGCACCGTATCCGAGATTTTCTCATTGACATTGTTGACGCATTTGGAGAAGACCGCAGCGCCTTTATAGGCCGTGAACTGACAAAACTGCACGAACAATGTGTCCAGGCGCCGCTGGGGGAATTGCTGCAGCAGATCGACGACGACAGGATCACACGTAAGGGCGAATTTGTTGTCGTCGTCGCCGGATCACGCGCAGCTGACAAATCCTCCCTTGATGTCGATCGACTGCTGATCGAACTCGCCGATCAGATGCCTGGAAAGCAAGCGGCAAGAATCGTCGCACGCGCCACCGGTGCAAAACGCAACACGCTCTATCAACGATTGCTCGATCTGAAAAATCGCGACAACCTTGATTGAGTTCGGGTCGACATCTACAACCAGCGCCTGACTCGCACCCGATACGCCGCGTATTGCTCACCATATGTCCCTGCGAGTTTTTGCTCTTCATAGGGACAGAAGACCCGGTCCAGTACCAAGCCGTAAATGACGAGCGCGGCATAGAACGGCAAAGACCCGAAAAACAACGCGAGTCCTGCGAGCATCATGATCATGCCTAGATACATCGGATTACGCGACAGGGCGAAGACGTCATGTGTAACGAGTGACGACGATGCCGCTGTTGGACAAATCGCCGTATTATTGACTTTGAATAACCACCATGCCCGGATCATTAGCGCAAATCCGACAGCGCCCACGGCTATCGCCGTGACCGGCAATGACGGCAAGAATGTGAGCGGCCGCAGCACGTGAACCCCAAGTGCGATACACACCAGCGTGAATGCGATTCGCGGTGGACGCAATCCGATCAGTTTGTTGTCGAGGTTCATGGTAGAGACCGATGTGAAATCCGACTGCGGCGGCCGTCCGAATCGTGCCGCGGCTCGCCGGTCCAGATAAGCCAGCGCAATACGAGTGCGATCACAAGCGCGGCGATCACGTGCTTGAAATCGGCACTGGGCGCGCCAATAAGCTCAGCCAGGGTGTTCCATGCCCAGAGCAGGACTGCCGACCCCGCGACAGTTGCTGTGCCGGCCAGCGTTACTTGTTTGATGTTGATGTGTTGCATCGATTACCTATTTCATTTCACGTTTTGATACAGGGATTGAAGTGTTGCTGCGGTGGTTACGAGTGCCGCATCCGAGATGCCGACGACGATTTGATCGACAATCCCGGCTTCCAGGCGCCGGATTTCGGCAAATCGCTCACGACCCGCGGAACTCAGTCGTATGAGCGGGGACCGCCTGTGCTGAGGGTTGTCCTCGGCGCGCAGCAGTTCGTCTTTCAGCAGCGCGTTGACCGTCACCTGAACATGCTGACGCGAAACATCGTATCGGGCGGCGATGGCAGGTACCGAGAGCTGTTTGTCGGGATAAAGAAACTCCATCACTGCTCGTTCGGCCGCCGACAGCCCGGCCTCGCGAAGGTACGCATCCGCCTTGTTCGCCAACGCCCGAAACAGGCGTCGCACCAGCCAGGTGATGTCATAGGCGGTTGCGCGTCGCGAATTCGGCATCGGAATCTCCAAATTGACAAGTCAGTTGTCATTATCATCAATGACAACTGACTTGTCAACCAGCTCGGGTGAATTATGGCTCTGCGCATCGGTCGAATGCTTTAGAATTCACAGTCCGAGAAAGCCGGAGTCGGCCAGGCAATCGCTGCAGCGGAAACGCCGCGCAGAGGAAAGTCCGGGCTCCTTCGGACGAGGCGCCAGGTAACGCCTGGAGGGTGCGAGCCCATGGAAAGTGCCACAGAAAACAGACCGCCGGGCCGAGCTCGGTAAGGGTGAAAAGGTGCGGTAAGAGCGCACCGCGCGACTGGTAACAGCTCGCGGCACGGTAAACCCCGCCTGGAGCAAGACCAAATAGGGGAGTGCGCGGCCTGGCCGCACCGCCGGTTCCGAGCGGACTCCCGGGTAGGTTGCTAGAGGCAGCCGGTGACGGTTGCCCCAGATGAATGATTGTCTTAGACAGAACCCGGCTTATTGCCGGCTTCGGCTTTCTCACCTTTTCGGAATAATAAATTAAAACAAGACGTTATGGGCGGGCTTTGGTTGCGCGCGCCAGAATCTGCGCAGCGCACGCATTTTGCGGCGGGCACACGAATTTATTTATGGCTGTCGCCGATTAACGACGATTTGATCAGCGTTGATCAAAGAACGATAGATAAGCGCATGATTTTACTGATGACCCGCCTGCCACAATTCGCCCGAATTGGGCCACCGAATCGCCCCTAAGTTACTGTACAACAACAACAATTGTCGACGCCTGTTGACGCTCTGAAATGCCCCACCTATAGTGTTGAAAAGTGGAAAAAAGTGGGAGGAAATGGGCAGCCAGCCCGGAGTTCGCGCCAGAAGAGCGGAGCCGGGGCCGTCCGCATCGTTGTGTTTCGAGGGGCCACCAAAGTCACATTGGACGCCAAAGGGCGCCTGGCTGTACCGACCCGGTATCGGGAGCGGCTGGCCTCCCGTTGCAATGGTCAGATTGTCGTTACCGTGGACAAGGACTATTGCCTCCTTATTTACCCGCTGCCTGACTGGGAAGAACTGGAACGCAAGCTTGTGCGCCTTCCAAGCATGCACAAAATCGCGCGGCGAATATTGAGAATCATGGTCGGTTATGCGACCGAAGTCGACATGGATGGCAGTGGTCGCATTCTCTTGTCGCGCGAACTCAGGGATTTCGCGGGTCTCGAAAAACAGGCGATTCTGCTGGGTCAGGGTAACAAGTTCGAACTATGGGATGAGGAACGCTGGATCGAAAAACGAGATGCATGGCTCGGCGATGAGGAAGACGGGGAGCTTCCGGCCGATCTCGAGTCGCTGTCGTTCTAAATTGTCGCGCGCTTAATGAGCAGCGATGCGCATGTACCGGTACTGCTGGGACCGGTGCTTACGGGATTGAATATTAAACGAAATGGTGTGTACGTCGACGGAACTTTCGGGCGCGGGGGACATGCGGGAGCAATCCTCGAGCAACTGGGCGCAAATGGTCGTTTGATCGCAATCGATCGGGATCCTGAAGCGATTGCGTCGGTATCCGGTGCGCTCCGAGAAGATCCGCGATTCGAGTTGATAGGAGGCGAAATTGCAGAACTGGCGCAACATATTCGAAAAAGAAGGCTTATTGGAAAGGTCGACGGCCTGCTGCTCGACCTGGGCGTCTCGTCGCCACAATTGGGTAGCTCCGGTCGAGGATTCAGCTTTCTTCGCGACGGACCGCTGGATATGCGCATGGACCCGGAGTCCGGCATCGCCGCCTCCGAATGGCTCAACGCCGTGGAAGAAAGAGAATTGATAGCGGTGCTCAGAGTTTACGGTGAAGAAACCGCGGCGGCACGTATCGCTCGCGCAATCGTGACGAATCGCAAGCTTGCGCCGATAACGCGTACTCGCCAGCTCGCGGACATCGTTGCCTCGGTCGTACCGGCGCACAGCCGAAAACGGCATCCGGCAACAAAAACCTTTCAGGCTATACGCATCGTCATAAATAACGAGCTTGAACAGCTGGAAGCGGCACTCGCCCAGTCGATCAAGATCCTGACGAAAGGCGGACGCCTGTGCGTCATCACGTTTCACTCGCTGGAAGATCGACTCGTCAAGCGCTTCATTCGAAACGCGTCGCGAGAGTCGGAACAGTATCGGGGGATGCCGTCCGTCCCGCAGGCATTTCGACCTACGTTGAAACCGCAGGGGAAGCCAGTCTCGGCAACGGCCGAGGAAGTTGCTGCGAACCCGCGTGCTCGAAGCGCAAGGCTGCGGGTAGCGGAGCGCCTGTGATGCCAGCAGCCAGGCAGCAGCCCTTCCTCCTTGTCGTCGTATTTGCCGTCGTTTGTGCGCTGAGTGCGATGGCTTTGATTTACACCAAACACGAATCGCGAAAACTGTTTGTTGAGCTGGAGTCGCTCACGCTCGAAAGAGATGCGCTGAATATCGAGTGGGGTCAGTTACAGATCGAACAGAGCACCTGGGCAACTCACGGACGCATCGAGCAGGTGGCAAGCGACGAACTGTCATTGGTCAGGCCACAGTCAAACGAAATCTACGTGATCAAACGGTAATGAAACGCGGCGCCAACAGCAAAGCCCAGACCGCAAAGCGCTTCACCCGACGAGCCTCGGCCGTGCTCGCGTTGTTCGCGATTGTGGCGGTCGTGCTCGTAGGACGCGCCGTGCATCTGCAGGTGCTGAACAAGGATTTCCTCAACGAGCAAGCTGACACGCGGCACCTGCGTACGGAAAAAATTACGGCACATCGCGGCACGATTACCGATCGCAATGGCGAGCCTCTCGCCATCAGCACTCCAGTCGACAGCATCTGGGCAAATCCGCAAGAACTGGCGCCCGCGGGTGACAGCGTGGCCAAACTCGCACGGGCTCTGGACCTCGACGCAGACCTCCTGATGCGCCGAATTACTCGCAGCATGGATAAGGAGTTCCTGTACCTGAAACGCCATCTGAGTCCCGACCAGGCGGAGCAAGTACTGGCGCTCACGCTGCCAGGCGTCAATCGGCAGCGCGAATACCGACGTTTCTATCCGGCCGGGGAAGTTACCGGACATCTGATTGGCTTTACCGATATCGACGACGCTGGTCAGGAAGGACTCGAGCTTGCATTCAACCATTGGCTCGCGGGCGAATCCGGCGCCAAACGGGTTCTCAAAGATCGCCTGGGGCGCTCGGTCGAAGACGTCGAGAGCATTCGCCCGGCGCATCACGGCAAGGACCTGCGAACCAGCATCGATTTGCGTATTCAGTACCTTGCTTACCGCATGCTCAAGGCGGCCATTCAAGGTTACAACGCGGAATCAGGATCCGTCGTCGTTCTCGATGTGCACACGGGCGAAGTGCTCGCGATGGTTAATCAGCCGACGTACAACCCTAACGATCGCGCCCAGTATTCGGCGGAGCGTTACCGCAATCGCGCAATCACCGACATTTTCGAACCTGGATCGAGTATCAAACCATTGATCATCGCGGCCGCACTGGAAAGCGGCCGCTACCGGCCGAGCAGCATTGTCGACACAGAGCCGGGTTATGTCGTGGTTGGCACGAAGATGATTGAAGACCGGCGGAATCTCGGCCGGGTCAGTCTGACGACGATACTCGCGCGTTCGAGCAATGTCGGCGTGACCAAGCTCGCGATGTCACTGCAGCCGGACCAACTCTGGAGCACAATGACCCGATTCGGACTCGGCGCACTGACAGCCAGTGGTTTCCCCGGTGAATCGGCGGGGCTGCTCACGCATTACAACCACTGGCAGCCGATCAGTCAGGCAACGCTCGCATACGGCTACGGCGTGTCGGTAACGCCGCTGCAGCTTGCGCAGGCCTATGCGGCCATTGGCGGCAATGGCGCGCTGCGGCCTATCTCGCTGGTCGCGCTCGACGAGCCCGGGGACGCCGAGCAGGTTCTGACCAGAGAGTCGGCCGTTGCCGTTCGTCGCATGCTGGAGGAAGTCGTGCGACCGGGCGGGACCGGGACCAAGGCCGCGGTGGCGGGCTATCGAATCGCGGGCAAGACGGGCACAGCGTGGAAGTTTGCCGCCGGCGGTTATTCGGAAGACAAGTACATCTCGATTTTTGCCGGACTCGCGCCGGCCAGCGAACCGCGACTCGCCGCAGTCGTTGTCATCGATGAACCTGCCGGTGAGCTGTACTACGGCAGCGATGTGGCCGCACCCGTGTTCGCCAACATCATGTCCGAATCGCTGCGTTTGCTCGCCGTGGCACCCGACGCGCTGCCCGCGCGCGATCCCGGCAGCACCATGCAGGCCATGAGTCGATGAGCATGCCGGCAGAGCACTTGTCCATGACGACAAACCTCGCAGAACTCCTCGCGGGGTTGGCGGATGCACCGGCGATTCCGATACGCCGTATCGCAAGCGACAGTCGCCGGATCGGTGAGGGAGACCTGTTTCTTGCCTGTGCTGGTCAGACCAGTCATGGGCTCGACTATCTTGACGAAGCCCGGGGCGCCGGTGCGGCTGCCGTTGCTTACGAAACGCCGGCGAACGATGTAACGATTGCTGACAGCGGCATCCCGCTGATCGCGATCGACGAACTGAGCCGGTATGTCGGCGACATCGCAAATCGTTTCTACGGCAATCCCTCGAAATCGGTGCGTGTGATTGGCGTAACGGGCACGAACGGCAAAACAACCGTAGCCTGGCTCATTGCTCAGTGCTTGGAGCGCCTAGGACTGCGGTGCGGTTATATAGGCACGCTCGGATCGGGGATCGGCGAGATCGACGTAACCGAAACACTGACGACACCCGCCGGTGTTGAGCTGCATGGGCTGCTCGCCGAGTTTCGCGACCGCGGTGCGCAATATGCGGCGCTTGAAGTTTCGTCGCATGCGCTTGCGCAACGACGCATCGCTGGTATGTCGTTCGATTCTGTTTTGTTCACCAACCTGACCCGCGATCATCTCGATTATCACGGCAACATGCGTGTTTACGCTGACACCAAGGCGCGACTGTTCGCCGAATACCCTGCCGTACATCGAATTATCAATCTCGATACTGAATTCGGTGCCGAACTCGCCGCTCGGTGTGACGAGGGTGTCGTCACCGTATCGACAAACATGAATCGAGTCGCGAACGACGGGCCCTTTCTGTTCGTAAGTTCGGTAGTGGCCAACGCAACAGGTTCGCAGATCAGCATCCGGAGTTCCTGGGGTAATGCCGAATTCCTGTTGCCACTGGTCGGTGACTTCAATATCGCCAATGCGGTTATCGCACTGGCGTTGTTGCTGACACAGGGCATCGACATCGAAGATGCCTGCGCTGTACTGACGGCTGTCAGCGCACCACCGGGTCGCATGCAGCTCGTACCCGCGAGAGCGTCCTCGCCGGCCGTGTATGTCGATTACGCGCACACGCCGGCAGGATTGGAGAGTGCTCTGAATGCGCTCAGGCGTCACTGTGGTGACGGTAAGTTGTGGTGTGTCTTCGGTTGCGGCGGCGATCGCGATCCCGGCAAAAGACCGCTCATGGGCCGCGTGACCGAACGCCTGGCCGATCGTGTCATCGTGACAAGCGACAATCCACGCGGCGAATCGTCGAACGCGATCATCGACGACATCGTGGCCGGCTTTTCGAAGCCGGAGCACGCAACGATCATCGTCGATCGCGGCGCCGCGATCGCGTGGACAATCGCCGAGGCCAGACCTAGCGACGTCATTCTAATTGCCGGCAAAGGCCACGAAACCTATCAGTTGGTCGGCAACGAACGGCGTGACTTTTCCGATTTCGGCGCCGCGTCCGCGAATCTCGATGCGCGCAGCCGGCGTCCGGAGGCGGACGCATGATGGCGACATTGTCGGCGGCTGCGGAATCGATGCACGGTATATTGCGTGGTGTTGACCGCGATTTCGTCGGCGTCAGCACCGATACCCGCTCACTCGCCGCCGGTGAATTGTTCTTCGCCATCAGCGGGCCAAATTTCGACGGCGCCAATTTCCTTGCAGAGGCTAGGGTCGGCGGCGCCGCGGGCGCAGTGGTGCCGACCCTCGTCGCCGAGGACATCGCTCAGATTGAGGTCGACGACACCCGGCTCGCTTTGGGCCGGCTCGGAGCTGCGTGGCGAAGCCAGCAATCTGCTCTCGTCATCGGCATTACCGGCAGTAACGGAAAGACCACGCTCAAAGAGCTGACTGCGGCGTGTTTGTCACAATCGGCTCCTACGCTTGCAACCAAGGGTAACTTCAATAACGACATCGGTTTGCCGCTGATGTTGCTTGATATCGACGACGCGCACCGCTACGCGGTTCTGGAAATGGGCGCGAACCACGCGGGCGAAATCGCATACCTGACCTCATTGGCGAGTCCCGACGTCGTAGTCATCACAAATGCTGCGGCCGCGCATCTGGAGGGCTTCGGCTCGATCGAAGGCGTCGCCCGGGCGAAAGCAGAAATCCTGCAGGGCGACAAGCGCCCGGTTTTCGCAATACTGAACGCCGATGATGAGTATTTCGAATTCTGGTCGTCTCTCGTTGCCGACGCCGAAATGCTGAGCTTCGGGCTCGGCGACACCGCCGATGTTCGTGCCGAGGACATCGTTGCGGAGGCCCGCGCCACGCGGTTTCGGTTGCGAGTATCCGGCACCGACCATTTGGTGCAGCTGCCCCTGGTCGGCGAGCACAACGTCCGCAATGCCTGCGCCGCCGCAGCGATTGCCACGGCGCTCGAGGTTCCGCCGGCAGAAATCGTTGCTGCGCTCCGGACGGCGCAGCCCGTGACGGGGCGGCTGGAGCCGCTCGCCGGATTGCAGGGATCGACGTTGTATGACGACAGCTACAACGCGAATCCTGTCTCGGTCACCGCCGCGGGCAGGTTTCTCGCCGGGCTGTCCGGTGAAAGCTGGCTCGTGCTCGGTGACATGGCCGAGCTCGGTGATGAGGCACCGCGTCTGCATCGTGAACTCGGTGAGGCCCTGCGTCTGGCGGCCGTCGATCGCGTGTTTGCGACCGGAGAACTGAGTCGTGAAACCGTTGCCGGATTCGGGAGCGGAGCCCACTGGTTCGAATCCGTCGATGCTCTCGCGCAAACGATTGCTCAGAGTCTGGCGGGCAACGTAAACGTTCTCGTGAAAGGTTCCCGATCGATGCACATGGAACGCGTTGTCGACGCCCTGCGCGCCCCGCACGCGCTGAGAAGAGAGGCCTGATCATGCTGCTCTATCTCACCAATTATCTTGCGCAGTTCGAATCCGGTTTCAATGTCTTCAATTATCTTACGATGCGCGCGATTTTAGGAGCACTGACGGCGCTCGTGCTGTCATTCGTCATTGGCCCGCGAATGATCGAAAAACTCAGTGTGAACCAGATCGGTCAGCCGGTTCGCGTCGATGGTCCGGAGACGCACCTTCTGAAGGCCGGCACACCAACGATGGGCGGCACGCTGATCCTGACGGCGATCGCCGTGAGCACCGTTCTGTGGGCGGACCTCGAGAATGTCTTTGTCTGGATCGTTCTGTTCGTGACGCTGTCTTTCGGAATCATTGGCTACGTGGACGATTACAAGAAACTGATTCTGCAAGACCCCGCGGGTATCTCGGCAAGACAGAAGTTGTTCTGGCAATCGATGGCAGCGCTCGCGGCCGCTATCGCACTGTATGTCTACGCAAGAGAAATCGGCACGCTCGATACCGCGACAGCACTGCTGATTCCGTATTTCAAAGATCTGTCAATACCGATCGGTGCGTTCCAGATTGTCATTTCATTCTTCTTCATCGTGGGTTTCAGCAACGCCGTCAATCTCACCGACGGTCTCGACGGGCTGGCAATAATGCCGACAGTTCTCGTCGGTGGTGCGCTCGGCGTATTTGCCTATGTCACCGGCAACACGAATTTCTCGGGATACCTCGGCATTCCCTACGTTGCAGGAAGCGGCGAAATCCTCGTGTTTTGCGCAGCGCTTGCCGGCGCAGGACTGGGCTTTCTGTGGTTCAACACCTATCCCGCGCAGGTGTTCATGGGGGATATCGGCGCGCTTTCGCTCGGTGCAGCGCTTGCGGTAGTCGCCGTTGTCGTACGCCAGGAGATTGTCCTCGCGATCATGGGAGGCGTGTTCGTCATGGAAACGCTATCGGTCATGATTCAGGTCGCGTCCTTCAGGCTGACGGGCAAACGCGTGTTTCGCATGGCGCCGCTGCATCATCACTTCGAACTCAAAGGCTGGGCGGAGCCGAAGGTCATTGTCCGGTTCTGGATTATCACCGTCATCCTCGTGCTGATCGGACTGGCGAGCCTGAAGATACGATGAGCGCCGTGAGAAAAACACATTCGCAAAGCTCGGATTTAGTGCTCGGCCTGGGTGCAACCGGGCTATCCGTCGCACGCTATCTGCGTCGCAACGGAATCGACGCGATCTTCTTCGACAGCCGGGTTACGCCGCCGGGGATCAACGAAATCGATGATATCTGGCCGGATGCCAAAGTGTTGCTCGGCGATTGCCCGCTGCCGCGGGGCGTCGGTCGGATCATTACATCGCCCGGGATCGCCGACAGTCATCCGATGCTCGTAAAGGCCCGCAAAAACAAGCTCGAAGTCGTGTCCGATATCGAACTGTTTGTCCGCGAGGTCGCCGCGCCATTTGTTGCCATTACCGGGTCGAATGGCAAAAGCACCGTCACTACGCTGGTCTATCACATGTGCCGGGCTTCGGGTCGAAACGCGCTGGCCGGCGGCAATCTCGGCGAGCCCGCGCTCGACCTGCTCGTCGAGCCGCGACCGGATCTATATGTGCTCGAATTGTCGAGCTTCCAGCTACAGCGCACGCGGAGCCTGCCGGCCGAGGTTGCTGTGTTGCTGAACGTATCGACCGACCACCTCGACTGGCACGCCGATGAATCCGAGTACAGACGCGCGAAATACAGAGTCTTGCGGGAAGCTCGCGCTGCCGTTATCAATCGCGCCGACGCCGAAGCTGTCCGACACGCAGACGGAATCGATCGCGTCATCAGTTTCGGGCTTGATGCGCCGCAGCCAGGGCAATATGGCCGCGTTTGCGAAGACGGCGTCGACTATCTGGCCCGCGGTGAATTGTTGTTACTCGCGACAACGGACCTCTCGATGTACGGCATCCATAATCAGGCCAATGCGCTCGCTGCGCTTGCCGCCGGCGAGCTGCTCGGTCTCGAGATGACCGCGATGCTGCAGGTCCTCAACGAGTTTCCGGGCCTGCCGCATCGAATGCAGTTCGTTGCGCGCAAAGCGGCCGTCGACTACATCAACGATTCGAAAGCGACCAACGTTGCAGCGGCCGTGGCGTCGATCGATTCGGTCGACGGCAATATCGTGCTGATTGCCGGTGGCGATGGCAAGGGTGGCAGCTTCGCGGAACTCGCAGCCGCGCTCGAGGGCAAGCTCCGTGCGGCCGTATTGATCGGCAAAGATGCCGAAGCGATTGCTGACGCGCTCGACACGATGATGCCCGTCTATTTCGCGACCGACATGCAGGATGCCGTCAGTCACGCCGCCACACTCGCGGAGGCGGACGACACGGTGTTGCTCGCCCCCGCCTGTGCAAGTCTCGATCAGTACCGGAATTATGCAGCGCGCGGTGAAGCATTTCGCGAGGCGGTGGAGGCCCTGACGTGATGCCGACACGCAACATCACGATGCCGTTCCCGGCGCGGTTGCGAACTGAACTCCAGATCGATCCCGTATTGCTGGCGCTCGCGCTGGCATTGCTGTTAGGCGGATTCGTCATCCTCGCGTCGGCATCGATCACGATTTCGGACAATGCGGTCGGGCGACCCTTTTACTACGTCGAACGCCAGCTCATTGCTGCAGTGATCGGCGGCGGAGCCGGGCTTGTCTGCCTGTTCACGCCGATGCGCGTCTGGCTGAGCCTGAGTCCGTTGCTGTTGTTGGTTGGCATCGCGTTATTACTGGTTGTGCTGGTTCCTGGCATTGGTCACGAGGTCAACGGCAGCAAACGCTGGGTTCGTGTCGGAATACTGAACCTGCAGGTCTCGGAGCCGGCCCGACTGTGCCTGCTGATCTATCTGGCCGGCTACGTCGTGCGGCGGCATCTGGCGCTCCGCGAACGCTTCGTCGGCTTTCTGCGGCCGATGTTCGTGCTAAGCCTTGCGTGCGCGCTGCTGCTGGCGGAGCCGGATTTCGGTGCTGCTGTCGTTCTGCTCGCCACTGCACTTACCATGCTGTTCGTTGCGGGCGCTCGAATTCGCGATTTTGCGCTGTTCTTCTCGATCGCCTTGATTGGGACGGCTGTACTTACATTGACGTCGCCGTATCGAATGAAGCGACTGACCGGTTTCCTCGATCCGTGGGCCGATCCGTTCGATTCGGGTTTCCAATTGACTCAATCGCTGATCGCGATCGGCAGGGGTGAATGGTTCGGCGTTGGCCTGGGCGATGGCGTACAGAAGCTGTTCTATTTGCCGGAAGCACATACCGATTTCGTGTTCGCCGTGTTTGCCGAGGAATTCGGTCTCATCGGAACGTCAGCGCTTATCGTGCTGTTCTGCGCGATGCTTTGGCGCATATTCAGACTCGCGATTCGGGCGTCGCAAGCCGAGCGACTGTTCGAAGCGTATCTCGCGATCGGGCTCGGGACCTGGTTCGGACTGCAGGCGTTTATCAATATTGGCGTCAACATGGGCCTGCTGCCCACCAAGGGTTTAACGTTGCCGCTGGTCAGTTACGGACGCAGCAGCCTGATAATCGCGATGATTGCGATCGCGATGTTGCTGCGCATTCATCACGAGCTGGTGGTCGATGCGAAACCCGTCAATCGCAAGCGAGGCTCGAAACGATGAGCGCGCGGCCGATCCTCATCATGGCTGGCGGCACAGGTGGGCACGTCTACCCCGCACTGGCAGTGGCGCGAGCACTGGAGGCGCGCGCGCAGAATGTCGTTTGGCTTGGCACCGAGCGCGGCCTCGAGTCGAGCGTCGTGCCGGCTGCAGGCATCGATATCGAATGGGTGAGTGTTTCGGGCCTACGTCGCAAAGGCGCTCTCGCCCTGTTGATTGCACCGTTCCAGCTTTGTCGGGCGCTCGCGCAGTCGCTCGGCGTGATCATGCGTCGCCGCCCCGCCGCCGTACTTGGCATGGGCGGCTTCGTCAGTGGACCAGGCGGCATTGCCGCCTGGCTTACGCGTCGGCCGCTCGTGATTCACGAGCAGAACGCGATCGCCGGCCTGACCAACCGTCTTCTGGCGCGTCTTGCCCGGGTTGTGCTGCAAGCCTTCCCGGGCAGTTTTAATTCCGGAGTCAACGCGGAGACCGTGGGTAACCCGGTACGCGAGGACATTGCGGCCATCGCCACGCCGTCACACCGCTACGCCGCACATCAGGGCCCGATGCGTCTGCTCGTACTGGGCGGCAGCCAGGGTTCGCTGGCACTGAACGTGACGGTACCAAAAGCACTGTCGAAACTTTCCGCGACGGCGCGGCCTGTCGTCCGCCATCAGTGCGGCACGCTCACGCTCGATGCCGCGCGCGAGGCATATTCCGAGCATCGTGTTGACGTCGAGCTGCTGCCGTTTATCGACGATATGGCTTCGGCCTATGCCTGGGCTGATCTCGTGGTGTGTCGCGCAGGCGCGCTCACGGTTGCCGAAATCTGTGCCGTAGGACTTGCCGCCGTATTTATCCCGTATCCGGCTGCCGTCGACGATCACCAAACAGCGAATGCGCGGCCGCTCGCCGATGCCGGCGCGGCGATCATTATAGACGAGCGCGACTTGACGCCACAGCTGCTCGCCGACGTGCTGCGCGACTGGCTGGCCTCGCGTGACGCCCTTCGAGTGCGCGCTGAAAAGGCACACGAGCTTGCGCGACCCGATGCGCTGTCGCGCATCACCGAGCTATGTCTCGAACAAGCGGGGGTCGCGGCATGATTAAGCGCATGCGCCGAATCAACTGCGTGCATTTTGTCGGTATCGGCGGATCCGGCATGTCGGGCATCGCGGAAGTCATGCTGAGCCTCGGTTATCAGGTTCAGGGTTCGGATCTCAGAGCAAACAAACAGACAAGGCGCCTGGAAGGGCAGGGCGCAACCGTATTCATCGGCCACGCTGCCGACAATATCGACAATGCCGATGCCGTTGTCGTGTCCAGCGCGGTCGATGAAACCAATCCCGAAGTAGCTGCTGCACGTGAGCGTCTGATGCCCGTC
>Ga0224497_10001669_pt1 | contig 13855 bp, 9 predicted proteins | sample SF_Jul11_sed_USG_4_FD_167970 | JGI IMG/M metagenome (GOLD analysis project Ga0224497, IMG submission 167970) | Sediment microbial communities from San Francisco Bay, California, United States - SF_Jul11_sed_USGS_13 | ecosystem: Environmental > Aquatic > Marine > Sediment | place: USA: California... | reverse complement strand
AAGGTATCCGGAAAACGCGTTGTGGTCGCAGGTACCGGTCCGCTTCTGGTCGCCGTGGCGGCATTTCTTGCAAAACGGGGAGCAAACGTCGTGCTCGTGGCGGAACAGTCCCGATTGCGGTCTCTCGCGGGTTTTGCGTTTCGGCTCGCACTTTATCCTGCGAAACTACGGGAGGCGATTTCGATCTCAATCATAACCGGGTTACTGAATTTCAGATCGAATTGCTACGTTGAGAAAGCCGAGGGGGCCAATAAACTCGAGGCTGTGTATGTAAACCGCGGAGCAAAAGTAAGGAGAATAGAATGTGATCTTCTGGCTTGCGGATTTCACCTTGTCCCGAATTTGGAAGTCCCGCTCTTGTTGGGCTGCGAGCAACGGGAATGCGGAATCGAGGTCGATGAATTTCAGAGGACATCGGTCCCCGGAATCTACGCGGCAGGTGAAACTACGGGGATCGGAGGAATTGAACTTAGCGCGGTGGAGGGAGAGATCGCCGGCCACGCGGCATCGGAAAACGAACCGGCGGCGCGTCAATTATTTAGAAGAAGACGAAGATTCCTGCAGTTTGCCAATCACCTGAACGCTTCCTTTTGCCTTCGGCCTGAACTAGAATCGCTACCCAAGGACGAAACATTTGTTTGCCGATGTGAAGATGTCCCGTTTAAGCGGCTGAAGACATTTAAAAATTGGCGCGACGCAAAGCTGCAGACAAGGTGCGGGATGGGTCCCTGTCAGGGAAGGGTTTGCGGACCGGCAGCCGAGTTCCTGTTCGGTTGGACGGCGGGCGGTCCGCGACCTCCTTTGTTACCGGTCAGGCTTGACCGAATCGCGTTGGAGGAGAAAGAGAATGAGTTTTGAATGGAAGGGAGTGATGCCCGCGATAACGACCTGTTTCAACGAGAGGCTCGAAATCGACCATGAGTTCACTGCCCGCCACGTAAAATGGCTCGTCGATAATGGATCAATGGGCATCGTGACGAACGGAAGCCTTGGAGAAGGTGCCACACTGACGACATCTGAGAAGTCAGCGCTTTGGCAGACTTGCATTCGAGCCGTTGGAGAACGCGTACCGGTTATCGCAGCGATTGGGGCACTGAGCACGGATTACGGCGTAGAATTGGCCAAACGGGCCGAGGCCGCCGGCTGTGCGGGTCTGATGGTCTTACCTCCGTACGTTCACAACGGCGACTGGCGCGAAACGAGAGCGCATGTTTCAGCGATCATCGGCGCAACCCCCTTGACGTGTATGCTTTACAACAACCCGGTTGCGTATGGCGTCGATTTCACACCTGCGCAAATCGTAAGCCTCGCGGATGAACATCCGAATTTGAACGCGGTCAAAGACTCGAGCGGGGATGCGAGGAAGATTTCGGCGATCCGCGAGTTGGATAAGGACCGGCTCGCGGTATTCGTAGGGCTCGACGACGCCCTCGTCGAAGGGGTCGCGGCCGGTGCCAAGGGTTGGATCGCGGGGCTCGTGAATGCGCTCCCGGTCGAGTCGGTAAACCTCTTCGAGCTGGCGCGCCGGGGCGAAAACTGCGACGAGTTGTATCATTGGTTTCTGCCGCTTTTGCGCCTCGACACGGTCCCGAAGTTTGTGCAGCTTATAAAGCTGGTGCAGGCTCGGGTTGGAATGGGAAACGCGAGGGTCAGACCCCCGCGCCTTGAAATCGAGGGCGAGGAACTCGAGCAGGCGCTGGAAATGATCACGGCAGTATTGGGAAAAAGGGCGGCGGCATGAGGATAGGATCAAAACTAAGCGCAGAATTGGAAGGTCGTTCGATAATCGGTGAATCCAGGGGAGCTGCGGGTGATAAGACGTTCAAGGCCATTGACCCGCGGGACGGGTCGGAGATTGGGCCGGTATTCTATTCCGCGCTGGATGCGGAAGTTGAACGCGCCGCCGAACTTGCCGATAGCGCACGGCGGGAATTTGCCGAACTTAGCAACAAACGCCGTTCGGGCTTTCTAAGCGCAATCGCCGAGAATCTGGAGTCGGTCGGGACCGCACTTGTCAGGCGAGCGGCGCTCGAAACCGGTCTCCCCGAGACCCGTTTCGAAGGCGAACTGGAACGGACATGCGGGCAAATCAGGATGTTCGCGAAGGTAGTCTCAGAGGGTTCCTGGGTCGATGCCAGGATCGATCGTGCGATTGCTGACAGGAAACCCTTACCGAAACCGGATATTCGCTCGATGCTGCACCCTTTGGGCCCGGTCGCCGTTTTTTGCGCGACCAATTTCCCGTTGGCGTTTTCAGTCGCAGGCGGAGATACGGCTTCGGCCTTTGCCGCCGGGTGCCCGGTGATCGTCATTGCGAACAAGGCACATCCCGGCACCGCCGAAATCGCGGCCAAGGCGATCGCCAAGGCGGTCAGCGATATGGGACTCGAAGAAGGCGTGTTTAGTCTTATATTCTCGGATGGTTATGCCGCCGGGCAGTCTCTCGTGAGTAATCCGTTGGTAAAGGCGGTGGGATTCACCGGTTCGCGTAAAGGCGGCAGGGCCCTGATCGATATCGCCGCCGCGCGCCCCGAGCCGGTTCCGGTTTTTGCGGAAATGTCATCCATAAATCCCATCTTCCTGCTTCCCGGAGCGATCGCCGAACGCGGCCCTTCAATTGCCGAAGGATTACATGCGTCGTTTACGCTGGGTCATGGTCAGTTCTGCACAAAGCCGGGAGTTGTCGTCTTGCCGGAATATGTCGCGGCCGGGCCTTTTATCCTCCGGCTCCTCGAACTCACGAAAGGATCGGATCCAGTTCCGCTTTTGACAAGGAAGATCTTCGAGGACTACATGGAGAAGATCGAATCGCGTGAAAAGGTCGAATTGGAACGCGGTGAAGGATTTCGTGTTCCGGTGGCGGTCTCAACGATTCGCGCCCGGGAGTTTTTTAAGCACCCTTCATTTGCCGATGAGATTTTTGGACCTTCAATGCTGCTCGTGCTGGTCGATAACGACGATGAAATGTTCGATATTGCAGAGGGCCTCGAGGGCCAGCTAACGGCGACGATCCACGGTACCGACGATGAACTTTCTCAAAACCGGACATTGCTTAGCATTCTCGCGACAAAAGCAGGACGCCTCATTTTTAATTCGTTTCCGACCGGGGTCGAGGTATGCGCGGCAATGGTGCACGGCGGACCTTTTCCCGCGACATCAGACCCTGGATCGACATCGGTCGGAAAAAGAGCGCTCCGGCGATTCGCCCGTCTGGTCGCGTACCAGGATTTTCCGGATTCAGCACTGCCGGATCAGCTAAAAGACAGTAACCCACTTGAAATCAAGCGTTTCGAGGAATGACCTTAAACTGTTTTCTGAGGTGTATGATTTCTCAGACCTGCATCCATATCGACCCTTCTGCATAACATCCGTTCGGGGATTCAAGCCGGGGAGTACAAGCCGCGTATACACAACAGTTACAGCCAGCACTTTGAGTCGGTTTCTAACCTTTTACGGTTGCCTTAATGACAAAATCCGGTCTTTTGGTTTCAATCTCGAAGGATTTGCAAGCGTGATCGGGCACCGAACGGACTATTCGCTTGCAAATACCCTTGAAAAATCGTCAAATCCTTTGAATTCCAAAGCGTTACCGCTCGGATCAAGTATAAACATCGTGGCTTGTTCGCCGATCTGCCCGGCAAACCGTATCTTGGGCTCGATTAAGAACTCAACTCCCTTCCCGGTGAGCCTTTCCGCCAGGCGCTTCCATTCTTCCATTTCCAAAACGACCCCGAAATGGGGAACCGGAACCGAGTCCTGATCAACCGGGTTCGTAGCGGTCCGTCGGTTTTCGTCGGAAATGAGATGCGCCACAATCTGGTGTCCGAAAAGGTTAAAATCGACCCATATTTCCGAGCTGCGGCCTTCTTCGCATCCAAGCACGCCGCTATAGAACTCGCGCGCTTCCTCCAGATCGTTAACCGGAAACGCCAGATGAAACAGGCTTTTCATTCGTTTCGCTCCAGGCCGCTCTAATTCGCAGCCGTTTTGTTGCCGGCTTTTGCCGCCTTCGAAATTTGCCGGATCGCACCGAGATGATAAGCACAGTGAGCAATGATCGCGATCATTCCGCCGATGGCTTCATCATTCCATTCCTTTGTTTCCGCAATGCTCTGGAGGAGCTTTTCATAGGTTTTTCGTACACCCTCCCTGAGTATCTGCCATTCGTCCTCGTCGACCGTCTCGATAAGCCAGCTTTGTTCCCAATTGACCTTTTCTTTGCGGCCATTCATGAATTCGACAAGGCGATCGATATAGAATTTAAGGTGCTCGGTATGCGCCGCGACCGTGCTTCCCGCTACGGCAGTAGATGCGAGGTTGTGGTTTATGTCCTGGAGGGTCGAAAACACTCCGACGCCCCGGTCCAGATATGCGCTCCCCTCTCCTTCGGAAGAACCTTCGAAGGTCTCGCACAAAACAAAAAGGCTGTTGCGCAAGAATCTGTCAGTTTCAATCGTTTTTCCTACCATATTCAAACCTTCCTACTGCATTTGCTCGAAGAGACTTGGAAATCGTAAGCCAAATCGCGTTTCCGAATCCGTTTGTGTTAACCTCACACACTGAATAATGAGTGCCGAAAACTTACAGAATTTTCTTCGCGAAATGTCGTCTGGCATTGCAAACAAGACCTTTGTAAAGGCCACGTTTGGAAATTATCGTGGAAAAGACCCTCATATGCAAAAACTGCTCGTACGCCTGCTCGAAACCAAGAAAGGCGCGAGACTTTTTGTCTTATATCGTTACGATACCAGAGATACCGCAAAGAACTACAGGATCGACGAGGGCATTCAATTAATAAGTGACAAGCTTGGCACCGAGTTTTACGCCGGCCACCTTTTTACAACCGCCGCCGATTTTCAGCTGGATATAGGGAAAAAAGGCAGATCGAGGCTGAACCGCTCGAAACCAACATTCGATAAGCCACCCGATCTGAGCCATGACCGCGAAAAACGCCGGATTGTGGATCCGGACAGCTTTTACCTAAAGGCTCTCGGCGTCGCGAACGACTCAGGATCAATCAAACCGAGACAACAACAGAAGTGGAAACAGATCAACAAATTCATCGAAATCCTTGGATCGCTGATAGATGAAGCGGGGATATTGGAAGGCGGCAACCTAAGGTTGACCGATATGGGCAGCGGAAAAGGCTATTTGACCTTTGCTGCTTACGATTACCTAAAGAACTCGCGCGGACTTAACATCAAAATGACAGGTATCGATGCGAATTCGAGGTTGATCGATCTCTGTAATCAAATTTCCGCAACCTGTGGATTTTCCGGCCTGGACTTTAGAACTGGCATGATAGCTGACACGAGATCTTCCGACACTGATGTGCTTGTCGCTCTCCATGCCTGCGACACGGCAACCGATGACGCGATTTTTCGCGGAATCAGCCAAAAGGCGAAAATCATCCTCGTGTCGCCGTGTTGCCACAAGGAGATCAGGCCGCAGCTAAAACCGCCCGCTTATTTTCGAGACACGCTTAAACACGGTACGCTGCTCGAAAGACAGGCCGAACTTATTACCGATGGATTGCGCTCTCTGTTGCTAGAGAGGCACGGCTACCGCACCAAAGTATTCGAGTTCGTTCCCACCCAGCACACCCCAAAAAACAACATGATCGCAGCTGTGCTCTCGGATAAACCCAATGACAGCCTCGTTTATGAAACCCAAATGAAAAGTTTGAAGAACGTGTTCGGAATTGAGTCGTTTCACCTCGAAAACTTGCTCTCCGGTCACCAAGTCTGAACACTTGCGGGCTGATTTCATCTCTGGTCTGGTTCTTGCCAGTAATACCGACGGTGGTATCTCAAAGAACCGTCACAGAATTCGTGAAAGACCCAATTTTGCTAATGATCAGCCACCTTTTCCATGCCCGGTTAATACGGATGACTGTCAGATTTTGTCAGTAGTCCATTGCCGTTTTTTGTCACTTCCCTTTCTTTCCGGCTTATTTCGCCTTGTTTAGGCTGTCCAAAAACCCTTTGCCCAAAACATTACTATGAAACTTGAATTTGAATCGAACGCCGTTTCTTCCCCCTTGGTTGGAAATAACATGCCTGCCGAATTAGCTGATGATAGCAGCGCGCCGGAAGTACTCGATATGTTACGCGCGGGAATCAAGTCCGCGCAGGACGGTGACCGCGCCGAGGCAAGAAACCTCTTGCTGAGGGTAACGGAAGCGGATCCCCGGAACGAGAATGCATGGCTTTGGCTCGCTTCTATCAGCGAGTACCCTGAAGAATTGCTCGTATTTCTTAATAATGTTCTCCAGATAAACCCGAACAACGAGCGGGCACTCGATTGGGCCAAGGCGACCAAATCATTGATTGCCAAGACGTTTGTCCAACGAGGGATCGACGCCGCAAAGGACGGTCAAAAGCAGTTTGCGAAGCAGTGCTTCCTTCAGGCGATCGTTCACGATTCGGAAAGCGAACTAGCATATCTGTGGCTTGCTTCAGTCGCCGATTCGGCAGAGGAAAAGATGTCGCACCTTCAAAAGGTACTGAGCCTGAATCCGGAAAACGAAAATGCCCTGACATCTTTGAGAAACGCCAAGGAACAAAAGGCCAAAGCGCTGCTTCCGAAAGCAAACACGGCGGCAATCTCCGGAAAAAGAGAAAAGGCCAATAAACTTCTTGCAAAGATTTTTGAAGACGCGCCGGAATTCGAAGACGCTTGGATGCTCAAAGCGCACATTTCAGATTCCTTTGACGCAAAGATCGAGGCCTTCGAACGCGTTCTTTCAATCAACCCCGAGAATCCCGTGGCGAGAGCAAATGTCGATTCACTTCGAATGTTCGCCGGGAATTCCGAACTGGATGACGATGCACCGGTCCAGTCTGACGATTTTCAGGACAGCAGAGAGATTTTCACCGATTCCCGTCAGGACACAGGCGTCGATGCTCAGGATGATACCGTCTCGTTTGATGCTCAGGAAATGGAAGCCGAAGCAAGATCGGTTGAGGCTATTGAAGATGATCCGGAGGATGTCGAGTATCACGAGGAGGAGACTGTCGCATTTGACGTCGTCGCGCCTTCCGATGAGAAACCAGCTGATGAACCCCACGCGGAAGAGAGCGATCTCTTGGGCGAAAACTTTTTTGATTTCAAAGAAGATGAACCCGAGACGGAAGCCGTTCAAGAAGATCAGTCGCCCGCCGCTTACCTCACAGAACAGGAATCCCCGGCTGAACAGCCGGTTGAGTTCGACGACGTTGAATTTGAGGCGGCTGCTGACAAGGTCGATCACGACTACGATGCCGAGGCAGTCGATTTCGTCGCAGACGACGAAGATTCCCAGGAACCTGTGGAGTTTGACTTATCTTCGGTGGATGCCTCGGACGCCGCTGAATCCGATGAATCGGAGTCAGTGGAAGAAGAAGCTGATGATCCGGAGCTACATGCCGATGCCTCGAGCGAAGAAGAACTCGAAACGGATTCGGAGGAAGATGAAGCGTCTTTCGCCTCCTTTGATGCGGATTCGGATGAGCAGGCAATGGATGCCGATTCTAGGGATTCAGATGAACCCGAGATGCCCAGCTTTGAAACCGCGGAAAATCTCTCGCCCGAACTTCCGTCTGACGAAGACGCGAAGTTCCGTTCTTGCCCCTACTGTAGCGAATCGAATGAAAATCAGGCGTTCGCTTGCCAAAGCTGCAAGGCAATTTTCACAATCTCCGATATCGAGATGATTCTTTCGCACAACAAAGCGAACAAGGAAATTATCTCGAAAGCGCTTGGCGATATGGAAGTTGACAAATCTCTTCGCGGCGTCGATGTTGAAGAATTGAAATTCCTCGGAATCGGATACCTCAACCTGAAGGACTACAGGAAGGGATTTGAGTATCTTCAGGATGCTGCCAAAAAAGATCCGAGCGATGTCATTCTCGTATCTCAAATCGACGCCCTTGCGGTACGCCTCGCGGAAATAGAAGACCATGAACGCGCAAAACAACCCAACACTGCCAGCAAGAAAATCCTGGTCGTCGATGACAGCCCGACTGTAAGAAAGCTGATCTCCGGCAAACTGGAAAAATGCGGTCACGAACCCATCTGCGCAGTTGACGGTATGGATGCCCTGGCGAAGATCAACGAGGAAATTCCTGACCTGATCCTTCTCGATATTACGATGCCGAGAATGGACGGTTATCAGGTATGCAAACTTATTCGCAGCAACGATGCGACAAAGGATGTCCCCGTGGTCATGATTTCGGGCAAGGACGGTTTCTTTGACAAGGTACGCGGCCGTATGGCGGGCACGTCAAATTACATTACGAAGCCCTTTGGGCCCGAAACGCTAATGAAGACCGTAAACGAGTATATTCAATGAGGTTAACACGGGTCATACCCGTGTTCCTCTTTCACTTCTCCTCCCCCCTCCCCCCGACCACCACACCCAACCCCGCCCCCTTGTATTCCGTTCACTGCGGAAAACATCCAACCTATGGCCGAACAAGTAAAAGAGGACCTTTTCGATCTGGACGCGCTTTCGGAGAAAAGTATTTCCGGAATGTCTGATCCGTTTTTTCACGAGGAATCCGGCGTTCCCGAAGACGGCGACAAGTACGTGGTCTTTGAAATTGAAAAACAGAATTTTGCGATTCCCTCGGAAGGTGTAGCCGAAGTTGTCCGAATGCTCCCGTTGACGGTAATCCCGAACGTTCCCGCATGGTTTCTCGGCATCGCAAATCTTCGCGGTGACATTCTCTCCGTCATCGACCTTTCCGGGCTGATCAACAAGAAACCGGCAGACCAGGCTCCAAAGTCAAAACTCGTTGTGCTTAGCTCGGCTGATTCAGAGACGAATCTCGCCTTCAAAGTGGACCGACTTCGCGAAATAGTCGTACTTTCCGACGAAAAGATTGAGAGTTCGGATAAACCATCAGATGCTCATCTTGCAGGAATCGCACAATACAAATCCTCCGCACTAAATGTGCTCAACGTTCCTGCGATAATAACTTCACTCGCAGTTCGTTAACCTACCGTTCGATTGGATCGGAGAAAAATATGGCTCGACAATCCGGCAACTCATTATTTGGCTCACTTCGCGGAAAGATCTGGGTTTCCACCAGCGTCCTTGCGGTTTTTATTTGTACTTTCGGCCTGATCTCTTATCTTGTCGTCTCACTTCTCATGAACGACGCATTTTACGGCGTATTCATCCCGTTTCTTTTCCTGGCGTTTACCGTCCTCGTTTTTGGTTGGTGGCTTTCGAATGAAGTTGTCAATCCGATCGAAAAAGTGACGCTGCTGGCAAAGAGTCTCGAAAGAAGTTCATCGACATCAATTCCCAGGACCTCCGGATCGACCGAAACTGATCAGCTCCTACAAGCGATCCAACGCAATAATCAGCAAATGCAGAAAATCGTGACCCTGATGGACAAGGTCGCAAACGGAAACCTGGATGTGACTCCAATTCAGGGCTCGGACCGTCTCAGCACTTCTTTCCAGAAGCTGCTTGCGAAGGTCACTGAATCGATCAATGCCAAGGAAGAACTCGATGCATTGCGCAACGCGGTTAACGATCTCAAGATGGACATCTCTGGCGTTCGAAGCGGGGATTTAGATGTCGAGATCCGAAATGAGTCGGCACTTACCAAAGAGATATCGGGTACCATAAAGTATCTCGTCGACAACCTCTCGCGGCTTATCACTGCCGTTCAAACCAGTTCCAGCGAGGCCGAATCTTCGGTGAGCAAGGTCGGTGACGAAATTGAATCGCTGATCCAACGTGACGAGGTGCGCGCCCAGGAGATGGCGGGTGCTTCCGTAGCTCTGAAACAAGTACCAAACCTCATCAATAAGATCACGGATGACCTGATGGGATCCGCGAAGTCCGCAAGAACGACGATCGAAAAGGCGCGCCACGGTACGAAGGTCGCGGCGCAGAATTCGAGTTCTGTCAGCAATTTACGCAAACAGGTACGCGAAGACGTCAAGAGAATCCAGAATCTCACCGAGCGTTCGCACGACATAGAGAGGGTCGCGAAAATCGTCGAAGACCTCGCGAACCGGACCAACATGATCGCGCTCAATGCTTCGATTCAAGCGACCGAACTCGGAGGAGACGGACACGGCTTCGTCCTGATAGCTGAAGAGGTTGAAAGACTGGCAGCGCGTGCAAACGGTACGAACAAGCAGATATCCACCCTCAACAAGGCTATTCTCGCCGAAATCGGAAAGGTTGAAAACTCTGTCGAAACCACGATGGCAGAGGTTGCGAGTCTTTCAAAGTTCGCTATCGAAAGCGGGAACGTGCTAAATGAAATGGAACGCTATGTCGCCCAGTTCCTGAACCTGCAGGAGAGCCTTATCGCCTACTCCAAGGGTCAATCGGAAGAAACCGATGCCGCATTTGCGACATTTGCCGATTCGATCACTGAAACCGAAACAACGGTTGAAACGCTGCGGCGCTCAAACACAGACCTCGCCGAACTCGCACAGGTGATGCGTGGGTTGAAAAGCGAAATCAGCGATTTCAGATTGCCTGACGAATCGTGGATCGGTGCAATGGCCAATCCGGAAGAGGATTTTGCGCCCGACGAATATTCAGGAGAAGGCTCCGAAGAGGAGCGCTACGAGGAGTTTGCGAATGAGGAATTCGATACTGAGGCATTTAATGCGGCGAAAATGGATACCGCCGAATTCCAGGCAATGAGCGGGATCCCGGATGAAGAATCGGCAGACGACCAAATGGCCTCCGATGAGACCCTCGACGAAAAGGATACTTTCGAAATGGACGATACTCCCAATTTGCAAGATGGCTCCGACGAAGGGGACGCATTGGAAATGGACGATTCTGTCGATCTCGATGAAGCCGCAAATAGCGACGATCCCTCCGATGAAATGTCACTCGAACTCGAATCCGACGAATTCGACTCAGGCGAGTTATTAGATCTTGATCCGGACCCGGCAACGCAGGATGCGGCATTCGAATTACAGCCTCAGCCCGAAGAATCTGCTGACACGCATTCGGTCGAAAACGAGGATAACGGCGTTCTGGATCTTTACAATGCGTCGCTCAGTGCACCCGCTGAAACGGAAGAGTTCGATTCCGGAGAGTATGCCGCTGACGAACTCATACAAGAAATCGACGGTGACGAGACGGAGCAACTGCCGCCCTATTCGGCTCCCGAAGCCACAGCTTTGGACGCCGATGAGCTTGAAGACCTGCTCGATCCGGATAACTTCGACAACCCGTCCGAACACGAAAAAATCCTCTCAGTCTAGAACCAAAAGGAATAGCGTTTATGTCAAAGCACCCGATCTGGAATCTACTCTTGAAAGTATTCTCGCTTCTTTCCGTTGCGTTTCTTGTGTTGGGAGCGGTACTCGTCAATGCCGGTTCGCTTGGACTGCCGGAAAATGAGGCGTCCGCAAATGCGATACTGATATTCGGCGCCGTTGCCGTTATCGCATCCATGGTAGCGTTACATTTCGCCAATTTCTCGATAAGAAACGAACTCAACCATGCAAGCAGGATCGCCAACCAACTTGCAGAGGGCGATCTGATCGAAGACGATGAAGAGATCGCGAACAGCGACCTCATGTTGGCTTTGAGTGATATTTCCGGCTACATGTCGGAAAAATGTGCGGTCGCCGATCAAATCGCGGTCGGAAACCTTTCGTCGCTGATCATCCTGCGTTCGGATGCTGACAAATTCGGTCACTCTTTTCAGAATATGGCCGACCAACTGCGCGAATTAGTCCAAACACAGGAAAAACGCGAGCGACTTCAGCAGTCGATTCTTAAACTTCTCGAAGAGGTCTCAGAAGTTGCGGCCGGCGACCTTACAGTCCAGGCGGAAGTATCGCCCGAAATGACCGGGGATATCGCCGAGGCATTTAATTCGATGACCAAAGAGCTTCGTTCATTGATCAAGCAGGTCAAGGACGTAACCTTTCAGGTCAGCACCTCGGCAAACTCGATCAACGACACAACGGAACAACTGGCGCGCGGAAGCGAGGCCCAGGCCTCCCAAATTTCCCGAACGACTTCGGCGATCTCGAACATGGCAGTCCAGATCCAGGAGGTCTCCGAAAACGCTTCACTTTCCGCTCAGGTCGCATCGGAGTCGCTAAACAATGCAAGATACGGCAGCAAGGCGGTACAGGACAACATCAATGCCATGAACGGCATTCGGAAGCAGGTCCAGGAAACTGCAAAGAGGATCAAGAAGCTTGGAGAGCGTTCACAGGAGATCTCGCAAATCGTGACACTCATCGACGACCTTTCGGAACGGACCAGCCTGCTCGCCCTCAACGCTTCGCTGCAGGCCTCGGCCGCCGGCGAATCAGGACGCGGATTCGCGTTCGTCGCCGAAGAAGTCGAACGTCTTGCCGAGCGTTCAAACCACCTTACGCAACAGATCGCCGGACTCGCCCAGTCGATTCAGGTTGAAACAAAGGATGTCGTCGCGTCGATGGAAGAAACGATTCACGAAGTAGTCGTCGGTTCGACACTCGCCGATAACGCGGGCCAGGCCCTTGTGGAGATCGAACAGGTTTCAACCCGCCTCGCCGAACTCATCGAGTCGATCTCGTCATCTGCCAAACAACAGGCGCAGACCTCGGACGATATCTCGAAGGCGATGACCAATATTTCGAAAGTCACGGAACTGGTCAACGTCGGGTCGAACCGCGCCGCACATTCGGTCAAAAAGCTAGTCGACCTGTCTGACGAATTACGAGGTTCCGTTGCGCCTTTCAAACTCCCTGAAGACGGCTTTGTTCCGCGCAGAATGATCGCCCAGGATGCCGCAGCGCCCTCCGAAAACTTCGCCGGCTAATTCATCCAGATTCATTTCAAAACGGCTCACTTATGGATTCCGAAATACTAAAAGGCTTTATCGACGAAGCGGAGAGTTACATCCCCGCGATTCGCGGAGGAATACTCCTGCGACGCGAAGGAAAAGACTCTGGTGGTGAGCTGCAGGCTGCGCTGAAACAGGTAAACACGATCAAAGGCGCCGCCTCCCTGATCGGGATGAAGGAGATCAGCGAGACTGCGGCCGACCTCGAACAATGCCTTGAGGCCTTCGATAAGGAAGACTGCCACATCTCCGAGGCCGAGGAAAACGAGCTATTGGACATGATCGTCAAGCTCGAGGCGATCATCGCCAACCTCCGTCTGGCTTCCGTCGATTTTGAGGAAGAGGCCGACACACTGATCGAGGAATCATTCGAGAGCCTTCAGAGCGGTGAAATCAAGAAAGATGAACTCTTCGTGAATACCGAAGAGGAAAAAGCCGACGACGACGGGTTTGAAGATTTTGATATCGATGAGGAAATGATTGAGATCTTCGCGCTTGAGGCCGAAGATCACCTACGGAACATAAACGAGAACCTCGAACTTCTCGAAAATAATGCAAACGATCGAGAGGCGCTTCTCGAGATCCGTCGCAGCTCGCATACCCTGAAGGGCTCCGCCGGCATAGTCGGAATGTCGCGGCTTTCAAAACTGGCGCACAAGGTGGAAGACCTTCTCGACTTTATTTCGGAAAACAAGATCGACAGCAACGAGGATATTTTCCAGCTCCTACTCGCGGCAACCGACTGTATTTCGGCCTTGATACAAAACGAAAACCTCCCGGAATATGAAGAACAGATCGTCAGGACAATGAAACGCTGTGACGAGATGTTTGCAAACCTCAAGGCATCCGGATCCGAAACCGCGGAGGCCGAAAAAGAAACCAAGGCCGCGCCGGTTGTCGAGGCGGTCCCGGTCCCGGAAAACGAACAGAAACAGGCTCAGCCCGCGCCCGCGAGCACACGTTCAGTGATCAGGGTTTCATTGGAGAAACTGGACGACCTTGTCGGGCTTGTCGGCGAACTCGTGTTCAGCCGGTCGGTC
>Ga0224497_10001668_pt1 | contig 13857 bp, 14 predicted proteins | sample SF_Jul11_sed_USG_4_FD_167970 | JGI IMG/M metagenome (GOLD analysis project Ga0224497, IMG submission 167970) | Sediment microbial communities from San Francisco Bay, California, United States - SF_Jul11_sed_USGS_13 | ecosystem: Environmental > Aquatic > Marine > Sediment | place: USA... | reverse complement strand
TTATCCATTGACAGTATGACTTCTTTACAGTTACATTCAGTGCACTTGCAATTCACAGTCATCATTTAAGGTAATGCAGACATCTTTGAAATCTGTTTTGTTTCATATTAAAATCGGAATTTCAACACATTTTTGCGTCCATTTTTATGCCCAAAACAGTAGCTGATCCCAGTGGGCCCATTCATCATGGTTCTATGAAAATAACCAAAGTAAATTAACTTTCAAACTTTTCTTTTTTCTAAACACTTCTCAATATCGTATTTTATTCTCTACACTTGTCACATACTGTCTCAAAGGTATCTTCATCTAGTACAAGTGAGACTCCTGAGAAATGACAAATTGAGCATAAACCTATCATAACATATCAAACAATTTTTTAAATTATTTTAGATCTACTAATAATTACTAATAAAAAGTCAACATTTAGTGAATTGAGAAGTTATCTATTTTTTATAGTTCATACACAAAATTTCAAACTTGATTACAGTGGGAGTTGAACTCACAAAACTACGGTAACAGTCAAGTGATTTTCAGTCGTATGCTCTATCCATCTTAGCGACGTCAACGAGTTTATTATGAATTTTCTATTCAACTGAAAAAGTAAAGACAAAGAAAAGTTAGTAAAAAAGTAAGTATACTATGGTAATTTTTAAGAATATTCAAGGTAATAATTAAAGAATTTGGAAAAAATGAGATCTTTTCGAATCTGATTTTGGTTTAAATGAGGGCTTGTAATTTCATCGACCATAATGGTGGCATCTAAGACACAAAAAACATCAAAACCCAAATCTGCTGCCAAAAAAACTATCAAAAAAAAACTAATTAAAAAAGAACGAACCAAAGTCATATGCATTTCTCACAAAGAGGATGCAGATGGAATTAGCTCTGCAGCTTTGATTAGACAAGCATTTGGAGGAGATTCTATTTTAGTTGATTATCCTGGACAAATGGAAGCATTACAACAAGTTGCTAATGATGAAAAACTAAAATCACTATACATTTGTGATTTGGGGCTTAGCAAGAAAAATCAAGATGAGTTTGTTGAACTGATGAGAACTATGAGAAAAAATAAAGTCTCTATTACTTACATAGATCATCATGACATTGATCCAAAAATTGTAAAAGATTTAGAAAAAATCAAAGTGAAACTAATCCATGATATTAATGAATGCACAACTATTCAAGTATACGATAAATTTAAATCAAAATTATCTGATCATTCTTCCTTTATTGCTGCATGCGCTGCAATAACTGACTATATGGAGGATAGACCTATTGGCTCTAAACTACTCCAAATTTACGATAGACAATTTGCATTAATTAGCGCAACAGTCCTAACTTACAATATAGTTGGACATCAAAAAGATCCTGATTATCTCCTGTATCTAGTTGAGGAACTAGCTGAATCAAAATTCCCACATGAAATTCCTAATACGTTTGAATTTGCACAGATTCAAGTTGAAAAACTATCCCAAATGATTGCAAAAGTCAAAAATGGTCTAAAAACTATGAAGAATATTGGCTACATGGAGATAATGGATGCAGGTGCAAGCGGAGCAGTAAATTTTGTTTTAGGTTTATCTGGTAAAGATGTTGGAGTTGCATACAAAGAACGAATAGACCATGGCATATATGCTGTCTCTGTTAGAGGTTCAAGAAATTGTGCTGTTCACCTAGGAAAAATAGTAAATATCTTGGCAACTGAACTTGGTGGTTCTGGTGGTGGACATGACAAAGCATGTGGTGCTGTGATTCCAAAACAAAAAATCAAAAAATTCCTTACTGAATTTAACAAAAAACTCGGCTAAATTTTAGAATCGATTTGTCTAAAATAAGAATTTTTGTAGGATTTTCTATAATTTTAAATAAAACTTTTAATCAAACATTAAATTTGTCAAAAGAATATATAAAAAATTACGCCTACTAATTTACATCATAAATTATTTGAAAATGAAGATGATTTAAAATTTTAAAATAACTTCTAGTCTGAATAAATGATTTTAATTCTTTAGGATTCTGTGAAAACACTTCTGAATTTTTTGATATTATTTTATCTCAATAATTGCATCAATCTCGGTCATTGAATTTAATGGTAAACTTGCAACTCCTACTGCAACTCTTGAGTGTTTTCCCTTTTCTCCAAATATCTCAAAAAATAGATCTGATGCTGAATTGATTACCTTTGGTTGCTGTGAAAACTCTTGAACTGAATTTACAAAACCCGAGAGTTTTACTATTTTAACAATTCTTTCCAAATCTCCTAGTTCTCTTTTTAATTGTGCAAGAATGTTTATCGCACATATTTTAGCTGATTTTTGAGCCATTTCTAAATTACTGTCAGATACCTTTCCTGTACAGACAACTTTACCATCTTTCATTGGAATCTGACCTGAAACAAAAAGCAAATTTCCTGTTTTTATCACAGGAACATATGATCCTGCTGGTATTGGTGGTTCTGGAAGAATAATTCCTAAGGATTCTATTTTCTCTTCAATCACAATGTTTACGAATAATTATTCTCTGATTTTAGTATTTAGAAATTTTGAGGTGTATTTTTTCTCCTTTGTTTGATTGATTTTGGTACGCCATTCTGGTTTTGTATCCTTGTTTCTGAAGATATTCATCTAAGATTGATGCCCATGGTAGTGAATGACCAGTATTTAGTTTTGATTCAATAGTAATGTTTTTTGCATTAACATCAAAATTTACATTACCTGAACACATAATTTGTAATGCAGCATCCATAATTTCTATAACTTCGTCTAGTGATTTTAATTTCAGATTAATCCCATTTTTTTCTAATAATTTTAGCATCTCATGTTCTGGTTTTTTATATATGATTGAAGAATTTAGAATATGATGTAATCCATTTTCATTTACTACTCGAATAATTTTATAAATTTCTTGAGCTTCAGATTTTGTCATGTCTACTAATGATTCTGTTTTCATAGCGTTCTTCCAAATATTTGCAAATACTTTACTCTGATTAACTCCTAAAATATCAGTTGATGAAAATGTTGCACCTTTACCGTTATCACTATTTACAATCAATAATTCTGTCTCATCAAATATGAAAGAATTTTGAATAATATCTGATACTCTGATTTTTACTCCGTCTTGGATTATTCTATAAGATTCAGAACAAATTTGTGATGGTGGAACAAGAATCTTTACCTCTAAATTTCTTCGAATAACTGAGTTCAATTGTTCCTTGCACTCAGCAAGTAATCCTAATCCCCATTGATCTGCCATGATGTTGATGGATAATTTTGAACCATCGATCATGACTCTTAATTGTTCTAAGACATTATTGGCATTTAGATGAAAATACCTTTTCTCTTCTGAACCCCTTGACTTTCTACTTTCTTCACTAGCTTTCTTTAGATTTGAAACTAATGCATTCATTGCATTTACTTTATTAATTTGTTCATGAATAATTGAATCAAATGCATCCTCTGGTGCAATAGCAGTACACATGATTGGCTTGCTTTTTGAAATTATCACTAACTTTTTACTTTCTAACTTTAGTAGTGTTGGGTAGATTTTTGTTCTTGGAAGATCTGAATAATATGCTAACTCACTTGCAGATATTGTGCCTTTTGATATTAAGGTGACATATGCTTTGGCCTCATACTTACTGAGACCAAATTCTTCAAGACTTACAGTTAATGCATTTTCATTTACCATGCTTTTAGTATCTATCTGATTAGGTAAAATTGAAAGCTAAATTCCTTTGCACAAATACTCAAAAAAAATCAAAATTGTATCCCTCGTATCTGTGACTGTAGATACTGATAAATTTGTGACATTGACCTGAAATATAAAATTTAAAACTCTAATCTAATATGATGACTAACTCTAGTCTATCTGGAATAGATTATGTGAATATTTCACAAAATGTGACAATTGTTCCAAGACTTAGATATTCTAATGACTTGTTGTATGAAATAATTAATACTCTGAAAATGAAAAGAAACAAAATTAAAAAATCAAATCGTATTATTTTAAGTCAATTTGATTGTGAGGAAAAAATATGTCAGAATGCACTTGAAATTGAAAAAACCTTTGCTTTTTCTATAGAAATTCTTTCACAAATTCAAAAAAGAAGTTATATGATTTCAGGTATAGCAAGCATTCCAAAACTTTTACCTTCTGCCATACCTATGATTAGAACAATCAGTGCTCAACTTTTTGAAATCCTTCCCGAATGTAGTCAAAAATTATCTGAACTATCTGTTCATCTAGGCAGTATTGTCTTGGATTCTGCTACTCTCACCAAAGCAAGATTTGACTTTAGTCTCTCAAATGAAGAGTCTACAATTCTCCTAGATGAAGTAAAATTGATGGTAGACTCTAAAATAAATAAGCAGTATCCTAATCTTAATTTTTTTAAAGTATGAACTACTTGAACATTTTAAACACTAAAAGATCACTATCTAAAGAACTAGATGTGGTAAAACTTCTTTCAGAAAAGATTGATCATAAACTATCAAAATCCAAAATTACTGATGATTCTAAACTTGAAAAACTCACTTTTGAGGAGTTACAAGATTTAAACAAGATTTTAGGCTTGACAAATTTCCTGCTGTGCAAATATGAAGAAAAAAAAGAAACACGTTCAATTTTACAATACTTTGTTTCAATTATCACAGAATCTACTCAAGCAATTCAAGGTCTGGATGATGATATCTCAGAACTTATCATATCTGCTGAGGATTCCATAAACAAAATAAAAGATATGCATGTACATATATCTGAGAAGTCTAATTTAGATAATGATTCAAAACAAAATTTTTCTCAAGAGGATGAATGTGGTTCAATTAATTTAACTAATTTTACTACAGAGATTAACACTGTAGGATACCAACAAAATTTTCAAGAGGAGTCTGTGCAGGTAATTTAAATGAGTTTAGCCCCCCAAGAACTAGAAAATAATGCAAGCAAGTATGCTTCTGAAGCCATCAAGTTTGATTCTCAAGGCGCACGTGGAATGGCAATTACCAATTATCAACATGCAATTGATGCCTTGGTAAAACTTTTGCAACTATATCCTACTAGCAAACTAAATCCAATTTACAAGGAAAGATGTACTTCCTATCATAATCGAATTAAAGCATTACAGGAAGCACATGGTGTTGAGGCTGCAGTTGATCCTAAAGCGACACCTGATGAACAAAAGGCTTCTGTTCAGAGACAAGAGGACGAAAATGACTTTGAAGAATTAATCATGAAAGAAAAACCCAACGTCAGCTGGAATGAGGTTGTTGGCTTAGAAGATGCAAAAAGTGCATTACGTGAATCGATTGTTTACCCAACAAAAAGACCTGACTTATTTCCACTCGGATGGCCTAAAGGCATGCTTCTTTACGGTCCACCTGGAACTGGAAAAACAATGTTGGCAGCAGCTACGGCAAGTGAAATGGATGGTTATTTTATTAATGTCGATGCATCCTCGATGATGAGTAAATGGTTGGGCGAGGCTGAAAAAAATGTTTCTAAATTATTTAGAATGGCAAGAAAATATGCTGAAAAAGAAGGAAAGCCAGTAATCTTGTTTGTTGATGAAGTTGATTCTCTATTGGGTTCTAGAAATAGTGAAGTTGGTGGAGAGATTAGAACTAAAAACCAATTTTTAACTGAAATGGATGGCGTTAATGGAAAAGGCAAAGATTTGATGATGTATGTGGTTGGTGCTACAAACAAACCTTGGAGTTTAGACTGGCCATTTCTTAGAAGATTCCAAAAAAGAATCTATGTGTCTCTTCCTACACAAGAAGCAAGAGAGAGTCTATTTCAACAATATACTACTGATCTAAGATTAGACTCTAGAGTTAATTCTAAAGAACTTGCAAGAATGTTTGATGGATATAGTGCAAGTGATATCAAAGATGTATGTCAAGCTGCACATCTAAAAACGGTTCATGAATTATTTGATTCTCCAGATTACCATGAACCAATTGAAGGCGAAGCTCAACAACATCCTAGAGAATTGACTACTGCCGACTTTAGAGACATAATGTCACGACGAAAACCAAGTGTTTCGATGGAAATGATTCGTGCATATCACAAATGGAGTGAAGAATTCCGTGCACTATAAAGAATTTTTCTTTTATTTTGCGATCATATTTCAAAAAACTTAAATCCACTATCACTCGAACTTGTCGAGGGTCACAATTACTACAAAAAAATCCAAATATGCGAACAAGTTTGCAAAGCTGATTTTTGATGATGGCACTGTTCTTGATGGAATAGGCTTTGGATATCCTACAACCAGTTTCGGTGAAATTGTCTTTAATACTGGGATGGTAGGGTATAATGAAACTTTGACTGATCCATCATATAATGGTCAAATTCTTACTCTTACTTATCCTCTTGTTGGAAATTATGGTGTTCCAGATACTACAGCTAAGGATAAAGATGGATTGTCAAAATTCTTCGAATCTGATAAAATCCAAGTAAGAGGTTTAGTTGTTCATGAATTGTCTTTAATTGCTAGTCACTGGAATCTTGTTATGACTCTAGATGAATGGTTTTACAATGAAAAAATACCTGGGATCTCTGGGATTGATACTCGAGCACTAACAAAGAAGCTCCGTACAAATGGTGTAATGATGGCAGCACTAGCTGTATCTGACACCGAAATTGATGTTGAAAAAGTAAAAAAACAATTATTATCAGCTCCTAATTACAATTCAGAGAAATTCATGAATATAGTTTCAACAAAAAAAGAACAGATCTATGGTTCTGATGAAAAATCTGTAGTTGTAATTGATACTGGTGTAAAAAATGCAATCCTGAGAAATATACGTGAGATTGGTTATAAAGTTATTAAATTACCGTGGAACACTTCATTTGAAAAAATTATTTCTTACAATCCAAAAGGTGTTGTTATTAGTAATGGTCCTGGTGATCCTCAAAACTGTCCTGATACAATAGAGACTGCAAAAAAATTAATTGAGCATAATATCCCAACACTTGGAATTTGTTTGGGTGCTCAAATAATTGGTTTAGCTGGAAACACAGAAACTTACAAACTAAAGTATGGTCATAGGGGACAAAACAAACCATGTGTTAATCTAGAAAATAATCAAGTGTATGTTACAAGTCAAAACCATGGTTATGGTATTACTCCTGAATCTTTAAGCAAATCTGAATTTGATTTATGGTTTACAAACGCAGACGATAAAACAGTTGAAGGAATCAAACACAAAAAACAAAATTGTGTTGCAGTGCAATTTCATCCTGAAGCTGCACCAGGACCTTATGATTGTAAATTTGTCTTTGAAGAACTCAAACACCTTATGGAGGAAGGAAAGTCTGCCAAAAAATGAATCGATAAATAAAATTCTAGTATTGGGTAGTGGGGCAATAAAAATCGGAGAAGCCGGCGAGAGTCGCTTAAACGACCGCTAATTTGACTACTCCGGAAGCCAATGTCTCAAAGCAATAAATGAAGAAGGACTGAAAAGTATCTTAATAAATCCAAACATTGCTACAATTCAAACTGACACAAGATTTGCAAATCAAGTGTATCTACTACCTGTTAACCCTGAATATGTAGAATCTATTATCGAAAAAGAAAGACCTGATGGAATAATGTTGGCATATGGAGGCCAAACAGCACTAAACTGTGGAGTAAAACTTGCAGAAAAAGGCATACTTGACAAATATGGAGTTAAGGTTCTGGGTACACAGATACCTGGAATACAGAAAGCCGAAGATAGACAACTCTTCAAAGACTCTATGATCCAGTGTGGTGTTCCAATACTCAAAAGTAAAACTGTTAAAAATTTTGATGATGCAAAAAAAGCAGCTCAAGAATTAGGTTATCCAGTAATAATTCGAGTTGCTTATACTCTAGGTGGAAAAGGGGGTGGTGTTGCATTTAATGAAATTGAACTCCATGAAATTGTGGAAAGAGGATTAAAAGCAAGTCTTGTAGGTCAAGTCCTCATAGAAGAATATGTTGGTCACTGGAAACAAATCGAATACGAAGTCATGCAAGATTATGACAGTAACAACATAATTGTTTGTAATATGGAAAATGTTCTTTCTATGAAAGTACATACAGGAGATAACATTGTAGTTGCTCCTTCACAAACTATTGATAATAATGAATACCATATGCTGCGTTCTGCAGCTTTGCGTGCAACAAAACATGTAGGCATTGTAGGTGAATGTAACATACAATATGCACTTGAACCAAATTCAAGTAGATATGTTGCAATTGAAATCAATCCTAGATTATCACGTTCATCTGCCCTTGCAAGTAAAGCCACTGGTTATCCACTTGCATACATGTCTGCAAAAATTGGATTAGGATACAATTTGTCAGAATTAGTAAATAAAATCACAAAAAGTACAACTGCATGCTTTGAACCTTCACTTGATTACATTGTATGTAAACATCCCAGATGGGATTTTGCAAAGTTTGAACTTGTTAACAGAAAATTAGGTCCTACCATGAAATCAGTTGGTGAAGTTATGGCCGTTGGAAGAACCTTTGAAGAATCTCTACAAAAATCTATCAGAATGTTAGATATTGGAAATGATGGGTTGGTTCTTAACAGATTAAATGGAAAATCTTACACTGAAGAGGAAATTGAAGAAAAATTATCTCATCCTGATGATCAGATTCTATATTATGTTGTAATTGCACTAAAGATGGATATTTCTGTAGATCGAATTTACAAATTATCTGCAATTGATCCTTGGTTTATTGAAAAAATAAAAAACATTACCACTCTTGAAGAAAAATTAAAAAAATCTGAATTAAGTTCAACAATTCTTTGGGAAGCCAAAAAAATGGGTTTTTCAGACAAACAAATTGGACGTGCAAAAGACAAACCATCTGATTTTGTACGTGATTTACGTAAAAAATATGGTGTTTTACCTTCTGTTAAGCAAATAGATTCCCTTGCAGCTGAATGGCCTGCTGTTACAAACTATCTCTATTTGACATATGGTGGAGCAAGTCATGACGTTGAAATTTCTCCGAATGATAAGGGAATTATCGTACTTGGTGCAGGCCCATATAGAATTGGAAGTAGTGTAGAATTTGATTGGGGTACCGTAAATATGGTTTGGGGATTACAAGAAAACGGTGAGAAAAATATTTCAGTAGTTAATTGTAATCCTGAAACAGTTTCAACTGATTATGATATTTGTACAAGATTGTATTTTGAGGAGTTAACCCAAGAGAGGATTTTGGATATTGCTGAATTTGAAAACCCAAAAGGCATTATAACTTGTGTTGGTGGACAAACTGCAAATAACTTAACTCCTGGACTTGCAGATCATGGTATCCATATTATGGGGACAAGTGCATATGATGTAGATAGAGCTGAAAACCGTTCAAAATTTAGTGCCGAACTTGATAAGCTTCATATTCAACAACCTCGTTGGCAAGCTTTTTCAAATCTCAATGAAGCTAAAAATTTTGCATTAGAAGTTGGTTTTCCTGTAATTGTACGACCCTCTTATGTTCTCTCAGGTGCCGCCATGAAAGTTGTATGGTCTCAAGATGAACTAAAAACATATGTGAAAGAAGCTACAGATGTTTCACCTAACCATCCTGTAGTAATTTCCAAGTTTATGTTAAACTCTCTTGAAGTTGATGTTGATGGGATTGGTAATGGAAAAAATGTTGTGATTGGAGCAATAGTTGAGCATATTGATAGCGCAGGAGTTCACTCTGGTGATGCAATGATGTGTATTCCTCCATGGCGTCTAAGTAACAAAATTATTGATACTATAACTGAATACACAAAAAAGATTGCAACAACATTTAATATTGTAGGACCTTTCAACTTACAATTTTTAATTCATGATGATCATGTTTATGTAATTGAACTTAATATCCGTGCATCTCGTTCTATGCCTTTTGTATCTAAACTTGTGAAAACTAATCTCATATTGTTAGCATCTAAAGTAATTTTGGGAAAACCTCTGCCTAAAATACCTGAAAATAAATGGCAAAAAATTCCAAACTTTGGAATTAAAGTACCTCAATTTTCATTTATGCAATTAGATGGGGCTGATATCACTTTAGGTGTAGAAATGCAATCAACTGGAGAAGCTGCATGCTTTGGAAATAGCTTTTATGATGCGCTAGCCAAGGGATTGACTTCTGTAGGATATACATTGCCTGAGCATGGGACTGCGCTCGTGACAGTTGGCGGTGCCCAAAACAAAGAGAAACTTTTGCCAACAATTGCTAAATTAAAAAATCTGGGGTTCAAAATTTTAGCAACAGAACATACTGCAGAATTTTTTCAAGAAAAAATTGGTGAGGTTTTAATAGTACATAAAATATCTGAGCCTGAAAGAAAACCAAATATTGTAGATTTGCTTTATCAAAGAAAAATAGACTTCATCATAAACATCCCAAGTACTTCAACATTGGAAAAATATGTTGGAATGCTTGACGATGAATATCAGATCAGAAGAAAATCCTTGGAGCTGGGAATTCCGGTTTTAACAACAATTGAATTGGCCGATTCTTTTGTAAAAACATTAGAATGGCTAAAGGATAATCAAACAACAAAAGATCCAATAGATCCCTATGATAAATTGGAATGATTTTTTTATTTTATTGATTTTAAAAAATTATAATTCTTTCATCACAAAATTTGATTCTATAATGAACGAGTCTCTTGATATTTTAGTTGAAATTATGATAATTAATGCTTCTAGGTGATTTAGACATAGTAATTGATCTATTCTAACAAAATTTATGTAATTTTAGTTAAGATTAAATTAAACTTTTAGGATTTTTGAATTCTATACACAAGAGAAATCTTTCATAAAAATTAGTTATTCTTGAATTTCTAAATTACTTGTTCAATGATAGATTCATTTCCAATTATTGTTCCATCAAGTGTAATTATCTTAGCTGATGAAACATTTTTTATTTTTTCGATAATGGGAGATATTGATTTTTTGTATTTTTTCTTGTGTGCCGCATAAAAATATCTATTAAAAGATGGAACAATTGTAATCTCTATTTCTCCACGTTTATTTGGGAAAACATTTTGTTTTTCAGTTTTTAATGAAACCCACACTCTCTGTCCGTTTAGAATTGAATCTTCTTTAAAAAATACAGGATGAACATGACCCATGATAATTTTATCTACATGTGAAAAATTCTCTGATGGCATTGTATGTCCATGTGTTAGTAAAATATTTTCTTCAACCATACCCGTTGAACTAATCATTGAGACCCCCTCTGGAACCAGTCTCTGAATGTTTGCATCATGGTTTCCTGGAATGAGTATGACTCTACACTTTTCTTTGATTTTTTCAAAAAATAATGGAACTTCGCTCCACTCATTTTTTGAAATATTTTTAATGCTGGATTTGATATCTCCTAATAAAATTACTGCATCTGGTCTTTCATGAGATATTGCTTCTGTTATCTCTTCTATTGTCTCTATTATTGATGAATTTTTTCCAATGAAAATTTTATTTGATGCAAGAATAGTTTCAAATCCAATATGCATGTCTGCAATTACCATACTTTTCTCTTTTCCTTCTAATACTAGTATTGGTTTTGACGGAATAATTCTGGTCTGAAGCATCAAAGATATACGATAGACTTTGAATTAAATTCTTGTGACTCGGACTTCTGAAAAAATTGAATTAGTACTTTCTCAAAAACGTCTAAAATTACATGTTTTTGAACCTAGTCTAAGAAAAATCTGGACTGTGGTTGGTATGGGTCAGGAGCATTGGTTAGATCCTGAAGCTGAATACTGTTCATGCCCTGGATTTTATTTTGGAAAGTTAAATGCTAAAAAAAGTTGTTACCATTTGGATTCACTTAGAATTGCAAAAAAAGTAAATAAATTTGAAACAATTTATTTTTCTGATAATGAATACAAAGATTTTGTTTTAGGTTTAATCTCTGATCTACGATGAAACATTTGGTTCGAACTTGTTAATTACTAGAATATTATGATACAATTATGGATGAAAATCAATACAATAAAGAGATAGAGAAAATTTCAAATTTAATGATCCATGATGGTATTTCTTATGATGAACAAGATTCCCAAAAATTACAAAAGTACAAAAATCAAATACAGCATGATTGTAATCTAAACGATGAAGATGCACTGAAGTTGGTTTATGAAACACTGCTATATAGAAAATTAAAAAACTCTGATTCCGGTGATCCTCTTCAGAAAGGAGATCAATTCGGTGCAGGATTCAGTTGATTTCATCCTAAAGGAACTGTGTCTATATCTTCTTTTGAAACGCCTTTCCAGAGACCAATCATTCCTTCTGGCTCTACTTTTTCTATTTTGATAATTTGTTGAATTTTGATATGATCGGGATTTGGAGGCATCCAAAGCATTGCCATATAGTCTCCTACATTGCCTAACTTTGTTGGTAACGCCATGGATATTTTTTCTTTTGAAAATCCTTTTGACACTAATGCATTTACAGCTTTTTCATGTAGGCCCATTTTTCCATGTAAGAATAGATAGACGTCTTTTTGAGTATCAATATCTGTCATGAATTCTTATTTGTTTTAACCTAAATCAATCTTTCTTGAAATAATGTCTGTCAAAAAGGGTTAAATTAGTATAAACAAGATTTTCATTGTGAAAATCTTCACTGTTGGCAGCAAATCCTTTGTGACTAGTTTTCAGTTAGCAGGCGTCCCCGGTGTAATTTCTGAATCCCCACAAAAGGCTTTAGATGAAATTAAACGATTGACTGATGATTCTGATGTTGGTTTGGTTCTTGTTAGTGATGATATCACAGAATCTATCAGTGATGAATTAACTACTCTTAGAGCAGAAAAATCCACCCTGGTTTTTGCATTACCTGCCACAGGTAGTGAAAAGACTGAAGTAGATTATCGTGTAATGCTTAAAAAGATCCTTGGTGTGTAATTCTTTTTAATCTACTTATATTCTATATTTTCAAGTTTTAATATGAAAACTGCATTTGTGAAACAACCATGCATAATATCCATTGATGAAACAAAAGAACCTGTTCTAAATTCGGGTGATGTGCTAGTACAAATGCATGCATGTGGGATATGTGGATCAGATTTGGAAAAAGTGTTTGGTGAATATGGACAACCTTCTATGAGATTGGGGCATGAACCTGCTGGAATAATAATTGACATTGGTTCTTCTGTCACTGAATTCAAAAAAGGCGATAGAGTCTTTACTCATCATCATGTTCCTTGTTACTCTTGTCACTTCTGTAAACATCAAAATGAAACAATGTGTCAAAAATATTATGAAACAAACCTTTCTCCTTGTGGATTATCTGAAGAATATCTTGTTCCAGAATGGAATGTTTCTCATGGTGGTATTTTAAAACTTCCTGATTCTATGACTTTTGAACAGGCCGCGATGATTGAACCTCTGGCCTGTTGTGTGAGGGCATGGAAAAAATTTTCTTACCGAGAAGGTGATTCTGCTGCAGTTTTTGGGATTGGACCAACTGGAATGATGCATGTAATGATTGCACAAACAAAAAAATTCTCAAAAATTTTTTGTTTTGATGTAAATGATTTTAGATTGAATTTTGCAAAAAAATTCAACATTACTGACTCTGTTAATTCAATGGATGAAAATAAAAAACAGAAAATTTTAACTCATACTGAAGGAAGAGGCGTTGATGTGGCAATTGTTGCTACCAGTAGTCTGAATGCATTAGACGATGCTATTGATATGGTAAGAAAAGGTGGAATTGTAATGATGTTTGGGGTCCCATCAAAAGGCGCAAAAATTAATTTAGATATGAGCAAAATTTATTCAAAAGAAATTACACTACTGACAAGTTATGCTGCTTCAGACCACGATACTCAAGAAGCAGTACATCTAATTGATTCTG
>Ga0224497_10001666_pt1 | contig 13868 bp, 9 predicted proteins | sample SF_Jul11_sed_USG_4_FD_167970 | JGI IMG/M metagenome (GOLD analysis project Ga0224497, IMG submission 167970) | Sediment microbial communities from San Francisco Bay, California, United States - SF_Jul11_sed_USGS_13 | ecosystem: Environmental > Aquatic > Marine > Sediment | place: USA: California... | reverse complement strand
TGCTTCAGGATCTTCATGCGTTGCAGGGAAAACTTACCGAGTTGCAGGGCGAGTCACCGTTGATCCTGGCCAGCGTCGACGGTCAGGCGGTTGCCTCGGTTGTCGCCGATTGGACCGGCATTCCGGTTGGGCGAATGGTCAAGAACGAGGCGGAAGCAGTGCTGCGGCTGTCGGAAACCCTCAATCAGCGGGTAATCGGTCAAACCCACGCGCTGCAAATGATAGCCCGCCGCGTGCAGACATCGCGTGCACAACTGGATAACCCCAACAAGCCGATCGGCGTATTCATGCTTTGTGGGCCGTCCGGTGTGGGCAAAACCGAAACCGGACTTGCGTTGGCCGAATCGCTATACGGTGGTGAGCAAAATGTCATCACCATCAACATGAGCGAGTTTCAGGAAGCGCATACGGTTTCAACATTGAAGGGTGCGCCACCGGGATACGTCGGTTACGGGGAGGGTGGCATTCTTACCGAAGCAGTGCGGCGCAAACCCTACAGTGTGGTGTTGCTGGACGAGGTGGAAAAGGCCCACCCTGACGTGCATGAAATCTTCTTTCAGATCTTCGACAAGGGTTGGATGGAGGACGCCGAAGGCCGCTATATCGACTTCAAGAACACTTTGATCCTGCTCACCTCCAATGTCGGTAGCGATCTCATCATGAACATGTGCAAAGACCCGGAGCTGATGCCGGAATCCGATGGCATCGCACAGGCCCTGCGCGAACCGTTGTTAAAAGTATTTCCTGCGGCGCTCCTCGGCCGGTTAGTGGTGATTCCTTATTATCCGCTCAGCGACGAGATGATGCATATGATCATCAAGTTGCAACTCGGACGTATTGAAAGACGCATCGCGGAAAATCACAACATTCCGTTTACCTACGACGACCAAGTGGTGCAAGCGATTGCTGACCGCTGTGGCGAAGTGGAAAGCGGCGCGCGCGTGGTGGACGCCATTCTCACCAACACTGTGCTGCCACGAATCAGCCAGGAGTTTCTGACCCGCATGATGGAAGGCCAGGAGGTAACGCGGGTGAATGTGAGTGTTGAGGATGGCGAATTTCAGTACGGGTTTGAGTAGCCAGCCGGTCTGCATGTGGATGCGTGCATAGTCGGTGGTTGCGGAAACTCTCGAGAGGCAAGACCTAACACCGACCGGAGATAAGGAAATATGGCCTATAGAATGAATCTGAACACCCAATACCACGGGATGTCATTTGTCTGGAACGTATCTGCGGCGGTCGGAGACAATGCTTCATGCGCAAATCGGCCCACCGATATTGATCTCGTAAAGATACTAATCGGCGAGACCATCCGCGCGCGACCGCCGGCTTGGATTCACGCCTCTATGAGAACGCCGCTACTGGTCAACGGACAGATGGATGCGATCACGGCTTACTGGATCAGGGTATTCAATGCGGATCATAGCCCGCGCCTCAGTCAGTCGCTGAGCGGCATTGTCAGTCCGGCTCGCGGGGCGGCGATCAGTCCTGGAGACACGTGGACGATCGTAAAGTTGAACTGGGCGACCAAGCAGGGCGTGCCGGCCGTGTGGAATAATCTGCCAAACCATCCGCAGGCCAAAGCAGCGCTTGCGGCAGAGCTTCAGCGTACCCAGCCGTAGCAGATCGAACGGGTTATAGATTAAGACAAATAGCAAGGAAGGCAAGGCGACCGACAGCCGGAATACACGGCTGCCTTAAACTAAGGAATTACGGAAAAATCGGATAGACGATTGTCGGAGGATTGATGCGGGTAGCCGTCAGTCCGTGCCCGGCTCAAACTTCAAACAGAATTCATCCTCAGGAGAGTATAGGTAGTAGCCGTCGGCGGCTCCGCTCTCGTCGATAATAACTTCCAGGATCTTGTCCGACATCACTCCTTTTTTGGCTTTGACCCGTACCCCGGCTGTGGGCACGTTGTGTCGGCGCACATAGGCATCCCATTTCTGCTTGTCGGTCTTGTCGAACTTCTTACGCAGATCTTTTGCTTTTTGCAGTATGCGTTTGAAATCCTGATAATCGATTTCGAGGATGCGCGGCTGAGCCATATAATTCTCCAAGCCTTGTTATTCGCAATGCTAACAAGAAGTTAGCACTATAACAATTCATTGTAGTTCATTTTGACCGGTAAAAATTTGATGATTAGGCGTAACTGCGTCGTCATTCGGGTTGATTGCAGGAATACTGCTGGCTGCGCTTCGACATTATGGCGGTTCGCGACCCGAGATCTAAGGGCACTGACCTACGGTTTTAAAAGACGAAAACAAAGCGGCGTTGCTCATTGTGATTCGGAGTGCTACGTTGCCATTACGGTTGGTTGAGCGTACAGATTATGGGTCGCAGACTGCGAAAAAAAAGCACACCCAAAGCCCAGGAAATGGATGTCGGCGATGCGTTGGTTTATGCGGTCGAGCTTCATAAAGCCCGCCAGTTACATGCCGCCGAGGAACTGTACGAAAGGATCCTTGTGGCAGCACCCAATCATCCGGACCTCTTGCACTTCCTCGGTGTGCTTTCTCATCAGCGTGGCCGTTCCGATTCAGCCATAACGCTGATTCAACGCGCCATCGACGCACAACCGGATTATGTCGATGCCCATAACAACCTTGGCAATGTGCTTAAGGAGTGCAGCCGCTTCGAGGAAGCTGAGAACTCGTATCGCCAGGCTATCGCACTCAAACCCGACTCCCCGCTTGGCTACAATAATCTCGGCATCATACTCAAAGCGCAGAATCGATTCGGAGAAGCGATTCAAGCCTACGAAAAGGCGATTGCCATCGATCCACAATTCGCCCATGCCTACCGCAATCTTGGCAACATACTGCGAAAACAAGGCAAAATCGATGAGTCTTTGACCGCCTATCGCAAGGCCATCGAGCTTGCGCCCTATAACCCAGACTCATACAAAAAACTCGGTAGGGCATTGTCTTCGGTCGGCCGGTTGAGTGAGGCAGTCGAGGTGTATGATGAATGGTTAAGGCATGATCCCGGCAATCCGATCGCCGAGCACATGAAGGCAGCGTGCGCGGCGACGGATGTCCCAGAACGAGCATCAGATGCCTGTGTCGTGCAGACTTTCGATAGCTTCGCTGCTAGTTTCGATCAGGTATTGCAATTGTTGGAGTACCGCGCGCCGTTATTGGTCTCCGCGGCTGTCGAGGAGGCCCTCGGAGCGCCTGACGGAACGTTGGAAGTACTCGATGCCGGTTGCGGCACCGGCCTGAGTGGCGTGGACCTCAGGCCCTATGCGCGCCGATTATCAGGCGTCGATTTATCGCCGGCCATGCTGGAAAAAGCATCCGGGCGGGACGTATACGATGAGCTGATTGCCGCCGAGCTGACCGCCTTTATGGAAGACCATCCGAACCGGTACGATCTCATTGCATCGGCGGACACACTCTGCTATTTCGGCGCTCTCGATTCGGTGCTGGCGGCGGCTGGTACAGCGTTGCGTGCCGGTGGCTGGCTGGTATTCACGTTGGAACACGACGATGCTGAGGAAGGGTCAAACGGCTTTCGTATTAATCCCCATGGGCGGTACAGCCATTCCGAGCACTATATTCGACGCTCGCTCGAGCAAACAGGGCTGGCACTCGCGGGGCTCGCGACAGAGACGCTGCGCAGCGAAGGGGGGGAACCCGTGGCGGGGTTAGTGATATCAGCGCGGAGGATCGTCGAGAGCTAAACATTACGAATGTTGTGTTAACAACTTCGATCTTCGGGGCTAAGCAACCGGTGCAATTGCTTGGCCTGCAGGTGGGCCGGTTACAGAGAACGCGAAAACCCGCGATCAGTTGACTCCCAACAGAACCGGCTGCGCCGAGGCCGATATTCGCGGTACGTTGGGACGCCCGTTCAAAAATTAACAGAGTCTCTTGGTCCACGGCCCCTTTGGAATTCCAGCGCATCCATCACCGCCACGGACCGGCTAGCGGTTGAACAGGGTCCGCCACCGACTGAAAGCGGATCAACTTTACCGCGTTGCGGTTCTTGTAGCTCATCAACGGCATGATGCCGCGTTCCAGGATCGCGCCGGCTGTGCCTTCGGTTAATGTGGCCTCCGCACAGGCCTGCAATTTCGACTCGCCTTGATCGGTGTAGGTGTGCGCGGGAAGGTCATCGATATCCAGTCTATCCCCCAATTCCATGTTCCAACCGCGATCCAGGAACGACCCGCCAATCAACATCGCGCACGCCAGCGCCGGACTACCCCACAAGTAATCTTCATGTGTACGTTCCGGACCCATCTCCTCGAATTCGAAATCATCGACCTCATCGGTATTCTTGCCGTAAGGCAAGCGTAAGAGCATGCGCGGCACAGCGAGGCCGATCCACGGTGCGGCGTTACTTTGGCGCAATGCGTGCCAGCGCTGCTCGGCGTCCGCGTCGCGATGCGTCCACTCCCTCGCATCGGGCGTTTCCGCCAGCGTACGGCAACCCAGCAAATTCGAATCCGCCGCCGCCAAAAACGGTGCACCGGTTTGTGAACCGATTACACCAAGCGCAGCCAACAGGTTTATGTCATCGGCCGTTGCCGCAAACGTATAGTGACCCACCAACACGGACCACGGTGTGCCCCCGAGCGTTTGCACCCCCTGTTCAATCAGGAGTCGGTACAGGCCGGTGGCCGACAGATCGCCTTGGCCGCTCTCGATGTCTGCGCGTAATTCCTCCTTGGTGACGTTCAGCAGATAGAGCTGCAGACTTTCGCCCGTCTCCAAATTATCGATGAGCCAACGCATGCCACGCCACGAAGATTCGAGGGACTGGAAAGCCGCGTGATGCAACACGCTTCGCATCTGTGCGCTGATCGCGGTATCAACCGAAGCGACGTACTGATCCTGAAACGGATCGGGCTCGGGCACGATGTAGGGTGCCACGATGCGGTTGATGAACTGTTGAATGTCGGTCCGCGCCACCGGTGCGGCGACGCGGGTTTCCGGCGACGCGACGGGGGCATGCCCCAACAGTCGCTCGAACATCGAATCCTCATCCTCCTCGAGCACCGCACCTTTTTCCGCAGTAGCCGCTGGTTCGGCCCGTTGTACGGCCTCACGCCGCAGTCCGGACGCGGTCTCAGCAAAGGTGGTGGGGTCGCAAAGCCGCCGGTGCGTCTCTCGCAGTGCCGCGAACACATCTAATTCCCGATAGAGTCGGTCGGGGTGAAAGTCGTCCAATTGCTTGAATTCAACTTCTACGCTGGCGTCTGTCTCGGTATCGATCGGCAGATACAGTCGTGGAGCAAACCGAAACAGTATGTCGTCGAAGTTGTCCACATCCACCGCCACAATCGGCCGCTCTGCCAAATCGGCGGGATTGCCGGCGCCGCGGTTACCCTGCCCGCTGAAATCCCCCATGATCAATATGCGCATCGCCGCGTCATCGGGACGGCGCGTCTGCTCACGCATCTGCGGCTCATGAAAGCGGAACTCGAATTCCGTACGACCTGCCATGGTGGGGCCTCCTGCGGATTTCAGCCGGCGACTGCGGCCGAAAATAACGGCCTAAAGAGCATCGATTCTACCTCGCCCGGGCCGCTTGGTGCGCTGCAATGTAGCGATTTTCTGGGCTGTGGCGTATAGCCGCTGAACTCGGACGTCGGCGCCACTCGGCATCGTGGAGTACATCCGCTACAATGAATCGGCGCGTTGCCGCTTCGACGGTGGATATAGACGCCACAGCTATGGTGTCTCCGATAAAGTAAACCTCAAAGGAGAATAGACCTATGCCTCCGCAACAAGCCGAAAGACCGATTGGCGTTACCACCCCGCTGGGTGAAGACATTCTACTACTCCAGCGGATGACGGCGACCGAACAGTTGGGCCGACTCTTTGAATACAAACTCGAAATGCTGAGCGAGGACCATAACATCAAGGTCGCCGACATCCTCGGTCAGAATGTGACCGTGCGCCTTGACCTTCCCGATGACGAGAAACGTTACTTTAACGGGTTTGTGCGCCGTTTCAGTCAAGTCGGAGTCGCCGGTCGACATGCCAGGTACTATGCCGAGGTGGTCCCCTGGCTCTGGTTCCTGACTCGTACCTCGGATTGCCGTATTTTTCAGGAAAAGACCGTCCCCGACATCATCGAAGAAGTCTTCAGCGACCTCGGTTACACGGATTTCGAAGATAAGCTCAGTGGTTCGTATCGAACCTGGGAAAATTGTGTGCAATATCGGGAAACGGATTTCAATTTTGTTAGCCGCCTTATGGAACAGGAAGGCATCTATTATTTTTTCAAGCACGAAGACGGCAAGCATACGTTAGAGATCTCCGATTCCTACAGCGCCCATGAACGTATCCCGGGGTACGAGCAGATACCCTTTCACCAGCCCGATGAATCCCAGATGCGGGAGGAAGAACACATCTTCGATTGGCAAATCTCACATGTAGTCCAACCGAAGACTTTTGCGCATGACGACTATGATTTCAAGCGCCCCAAGTCTGACCTGACGTCAAAATCGTCGATTACGAAAGACCATGCCAAAGCCGACTACGAAATCTACGACTACCCCGGAGAGTATGTCGAGGTCAGTGACGGTGACAATTACGCCCGTGCCCGCATCGAAGAACTGCACGTGCAGCACGAGCTGCTCGAAGGTCAGGGCAATGCGCGTGGTATTTCCGTAGGGGGGTTGTTTGAGTTAACCGATTGCCCGCGCGATGATCAAAATCGCGAATACCTTGTCACGGCCGCGACCCACGAACTAACTTCCGGTGAATACGAATCCGGTGAAACGGAAAGCGGGCCTACTTATTCTTGCAGTTTCAAAGTCATCGATGCGCAGCAGCCATTTCGTGCGGCACGCACCACGCCTAAGCCCGTCGTGCAGGGTCCGCAAACCGCAATAATCGTCGGGCCGTCGGGAAAAGAAAGCTGGACCGATAAGTACGGCCGCGTCAAAGCCCAGTTTCACTGGGATCGCTATGGTAAAGAAGATGAAAACAGCTCATGTTGGATGCGAGTATCGCAGCCCTGGGCGGGTAAGGGTTGGGGCGGCATGTTCCTGCCGCATATTGGCCAAGAGGTGATCGTCAGTTTTCTTGAAGGCGATCCTGATCAACCTATTATTACCGGGCGCGTATATAACAATGACAATATGCCGCAAGAGGGATTGCCCGGCAACGAAATGAAAAGCGTCTGGAGCGATCGTTGTGGTAACGAATTTATCATGGACAGCAAGGAAGGTGCTGAAAAGATCGAGTTGCGGGATAAGTACGGTAATGAGTTGGTGATGGACGCTGTGGCGGGGACGATAAGACTCTATTCGCCTACACACGAAACCGAGATGGTAGCGGGCAAGAGCTTCCAATGGAAAACGGTCAGTGATTGGATAAATAATGTTGGTGGTCTGAAGGAAGAAAGTATTGTAGGAACGGCAGACATAAGGGTTGGCGGAGATGTCACGGAAGCATTTTTAGGTGCCGAGGCAAAAGCCACGGTCGGATGGCGATCTCGGCTGGTTGGTGGCTGGAAACAAGAGGTAATCGTCGGGGCCGAAACAAAAAGTATTAATGGAGCAAAGAGCGAAACTATTAGAGGGGCAGTATTTAAGAAGCATGTTGGCAGAGAGTATAAGATCGACGATAGCAAGTATGGAGTAAAGACGCCTAATGCGGCATGGCTGTTTGGGAAGGGGATTTTTGACTATGGAGAGGCTAAATCAAAAATAAGGAAAGAAAATAAAGAGACTGCGGAGTCTCACTACAAATGCACCGGCAAGAGAGTGGATGAGGCAATAAATTTGGTAACGAAAGCCCAAACAGCTAAGCAATCGTATGAGGCAGAACTTGAGCTCTCAGCCGCTGAAGAAGCGCATAGAGTGTCCGGTAAGATGAAGAACAAAGCTAGTAGTTGGCTGTTCAGCGGTACCGATATGAAATGCAAATCTTCATGTAAATTCGGTTGACCTATGACTCGATCTTGAGCATGCGCCCAATCATAAAAGATGAGAACTTTCTTTCGTGTCTCTGGGTGGTTGGTAAGATACAACCACGACAACGGACCGCTACTCTAATAATTAAGGGCACATTCAAGCTCCACCATGATCAGATTGCATTGCCGACTGAGGATCAACCGGATTCGGTTGTGGGTGATACGTATTTTGGTGATGATGATTGTCGAAGTATCCTTTATCCTTCGGATTTTGTTCCCTTCAAAGCGCGCACGGACCTCATACTAAATATGACTGCCTATTCACCCGATGGTGTTCCTAAACCACACATCACTGTCGGTGTAGGATTTGGTCAATATGGCAAACAACTCGACGTGTTTGGCAACAGGCAATGGCTCGAGGAGACCGCAGGAAAATCCCCGGGCAAACCGCAACCGTTTATCAAAATGCCAATTACTTACGAGTATGCCTTCGGCGGCACCGGCTATAGTAGCAACCCAATCGGAAAAGGTCGGGATACGATTCTGATGCCCAATATCGAATTTCCGAAGTACCGGCTGACCAGTCCTGGTGACAACCTTCCCCCAGCCAGTTTCGGTGCGCTGCACCCCGACTGGGCGCAACGAATGGCCTTGGTAGGATCCTACGGTGAAAATTATGTAAAGGAGATATGGCCGAGTTTTCCGGCGGATTTTGACTGGAGTTTTTTTCACAGCGCTCCGAAAGATCAGCAATTGAAAGGGTATGTCAAGGGAGATGAACCCCTTGTTTTCTATAATCTACATCCCGAGTTTCCAGAGTACCGTTCTGCATTACCCGGCCTCCGGGTGCGTTGTTTCGTTGAGGAGGTTGCCGCGAACAATCAACCCGGCGAGTTTCGCGAAGTTTCCATGAATCTTGATACCGTGTGGATCGACATGGATGCTGAGAAATTGGTGCTCGTCTGGCGAGGCCTGACTCCGGCCCTGTCGCCAAAGCTCAAGGAGTTTCAGTCTGTATTCGCGCTTGCGGAGCCGCTGTCTGAGCCCGCTCATGACCTCTCCCACTATCGGATGTTGATGCAACGGACCATTACAGAAGAAGAGGCGGAATTCGAGATTGAAGAGCGGCCGACAGAGGATGTGGATGCATTAATTGAAAAGGAAATGGCGACGTTTGATGCGGAGATCGCCCAGGTAGAAAAAGAGTTTGCAGAGTTGGAAGCGAATGCCGCCGTCGCCGAGACCGAACACTTCGCACTGATCAGGGAGAAAATGGGTGCTGACGTCCATCTATTGGATGAGGTGCTAAACCGGCCTCCTGCAAATGACATTCCGCCGAATATGTCGATGCCACATCTCGAAATCGTGCGCGCAGAGCGGCCTGATCTTGCCGCTCAGTGGGAAGAGTCGATTAAGGAGGCGGAGGCCGTAAAACAGGAAATGGCCGATATGGATGCGGAGGTAGCAGCTGTTGAAGAGTCCATGCGGGAAGAACCGGCACTAACACGCGAGACGGTTATCGCAGCTGCGAAATCCAAACAGGATCTATGTAACTCTGATCTTTCCAACCTCGATCTCTCGGGCCTGGACTTGACCGGCATGAATCTCGCTGGTGTCCGTTTCACGGAAACGAGCCTTTCTGGTTCGAATTTGGCTGGCGCGAAACTTACGGGAGCGAGTTTCCGGATGGCCGATTTGTCGGCCGTCAATCTAACCGGCGCAATATTAGATGATACTGATTTTGGCGGAACCAAATGCGCCGGCGCTATCTTTACCGGTGTATCTATCGACGGAGCCGATTTTTCCAAATTGACACTAAAGGGAGCTGACTTTTCTCACGCAGGGGGTGAGTACGCGGACTTTTCAGATTCTGACTTAACGGCGTCAGTGTTTACTTGTGCAAATTTGCCGCGTAGTGATTTCGATGGGTGTAAGCTGGCCGGAGCCGACTTCCGGAAGGCCGAGATACCGCACGCGGACTTCGCGCACGTCCAGGCTCAAGGCATCAACATGGCAGACGCGAACGTCACGGGCCTGCGCTCAGGAGAGAAATCCGATTTCACCGGAGCCAACTTCGAGCAAGTGCAGGGCGCCGGTGCGCAGTGGGAAGACTGCGTTCTGAATTGCGTCAAGTACACGCGAGCCGACTTAACGGGTGCAATGTTTGAAGAAGCATCGTTGGAGGAGGCGATGTTTGATCGGGCCATCGCCGTGGACGTAATTTTTGACGATGCCAACCTGCGTGGGGCGGTTCTGACCAATGCGAATTTGTTGCGAGCTTCCTTTGAGCGAGCCGACTTGACTCAGACCAATTGCGCCGGATCAAATCTTTACGAAGCCGGCTTTCTGGATACAGTGCTCGATAAGGCTGATTTCCGCGGCGCCAACCTTAAACAGACTTTGTTGTTGTAGTCATGGAAGAAATACAGGTTGCCGTGCTCACACGCGACGAAGTGCTGGCCCGCATGCAGGCCCGCGTGGCACTCTCCAATGTGTTGTTGCAGGACATGAATCTACAGGGACTAGATCTGCGCAATATGGATATGCGGGGCGCCACCCTCCAGCGAGTCGATCTGTCGCTGGCTGACTTATCAGGCTCCGACTTGTCGAATACGAATATTGCCCTGTCGACTCTGACGAACGTCAAAGCCCGCAGTACAAACCTGCAGCAGGCAGCGATCTCGGAGTGTGAAGCGCAGGAGGCCGAGTTCAGTGAGTGTGATCTACGCGGATGCTCGATCTTGAACACAGCACTCGTAGACACACGTTGGACGGGCAGTAATCTCGAAACGAGTGTCTTCCTGCAATGTGCCCTGAACAAAACGTCGTTTGTCGACGCCAGATTAGTCGATGCGTGGCTAGCGGAGTGCCAACTGGCGGATGCAGACTTTACTCAAGCGGATTTGACGGATGCTGCGATCATGACCTGCGACCTCAGCAGGGCGCGATTTCATGACAGTCTCCTCGAACGCACGATCTTTAACGAATCACGACTGCCGGGAGCCGAGCTTGGCGCAGCGCGAGTTGAACGGACCGACTTAAGCAATGCAATTTTGTGCGGTATCGCATCGCTTCCTGAGGACTGCAGCCGGATCGATTTCAGCGAATCCGATTTGTTGGAGGTCGACTTATCAGGTAAGACGCTCAAGAATGCCAATTTAATGAACACGCGGCTTGATCGCGCGGTGTTGAGCAACTGCCAGCTACAGGATGCCAATTTCATAGACGCCGCATTGATGTCGTCAAATCTATCTGGTGCCGATCTCACAGGAGCTGTCCTCGGGCGCGCCGATCTCACCGGTGCAAACCTGGAGAATGCTACGCTACACAAAGCCGATCTTAATGAAGCAAACATTCGCGACGTAAATTTTACCAAAGCGGTATTGACCGGGGCCGATCTGCGCGATGCCGTTTTCAATCCCACTTCGCTCCGCGACGCTGATATCTGCGGTGCGCGGTTCCGAAAAAACGATTTTTCCCGGGCAGACTTAGCAGGCCGCGATCTTACTGGTTGTGTCTTCCAAGAATGTAACCTCAGTCATGCGCTTCTAGCGGAGGCAAATCTGTCGGATGCTGAGTTCATCGATTCAACGCTAGAAGGTGCTGATCTCAAAAAGACCCTGCAACAGGACACGATGTATGAAAGGGTGAATTTGAATCGGGCGGACGTATCGGAGGCTCAGATCAACAGTGCGGAATTCGACTCGGTCGAATTGCTTCAAACCAAATTTGTACGAAGCAAGATAGTACGCGCTGATTTGCCTAAGCAAGACCTTTCTAATCTGGTCATACAGGAAAGTCGTTTCGAAGCGTGTGATTTCAATGGCAGCAAGTTCGCAGGGATGAACCTCTCAAACTGCGACTTTACAGATTCGGATTTCTCGGGCGCTGATCTGAGCAATGTCGATTTTTCAGGATCGATCCTCAAGGGTTGTGATTTCGCCGGCGCTGTATTAACAGCAGCAATACTTGTTAAAGTTAATGCGTTGAACGCAGACTTCACGGAAGCCGATTTGCAAGGAGCTGTCTTAGAAGATGCTGTTATAAACCAATCGGCGTTTGATCGATCGATATTAACCGGGGCGAATTTTTCACGTGCGGAGGTTGCCGAAAGCACATTTCCGAATGCGTCGGCGGACATGGTGAATTTTACAGCCGCGAAGCTTACGTACTCCGATCTATCTTACGCGAGCGTGAGAAAGGCAAACTTCCGTGATGCCGATCTGTTTGGTGCAAATCTCCACGCGATCAAAGGCGATGAGGCGATATGGGATCGTGCCAATATGCGGCAAGTTGGAGGCACGGATAAAGATCGATTGTATGCCGAGACCTGGAACCCGCCATCTTAATTTGTGAGGGATGAAAACCATGAATGTGGCAATAGTGAATGCAAAGAGAACTGATAGTGTTAAAGCGACCACTCGCAAAGAGGAGCGGCTCGAATCGACCGATTATATCGGACCTGGCCGAGTATTAGAGGTTCGTGGCAAACAAGCGCTAATATCCGCGGCCGATCATAAGGCATGGGCACTGATGGCCCTGGGATACGATTACGAGCCAAACGTCGGAGATGTTCTACTTGTGATCGGAAAGCAGCAATCTTGGTATGTAATAGGCGTTATTGAGGGGTCCGGTGAATTAAAATGGACAGTTCCGCACGATCTCGAAATCAACGCACCTCGCGGTGAAATTCGTCTATCCGCGGCGCAAGGAATCTCTTTGCGGACGCCAAACCTCGATCTAGTGTCGAAGAAGCTTCGTGTTGTCGCCTCCTCGCTAATCGAACGATTTGTTAACGTTCAGCGTACGATTTCGGATGCCTTGGACGTGCATGCGGGACGCGTCCGTGTCAATGTCGAACGAGCGCATCGCATAACCGCGGGTCGAATCCTGCATCGGGCAGAGGGTGACGTTAAATTGAATGGGCGCAAAATCCATTTGGGGTGACAATTCATAATTGTGGGCAGGAGGTGAGTTCAAATGATGCCAGCATCCACTAACGGCGGCGGGAGTTGCGCGACGACGGGCCCTACCGATGTATGTAAAACGCCGACTCCAGGCGGACCGGTGCCAATGCCGTACCCGAATCTCGCGCAAAACACTCAGGTTCAAGGCTCCTCGGCGTCGAAGCGAGTGAAAATTATTAACAAGAAAGGCGTCGTTGTCGGGACTAATATCAGCATGTCTGCCGGCGACGAACCAGGATCAGCCGGCGGAGGTGTTGTCTCGAACAAGATCAAGGGGAAGTGTACGTTTAAGACCGGAAGTTCAAAGGTAAAATTTGAGGGAAAGAAAGCTTGTTATCATGGATCGATGACAGGCATGAACGGAACGCCCAACAACACGGTTGGGGCGCAAGTGGCGCCGAGTCAGACTAAAGTTAAAGTCATGCCGTAAATCGGGGCCGTCATACCGAAGACAAATTCGAAAAAAGTAAGAAAAAGGACATCCATAATTTGACGTACGACCGGCAAAAGTAGACGCACAAGTCACGGACGCACTTGCAAGAGAATTAAGGGGTCAGTACCCAATGGCACTTACTTAAGCTCGTTATAGGTAAGGAATGGATGGTGCGAGGCTGTCAGGGTGCTAGGCTATGGTTGTCGAAAACACAGCTTAAGGCGCACGCAATGACAGCCTCTATTTATGGTACCCAGTCGTTTAGATCACATCAACACCCACCGATAGCGCATCATCGACATCGGCTTGATGCGCTGGGTTTTTTCAATCAATTGACTTCGGATCTGTTGTTCGATGAGGTAGAGAGTTTGCTGCCCGCTCATCGAGAACGATTGTTTCCGCCGACCGAGACGCTGTCGCTGTTTTTGTCTCAGGCGATCAGTGAAGACCGTTCTTGTCAGAACGCGGTGAATCAAGCGGCGATGACCCGACTGGTGGGTGGATTACCTGTCTGTAGTACGGCAACGGGAGGTTATTGTCGGGCCCGGCAACGATTGCCCTTGGAAATGGTGCGCCAGTTAACGCGTTATACG
>Ga0224497_10001665_pt1 | contig 13869 bp, 11 predicted proteins | sample SF_Jul11_sed_USG_4_FD_167970 | JGI IMG/M metagenome (GOLD analysis project Ga0224497, IMG submission 167970) | Sediment microbial communities from San Francisco Bay, California, United States - SF_Jul11_sed_USGS_13 | ecosystem: Environmental > Aquatic > Marine > Sediment | place: USA... | reverse complement strand
ACCTCTCCCATGACAAGGTCGTACAGTTCGCCCGGGCGGTCACCGTTCAGGTTGGCGAAATATTGGTTGAGGGCGTCTTCGGTGTGCTCGTGGAGTGGCTTCTTGCTTTGTTTTGCCTTCAATTCGTTGTTTTTCTTATTTTTCTTTTGAGCCACGTTAGTTAAATCCTGTAGCGACTAAGCCGCGATGGAAATACCTCCCCCCTCCCGGTTGAAGTATTCCTGCGTTAGTCGAAGTTGTTCCTGAGCACTTTCGACGCGCACGATCTGGTAGCGAAAGTCGTCTGCGTTGACGAGATGTTTGCAGTACCAGACCAGATGCTTGCGAGCCACTCGTACGCCGGCTGCCTCTCCATAAAACCGGTGCAAGTCTCCCAAGTGGCCGATCATGATATCACGCAATTCATTTTTATCTAGCGGTGTACCAGTATTACCATAGAGAAGGTAGTTCGATAGTTCGCGAAATACCCACGGCCGTCCTTGCGCACCGCGGCCGATCATCAAGCCATCAGCATTAGTTACACGCAAAACCTCAAGCGACTTCTTGGGAGTGGTGATATCGCCATTGGCCAAAACCGGGATGCTGACGGCCTTCTTGATTTGCGCAATCGTCTCGAATTCTGCTTCGCCACGGTAGCGGCACGCGCGCGTTCGGCCATGGACAGCTAGCGCCTGTATACCGCAATCCTCAGCAAGTCGGGCTACGGCTTCGCCATTGCGGTGCTCCGGATCCCAGCCCGTGCGCATTTTGAGCGTAACTGGCACGTCCACAGCATCGACGACCGTGCGCAGGATCTTCTCAACGAGCTTCTCGTCCTTTAACAGCGCCGAACCGGCGAGCTTCCTGCACACTTTCTTGGCCGGGCAGCCCATATTGATATCGATGATCTGGGCGCCACGCTCAACACAGGCCCTTGCGGCCGTCGCCAGCTGCTCGGGGTCCGACCCCGCTATTTGAACCGCCACGGGCTCGGCATCGAGATCCAGGTCGAGGCGGTGGCGGGACTTGGCGGTTTGCCACAGGCTCGTGTCGGCCGTCGTCATCTCCGACGTTGTCATACCTGCGCCGAACTGCCGGCACAAACGCCGGAAAGGAGCATCGGTCACGCCGGCCATGGGCGCTAGCACGAAGGGGCTGGACAGTTCGTAGGGGCCGATCCTCATGCGGGGCATTATAGCTGCGACTTATTTGAAGTCCTCGGTTGCGCAGCCCAAATCGCCGCTCGCCAACCGGTAGCAAACGTTAAGCTTGAACCCGGTTGCTTCGTCGGAGGGCGATTCGACCGAAATGACCGCGTCGAAAGTATTGCCTGGAGCCACTAGTTTGCGCGGGTCGGCATTGGTGGCAAGGTACACGCCAGGTTCGAGAACGCGGCTGCCTATAATATCTTCGAAACGATCTGTCATTGACACATGCACAAGCGGGTAGGGGAGCGCTTTGTCCGATTTGTTGCCAATTCGTGTGTAGATTGTCAGCAACTGATCGGCCTCATCTACGCTGTTCTTGGTTTGTTCGAATCGCCAGCCACTAATATCCCAGGCTGGTGTCAGAGGTTTGCCGAGGGCGCGATATGCAGGCCCGACGGCGCTGTTGAACGCCGGGTTTGTCGCCAGTGCCTCGCGCGATTGGTGCATGAATTGCAGACCCAACATCAGCAATAACGCAATTGCACCGGCGCTCATGCCGAAACTCGGCCAGTTGGTCTCTCGATACTCTCGTTGATCGTTGCCCGCGGCGCGGATCCTGTCTCGCAGAGCGACTCCAGCGTCAGGAGCGAGCTTCTCGCGACCGGCTTCGTCGCTTACAGAATCGCCGCGTACAGACTCGCCCTCCATTACTATTGTCTCGAAAAGCGGCTTTGCCTTTTTTATGTTCTTATTGCCGCCAATTTCTACCTCGACTTGCCTGTCGGGCTGCTTTTGCACAATTGTGGATGCGAACCCGTCTTCATCCTCCACGGCAACGCTCAAGAGTTCCTGATCGATCATCATGTTGATCGTCAATTCATCTTCAGTCATCTCAGGGATGACGGGTTCGTCGCGTGCATCAGGTTCGTCGTGCTCTTCTTCTTCGATCTCCTCGCCAGGATCTTCGAGCGCGGCCTCTAGTACGTCATCAGCCTTGATCGTTTCGTATTCGAGTTCTTCCTCGGGCTCTTCTCCAATATCTTCTGCGGAAGCATCTTCAATTTCGTCAACGAACTCATCTTCGAGTTCTTCTTCCGGCTCGTTTTCAAGTTTTTCTTCTGCTTCGTCTTCGATCTCGCTTTCGGGCTCTGCCGCTGTTTCCTCCTCCGCGATCCTTGCCGCTTCCTCGGTTTCGAACGCCGCTGCAATCAGATCTTCGTCAATCGATGTTGCTGATTTGTCAACGTCAATTTCCGGGTCTGCGTCGTCCAGTGACGCGTGCAAGCCACTGAGGTCGATGCCCATTGCCTCGGCCTGCAAAGCGAATTGCGTATCCATGTCGAGAGGCTGGTCTGCAGAGTTGTCGCTTTGGTCGCTAGCAAATGCGACAAGATCATCAGCTTCAGTCGGGATTCTTTCTTCAACCGCTTCTGCGGCGTCCGGCTCGGGTTCAGGCTCTTCCTCGGGCTCGCTTTCATCAAGATCGCCGAGAAGGTCTTTCCATTCGTCGGCGTCGCCGAAGGCGAGATCTACCTGAGCGCCCTGCAGCTCATCTACGATTTTTGCTTCTTCAAGCTGGCCAGGCTCGGGCTCCTGTGCGTCAACTGCCACCTCCTCGAAATCAAAGTCGTCGGGTAGCGGTGTGTTGTCGTCAAATCGCATTTCCTCGACGATCTCGGATTGATCGGATTCGTCTTCGATAAAGAACTTCAGCGAACCCGTCTCGGGAACCGGGTCTGCCTCGGTCTCCTCTGCGGGCTCGGAGGCGTCCTCAAGCTCGGGCTCAGGCACAAGCTCGGGCTCGGCCTCAGGCTCAGGTACTGCTTCGGAATCGGTGTCCAGGACCCGCCATTCAATACCGGTGTCTTCAATTCGGATGTCGGAGCCGGCAAGTTGATCCAGCGTCTTGAGTAGTGCGGCGCTTTGCTCGGCAGAAATTGCTCGCGGCGGTGTATCCGCTTCGAGTTCCGGAGGAGGCTCAGGAGTCAGTTCCGGTAGCTCTGGTTCGGGCTCCTTGCTTGTCGGGGGCTGTGGCTTTTCCTCAGACAGATGTTCGAGGGCGTTAAACGCAATGCCGCAGCCACCGCAACGGACTTTTCCTGCGGCTTGTCTTAGAACCTCTGCTGTGACACGGAACGCGACATCACATTCTGGGCACTGGGTATACATCGCTCAGACCTCAACCCTTCGACCAGTTAATCGTGCCCAGGTTTGTCCGCCCTGTTCCCTGCAAACCGGTTCATCGAACTCGATCCAGGGTTGGTACGCACCCAGCACATCGTCAACCTGCCCGGACAGTATGCCGGATAACGCGAGCAAGCAACCCCCTTGGACATGGTTTGCTATGGGCTCGGCAAGTGCGATCAAAGGTGCCGCAAGAATATTGGCAATGACGATATCGAATTGACCATGAATGTCATCAGGGGCATCGGTGACTGTCAACTGCGAATCGACGTTATTGTGGCGTGCATTCGCACGGGTCGCCGTGACCGCTTGTGGATCGATATCCATTGCCGCTGCCGACATGCAGCCGAGTTTGAGCGCCGCAATTGCTAGTACGCCGGAGCCGCAACCGTAGTCGAGCATTGTCAAATTTGCCAACGAAAGGCTGTCAAGCCAGTCAAGACACAGTGCCGTGGTTGCGTGGGTGCCAGTGCCAAACGCGAGGCCAGGATCAAGGCGAACGATAAGTGCGTCTTCATCATCAACGCTTGAGTCACCAGGGCAGACCCAGAGTCGCTCGCCGAAACGCATCGGGCCGAAATCCTTGAGCCATTCGCGCTCCCAGACACGGTTTTCAATGTCTTCGATTTGATGCGGCGGCAGTACGTCGATACCCAGCGATCGTTTGAGATCCTCCTGCAATTGAGACAGGTCGGCGTCGATTGAAAACAGCCCGGTAATGCGAGAGTCCTGCCACAGCGGCGCCTCACCCGGAGCAGGCTCCAGCACTGGCTTGTCGCCTGCATCGGTGAAGGTGATCGAATGGGCGCCGTGGCGCGCAAAGACTTCCTCGATACTGTCCGGATTCAGCTTTTCAAGATCCATGACAAATTGTCGCCAATCCATCGTCAGGCGTGTGTGTTCTCGATCACACTAGACCGAGACGCTTCTCCAGGTAATGAATATCCGTCCCACCTTTCTGGAAGGCGGCATGTTGGAAAATTTCCTGGTGCAGAGGCACATTCGTCTTGATGCCTTCTATGACTATCTCGCTCAACGCGATCTTCATACGGGCAACTGCTGCATCTCGATCGCTACCGTGGGCGATGACCTTGCCAATCATTGAGTCATAAAAAGGCGGGACCTTGTAACCACTATAAATATGAGTGTCGACACGTATGCCAGGCCCACCGGGCGCGTGCCAGAGATTGATCAACCCGGGTGACGGCATAAACGTCTTTGGATCTTCGGCATTGATTCGGCATTCGATTGCGTGCCCGAGGATTTTGATGTCCTCCTGCTTGAAGCTAAGCTTTTCACCTGCCGCTATTTGAAGTTGTTCGCGGACAATGTCGACGCCGGTAATCATCTCCGTAACAGGATGTTCGACCTGCAGCCGTGTATTCATCTCGATAAAATAGAATTCTTCGTCCTGGTACAGAAACTCGAAAGTTCCCGCACTTCGATAACCGATCTCCTGGCAGGCCTTCACGCAACGCTCACCAATGCGCTTGCGTTGCTTGTCCGTGATACCCGGAGCTGGCGCTTCCTCGATGACCTTTTGATGCCGGCGCTGCATGGAGCAGTCACGCTCGCCAAGGTAGATGGCGTTGCCGTGAGAATCTGCCAGTACCTGGAATTCAACATGACGTGGGTGCTCAAGATACTTCTCCATGTACACCACATCATTGCTAAAGGCGGACCTGGCTTCCGCCTTGGTAACGGTGATCGCCGCAATCAGAGACGCTTCGGCATGGACTACACGCATGCCGCGGCCACCGCCACCGCCCGAGGCCTTGATGATGATCGGGTAACCGATGTCGCGGGCAATGCGCATGTTCTCGTCCGGATCGTCGCCAAGCGGGCCGTCCGAACCGGGCACACAGGGCACGCCTGCTGCCTTCATAGCCTGAATGGCGGACACCTTGTCACCCATAAGGCGAATGGCACTTGCCGGTGGGCCGACGAAAATGAAGCCGCTGGACTCAACGCGGTCAGCGAAGTCCGCATTCTCCGAAAGAAAACCGTAACAAGGATGCACGGCGACTGCGTCCGTAACTTCGGCAGCGCTGATTATGGCCGGCATATTGAGGTAGCTTTCGGTCGATGCGGGCGGCCCTATGCAAACTGTCTCATCAGCGAGCAGGACGTGCTTCAGATTATTGTCCGCGGTCGAGTGAACGGCGACAGTCTTAATGCCCATCTCTCGACAGGCTCGCTGAACGCGCAGTGCGATCTCGCCGCGATTGGCTATAACAACTTTTTCCAGCATGTTGTCAGATCCGCTTAATCAGCGTGCCGTTGATCGATGACGATCAACGTTTGCCCGTATTCGACCGCTTCGCCATTTTGCACGCGAATCGATTTGATGACACCAGACACATCGGCGTCGATCTGGTTCATCATCTTCATTGCTTCAATAATGCACAACGTGTCGCCTTCGCTTACCCGGTCGCCAACTTGTACGTATGGTGCAGCGCCCGGTGACGATGCCGCGTAAAACGTACCGACCATAGGCGCGGGCACAAGGAAGCCTTCCTCCTCCGGTTCGGCGGGCGCGATGTCCGCGGCCGCCACGGCCGCTGGTGCCACCGCAGGCGCTGCCGTAGTTGGGGCGTAGCTCATTGCTACAGGTGCCGCCGGTGCATTTTGCGAATAACGGCTGATCCGTACAGAATCCTCGCCTTCGGTGATTTCAATCTCGGCAATGCCAGATTCGTCCAGCAACTCGATCAATTTTTTTACTTTTCTTATGTCCATCATTCTCTCTCGGCGTTTGCTACATGCTCACTGGCAGCTTGCAATGCCAGTTCGTAGCCATAGGCTCCAAATCCAAATAAACAACTTTGTGCGATGTCACTGAAAAAACTAATCTGGCGAAACTCTTCCCGGGCGAAAGTGTTGCTCAGGTGAATTTCTATAAAAGGGATGGCGACAGCCAGAAATGCATCGCGCAACGCGACACTGGTGTGGGTAAAGCCACCCGGGTTCAGGATGATAAAGTCGACGTTTTCCCGCGCAGCTTGTTGGACTCGGTCGATAAGCTCGTGTTCGGCATTGCTCTGGAAACACTCGATCGAATGACCAAGCTCTTTGGCAAGGTCTATGCAGTTTGCCTCGATGTCTTCGAGACGGGTAGCCCCGTATACTTCGGGCTCGCGCGAGCCGAGCAGGTTGAGGTTGGGGCCATTGAGTAGCAGGAAGTTAGACATTGTCCGTCGAAATTGACCAGTTTCCCGAAGATGGCCGCAATTCTAACCCTTTTTGGTGACTTTCGCGCAAATTTTGCTTGGCTATCGTGTATAAGGCCATATGGGAACTGCACAGCAGAAGAATAAACCAACGGCGATGGCGCTACTGGCACTGGGCTTTCGTCCGTTTTACCTGCTCGCGGCGGTGTTCGCGATCGTCGCCATTCCGGCGTGGCTCGTGTCCTACGCTGGCGGTGATCTGGCAGGCAACTACTTGCAGGGCATAGCCTGGCACAGCCATGAAATGATCTTCGGCTTTGCGGCTGCGGTCATCGCCGGATTCTTGTTGACGGCAGTGCGCAACTGGACGGGACGGCCGACACCGACTGGGGCATTGCTCGGTGGTCTTGTCACTTTGTGGTTGCTCGCACGCGTACTGATGCTGACCGGGCCCGCGAATGCTGCCGCCTTGATCGATATTCTTTTTCTGCCGGCATTGGCAATCGCGATTGCGATTCCAATCTGGGCTGGCAGGAACGTAAGAAACTACAAAGTCCTTGCTGTACTCGGCGTTCTCACGCTGGCAAACGTGGGCTACCATCTTGCAAGCTCAGGTTCATTGCCGATCGGGTTCGGACGTGTCTCGATGACGGCAGCGCTTGACGTAATCTCAATCCTGATAGCCATCGTTGGCGGTCGCGTGGTACCGGCTTTTATCGGCAATGCTGTGGAGGAGGCTCGCCCTCGCCACATCAAAAGTGTGGAAATCGTGTCGGTCGGTGCGTTGATCGTCATTCTCGTCGCCGGTGTCGTGAAAGCGTGGATAGCAGTTGCGCCCATCGCGTTTCTCATCATCCTTGTTGTTGCAGCGGTGGGGCAGGGTGTTCGGCTTTTACTTTGGCAGCCGTTTCGTGCCCGCGGCAATCCTCTGCTTTGGATGCTGCCCGTTGCCTACGCGTGGCTGCCCGTTTCGCTGGCGTTGAGGGCGTTGGAATTGCAATCGATCGTCCCGTCCGGCACTGCCATTCATGCGCTGACTATCGGCGCGATTGCATCATTGATGATGGCCATGATGATGCGCAGCGCTCTGGGTCATTCAGGACGACCGCTGGTCGCCGGACTCGCCGAGGTAGGCGCATTCGTTTTGCTGCAGTTGTCTGCTATCGTCCGCATCCTGGCCGCGTCAATCGCGCCAGGTGCTTATCGAGAGGCAATGATCGTCTCGGGTGTCTTATGGACGCTGGCCTTCGCCGTGTTCCTGTGGCGCTATTGGCCGGTTCTTACACGGCCGCGAATTGATGGGCGACCGGGATAGAAAAAGTGCCGAAACTACAAGAAATCGAGCCCTTTACGCGCGCTCTCCTTGTCGATCTCGCCGTTGTCGAGCATCGTTAGAACTTTGACGATGTGCTCGAGGTCTTCCTGGTGAATTTCGCCCATGTGGGAGTTAAGCAACTCGCCATCGGCTGCGACAATCATCGTAAACGGCATACCGATGAAATCGACACCGGACGTTTCTGCAATCGCCATCGCATCTTCCTGGCCAACGAGTATCGGGTAATTGAATTCGGCCGATTCGGCATACCTCGCAACATCTTCCGGAAAGTCCACCGCAATACCGATAATCTGGAAGCCGTCATCGCCGTGCTCGTCCTGGAACGCCTTCAGCAGTGGTATCTCACGTCGACAGGGGGCACACCAGGTCGCCCAGAAATTGAGTAAGCGATGTTTGCCACCCCATTCTGAAAAGTCGCGCTGACTACCCTCGATGTCAGGAAGCTGGAAAGACGGATGAACGGCTTGTTGCGACTGTTCAGCAACCACAGGCGGCATCACCGGGGAGACAGCGCCTGGTGCCTGGACGGGGATTCTGGCGGCATAAAAAAGCACACCAGCCATGAGCGCGATAAAACCCATCGCGAAAATTAGAAAAGATCGATGCACAAATACCCCTTACTTGTTGGAGCGGCCCGCAGCCGCGATCGCGCCCGTCCTGCAAGCGCCACTGAACCAGTCGATTGGCTCAAGGTACTAATAGTACGGGGCGCCCCTACAGGTTAAACGCCTGAGTCAGGTGATCAACAAAGTCCATTGCTTTCATGTAACCCACGACCTCATAGCCGTGGCGTTGCTGGCCGTCCGAGCCAAAGAAAATAATCGTCGGTGGCCCGAAGACACCGAAACGTTGTAACAGGGCCTGGTCGGCCTCGTCGTTTGCGGTGACGTCGGCTTGCAACAACACGGTATTTGCCAATGCTGCCTGTACGCCGGCGTCGGTGAATGTGTATTCCTCCATTTCCTTGCAGGATACGCACCAGTCTGCGTAGAAATCTAGCATGGCGGTCTTGCCCTGGCTGGCTGCGGCTGCGACTTCACGATCGAGGTCATCGACGGTCTTGATGCGTTGGAACTCAATGTGCCGTTGTTCGGTTACGGCCATACCCGCTCCCCCAAAATTCAGGCTCGAGAGCGGCCGCAGTGGATTGCTACCCCCCGTGAGCGAACCAAGCAGCAGCAATAGCCCATAAATAATTGCGAGCAATCCTAAGCCCTTACCGAGCTTCTGCGCAGCACTTGAATCCGGGCCGAGGGTCGTCAGCCCGCCGAGGAAAACGCCCGACATGAAAATCAGCAGGGCCCAAAGTGCCAGCGTGACGCTACCCGGCAGAATGCGCGACAGCATCCAGATCGCGAGGCCAAGCAGCATGAAGCCGAACGCCGTCTTGACGGCGACCATCCAGCCGCCGGCCTTCGGCAACAAATGACCTTGCGCCGCGCCGACAAGAAGCAGTGGTGCACCCATGCCGAGGCTCATCGCAAATAGCGCGGCACCGCCACGAACCATGTCGCCCGTTTGGGCCATGACTGTTAGCGCGGCTATCAGCGCAGGCGCGACACACGCTGTCACGATGAGAGCGGACAATGCACCCATGACAAAAGCACCGATGGTCGTGCCGCTTTTCTGATTGCCGCTGACGGCTGCGAGACGGCTCTGAATACCGCTCGGCATTTGCAGGTCGTAGCCGCCAAACATGGCAAATGCGAGTAATACGAAGAATCCTGAAAATACTATTAGTACCCACGGCTGGTTGAATGTCGCTTGCAATTGAGCGCCGGCCGCCGCGGCCGCCATTCCTGCAGCGGTATAAATCAATGCCATGCCCATGACATAGCTAAATGCCAATATGAAGCCGCGCGTCGGGCTGGTCTTGTCGCCCTCGCCGGCAATGATCGCTGTCAGGATGGGGATCATCGGCAGTACACATGGCGTGAATGCCAGCAATAGGCCAAGCCCGAAGAATGTTGCAATGACCGCCCAGAGACCGCCCTCGATAATCAGCTGCGCAAGCTTACCTTGCTCAGATATGGGTTCGTCGCGCCGCGGTAGCGAGGACAGGTCGGCGACTGCGCTTGCTTCCGGCAACGATGTAGATATGACGCGTGTTGTTGGCGGGTAGCACAATCCGCCTTCGGCGCAGCCCTGATATGTGACTTCGAGCTCGAGTTCCATTGCCTCGGGTGTTGCACGTGCCAGCGGCAGCCGCGCGAACACGTCTTCGACGTAAACCTCGGATTCACCAAAGAACTCGTCGAACTTGAGTTTGCCTTTCGGCAGATCGAGCTGGCCAAGTTGGACGTTATCAGCAAGAGTCTTGACGGAAATCTTGTCTTTATAGAGGTAATAACCTGGGGCGATCCGCCAGGTGACATCGACGGTATTACCGTCGACCGGAATCACAATGGGTTCGAACGCTTCATCGACGGGCAGGAACTCACTCTCGCCGAGCCCACCTACGCTGCCAAAATCGAGCTTCGGCTTATCGGCGGTTTGCCGCAATTCGACGGTCTCGGTCCACGTCTGCGGCGGATAGCACAGGCCAAGGTCGGCACAGCCCTGGCTCTTTACAACGAATTCGATCGACTCGGGCCGATCGCCCGCAATCGTATAAGGGACATTCACATAAAAATGCTCCCGATAAATTTGCTGCTTGCCGAAGAACTCGTCTTCGTGCGGCAGGCCTTCGGGCAGCCTGGGCTCGCTCAGGACAACCGAGGCCGTGTTGCTCTCAAAGCCGAGCTTGTTGCGATACAGGTAGTAGCCATCTTCAATCGCCCAGTCGACCTCTATGGCTGTTCCTGTGTCGGTAAGGACGTAGCGATAGGCGTCTTCGGGGCGCAGCGGCTCCTCGTCCTGAGCATGCGCGGGGGGGCTCAGGCTGATCGTCAGGAGCAAGAGAAGCAGGTAGCGGGTCGCTGTCATTGGTCGGTTTTCGGTCGTCAAATGTACTCAGGAGTGGCGCAGCTTAACGCCTTGATTTGTGACTGTCACAGACACAGTTGGTTTTTTTCAACAAATGCTTACGCGAAACGCTTGAAATTTGGCCATTCATGCCTATTATTAGCACTCCTCGCGGTCGAGTGCTAATAATGCTCGACCCGAAAACCGAAAATAGTCGGTTCGTAATCAATAACTTATAGGAGATATGCCCAATGAAGATTCGTCCGCTTCATGATCGAGTCATCGTAAAGCGCATGGAAGAAGAGCGCACATCCCCCGGTGGAATCGTTATTCCCGATGCCGCGGCTGAAAAGCCGATCAAAGGCGAAATCATTGCCGCAGGTAACGGCAAGATTCTTGAGAACGGCGATGTACGCGCCCTCGACGTCAAAGTTGGCGACAAGGTGCTATTCGGCAAGTATGCCGGCACCGAAGTCAAAGTCGACGGCGACGAACTGCTGGTGATGAAAGAAGACGACATCATGGCAGTTATCGAAGGCTGAATGCCCGGTAACTGTACTAACCCGTTTAACGATTGGAACGCGGCACACGCCGCTCCAGATGATTCAAAAAGGAAATAGAAATGGCTGCTAAAGAAGTACGTTTCGGTGATGACGCGCGCCAGAAAATGTTCGCTGGCGTGAACGTCCTTGCCAACGCCGTGAAGGTAACGCTGGGTCCGAAAGGTCGCAACGTTGTGCTCGACAAGAGCTTCGGCGCACCGACGGTCACCAAAGATGGTGTCTCGGTTGCTAAAGAAATCGAACTCGATGATAAGTTCGAAAACATGGGCGCACAGATGGTCAAGGAAGTTGCTTCCCAGACATCAGATGTTGCCGGTGACGGAACAACGACCGCTACGGTTCTTGCGCAGGCAGTTTTGCGTGAAGGCCTGAAGTCCGTTGCTGCCGGCATGAACCCGATGGATCTCAAGCGCGGCATCGACAAAGCTACTGTTGCGATCGTAGCCGAGCTGCAGAAGTTGTCGAAGCCTTGTGAAGACCATACGGCAATTTCACAGGTTGGCTCGATCTCTGCTAACTCAGATGTTGAGATCGGTGAGATTATTTCTAACGCCATGCAGAAGGTCGGCAAAGAAGGCGTTATCACAGTTGAAGAGGGCTCCGGCCTCGAAAATGAACTCGATGTTGTCGAGGGCATGCAGTTCGATCGTGGTTACCTGTCGCCGTACTTTATTAACGATGCACAGAGCCAGCAGGTTGAGCATGAGAATCCCCTGATTCTTCTATATGACAAGAAAATCTCGAATATCCGCGACTTGTTGCCGATCCTCGAAGGCGTTGCCAAAGCGGGTCGACCGCTGGTTATCGTTTCAGAAGATGTTGAAGGCGAAGCACTTGCGACTCTCGTAGTTAACAACATTCGTGGCATCGTGAAGGTTGCTGCTGTTAAGGCGCCTGGCTTCGGTGATCGCCGCAAAGCCATGTTGCAGGACCTCGCGATCCTGACCGGTGGCCAGGTTATCTCTGAAGAAGTCGGCCTGTCTCTCGAAAAAGCAACGCTTGACGATCTTGGTGAAGCGAAGAAGATCCAGATCACCAAGGAAAACACGACGATTATTGACGGCGCAGGGCGTCCTGAAGACATTCACGGTCGTGTTGATCAGATCAACGGTGAGATCGCTGAATCTTCGTCCGATTACGACAAAGAGAAACTGCAGGAGCGTGTTGCGAAGCTGTCCGGCGGTGTAGCGGTTATCAAGGTAGGTGCCGCAACTGAAGTCGAGATGAAAGAAAAGAAAGCACGCGTTGAAGACGCGCTGCATGCAACCCGTGCTGCTGTAGAAGAAGGTGTTGTGCCGGGTGGTGGTGTTGCGTTTATTCGTGCTGTTAAGGCTATTGGCAAGCTCAAGGGAGACAACGATGACCAGAACGTCGGCATCGCAATTCTGAAGCGCGCCATCGAAGAGCCACTGCGCCAGATCGTTCGCAATGCTGGTGGTGATGCAAGCGTAGTACTGAATGCTGTTGCCGAAGGCAAGGGCAACTACGGCTACAACGCTGCTACGGGTGAGTACGGTGACATGATCGAGGCCGGTATCCTGGACCCGACCAAGGTGACAAGATACGCTTTGCAAAACGCTGCCTCGGTTTCTGGGCTTTTGCTTACCACAGAAGCAATGGTCGCCGACGCACCGCAGGATGAAGCTGGTGGCATGCCGGCGATGCCTGACATGGGTGGAATGGGCGGCATGGGCGGCATGATGTAAGAGTTGCTCTTGCTTGTAGCAGCGCCCCGCTCCTACAGAAAAGGCCCGGCAATTGCCGGGCTTTTTTTTCGTTTCGAAACACGATGAGCAAGTCTGTAGTTGTACCAATGTAGTATGAGGTGACTTGCTGAGACCATACTCGCGCGGTGAAATCGAATCATCAGAAACTCGTGAATAGCTATGCACATGGAGGCGCTGGACCGCCTTTGTTGGGCATCACTGTAAGCGGTGTACTCGATGCGGCAGCAAGCCGCTGGCCCGACCGGGATGCCCTCGTTGTCACGGATCAGGACGTACGCTGGAGCTGGAAGGAGCTTCGCGAACGGGCACGTGCGCTGGCGACAGGGCTGCTAGCGACAGGCCTTAATACGGGCGATCGAATTGGAATGCTGGCACCGAATCGCGCCGAATGGCTGCTCGCCCAATTTGGCAGCGCCTACGCTGGCCTCATACTCGTCAACATCAATCCTGCCTATCGGCAAGCCGAACTCGAATACGCGCTAAACAAGGTTGGCTGCCGCGGACTAATCACCGAGACGCGATTCAAATCCAGTGACTACATTGGGATGCTGCAGTCACTTGCACCCGAGCTTGCCACGGCAAGCTGTGGCGATCTGCACGCCGAACGACTTCCGGCGTTGCGCACAGTTATTCAGCTTGGCAGTGAGAACATCCCGGGCATGTTCAGCCTGGAGCAGGTCGCCGGCCGCCCTGCCGAAGAACCCCTGCAAAGGCTGGAGGCGATAGCACAGCAGTTAGATTTCGATGCAGCGGTCAACATTCAATTTACCAGTGGTACGACCGGGGCACCCAAGGCCGCAACGCTGACACACCACAACATGATCAATAACGCGCGGATGTCGGCGGATATCCTGAGGT
>Ga0224497_10001660_pt1 | contig 13880 bp, 13 predicted proteins | sample SF_Jul11_sed_USG_4_FD_167970 | JGI IMG/M metagenome (GOLD analysis project Ga0224497, IMG submission 167970) | Sediment microbial communities from San Francisco Bay, California, United States - SF_Jul11_sed_USGS_13 | ecosystem: Environmental > Aquatic > Marine > Sediment | place: USA... | reverse complement strand
GGTATCGTCGTCAAAGAAATGTCTACAGCGGCCCTGGTCGTTGTGATGGCGATGGTCCATGCTCCTACGATCGCGGCCATTATTGTGGTATTTCGAAGCCAGCGTATTAAGGGCATCAAGATCCTGTTTCAGCAGCTGAAATACTGGAAATTTGCGGCGCAATGGTATCTCGCAGCCATTCTGATCTTTCCAGCAACCATGCTGGCCGTCCTGTCTGTGCTTTCCTTGTTTTCTTCCAATTTCGCCCCGGTATTTTCGTTGAGTGTCATGGCTTTTGCCGCTTTGTTCAGCTCACTATGGGAGGAAATTGGCTGGACGGGATTCGCGACGCCCGTCATGCTGAAACGGTTCAGCCCCCTGAAGGTCGGGCTGCTCCTTGGATTCTTGCATGCCATGTGGCACTTGGCCGCCAATATTTACGGAGCGGGCGCTTTTCTCGGGAACCTATTCATCGTTAATTTTTTGGTTACGTCAGTCGGCATTGTTGGACTGCGGATCGTCACGATCTGGATTTATACGCGGACGAACAGTCTGATTTTGGGCTGGCTGACGCACGCGAGTTTTACGGTTGGACAATTGGTATTGGTTTCGTTTGATTTGACAGCGCGCGAGACTGTTGTTTGGAATTCGGCGTTTTCTTTTTCGTTGATTGGGATTGTTATTTTATTGGTGGCATGGAATTGGGATTTGATGCGTCGCTTGCAATAACTGCCGTGCTGCAGGTAGAAAACGGTCGATATTGTTGAAAAACTCTGTTTTGCGATTACAGGAAAATTCCTGTGAATTTTTCTTACCCGGACTGCGCGTATCTCGGTTGCGTTTTCAGCTTCTGAGGCGCTCCAGGGCAGATTTTCAATTGCTGACTTCCACTCCCTCATATCTAGAGTACGAAAAGACGGTTAAATCGCAAGAAAAATTGTCATTCTCTCAATATCAGAGTTTTTCAACAGAATCGGCCAAAAGGCAGCGCTCGGGTCGATAGAATGAAAGCATGAACACGAATGCAATAATGGTTTTCTTCTATGGGCTTTTCATGGATGAGTCGTTGCTGGCTTCAATGGGCGTTCGCCCAATGGAATCAACTATTGGCTACGTCGATGGGTTTGGACTACATATCGGGAAACGCGCAACGCTACTTCCTGAGGCGAATAGTCGCGCATATGGCGTGTTGATGAAAATTACTTCGGAGGAAGTTGCGGCGTTGTATTCGGAACGAAGTGTTGCTGACTATATCGCAGAACCTGTTGTTGTGAAATTGCCCGACGATACTCGAGTGTCGGCTGTTTGCTACAACTTGCCAGCTGCAAGGCTGGGCGGGACCAACCCGGAGTACGCAGCGGCCTTGCTAACGCTGGCTACCAAGCTGGGCCTGCCTGACAGCTATCTTAGACATATTCGGAAAGCCGTGGCAGCCTCTTAACCCGTTCGGCTGCTCCTGGCCGAGGGAGTTCGGCTGTGGCTTCCTGGGCGTCCGCTTTTCCCGTTAGCGGTCGTTCGATTCTGCTGCAACGGCATGATTTCTCGGGCAGAAGACGGCCAGGAGGGGTCGCCTAGAATCCCGGAAATTCAGCGTATTCAACGGCGATTTCGTAGAACAGGAGCTGTTCAGAATTACTATCGTTACTGGAATTCAGTGCGAAAGTCACAAATGAGAAATAGGTCGCAGAATGAGTACCAACAGCGATTTAACTTGTCGGTACGCGAGCCAATGACGCCGTTCACTTCCGGAAGGACAGGAGGTTACGATGCAAGCAACTTCGGACTGGTGGCCACGTTGCGCCTTCGTTCGTGATTATTTCTTTGGTGGGCGGCAGATGGTTGCCCAGCAACTGGCGGAGTATCTGGCAAGATTCTACGTTGGAGATGACATTTCTGAGCTTAGACCGGATACGGATGTATCAGCGCTGGTAGGGGATTCGATTCGCAGATACATAGACAGGGATGACTTTACCTTGGCTCGTGATAACGACTTGTTCGCAGATATTGATTTGAAAGATTCCATCACGTTCAAAGAGCTTGTGAATTTCGTTTATACGCAGCGGGGGATGCCTGATTGATCGAACGGCGGTCTTGGGTCGCCGGAGCCCGATAATGCGCTTTGCATGTCCGGTACGCGTCACTAGCAGTCTATAGCAATCCTATTACCTGACCGGCAGCTATCAGTGCTGATTCTGTTGAAAAACTCTGATATTGAGAGAATGACTATTTTGCTTGCGATTTAACCGTCATTTCGTACTCCAGATATTAGGGGGTGCCAGTCAGCACATGACAAACTGGGCCGAAGCGCCTCAGTACCTGAAAACGCAACCGTGATACGCGTAGATCGGATAAGAAAAATTCGCACGAATTTTCCGGGCGTCGTAAAACGGAGTTTTTCAACAGTATTGGCCAATTGCGGACGTTGGCTACCTCTTTAACCTCAACTTATTTCGCATGTCCACGAATTCCGGTTGCTCAAAGACTGGGTCGTGTCTTCTGTTAATTGCGAACTGAAAACTGTAACGAGAGTCTTCTGGACTTCGGTCTACATCGATTCGGTTGAGCAGTCTCAACGCCTTCTCATATTCCCCTATTCCTGTATAGGCTAATACCCAAGTAAAAGCTGGTATTTGAAATGTATCCGCCATTTGTTCAAAAATGCGGAAAAGTCTGTCTGCATCATCCTGAAGACCAAGCATGCCATACACTTGAATTTGTTCCGCATAAACGACAGGGCCAGTTGTTAATAATCGCTCGGCAGCTTTAATGTTGATAATCGCACTGTCCTTGTTGTCGCGATGCCACTCTACAATAGCTAAACTTCGATGAACTGCACTATCAGTCTTATTGATGTCGAAACGCAACAAATTGGTCCATGCTATATAGGCAGACTCAAAGTCTCCAGCATACAAATATGCATGTGCAAGCGCATGCTGAGAGGGGTCAAGCTCTACTACACGTTGTGCTATTTCAATGGACCGCTCGTACTCCTCCAAGTAGGCCAGAAAATGGACAAAAGATGTCAAGCTAGCGAGATCATTCGGTGTCAACTCTAATGCTCTTTCAAGGCCGCTTCCGCCTCTATTGCCCGCCAGTTGAAGCGAGAGATATTCGCCAATGCAACGTAAGCATGATTTTGTCACCGGCAGTGTAAAACTGACCCCCTGACGGCAACATAAAATTGACCCCCCTGTAAGGTACGCGCATCGGCAAGCACGGGGCGCGAGATGTTAGGACAGGAGGGTTATGTGGAGATTCAGGTATTGCACCGCCAGGGTATGGCAATAAAGGCGATCAGTCGCGAGCTGGGCATCAGCCGTAATACTGTTCGGCGGTATTTGCGTTCGCAGAGCGTGCCGGAGGCACGCCCCAGGTTGGCGAAGCCGACCAAGCTTGATGGTTATCGTGGCTATCTTTGTGCCCGGATCGAAGCGGCCCGACCAGACTGGATTCCGGCGACGGTACTGTTCGATGAAGTGCGAGGCATGGGTTACCGCGGCAGCGTACGAACGCTTAGCACCTTCGTGGCCACCTTGAAGCCGGCTCCCAAAGACGATCCGCTGGTACGTTTCGAGACCCGGCCGGGCGAACAGATGCAGGTTGACTGGGGCGCCTTCAAGCTCAACGGCAAGCGCGTCTCACTGTTCCTGGCCACGCTGGGTTGGAGTCGCTTCAACTTCGGATTGTTTGTCGACAACGAGCGTTTCGAGACGCTGCGCGAGTGCCACGAGCAGGCGTTCGACGCCTTCGGCGGCGTGCCACTTGAGGCACTCTACGACAACATGCGCACAGTCGTTCAGCAACGCAACGCCTATGGCCGTGGCCTGCACAAGTTCCATCCCGGTCTGAAGGACCTGGCTCACCACTACACGTTCCGGCCGCGGCTGTGTCGCCCGTATCGAGCCAAGACCAAGGGCAAGGTGGAGCGCAGCATCGGTTATATGCGCCGCAGCTTCTTTGCACCGTTGATTAGTCGCTACCGACAGCTCGGTCAGCGGTTGGACCTGGATAGCCTTAATGTGGAGTTTGCTCGCTGGCAGGCGGTCACCGCGAACGAGCGCGTTCATGGGACGACCGGGGAGATACCCCGCGAGCGCTTGGAGCGTGAACGCTTACAGCTGCAGCCGTTACCGCCGAGCCGACTGGCCGGCCCACCGCGGCCGGGCCAGGCGGATCATCCGCTGACGACGCCCTTCCCGGTGGAGATCTTGCAGCACCCATTGTCGGTTTACGATGACCTACTGGAGGCGGTATGAACCTGCAGGACGAACGGATCCAGAACGCCTGCGGCACGCTGTCGCTCGGTGCCATTGCTGATCACTATCCTGCCCTGGCACAGGAAGCGGCCGACAGCGACGCCAGCTACACCGACTTTCTGGAACGCTGTCTCAAGGCCGAGCAGGACGAGCGGCGTTGCCGCTCGCAGGCGATGCTGACCAAGTTCGCCGGGTTCCCGGCGATCAAGTTGCTTGATGACTACGACTTCAAGTTCGCTGCCGGTGCGCCGAAGAAGACGGTTCAGACGCTGACGTCCATGGCGTTCGTTGAACGCAAGGAGAACGTGATCTTCCTGGGACCCAGCGGCGTGGGCAAAACGCATCTGGCGATCGCCCTGGGATATCTGGCCACGCAATCGGGCACCAAGGTTCGCTTCGTTACTGCCGCCGATCTGGTGATGCAGCTGGAGAAAGCTCAGCAGCACGGCCTGATCGAACAGTTCATGCGTCGTTCGTTGCTCGGACCCAGTATTCTGATCATCGACGAGGTCGGCTATTTGCCGCTGCAAGGTAACCAGGCCAACCTGTTCTTCCAGGTCATTGCCAAGCGTTATGAACACGGCTCGATAATCCTCACCTCGAATCTGTCCTTTGGGGAATGGGACAGCACATTCGCCGGCAACTCGGCGCTCACGGCTGCGATGCTGGATCGATTGCTGCACCATGCGCATGTGGTTCAGATAAAAGGTGACAGTTACAGGCTCAAGGACAAGAAGAAAGCTGGCGTACTCACCTCAGCCAGCTGATTTTGCGAGCAGGGGGTCAATTTTAGCTTGCCGTTTCCGGACAAAAAGGGGTCAGTTTTATGTTGCCGTTGACAACTCCAATCATCGTATCACCTTACCGGCGGCTCATGAGCGCAAAGCAGACCAACAATTGACTGAAAAACTGGGCGGGTCAGCGGTAGAAAACGGCCAGAAGCAATGGGATGGACTCCTCCTCTCCTTAACGGCATCTACAGTGCCAGACTGGAAGAAGCGTGTTTTCCAGTAACAGGTAGAGAAGGAGTCCACACATGAAGCTTAGCTATGTAGGCGTTGATTTGGCAAAGAACGTATTCCAGCTGCACGGTGTTGATCGATCCGGCGAGGCGGGTTGGCGTCGCCGCCTGCGTCGGCATCAGTGGCTCAGCGCGTTGATGGAGGCTGCGGACACCAACTGCGTGATCGGCATGGAGGCTTGCACGGGCGCTCACCACTGGGCCCGGCAGCTGCAGGCCCGCGGCTACACGGTGAAGTTGATTCCACCGCAGTTCGTAAAGCCGTACGTGAAGAGCAACAAGAACGACGCTAACGATGCTGAAGCGATCTGCGAAGCGATGACTCGGCCACACATGCGCTTTGTCGCGGTGAAGACTGTCGAACAGCAGGACATCCAGGCCACGCACCGCATCCGCGCGGAACTCAAGGATCAGCGAAACGCCAAGACCAACCAGATCCGCGGGCTGGTCGCCGAATACGGCCTGGTGGCACCGCAGACACTGTTGGCACTTAGGAAAGCGATACCGGACTGGCTCGAGGATGCCGAGAACGGTTTGACCGACTACTTCCGATCACTGCTGCACGGTCTGTGGGGCGATCTTTTAGCACTTGATGACCGTATCAAGGAACTCGACAAGCAGATCGAGCAACTCGCGAACGGCAACGAGGTCACACGTCGACTACAGCAGCTGCGTGGTGTCGGGCCGATGGTCGCCACAGCGCTTGTGGCAACGGTCGGAACCGGCGAGCAGTACCGCAAGGGCCGGCAGATGGCAGCCGCCCTGGGGCTGACACCAAGACAGAACAGCTCCGGTGACAAGCAACGCTTGTTCGGTATCAGTAAGCGAGGCGACGCCTACCTAAGGACGTTGTTGATCCACGGCGCTCGAGCGGTGATGTCGCAAGCCAGGCATCGAGACGACCGTCTCAGCCGATGGGTGACCGACATCGCCAAGCGCAGTCACCCCAACGTCGCCGCGATGGCGCTGGCTAACAAGACCGCGCGCATGGCCTGGGCCATGCTGCACCATGGAACGGATTACGATCCTGCCTTGGCCGTTAGCTGAGCCAGGGCGCAAGGAGGTCTTCTCAGACGATTGCAGTAGCAAGCTGCTTGATGGCAAACAGGTCGAACCGGCGTCGGTGAAACCCGGGAATGTCCGAGTACCTTGAGTACGAAGCAGCGATTGGGAGCTGACGCGCGAATAGCCCATTATGGCCCGGCATCAACGTGTGCCGACTACAGAGGCCGGATATACGTGCGCAGTCGTACCTTGTCAGTCGTCAACAGGTTGCTTGCAAAGAGGAGGAGTCCATATACGGACATCACTAGTCAGCCTGACGCGTCTTATCACTGGTCATTTGATCGTGCCACATCACAGATACATGCTCTTCTTCTGCAGCCTCAAGCAACTCAATTAGAGGAAAGGCGCGATTTCTCAAGCTGACGTATTGTCCTTCCTCCTCATTTTCGACTTCGGTCGCCAGCTCGTCAGTAGCTGCAGCTTCCTCTCTAGCGATGCCCGTTCTTAGTCGTTGTAATGCTTCCGGAATATCCTCCGGCATTATCGCGCTAGGGACTGTTCCGCTATGGCCCATCAACTTCAAAAGTTTGATGGCGACATCACCAAACATCGTTATGCTGCCAAATGCAGTTGTCTCAAATTTCACTAGCATAGCGTCAGAAGACCCCTCCCGATTTCTACGAAAAACTAGCTCCTACAAAGAAACATTGCCGGGGGCTGTTTAGCCGCCGGATGTTTGCATCTGACATAGCATGCCCACGCCGAACCCAAATACAGCACCCAACGCTGGTGCCCAGTGCCGCTCCAAACGCGATTGGGGAGCCACATCCTGAAAAAGCAAATACAGAATCCCACCTGCCGAGAACAACATAATTCCACCCAAAATCGCGGTATGCTCGGCCCCATATACCCAGCCTATTGTTCCGACCAACGGCCCTAATAGCATCAGTGCGAACATTAGAATTAACGTCCTTACTGGCTTGGATTGCGGCCGGGCATTGAGTTCTCGGTAGGCATTGAAACCTTCCGGCAGATTCTGCAAGCCAATCAGGAAAGCCAGCGTCGGCGCAGATACCGCTCCAATCGCGAACATGCCCCCCAAGGCCAGAGATTCCGGAAGATAGTCGAGCAACATTGCAGTGAATTGAGGAGTTTCCCGTCGGCGTAATCCCAAGAAGTGCTCTACAACAAAGAAAACGAATCCTCCGCACACAAGAACCAAGCTGGCGCCCGTTGCAGACGGTATGAGCCGATTCCCTTCGGGAACCAGGACCAGTGCCACTGCCGAAATCAGCACACCTCCGCCAAACGCTATGATGCTGTGCCGCAGTTCATTCTCGAGCCATTCAGGACGTATGCGTTCGAACTTTGCCGCCACACCTCCGAGTAATATGCAGGCCCCGGCTAAGGCCGTCCAAAAAATCATTGTCAGAAATGCGCTCAAAGAAAAGCCTGATAAAAGTGTATATTTCCCGGTGGTACAAAGCTTCTCTAACGCAACAAGATTGTGGTCGCCGAATGACGAAAGCCAGCCGTCCGCTTGGGGTCATCATCCGACCTTAGAAAGTCTAGCAGCCTAATGTCCGCTTTTCCCAGAGGCGGTTACTCAATCGGTTAGATAATTGGATGTGCCACCGGTAGAAAACGGCCAGAATCCGGCATTCGCCTCGATCGTCACGGAGGCTCAAACCGTTACTTGGAGTTCTTCTCAACCAGCCACTGGGCCACTTGTGGCATCACGACGGGATAGTACTCCACCGCGCAATGCTCGCCGAGACCAAGCAACCATAGATCGCCCTCCACCGCGGACTGATAAGTCAACATCATATCTGCAACGGGGTTGCCGGGATCGCGCGTGCCATTGACCACCAGCAGAGGCGTGGTAATTGTATTAGCCTTGCCGATCTTTCCTGTAGCCAACAGCGAGCTTTCCTCACCCGAGCGTATCCCCGCACACATGGCTACAACCGCTGTGATGCGCGGATCATTCAGAAGGGCGACACGCAACGCGGCGCCCCCGCCATAGCTCTGCCCAAAGAAGCTGATGTGCTTAGCATCTATATCGCTCCGCTTCAGGTAATGCTCCAACACAGCGATATGGGGCTCCGAACTTTGCTCCCGCGGCCACTGCCTGCCCTCACCGAAGCCGGGCATGTCGAAGGTGGCGACGGCGAATCCCTTCTCAAGATAGTCCTGTATGGCGCGGTAATGGTTCGCTTTGTACTGATCGACGCCACCGCTATATATGACGAGCGGCGGCTTCTCGACGCCGACCGGTTTGTGCAGATACGTAACGAGATGTCCTTCACGGAACGGAACGTTTACTACCTCCAGCGGCACGTCGAAGAGCTTTCCTCCCTTCTGATACACGCGCAGCTGTGCAGCGTAGGCCTGGTCCTGCTCGTCGGAGATAATCGTCGGAAACCAGGCGAGCGCGTAATAAACGCCGGCTGTCATGTAGGCTTCGAGGGCTGCCCGACGCGGCCCCCGCTTGATGGTCTCGTCGCCCAATTCCTCGTAGTACTTACCGATGGTGCTCCACTCGTACACCCAGCCTCCCGGGGCGTCACCTTCCTGCCTCACGATCCGTCCCACCGTTTGGCGGATAATGTCCTCATCGGCGCCGAGATAATGGTAGGCCCGGATGCGGCGCTCGGGAAGCACCGCGTGCCCGTCTTGTATGTTCTGCGCAAAGCTGTCCGAGACAACCAGCAGTGTGAACAGTGGCACAGCTAGCCAGATGGCCACCGATACGCAGCGTGCCCACACAAAGGTTTTCCTGAAACGAGTCATGAGGTTACTCCTTATTAGCTTTCGCTAAGTTTGCCTATATTGTCAGATTAGTTTCGTCACCCTATTTGACCATAGTCAATTCTGTAAATTACTTAACGGGCGCTTCGGGTCATCTTCTGCCCGTCAGCAGTTTATCACTCGACCGACAGGTCGCGGCCGAGGCTGTGTGAAAACTCGCCGAATTTTGGGGCCGACGGGACAGCGCCCCACGTTGAACGGATATTGAATCTAGTTGAAACGTGATGTACCACTATCGCTGACTATTAATTCAATACACTGATTCGGTTTACCAGCAGCTTTTTGAAAATTGCGTTTTCACACAGCCTCGGTAGAGTCGAGATGTGGCGCGGTGGCATTAGGTTCGATGTTGTCTGTTGCCGTCCCTTTCGGCTGACGGTGCCCTAGTAATCGAGCCATCACTCCGTTTCCACATCCCGCTCATCGAACCGGACGTGCGGCTTTCCCGCATCCGGCTCTCGGACAAGACGCATGCCTTCGCCCACGGCTCGCCACGGCCAAGCTGGGTCAGACGCACGAGCCGATAGTGCCCGTAAAGGTGCGAGGGTGGATAAGCCCCGCGCCGGTGACCTCTGACCTTGTGCTTGCTCCGTAACCACCGGCGCAACCGCGAAGCCGTGTAACAATCAAGCGCGCGATACGCGGGCCGGTACGTGCCTACCGAGTAGTAGTTCGCCCAGCCGCGCAATGCGCGGTTCAACTGTTCAATCAGCTCCGTGGTGTCGAGCCACGTTAACGACAATGCCGTCATCGCATGGAGCTTCTGCACCATGCGCTGGACGCTTGTCTTCGAAGGGCGCATGCCGAGATAAGCCCGGCCTGTTTGCTTCGAATACCAGCGTCCGAACGTGTAACCCAGAAAGTCGAAGCGCTCGTCCGGTACCATACAGATGCGTGTCTTTTCGTCACTGACCACAAGCTTGAGCTTCGCCATGATCCGCCGCAGGTGATGCAGCGCCTCGCGGGCGTTGCCTCGCCGGCACAAAATCACGAGATCGTCGGCATAGTTCACGATGCGCGTACCCAGGATCTTATCTAACCCGAGTTGCTTCCAACCCAGCACGAACCGACGCATATAAATGTTCGCCAGTAACGGTGAGATCGGTGCACCCTGCGGGATGCCGCGTTTGCTGTCTCTGGCCTTCGTGGTTCGTCGTGGCCTGCCTTGGTCGTCCGGCTCGTCAACAGCACAGGTGAGCCACATCTTGAGCAGATGCAGTACCCGCTTGTCCACCACGCGCCGAGCCACCGATTTCAGTAGCCCTTCGTGGGGGATGCTGCCGAAGTAGTCGGCCAGATCAGCATCCACAACGTCCGGATGGCCCCGGTACAGCGCCGCTTCCGTGGCAACAACAGCCTGCCGGGCATTCTTGCCCGGTCGGTAGCCGTATCGTTCGTCCGGAAGGTCGGCTTCAAAGATCGGCTCGAGCACCAGTAACGCTGCGGTCATGCACACCCGATCGCGCAGTGTCGGAATGCCCAGCGGCCGTCTTCCACCATTCGCTTTCGGGATATACACACGCCTGATGGCGTCCGGTCGATAACTCTTCTCCCTGAGCGCAAGCGCCAGTTCACCAAGCCAGCGATCCTCAGCGTACGATTCAACGTCCGAGAACTCCTGTCCGTCTACGCCCGGCGCGCCCTTGTTGGCACGGCACAGTGCGTAAGCATGGCTCAGAATGTCCTGCCGATACAGCTTGTCGTACAACGCGTAGAACCGAAAGCCCGGTTCAGCCTTCGCTTTTGCATGTAACGCCGTCTGCAGTTTCTGAACACTCTCCGGAGTTGTTAGGTTGCCCAATCTCCTCGTCCCTCGCTGCTTTCCGCGTTGGTCCTGAACTGAGGTCCCTTCCCTCCGTCGGCATTACCCGGCTTCTGCAGTACTACGAACCTCTCCGCCACCCCAGACCGCCCGGCCTGTCCCTCACGGGCGTCCGGTTGTCGATCCCTCGACACGGCATGGGGCTTCCCGTGTTGCGCGCGCTTCCCTTGTGTACATGCTCTCGCCACTACCCCGGCACAGCGGCTGGGTGCTTATCTCGCTCTCTTCCCCAGTCGTATCAGCCTTCCCCGAAATGGCGGTCGGGTCGGCCTGTGCAACGTCCTTTTCGAGGCCTGCTCAGCGTTCACTCGCGTTAGAGCCTGCACACTCGCGCTGTCACCTATTCGTGACACCCTTCACCGGAGGCTTCAACCACTTCGTTACCTCCATGATTGCTCCGGTTGCTTCCGGCTGGAGCGATTGCCGGGTGGGTCTCTCACCCACTGGGAAAGCGCCGCCTTAGCACGGCGCACGCCAGAAACAGACATTGGATAACGTTCATTAACGACGTTCTCCCCAATGAAATGGCTGTTTGCCCTGACAATTCGTCCAGTTAACCCGCGAATAATTGAGGGCTAACCAAGACAGTCTGATCAATGTTAATCACTGTTCTGCGATGCTTCTTGATAGCTCCAAGAAAGCGTCGCACGCTGACAATGATGCTGACTCATTGATTGTATGGTAACCGGTTGTGGGGATCTGCAGAGTCGTGCCATTTACCAGCCCATTAGACGCCGCGGTGATACGACCCATCTCCGTACTTCCGAGCGAAAGCGCGGCCTTTCCTTCAGAAATCGCGGCAATGTTTTGCTCATCGATGTAAGCGTCCTTGAACGAATACGAGATTCCCAGCGAGACGCACGACTCCTCCAATCTGTTTGTAATGTCTTCGCTGAAGCTCGCATTTGCATCTTTGCGGCGCAACACGACTTGCTGTCTACTACACGACTGAAGGTCGGGATAAGGGCTGGTATCCACCACAATCAGCTGATTCGTGGAACCACCAAATCTGCGGAACCACTCAAGCAAGTAGCGCCAGCTGCGGCCGGCCTCTTCCTCCGCCGTAAAGAAGGCGGTTCCTTGAAAACCCAAACTGAACATATGGACAAGCAGCGCGCTCGTCAGCACATTGTCCAGCTGTCCCGTAATGGTTCCGTTGTCTATCTTCAAGCGATCGGCGAACGCGACCGGTGTGCCTGCCACCAGATGCTCAAGACCTTCGACCTCAAAGATCAGGTTGCTTCGAATTGGGCAGATGGATGCACTTCTGATGCGGCCTGCGCCTCGGTAGGCCCCGGACCATGGCTCGTAGGCGATGACCGAAACGCCCCCGAAGCGGTCAGCCACCTTCGTCATCATTTTCTCTGACACCGAGTTTCCGAGCAGATCGGACCGATTGCCTGCCACAAACGCAGCGTATTGAAATTCGTTCGGACCCGTACAAATCAGACCGTGACGATCGATATGAGCTGAGAACATCGCTGACTCTGGATCGCGGCCTTGCGCCACAAGCAAGCCCTCATACCAAGTGACCGTAGCGCCGCGTTCCTCTAGCTCCCGCTGAACCTCCCTGAAAAATGAATGCTCCGCACCGACAACGCTCGGTTGACGATCAAGCGCCTTTAGGACATCACTAAATTGATCGAGCTGATTCATGAGGTACAGTAAGCGTTACAAATATTCCTACGGACCCATCGACTTCATCCAGCGCACCGAGTTCCACGATTGTCATTAGCAAACAGTGGTTGCTGCGCCTTGAAAATATACACCGCTTCGTCGGTGCGAATACTCAAGAGAGCCTCAATGTCCCCGGCGTTACCGGCCGCGAAATCATCTTCGAGCAGTTTCTTTATGGTGTCCACGGCTGTCTCCCGGTTTGTCTGCTCATCACCAAACTCAGCGTCATATTGATGAACGTCTGCGATGGGTCGAGGCTGTGTAAAAACGCAATTTTCAAAAAGTTGGTGGTAAATCGAATCAGTATATTCAATCAATGGTCAGCGATAGTGGTACATCACGTCTCAGCTAGATTCAATAGCTGTTCAACGTGGGGCGCTGTCCCGTCGACCCCAAAATTCAGCGAGTTCTTGCACGGCCTCGGTCAGCAGCCGACCTTAGATAGTCTAGCAGCCCAATGTATGCTTTTCCGGGAGCAGACGTTCACTCGACTGAAAAAAACAGCTGGACCAACGGTAGAAAACGGCCGGGAGCAAACATGGGCTTGTTAGTCGATTCTATGGAATTGGCAATAGAGATACATTTGCTTCACGCCACCCGGCGTAACGTGTTGTTCTTTCCGATAGCGCACCAATTCGAATTCCGAACCGAGCGAGTTGCCTAATTGGTCCTGACTATATCGTTGTACGGGTAGGCCACTGCACTTTGGCGGCGCTTCATGCGCAAAAGTGCCGATAATCAGATGCCCGCTCGGCTTCAATGCCTTTAAAAGCTTGTCCCGATATCTTCGTTGCTGATCAAGCTCGGTGAGAAAATGAAACGCTGCTCGATCATGCCATAATTCATAATGATGGGTAGGTAAATCAATCGAAGTGATATCGCCGGTCAACCACGTAACCATCTCTACTTTCTTACCCAACCGCGCTTTGGCCGAGGATAGAGCTGTCTCTGATATGTCGAGGACTGTGATCGATCGGTAACCTGCGTCCAACAGATCGTCGACCAAGGTGGATGCACCGCCACCGACGTCGATGATCTTAGCGTCCGCACCTAAACTCAGTTCCTTGATCCAAGTCAAGGAAGGCTGCAAATGAGGCTTATACCAACCCAGCTTTTCACTCGGTTTGCTGGAGTAGACGTTTTCCCAGTGATTTTCTTGGCACATTAGGCACTTGCCTGACTAAAATCATCACGCGGGATTGTTGAAAATCTCGCCTCGAACTGTACAGCTTGGATGTCTGCTATGGGTTCAGCAGCGGCCTTTTCCAATGCTATAAAGTCTAGCACCAGAGCAACTGCAATTGGGAGC
>Ga0224497_10001659_pt1 | contig 13909 bp, 12 predicted proteins | sample SF_Jul11_sed_USG_4_FD_167970 | JGI IMG/M metagenome (GOLD analysis project Ga0224497, IMG submission 167970) | Sediment microbial communities from San Francisco Bay, California, United States - SF_Jul11_sed_USGS_13 | ecosystem: Environmental > Aquatic > Marine > Sediment | place: USA... | reverse complement strand
TCAGATCGATTAATTCCATCAATTATTTTATTTTTATCAGCACCTAAATCAATCAATGAACAAAGAAGCATATCTCCAGATATGCCTGCAATTTGGGGATCAATTACAACAACCATGATTAAAAATTGTGAAAAATACTTATAAATTCGACTAATATATCGTGAATTCCATTAGATTTAATTATCTAAAAATTACATCGATTTTTATGATTACAATTATCGGTTCTGGAAAAGTGGGTGGAGATGCTGCGTTATTTTCTGCATTAAAGCGATTAGATGATCAAATTTTGTTGTTGGATGTAGCTAAAGGACTGCCCCAAGGAGAAGCAATGGATATCAATCATATGTTATCAGAGCAAGGAATCGATGTTGAAGTAAAAGGTTCAAATGATTTTGCGGATATGAGAGGTTCAAATGTGGTTGTGGTTGTGGCAGGTTCTGGAAGAAAACCAGGAATGACAAGGATGGATCTTTTGAAAATCAATGCATCAATTGTAAAAAGTGTTGTTGAAAATGTTAAAAAATATGCAGATAACTCCATGATAATTCCAGTAACAAATCCACTTGATCCAATGGCTTACATTACATACAAAGTATCAGGATTTGATAGAAGTAGAGTATTTGGAATGGGAGGAATGCTAGATTTATCAAGATTTAGGCAATTCATTCATGAAGCAACGGGACATTCTCGTGATTCTATTAGAGCATTAGTAATTGGTGAACATGGGGAAAATATGTTGCCACTGCCAAGATTTTCATCAGTATCAGGCATTCCATTATCATCCTTCCTTCCAAAAGAAAAATTAAATGAATTAGTTCAAAACACGAAACAAGTAGCAGCTAAAGTAATTGAATTAAAAGGTGCCACAGTACATGCACCAGGTAATGCAATTTCTGCAATTGTTGAATCAGTTGTAAAAGATAGAAAACAAGTCATCCCAGTTGCAACATATCTTGATGGAGAATATGGTCATTCAGATGTTACAATAGGAGTTCCAGCAATAATTGGAAAAAAGGGTGTAGAAAAAATAATTGAATTAGACCTAAATGATGAAGAAAATCAAGTGTTTGAAAAAGCAGTTGAAAGTGTAAAAGGTGCCATCTCAGGTATTGAGATCTAAGCCTTTTTTTATACTAACAAAGAAAAAACACCATTGGAAATTTATGAAATTTTAGAATCAGTGAAAATAGGAAAAATTTCAATAAATAATGCAAAAAAGCTTTTGTCATTATATTCAATTGAAGAGGTAGAAGGATTTGTCAAAATCGACATCAACCGAAGAAAACGTAGAGGAATTCCAGAAGTAGTTTTTGCGGAAAATAAAGAACTAATTGAAATTAAAAAAATTGCAAAAAAAACACTAGAGAAAACAAATTCAGTAATTATTTCAAGAATTAAAAAAAAAGACTACCCAAAAATTATAACATTCGCAAAAAAATTAAAAGTAAAAATCAAGACTGGAAAAAATTCATCATCACTGTTACTATTTAAAAAACCAATTAAATTTCACGGAGGAAAAATTGGAATTATTACTGCAGGTACATCGGACATAGGAGTTGCAGAAGAATCCAGATTAATGTGTGAAGCAATGAATTGTAAATGCATTACAAGTTATGATGTAGGAATTGCAGGCATTCAAAGAATTTTTCCAATTTTGAAAGAGATGATTGATGAAGAAGTAGATTGCATAATAGTTGCTGCAGGAATGGAAGGAGCTTTAGCCACTCTAGTATCCACATTAGTAGACATACCAATTATAGGAATTCCAACATCTGTGGGATATGGATATGGAGAAAAAGGTATAGCAGCACTTGCATCAATGCTTCAAAGTTGCTCGTTAGGATTATCAGTTGTAAATATAGATAATGGGATTGCAGCTGGCGGGATAGCAGCAAATATTGCTAATAGAGCAATTAAAAAAAATAATTCTAATTAAAATTATAAGATTGGCATCCTCGTAAATGATATATAACATACCTAAACGATGTCTGGTAATTGGCTGGCAAACGTATTGTACTTACTGCTGATCGTAGTTTAATGACAAATTATCGAGGAAATTTCCTTTATGGGTTTATTGCATGTGGACCATATGAAGTACTTCCAGAATGGGTTTTTGATAAAGTATTTTGTCCTTCAGTAGAGACAGACCCAATCACAGGACAAGTCAAGGTTGCTCAAATAGGATTAAGAAGGATTGAGAGTTCATTAATTCAAGGAGGATATAAAAAAGAAGATGTATTCATGGCACATCCTGAAATGTTACAAAAGTCCATTGGACCAGATACTAAAGTTGTAGGAATTAACGTTATGGATCCACTAGGTATGGCTCCAGTTACAACAACAATGTCTCCAGAAAAATTATCCTATGTTGCAATGAAATTCAAAAAAATGTGTGCAAGTATCATTCAGCTTAAAAAGAAATATGATTTCAAGGTGGTAGTAGGAGGTAACGGCGCATGGGAATTAGCTAAATCAGATAGAATGAAAATACATGGAATTGATACAGTAGTCGTAGGTGAAGCGGATGAATTAGCTGTTGATTTATTTCAAGATTTAGAAAAAAATGATGCCCCAGAATTAATGCATTGTTTTGTAAGAAATTTAGAAAATATTCCAATTATTGAAGGACCTACGATTAATTCGTTAATAGAAGCAATGCGCGGTTGTGGAAGAGGATGTGACTTTTGTGATGTAAATAAACGATCAAAGAAGGATCTTCCATTAGATAGATTACAACATGAAGCAAAAACCAACTTAGATTATGGATTTGATTCAATATGGCTACATTCTGACGAGATGTTACTTTATGGGTGTGATAACAGAGACTTTGTTCCAAACAGAGACGCAATAGTTGATTTATGGAAAGGACTCAAAGGACTAGGAGCAAATTTTATCGGAACAACACATATGACATTTTCTGCAGTTGCAGCAGATCCTACACTGATGCAACAGATCTCACATATCAATGAACAAGATAGAACAGAAAGATGGCTTGCAACAAATTTAGGAATTGAGACAGTCGCACCAAATATGGTAAAAAAACATCTTGGTGTTAAAACAAAACCTTTTGCACCAGAAGAATGGGGTAGTGTTGTAAGAGAAGGTGCAAAAATCCTAAATGACAACCATTGGTTTCCAGCTGCTACAATCATTATTGGTTGGCCGGATGAAACACCAGATGATGTTCAGTTTACTATAGATATGATGAGTGATTTCAGAGAGATGAACTTTAGAGGTTTAGTGGCACCTTTGCTGTATCAAGATTTTAGTGAAAAGAATTCAATGCATTTTGGAAACTTAAATGAAGCACAATTCACATTGTTTTGGAAATGTTGGGAAAATAACTTACGTGTAATTAATGATATTATTCCAATTATTCTTAGAAATAAGACATATGGACCTCCAATGAAAGTGTTCATGTATGGAATTCTAAAGGCGGGTACTTGGGCAATCATGAGATATCTTCGAGGATTGTGTAAGGATTTGTTTAATGGAAGAACACCAGATGAAATTATTGATAAATATGCAAGAAGTAGATCAGTATCTGCACCTAAAATTCAAACAAAGAAGTTATAGATTTTCAACAAAAATAGAATTCCTCACCCATACTTTCAATTCTTCCCAACCAAACTTCTTCCCATCTGCATACCATTCTCCTTTCTAGTTTTGAAAAAAAAATCAAAAATATTTGTTAATACAATCTTCAATTCTTTCACCTGATTGAAAAACCGTAACTTTAAGAATTTTATATTGTAACGACAGTATTATGGCAATAAAAATAGGGAATCGGGTTATGCGTATTGATCTTAAAGAATTACAATAAATCACAACGTGAATAGTTGTCCAGATATTTCAAAACACAACACAAAATCACATTTAGAACAAAGGGAAATTCTATTTTTATAGATTTTCAATAGCGATATCTGCTATAGTATTTCGTTTTGGTGTTAGTGAAATAAAGTATATTTTGTCTGCTCTTTCAATACTTTCAACTTTTTTGAAAGACTTTGATGCAACATCAAATTCATAAATTCCAGGCTCTAGTGAACCCTTTGTATAAAGCATAAGATATGTCTCTCCAGTTGCAGGACTAAGTGGAATAAATGACATTACATAACCTTTGTAAGAATTAATTGGCATTGTATTTTTCATTGGGGGTGCAGCTGACGCCATATACATCAGAAGATCTTCAACTGATTCAAATTCTTCATATTCAACATGCATGAAGTATCACAATGTGTTTCAATATAATAACCTACTAGAACAGAATTAGATTATTTTCTAGATTTGATATGTTGGTTAACTTTGAATCCAATTAATGCAGGTGCTGCAACATACATTCCTAAATTGAGTGCAATTACAGAAATTCCAAGTCCTAGAACTTCAGCCTCTGAACCATCATCAGCCAAAGTCATGATAGATAGTGTAGAAACCATTGGGGTGATAAATGCCCTAACTGCCTGTTGGAACATTGGATTTTCTCGTTCCATGTCAGCAATTGTTGGTGAGAATGAATAGTATAATTGGTTAAATCCAGACATGAATGCTATACCAGAAGAGGTACTCATTACAGTATTATCCCTAATCTCTCTCAAGAATTGAACCTGTGGTGCTAGTTCTGAGCCATACGCTGCTGTTGCAATTAGACAACCTCCGCCATTTGGTTCTTCAGTTTTTATAACTTGACAAATTCCATTTACCAATTCAGTTCCTGCTCCACATGTTGGTTCTGGCTCAGGTGTTGGTTCTGGTTCTGGCTCAGGTGTTGGTTCTGGTTCTGGCTCAGGTGTTGGTTCTGGTTCTGGCTCAGGTGTTGGTTCTGGTTCTGGCTCAGGTGTTGGTTCGGGTTGACCACTGATTACCGGTTCACCACCAACGTAATTAACTGAAATTTTAGATGAATCTGCACCATAGTGGAATTCAACAGTATAATCACCATTTGTTTTCCAAAGTGGCCCACCAGCAACAAAAGTCTTTTCAAAAGAACCATCAGAATTAATTTGATTTGAAGTTAGTTGCCCAATTTGGACAATAGCATCATCAGGAGACATGACGAGAAAAGTGAGTCCTTTTCCAGACGAAGAATCATAATCTCTGACATTTCCAGAAATTGTTACAGAATTCCCATTTGAATAAACCTCTAATTCAGACGAGATAGGTAATGCAGGATTAGGATCACTAGTTGCAAAAGCAACACCACCGACACCATAAGTTAGAATTGAAATAGATAATAATGTAAACGCTAGAAATCCAGTTAACTTCATTTTCGTTTTTTTCATGAGCTCAGAGTATTTATATTTTCAATGAAAGAAAAATTGACCTGATCATATTCTAATGATACCTTTTTTGAGTAAGTATTGAATTGACTTTACAAAGTCTTCATCAGATATTTGATTACTAGTCCACCATTTTGCATTATTTTTTATCCAATTTGGAAGCTCTTGTCCAGAAGCAGAGAGAGTGGCATCAGGTACAATGAGGAATCCCTCTTCAACAAGATATTCAATTCCTTTAATAAATTCAGAATTAGTCATAAGATCAGAGGACCAGTATTTTGCATTATTTTTTATCCAATTTGGAAGCTCAGGATTTGACACCACAAATGTAATTGTATCCACATGCGAGTTGTTATGAGATAATTTAATTTCATAAATTCCAGCTAAAGAATTTTCATTAATTGAAATTATTGATTTATAGATTCCATTACTTGAGAGAGTTGCCTCAAAATTCTGATATTTGCCATCAGGAGTTGTAACACTTAGAGATAAGGGCACCCCTCTAATATGATTATCAATACTTCCAGAAAGAATAATTTCTTCAACTTTTCCCTGATGAGGTTTTACAACATCATATGAGGTTAATGTAGGAGGGCTGTAAAAAGAAGATGCAGACTTGCTTTTCAATAAACTAAAAACATTTTGATTACCAGAACTATCCCTGGAATCATAGTATCTTGCATCAAGGCTTCCGCCTGCGGAAGAAATCAATGCAGTTCCAGATTTGTTGCAGATTTGTGAAGGCATTTTAAATACACCCTCAAAGGTTCCGCTACTGGGTCCAGTTTCAACAAGGGTAAACCCAGTGGCACCTAAGCCTCCATGTTCAACACCATTTATCGTACAACGTTTGTAGCGAATGTCTTTGAGTTTGATTTCGAGTAAAATCTGTCCATCCTTTCCCACAGTATCAACATTAGGGGAGTACGGATCATTGATGGTTTGATATATTTCCACAGTGTCACTTTTCAAATTAAGATCAGGATCTTTTAGAGTGATAGTGACAGGTTGCCCAAATCGAAAAGTTGTCGAAGTAGTTGAAACAATTCCGGAATTTGTAGTAATATCCGATTTTGTAGATGTTGTAGTTGAAACACCTACCTCATCCAAATCTGAATAAGATATTGCAATTCCTTCTTCATCAATTAATCGATCCGTTACAATAATTTTTATCTCATCATCAATAGTTTGTGCAGTTTGAATAAAATTAGGATCAAGTATGTTTAATTGATTAGTCACTGCATATTCAAAAGTACCTTCAAAAGTAGAAGAATTATCTTTTGTTTCTTCCAGTTCAAAACGATAAATAGAATTGTTTATACTTTCATTATTATAAATTCCAAAAGAAAAAAGATCAAAAAGTATCGGCTGTTCATTATTTTCATTTGAAATAGAAAGTACACCAGATGTATCAAAATCAATTACTAGAAATACAGTTCCAGTTTTAGCAGAAATTGCTTGTACATCCAAATCATCAAATTGAATAAATCCCTGAGATGATGAAATATCACCTGCATCAACTATGGTAATTGGTGTAGGATCAGAAAGAGATCCAAAATAGAAAGAAAATGAGGCGTCACTAAAATCAGAAGTATCAAAATCATTTTCAAAAGATCTCAAATCATAATTTATCCAATTTGTGCCATCTGTATTTGGTTCAGTAATATCTAGTAAAACAGAGGATAGAGACGAGGCTGAAATTCCCAAATTTATCGAAATTATCTCATATGATGCATCTACCACATTTGAAGTATCAATATGGAGTCTGTCAGAGTTAAAATCAGGTACGGATGAATTTGCGTCATCGCCTGTAGGTAAAGAGGAGGTATGGAATAAAACATTTTGAGCATTCTCTAAAGTTACAGGATTTCCAATAGTTATTGTAGGAATAAGTGCGGTTTCTCGAAATACATCCAAATCATCACGAGCACCTGTGTTTAGATTTTGATCAGGATCTATCAAAATTACAGGGTATTCGGTTCCAGGACGTAGAGCCGCACCATTCCCAATAGTCAGTACAGGTTCACTTAATGAAACAGAAGCTGTTGAAAATCCCGTTAAGACAGAAATGGAATCTTGATTGTAATTAATTTGTCCAGTTTGACCACGTGGTGCATCTTTAAGGATTCCTATTGTGGATTGATCATTTGAATCAAAGCTTTCAAAAATTCCTGAATTTGGTCCATTTTCTACTAAAGTTATAATTTGTTCAAATCCAACTGTACTTGGATCACTATCGTCATCTACTGAAGAATCTGGTTGATCACTATTTGTTTTTAATTCGATGATTTTTTCAAGTTCTAAAGAGAGTTTTCCGTTATCTTCAAATCCTAAAGCAGATAGATGTGGAACCAAATCAACCAATCCTGTTCCGCCATTTGCATCATCAGAGCCAGAATTATCATAAGCCTGATAAAATGTCGAAGGAGGAGAACCAACATTAAATGTCCAGGAATCTTCATCTGTAGGATCTTGGTTTAATTGAAAGTCATTAATTATTAAAAAAACTTCTGCTCTTTCCGGATAAATATCCCTGTCAATATTAAATGAAATATTTGCCATGTCATCATATTCCAAATCAACTCTTTGGGCACCTCCTCCTGGATTATATTGAATAGTCACGTCATCAAAAGAAAACAATTGAATGAATGGCCATGTATCCTTCATAATACCAATTTGACCACCCAGAAGATCAGGATCATCAGCAGGTATCGCAGGATTGGGGGATTTGGCTTTTCTAACAACATTGTTCATTTCATCCAAAGCACCACCGCTACAACTGTCATATGGATATGCTACACCATCAGCATCATTAAGATCAACACCTATTGCAGCAGTACCTTCTGTTGTAGTACAGATGGAACCAAAATCCAAGCCTTTGCCATCCAAACCAACAGTGGAATCTGCAAACTTTGCCTTGTCAATATTTGCAAAATACGCATACCAGTTACTATCAGTGGCCTGCACCATCCGTAAAGTTTTACCATTTAGTGTAACATCAGGCTCCCCTTTTCCCTCGTCAGTATCATGAATATCACTATCTCTAATTACAACCTCCACCACCATTGAACCAGAGAAATGATTATCAAATTGAGAATTTTCAGCAGATACAAACAAGTTAGGATTACTTGATGCCTCAACATCAATTATAGGAATTAGTATCATCATTGAAAAAGTTGTCATCAAAGTAAAATATTTCAAATCCAACATTATCCTAAAACCCAATCTTATCACAAATAATGTTGTCGTATCATTCCCCTTAGAAAACTGTAATACGTGATTCAAATTATCAAAAAAGAAGGAAAATGTTTGTTCAAAGAACCAAAGTCTTACAGATTTCACTTTTGGCCATATTTTCAGCATTTTTAGTAGAGTTAATTTTTGGACTAATCTCAAACAGTCTAGCACTAATTACTGATAGCATTCATGCATTATTGGATAGTGTAGTCACTCTCGTTTTATTATTGGCAGCAAGATGGGCAATCAAACCACCGGATGCTGAACATACCTATGGACATGGGAAGATGGAATCGTTAGGTGGATTAATTGGAGGAATAGTAATTTTTTTGATTGCTTGTTTTTTTATTTACGAATCCATAAACAGACTACAAAGTCCGCCCCCAAGCATTTTACCAGGATTATTTGCGATAATTGGAGGACTATATACAATTGGAATTGATTTTTTCAGAATAATCCTCTTAAGAAGATCTATTAAAAAAATTGGTGGGGCTACTCTTAAAGCAGATTTTTATCATGCATTCATGGACCTTGGTTCCACATTAGTTGCAATTGTTGGAATCATTTTGGTTTCATATGGATTGTATTTTGGAGATTTTGTTGCAGCATTAATTTTAGGAGGGTTATTGGCAATACTAAGTGTAAAACTAGTTTACAAAACAGCATTAGATTTAACAGATGTGATATCTCCAGAACTGGTAAAAAATGTTAGAGAGATTTCAATATCAACAGAAGGGGTTATTGATGCAGGACCAATACTTATGAGGAGATCAGGAGATACGATTTTTGCAGATATTACTATCTCATTAAGAGGAGACACTAGTTTTGAAAAAGCTCATGAAATTAGTGACAGTGTTGAGAAAAACATTAAAAATAAAATATCTAACGCAGCAACCACGATCCATTTTGAGCCAAGTTGGAAGGATATACCACCAGATGCAAAAATCTCAGAGATTGCAAAAAGTGTTGACGGTGTAAAAGGAGTTCATAATGTAACTACACATAAAACTAAAGGAAATACATATTGTAATTTACACGTAATGGTAGACAGAGAGATTAATCTCTTATCGGCTCATAAAATTTCTGAAATAATTGAAGAAAAAATTCAAGAGCAATTACCAGACATCATGCATGCCACAATCCATTTAGAACCATTTGTAACAGTTCCTGAAAATTTCAATATAGAAGATATTGAAACTGAAGAGAAAATTAAAACAATATTAGAAAAATATCCAGAAATTAAGAAAATAGGACGCATATTATCTTTGAAATTTGAAAACATTCTCAAGATAGATATTGATTGTTCATTTAACAAGGAATTATCGATTGAAAAAGTTCATGATTTGACATCAGAGATTGAACATATCATTAGAGCAGAAATCAAAAATTCAGTAATTACAATTCATCCAGAACCAAATTAAACCAAGATACTAGTCAAATACATTACCAACATGCCTGCTGCAAAACCAGATACCACAGCAAAACTAGAGAGATTTTTGTCGCTTTCCTCTTGAACCCACTTCATTATAACAACAATTACTTGAAAAATGGCACCTGCTCCAATTGCAAGGAAGATTACTGATGAAAATGGAGAATATACAAAACCACCTATCCATGCACCAAAAATGGCAGGACTGCCAGCAATTAGTCCCATAGCTACTAGTTTTCCAAGCATTAATTTTCCTCTGGACATTGGTGCGGCAATAGCAATCCCTTCAGTAGTATTATGCAAAGCAAAGCCTACAATTAGAAAAGTGCTAAATGCAACAGAACCCAACCCAACAGCTGCACCAATAGCAAGTCCTTCACCAAAATTATGCAATCCAATTCCGATAGAAATCATTAATGCAACTACAACAGGTTTTGTGAGTTTTGAAGAATCAGCTAATTTGACTAGTTTGTTTCCTGAATAATGTAGTCCAAGAAAAGACAACACTACAACTGTTGACACAAGTAAAGTCCCATTGAAACTGTCAGCTAAACTCTCATCGGAAACTTCCACGGCTTCTTCAATAGAATCGATTGCTAAGAAAAGCAACAATCCCGCAGTCAATGCCAAAAAGAAATGATATTTTTGCTTACTAATCTTCTTGATAAAGGGAAGCCACAATAGGCCAATCATTACAGGAATAATTCCAACATATGTTCCAATTATTGCAAAAAATATTGCAAGATCAAAAGTTAACTCTAATGCAGGAGCGGCGGCTTCAATTTCTTTTTCAAATCTAGTCCCATCCTCAATAGTAATTCCAATAGTATATGGTTCGGCTTCATTCCACTCAAATGGAATTCTAACCAGAGTAGTTTCAAATCGTTCTAAAAAGCGATCAGGCTCCACAGCAGCTGGTTGAATTCGATCATTTACATCAGCCATAACTACTTCAACAGGAATTGGACCAGTGTTTCTAACAGTTGCTTGAATTTCGGAATCAACAAAATCCACTTTTTCAATAGTAATTTCAGGTAGAGCAACTCCAAAATCTAACAAATCAGCCCCTGGACCAAAAATGTAGACCATCATTAGAATGATGAAAATAAATGGGATTATCCCACTAGCAATAACTTTCCATTTGGATGAAGTATCACTAAGTTCCACGAACTAACTCCTGTATATTTTTTTCACTATTCTCACTTACAAGGAATATTCCAACCCAACCTTTTTCTGAAAATTCTACTTTGTGAGCATGGAAGAGATATTTCCCAGGAAAATTATATTCAAATTCCATTATACCACGCTCAGTTTGAGATAAGGTAACCATATCGGTGTATAACGATGGAACAAGATCAGTTCCTGTGGGATAATATTTGTACAAATTACCATGAAGGTGAAAATTATTTATCGGATCAAATTCCACCATATTGACTACATAAACACGGATTAATTCATTGGTGTTAATTTGGATTGGATGATGTTGATAGTAAAAGGGGATAGTATTTGCAGCGTAAAAATTATTTTCAGTATCAAAATCAGTATCTAAACCATTTAAGACCATGACCATTTCATCAGCCGGTTGACGTTCTTCTTTTGGATCAACAATGAATACCCCATAGAGACCATGGACAATATGTTCTTCAAGTGGCATTACATGACAATGATAAGGATGAACACCTACAGGACCAGCCTCAAATTCATATAGAAATCGTCCGCCATTACCTCCTACGGGTTCAAAGACTCCATCCATTTCAGCTGGATGAATCCCATGAAAATGCATTGTGTGTTCTTTAGAACCATTATTGATGAAATTAATTCTAAGTAGATCTCCTTCTGTAGCTCTAATAGTAGGACCAGGAACTGTTCCATTAAAAGTCCAAACATTATAAAACACACCAGGTGAAACCTCCATGATTTTATCATCTTCAGCGATGATGGTAAATTCTCTTACGACAGTACCATCAGGTAATTCCGAAACCTGACCATAGTTGAAATCTCGTAAGTATTCCATTGGATCAAAGTCTACAGTTGATACAGCATACAGCGGATCAATAATTTCTCCAGACGTTTGTACGATAGCTCCTGAATGAGTTACAAATGTTTTTGGTTCAGATTGAGCATCAGAAAAAGTTGGAAAAAGGGCAATTACAGAAAATCCAATTACTAATGAAATCAATAAAATCATAGTAATGGAACGATTAATTTTCAAGATACACAGAAAAATGAAATTCTTAATTTAAATTTACCCTAAGCTAACTTTTTTAGCCTAATCTAATTTTCTTGTACAAGACAAAAAAATTTTGAAAAAATTAGGTTTAAACTAAAGGGAATCAGCCTTAATCTGTGCAAAAATCAGGATTAATTATTGTTATTTTGGGATTGTTAATTGTCACAGGACTGGTAGTATCAATAGTTGGAAACCAAGTGACTTTGGAGGGAATAAACCAAGGAAATGGAGAAGTAAGTTCGACACAAACAGTTACAATTTCAGTAGACTTTGACATGGAGAAAACACCAATAGGGATCTTTGCAGTTCAAGTAATGGAACTTAAAGAAAATACAATATCCATTAAAATATTAGATCCGTCAGATATTGAAATAATTTTTCAAGAAGTAAATGAAGATACTATAGAAGAAAAATTTGATGTGTTGGAAACTGGAACTTACCAATTAGTAATTCAGAGTTCCAATGATGAAGGAATTTATGTTACAGGAGCAATTGGACCACTTCCTGATGCAAGCAAAAAAAATATCATTTCAATCATCTCGACATCTACACTTCTCATTGGCATGATAGGATTAGTTGTAATTGGAATATACGGAATTAAAAATAGAAAGAGATCAGTTTAGGTAGCTATCCATTTTTTCTAGTTCACTGATGGCCGTATCAAAATTATCACTATTTTCAACTATACTCGTAAGTTTGTCAGAATTTGCAGAAAGTAAGCATTTTTCATCATTAGAGTTTTTAGAAATGAATCCATGTTCAATCAAATATGAAAGCCTCTCAAGAACTTCTAATTCAGAAATTGATGATTGTTGGGCTAAAAATAAACATTCTTTTTCGCCATCCTCTAGTTCCGCCAAAATAGAAGAAGTGATAGGATCAAACATGCAATCTACAATTTTTTCTCTATCAAAGGTCTCATTCATTGCTACAAAATAATGAATTTGGAATGTTATAACTTTTTTTAATAAATCGTTCCAATAAGATAATTAAGAAAAAGATACCAATAAAATCATGCAAAAACTTTGTCGTCACGATCCAACTGGAAAAGGAATACACTGTTTTTGTGTAGACATAGATGCTCAACGAGGAGTCAAAAAGTGCTGTAAATGTAATCAATGGAATGTTCAAGGTAACGACTGGACTAATGATGAAGACTTTAGATAATTTAGTTCAAAAGGGCATAAAAGATTAAATCGTAATAAAAGAAAATTTCAAAAATCGTCTAATTTGATGTCCAGTATGGTTTTTATCTGGGATTCCTTGAATTTTTGAATACTTGAGCACCCAAGAATATAGACATATTGTTAGAATTGTAGGGAATGATATCCTAGGAGAGAAGAAAATAGTAGTAGGATTAACCCAAATCAAGGGTATTGGTTATAGTTTTGCTACTGCAATTCTTGATACCCTTAAAATTAACATAAATTCCAATATTGGCAACCTAACTGAAGACAATGTGCAAGCAATTGAAAAATTGATTTTAGATCCAATTAGTGCAAAATTCCCAATTTGGTTTCTTAATAGAAGAAAAGACATTGAAACTGGAGCAGATTTACATTTGTTAACATCAGACATACCATTCACATTAAGAAATGATATTGAAAGAGAAAGGGTTGCTGCCAGTTGGAGAGGTTATCGTCACATGAGTGGCCTTAAAGTTAGAGGGCAAAGAACTAGAACTTCAGGTAGAAAAGGTGGAGCAGTAGGAGTCGCTAAGGGTGGAATGGCAGCACC
>Ga0224497_10001656_pt1 | contig 13937 bp, 18 predicted proteins | sample SF_Jul11_sed_USG_4_FD_167970 | JGI IMG/M metagenome (GOLD analysis project Ga0224497, IMG submission 167970) | Sediment microbial communities from San Francisco Bay, California, United States - SF_Jul11_sed_USGS_13 | ecosystem: Environmental > Aquatic > Marine > Sediment | place: USA... | reverse complement strand
ACCGCACCGCCGTCACTTTGAACTCGAGACTGTACTCGCGGATCTTCCGTGGCCCGGCGCGTGCCATCTCGACACCTCCCCTGGTTAGGTGAAAGTGTCTACCAAAGTGAGGGAGGTTCCACCGTCAGCTTCATCGGTTGGTTAGGCGATCGCGCGGGGCCGCCTCCTTCCCTATCACCGCACTCTCCGAGATGGCCTCACGGTCAACGGCCTCCTGCAACCGCCCGACTTCGTCGATGATGCTCATGAAGCGACGACCGAAGGGCGTGAGCACGTACTCGACTTCGACGGGTGGCTTTTCGCCGAACACGGTGCGACTCACGATGCCGAAGCGAAGCATCTTGCGCAGGCGCTCATTCATTACCTTTGCGGACAGGCCCGTGGACGCCCGGAGTATGGCGCTGGGCCTACTGCATCCGTCGGCGAGAAGCCGGAGCAGGCCTACGGACCACTTGCATCCTACGATGCTCTCGACCATCGAGGCGACGGGAATGGCCTTGGCGTCGTTGGACGCGGGGATCGCATGAACTGACGGATCGTCGTAGACCATCGTGTACCTTCCTTCGTATACCTACCTTACCAAAAGGTGCCTTCTTGGCAGGACCACGCGGGCAACGCATCCTCCTACAGGGTGGCGCGAGGCCACCTCGAACCGTTCGAAACCAGAAGGAGCAGAATCATGAAGAGGAAAGCCGTTTTCTACCACGCCGGATGCCCCGTGTGCGTCAGCGCCGAACAGTCGGTACTCGCGGCACTGGACAGGAACCGCTTCGATGTCGAGGTCGTGCACCTCGGGACGACCAAGGGCCGCGTCTCGGAGGCGGAAAAGCTCGGCATCAAGTCCGTCCCAGCGCTCGCTCTGGATGGCCAAGTCTTTCATATCAACTTCGGCGCCGACCTGTCCGCCCTCAAGTGACCGTTCGGCCGAGTGCATGCATGGAGGGGCAAGAGCGCCCCTCCAATCTGGCTCTGTGCGCCGGAGTCGCATTGAGTGGGTCATCGGTCATTCCTCCGATCGCCTAACGGTTCGCGCTTGAGCTGCGGGCGCCAAGCCCGCCGTAGCGAAACATCATTGTTCCTCTAACGGCAAAGATGCCGGTCGTCTCTTGGAACTCAATCCCTGCAGCGCCCGCCAGACTCCAAGCGCGTGTTGGACAGCAGCAGCGCACACCCGCCTATTCGGGACGAAGCGGTGGATCGATCCTCGTAGGAGTCGCCTCCCCCGAGATGATTGGAGCGGCTCCGAGGGCGATGGCCCGAATCACGTTCGTCATATTCGAGAGGTCGAGGGTCTCGACCTCGTCCGAGACGGTGTGGCGATCCTCCTGCGCACCGGCGGTGCCGATCCCATGAGCAGGAACGCCTTGACGCGCGAAGGGCACGTTGTCGGAGCGCCGGAAGAGGTACTGGCCCTCGTACGGATCGGGGTGGAACGCGTACGGCGTGCCGTTCACCGCACGCTGCAGGATGGTGCCGAAATCCGAGCGCTCGAACCCGGTGATGATCGCCGTGTTGGGGCCTTCAGGGTAAACCCTGCCTATGTTCGCGATGGAGAACATGGCGACGATCTCTTCGGGATCCAGCTGTCGTGCCAAGTACTCGGCGCCCAGGTACGGCATTCTCTCATGCGCAGTGAACGCGGCGAAGATCAACGTTCGCTCAGGTCTTCCTTTGGCTTTGAAATACCGCGCTAGCTCGATCATCCCCGTGGTTCCGGAGGCGCAATCGTTTGCTCCGTTCGCGATGGAGTCGCCATCCACGGGGTCGAGGATCCCATACCCGTCGTAGTGACCTCCGAACAGCACGATCTCGTCGTCGCGCCTGCCGGGGATCACCCCCACGACGTTCGCGAGCGGCAGCTCTTCCACCGGGGCCGTGACCCGCACGTCGTACGTTGTCACGCGGACCTCGTCGGTCAGAACGCAGACCAGCGTAGCGCCCGACGGCGGATCGAGGGAAAACACCGGAACGGACCAGTCGGCCGCCCATCGGCGGAAGAACGCCTCGTGGTCGGTGCTCATCAGGACGAGCGCATCGCGATCGCTCGTCGAGATTTCGTAGATCCTCCGTCCGGGCGCCTCCGCCGGCCCGATCACGACGACCTCGACGGAATCACCGGTCGTCCAGTGAGCGGAGGGAGCTTCGGTCCACGCGAACGACCGCTCGCTCGGGATCTCGACACCGTTCAGGATGACCTTGCGGCTCTCGACTTCGAGTCGATGGACCATGAAGCGCTGCAGGTGGTCGTCCACACCGTCGAGCGCCTTGAGTCCGATCGACGCGAACTCGCCGCTGATGAAGTCTGCGGCCTTCTCGATGCCGGGTGTGAACGCGGCTCGGCCCAGCATATCGTCTGAGCTCAGTGTCGTGACCACGCGCTCCACGCTGGCCGGGTCGATGTCAGGCTCTCGACGCTCGCAGCCGACGAGGCAAAGGGTGACGATTACAGGGGCCAGAACTCGTCGCAGGCGCCGAAGCCGGAGACCGCCTGAGGCATCGCATGTTGTGCAGGAGTTGTTCATATCACCACTGCTGTCCAACTAGTATTGGACTGAACTACGTATCGCGATATCAACACCGTTCTTCGCAGCATATCCACCCTCTCCCACTGTGGTCGTTCGCGTAAGCCCGAGTCCGTAGACAACCTCTGCGGCGGAACCGATCCCGCAACATGTGTTACAGTGCCGGGAGAATTGAGGATAACATGTCGAACACTCTCCGCACCACCGTAATCTCAGGAGGTTGACTCCCAGTGATAGCAAGGAACCACCGAACCGTCGCGGATCACAATGGGGGTGCAATCTCAGACCTGGTTCTCTCTTATCCCCTGGAGCGCATCGCGGTGAACCTCTTCTCCACCCCTCGAACCAGGCCGGTGGGTACGAGCGTCACGCGGCGTTCGGGGCTTTCGGCTGCGTTCACGCTTGACGCTGCCTTGACGGCCCGCCCGCACATTAGGAGCGTCCTGTATGGGAGGAAGCCATGCGCTCAGCGGTCCTTCCCGTCATTCTCGTCCTTGCCTCGTTCACCGACGCCGTCGCCCAAGAACTGCCCTTGCAGCCCGGCCAACGGGTGCGCGTGACGGTGCCCAGACTCGCCGTGAACAAACACGAGGAGACCTTTCAGGCACTGCGCGGAGGCACCCTCGTGCTTGCAGCGATCTCGTACCCGCTCGTCGACGTGACGCGGCTCGACGTGCATCGGGGACATAAGTCGTGGGGCTGGGTTAACGGGGCGGTTCTCGGATTCCTCGCTGGAGTGGGCGTTGGGGCTACGGCTGGTGCACTCGTAGACTGCGGCGTGGGTTCTTCCGACGATGACTCTTGCGTCGGTTTCGGCATTGTGGTTGGCGCACCAATAGGGCTTCTCGTTGGGACTACCGCCGGTTTGCTCATCAAGACCGACAAGTGGGAGGAAGTCCCGCTCGACCGGTTGCGCGTGAGCGTGGTGCCGACGCCCAATGGCTTCGCCATCGGGGCACGTCTCGCGTTCTAGGGTCATTTCCTGGGTGTGTCCTTCTGGTGCTCCCGGGACTGGCCCTGTAGGTCACAGGAATCCTCATCTCGGAGGCGCACATGCGTTCCGCCGTGCTGCTTGCCGTCGTCACTGTCGGGTTGCCACTCCTCGTCGCCTCCTGCAAGAACACTTCAGAACCGCAGACCGTTGCCAGCTTCAACGCCTGCATCAGAGGCCGAACTGCCGCAGGTGGTGGTCGGTATGGAGGTAGCCATAGCGAAGCCAGTCACCGCGTGTCATTTGACCAAAGGCTGGATGCTCTGGAACATGGGTCTGTCCCTGCGCGGCGAGTTGCCTAAGCAGTTGAATCGCTCGATCCCGATCCTGCGCGAACGCTGCCGCGTCAACGACCTTCGAAGCCGGCTCTGCGCCGGACTTGATGCCACGGGGCGTCCGCGGAAGCACGTACAAGGCTAGGAAACGCACCCACCCGCGTGGGCCAGCGCGTCGAGTCGCCGAGAATGCACGCTGCCCGAGTGCCGCTGCAGCGGCATCGCCGATGTGGACGAGCATCTGGTGCACGTTCATTGTGCCCCAGCGTCGCGAACACTGGAGCGTGGCGCGGCCAATGCGCGAAACCACCGACTCAAGAACTGCGCTGTCACCAAGGTGTGTACGCATAGATCCGGAGCAGAACGCAGCCGCCTTGTATCTAGCAAACAGGAGGAATTTGCAGGAGAGTTCGGACGGGCGATAGCTCGATCTGCCTAGGGTCCGTGGAGACCGTCCGTTAGCCGGAGCGTCGCCCGTCCATGCGCGCCGTGGAGCTCGAACAGTTGTCTGGGGGACGTGGATGGCGAGTTGGCGCAGCAAGTGGAGGCGAGCTCGTTCTCCTTGGTCGAGGCCACGGAAGAACTGCGCGAGGGGTGTAATCGCCAGTTCGTTGAGCCAAGCCCAGATCGTTTGCGCAAAGTCATCGAGATTCACGGTGCGGCTCAGCTGGTTATGGTCTCGCCTGAGCAAGCGCGGACTGATACGGAAGGACCGGTTCCGGCCCCCTACTACGGGTCAGGTGACCCCTCACGAACAGTCGCGTACCGGTCCGAAGGCGACATCGACCGTCCGCTGGGACACGCCATCCGCGCCGCCTAACGTGCTGATCACCTGCCGCGAACTTGGCGCAGCACCAAGCCCATGATGAATCACGAAATCTGAGGCGGTGCACACCCAAATGACTACCCAGAGCTCTCTGCGGGCAGGTGCATTTGCCGGCTGGGCAGTCGCTTGTTCTTTTCAATCTCATCCCATCTTCTTTTGACCTTCTCACCAATACTCTTCATCACTCTGTAATACACGAATCTCGGCAACATACTGGCCAGTTTCACAATAGCTCTTCGTCTTAACCCGGGGATGCACACGACCCGTCCCTTTCCGAGTGCCCTCAATGATTCCTGTACCACTTCTTCGGGATGCATCCATGTCCTTTGCTCTTTCGTGAAGTCCGCGCCCAGTCGTGAATGAAACTCTGTCACGGTAAGTCCTGGAGTCAGGGCCTGCACACGGATCGCTGTCCCCATCAGCGCAACGTGCAAAGATTCTGTGAAGCTGATCAAGTAGGCCTTGGTTGCACCGTAGTTTTCCAAGGTGACCATGTTGAAATAGGCACCCGCTGATGAAACGTTGATGATGTCTCCCTTGTCTCGTTCGAGCATACGCGGCAACGCGGCACGAATGAATCTGACTGGTGCCACATTATGAACCATGATCATGGCCTCTAGGCAATCGGGAGCGTGTTCCCAGAAAAGACCGGGCTCCCAGTAACCGGCGTTGTTGATGAGCAGGTCCAGGCGGTCCAGACTGCTGATGCGTTCTTCGACCTTTCGTATTTCGTCACCTCGGGAGAGTTCTGCAATGATGATCTCAACCGAGGTGCCATACATGCTCTCCAAGTTCTTGGCACGATCCGTCAGTGCTTGCTGCCTGCGTCCGTGGAGAATGAGATCAAAGCCTTCCTGGGCGAGTCGATGCGCAAAGGCTGCTCCGATTCCGCTGGTAGCTCCAGTTACGAGAGCACATGGTCGGTCATGTGATTCACTCATGATGATCGTCCTTCATGCGCTTGTGAGACCGCATCTGCATCACGTGCTCCAGTTCAACATGCATATCTCCCAGGTTGTGGCCACGTGCCGGCCGCCGCTAGGGGACTACCGGGACGTGACCTTCCCCTCCAGGGCGTGCCGGTTCGCAGGGCCGATCGTCGATGTCGTGGGCGGGTCCATCTGCTCCGACCCGGGTCTCCGGGTGGTTTCCGGACGGGCGCCGGTTTCATTACTCTGATCCAAGTGCTGAGGTCGTTCATCCCAGGTCGCACGACGGTACTTGTAGCGAGAGAGTCAACATGACTGGTGCGACGATACTCTCGATGGTGTCCGGAGTCTGCGTGGGTGTTGCCGCCACGGTCACGATGGACGTATTGGCGAGCGTTTCTGGGAGGGTCGGTCTGACCGCGGGTGCGAAGGGGCAATGGGTCGGTCGATGGTACCTCGGGATGGCCCGGGGCCAATTCGTTCACTCGAACATCGCTGCCGCTCCGGAGCGAGCTGGTGAGAAATTGGCCGCACTGATCGGACACTATGCGATCGGAATCGCACTTGCAGCGCTCTACGTCGTCGGTGCTGGCTGGCTAGGCGTCACACCCCGTGTGTTACTCGTCGCGCTCGGTTACGGGCTTGCCACATGCGTCTTTCCATGGTTCTTGATGTTCCCGGCATTTGGGTTCGGATTGCTCGGTCTGCGGGGACCGCCGGAGTTGATGTTGATCAGAACGAGCTTGACGAACCATCTCTTCTACGGCTTCGGGCTGTGGTGGAGCGTGAACGTGCTCTGGGTCGGCTAGTGCCCCAGCACCGAAGACAGCGTTGGGGTTTCGTTGCCGTCTCTTCAGGCAAACTCCGGCATGAGACCCGGCAGGATGCCGTGCCTACGCTCGAAAGCCCGCGAAATCCCGACATTATGCCGTTCTTCGCATAGGTCCTGAGCCCAATGGGGTTTTGAGCGCAACCGCTCGCAGGCTCGCGCCGTCGCTCGTGCTCGCCGTCGCTGACGCTCCGGCATCGCATCAGGGGGTCGCGCCACCCACCTGATCCACACTATCAACTCCCCTCAACACCCTCCACCCCAACAACTAACGCCCCGTTTCACGCCTCCCCACGCAACCCCTCTCCGACTACCTGTTGAGCCGTTGTTGACACCCTCATCCCATCCTCCCGGCCAACACCGCCGAGAGCGCCGTACGTGCCCCTCAACGCCGCTTCAACCCAACGCAACAGGCGGCCGGCTCGTGGGCGCTTCAACCACATCACCCGCCGGGAGGACCCCATGACCCTGCGCATCGACCGCACGCTCCGACTCCCCAAGCACGAGTACTTCCCCGCCGTGGAGAAGAAGAACGGGATCGCCCTGCACCACACCGTGGGCGGCACCGCCCGCTCCACCTTCGACTGGTGGCTGAAGCACCGCGCCAACGGCGGCCGGCCCCAGGTGGTGGGGACGGCGTATCTGATCGATCGGGACGGGACCGTCTTTGAGGTGTTCGAGCCGGGCGGCTGGGCGTTCCAGTTCGGCCTCGATTGGCCGTTGACCGCGCGGATCGCGTTCGAAAAGCGGTTCATCGGGATCGAGCTGGCCAGCGAAGGCGGGCTGATCCAGGCGAACGGCGATCTGTACGCGTTCGATCGCGTCTCGCCCAAGACGCGGAAGCCCAAGAGCGAAGCGTTCGACTACGGCAAGCTGTATCGCGGGTACCGCTACTTCGACCGCTACGAAGACCGGCAGATAGCAGCGCTCGCGGGCCTGATCGACCACCTGTGCGACCGGTTCGCCATCCGGCGCGAGGTCCCGATCCGTTCTACGCCTACTACGGTGACGCCTTGCTCGCGTTCGAGGGCGTCATCGGCCACGCGATGGTGCGCCGCGACAAGAGCGACCCCGCCCCTCACTCGAGGTGCCCGTCGGCCGTAGCGATCTAGGCACCATAACCGATCCGCAGCTTGGGCGATCGTAAGCTATAGTTTTGCAACAAGTTACAACCGTCTGCCCGAGCACCCCCACGCGTCCCGACCCACCAGTTTCTCCAGCTCACTGGGCGCGGCGCAGCTGCCATGGAAGTCCGGAGCGGCCGACCTTGACCGGCAAACAAGACCACATTATATAGTCTGATAGCCTATATAATATAGTCTAAACGAGGTTGCGTTTCATGAAACTGACGGGACGCACTGCCATCGAGTCGGCGCTCTCGCTCGTCGGCGAGCGACTCGCCCACGCGGACGAGCCCTGCGCGATCGTGGTGCTCGGCGGCGCCGCCATGAACCTGCTCGGTATCGTGGACCGGCCAACCATCGACGTCGATGTGCTGGCGCGGTCCGACCCCAGCGGTGCGATCCACCCGCCGGATCCACTCCCACTCGCGCTGCGCCGTGCGATCGCCGCAGTGGCCCGCGACCAGGGCCTCCTGGAAGACTGGATGAATACGACCGCCGCCGGCCAGTGGCGATTCGGGTTGCCGCCAGACCTGGTGGAGCGACTCGAATGGCGAACCTTTGGCTCGCTCCGTGTCGGTCTCGTCGGCCGCCGCGACCTCGTGTGCTTCAAGCTCTATGCGTCGGCCGACCAAACCGGCCCCGACAGCGTCCACGTGCGCGATCTCCTCGCGCTTGGGCCGAGCGACGAGGAGTTGGAATGGGCCGGCGAGTGGGTCCGCGCACAGGACGCGTCTCCACCGTTCCAGAACGCCGTTGCCAAGGTGATCGACTATGTCCGGGACGCGCGTCGCTAACATTGCCGGCACGCTGCATGAGGCGGCGGCCGATGCGGCATGGATTCAGTGGCAGGCGCTGGGCGCCCAAGCCGCGGCTCCTCGGTCGCCGTCGTCCATCGTCGACCCGGAGGCGCTCGTACTGTTCTCCCTCTGGCTGGCCGACGATGAGCCCCGCGTGCACGACTTCCTCACGGGGTTCGCGGAGGTGGGATCACGGGTGCTCAGTGTCCAGCGGCTCAAGCGGGCCATGCGTCTGTTCCCCGCCGATGCCGACGCGCGTGTCGCCTGCTTCGCCGCGCGGATCGAGAGCCTCGGGAAAGACCCGCGGTGGCGGAAACTGGCGAAACCCGCTCCCCTGGGTCCCGGACGACCAGGCAAGGTGGGACCGCCGTCGACGCGGATGGGCGAGCCGGGCTCGCTCATGCTCCGGCTCCGGACCGCGTTCGGCGTGGATGTCCGCAGTGACACGCTGACGTACCTCATCGGCCGCCGGGAGGCGTGGGTCGACGTGAAGGACATCGCTGAAGCGCTGCTCTACGCGAAGTACTCGGTGCGCTTGGCCTGCGAGGCACTGGCCGACGCTCGGCTCGTCACGTCCGGCACGCACCGCCCCGTCACGTACTGCGCCGATCACGCGCGATGGACCGCGCTACTCGACCTTCGTGACACGCCCTCGTGGCATCCTTGGGTGACGGTCTTTGCCTTCGTGCTCCGACTGCAGCAGTGGCTCCGGGAGGGCGGTCTCGATACGACCTCGGGCACGCTGGCCGCATCCCTCGCCCGCGAATTCATGCTGCAGCACGGGACGGTCCTACGCCAACTACCCCTCGATGTGCCTGACCTGCGTGACCACCTCGGCGAGGCCTACCTGCCGGTATTCGAACGGACGATGGTGTCGTTCGTCCGCTGGCTGGGGGAGAACGTGTAGGCAGTCGCCGTTGTCAACGCCAGTGTCGCCATCATCGAAGCCGCGATCGCCATCGCCGTCGGCTTCGGCCTCAATTGGACCGCCGAACAGGTGGGCTTGCTCATGGTGGGTGTGGTGGCGATAGGAAATCTGATCAAGACCATCTGGGCCAGAGGGCAGGTGACCCCGGTGGCGTTGCCGAGGGATAATGAGGGGAGGGCGTTGGTGGTGCGGGGGGCGTAGCGCGAGTGCCGTGAGACCGACCGGATCCGTCGGAAACCGGATGTCCCACATTACGCACGTCGTGCCCCAAGAGTGCCCTTGTGAAGTTGCGGCGTTCGCCCCACGCTCGTAGCAACGCCACAGAGCACGCGCTCACGCCCACGCTGCCGATGTCCCTCCGCGGGTGTGCTGTGCTCGTGAGCCAGGATTCACGAAGGAGGGATTCCGATGGCACGCATGCAGTCAAAGCGGCCGGCCGCCAAAGTGACGGCGGCCACACTCGCCGCGGCGCTCGCCACGGTCATCGTGTGGGTGCTCAATTCGTTCGTCCTGTCCGAGGCGCAGCAGATCACGGAAACCGTAGCCGGTAGTCTCACGACGCTGTTGGTCGCTCTCGCCGGCTACTTCACACCGCCGTCGGAGAAGGACCAGGTCGTGGTGTGACATCCCGACGTCGGGAGCGTCCTGAGCTAGGAGGCGGCGATGATCATCACCATCGGCACCTTCAACCTGAACAACCTCTTCTCCCGCTTCAACTTTCAGGGAGCGATCCAACAACTGCAATCGTCATCCGGGCCGACCGGCGCGCTCACCGTGCGCTACGAATTCACCGACCCGAACAACATCCGTGTGCGCACGTTCCTCGGGAAACTCGTCAAAGCCAAGGATGCGATGGACACGGACCGAGTGGCGCAACGCATCCTCGCGATGGATCTCGACGTGCTCGCCGTCCAGGAAGTCGAGAACATCGGCATCCTCCGGGAGTTCAACCGCGAGAATCTGAATGGACGGTATCCCTTCCAAGTGCTCATCGAGGGGAACGATCCGCGGTTCATCGACATCGCCATCCTCTCGAAGCTTCCGCTCGGAGCGGTGACGTCGTTCCAGACGGCGGCACCCGGCCGACACGAGCCGGACGGTGTTTGGCAGGGATCTGCTCGAGGTGGAGATCTTCAACGCGCAGCGGTCCCGCCGGCTCGTCGTGCTGTACAACAACCACCTGAAGAGCCATTTCGGAGACGATGACAACGGTGGGCAAGGGAAGGTGGCCAATGACCAGCGCCGCACGCGGCAGGCCGAGATGATCGCGACCATCGTCGCGCAGCGGCAGCGCGCGGACGCGCGCTACGTCATCCTCGGTGACATGAACGATGCCCCCACCACGGCGCCGCTTGCCCCGATGCTGACGATCGACGGCAAGGCCCTGACCAACGCCCTGGCCAATGCCGCGGAGACGCAGCCCCCCAAGGCCGATCCCGGCGGGTTCGATCCCGCGTCACCGGTATGGACGCACCGCTTCAAGCCGACGGGTCAGCCCACCGAGTACGAGCTGTTCGATCAGATCTGGCTCAGCGAGGCGCTGGCGCCTCGCTTGGGTAACGCATTCATCGACCGTCGCACCAACTTGACGGGCGACGGGAGCGACCACGATCCGGCATGGGTGGAGTTGGATCTGTGACGAACATGGCCCCAGGACGTTAGCCAGTGCGCGCGTACGATCCCCGCATAGACCGCGCGCTCGACGCGTTCGAGCACGAGGAGATCCCGGAGATGGTTCCCGAGTCGCTCCCCCTGCTCGACGCGCTCAGGACGCACTTCCCCGAGCCGGCCGCGTTCGACGATCTGGACGTGCTGTTTATCCAGCACCATCTCGGGCCGTTCACCGCCCGCCTGAAGGCCATGCGGGCGGACGGCCTCGACATGGGTCGGGCGTGGTTCATCGATATCCCGTACTCGACGTCCCGGAAGGCGCGCGAGGCGGCGCACGCGGGTTGCCCCGCCGGGCACAGGGTCGAGCTGCTCGACGATCCGCTCGAGCCGTACTCGGAAGCCCAACTGGCTCGGGCACTCATCCTGATCCGCGAACTCGCCGCGCGGAAGCGGGGAAAGCTCCTCGTCGTCGACGACGGCGCGTACTTCCTCCGCTCGCTCCACCTGCTGCGGGTCACTCGGCCGGACCTGGCCCGCGCCTTCGCCGGCACACGCGTGGTGGAGCAAACCACGCGCGGCCATCGAGTCGTCCAGCGATCGGCCACGTTGATCGCCGATCTGGAGCTGTCGGTCGTGAGCATCGCCCGGTGCGCCACCAAGCTGGGATTCGAGTCCCCGTTCATCGGTGCGGCCGTGTCTCGCGCCATTGCCCGAGCGGTCCAAGCCAACGCGGATCTCACCGACGGATTCCGCCGGGCGGCCGTACTCGGGTTCGGCCCGGTGGGTGAAGCGGTCACCACGGCCCTGCGGCGTGCGCACGAGAGCCTGCGAATCCACGTGGTGGACCCCGATACGGCCAAGCACGATCGGATCGCACAGGAAGGAGCCGCGCCCCTGACCGAGTTGCCGGATCGCCTCGCGGAAGCGGATCGCTACGATCTGGTAGCGGGGTGTACGGGGTACAATGCGTTCAAGCTGCACGAGCGTCGGCTGCTGGCGAAGCACGCGATACTGGCGAGCGGGTCATCGGCCGCGGTGGAGTTCAACCGAGCCGGCTTCATTGAGCTGGCGGACGCCTATCCCGACGACGAGATCGAAGTGCTGAACCGCGACGCGGTCAGGGCACAGGGCATTCACGCGACGATCACGATGCGCCACGAGGGCGGGCGCGTCATGCATTTCCTGAACGCCGGGTTCCCCGTCAATTTCGACGGCCGGATGGAGTGCCTGCCCGCGCGCGTGATCCAGGCCACCCACTGCCTGCTGTATCACGCGGGCCGACAGGCACTGGCCGCCGAGTCGCCGGGCGTCCATCGTGTGGACGTCGAGGTGGACCGCTGGTTGCTGGAGCAGGCGCCGGCGGCGCTCGAGACGTCGGCGTGAGCGTCGAAACCATTCACACCGCCTTCGCCGGCCGAGAGGTCCGGGAGGCAATGGAACCGCCCAACCGCTCAACCGCCTAACCGCCTAACCGCCTAACCGCCTAACCGGCCGTTGGCCGCGAGGGCAGGTCACGCCGGTGGCGTTGCCGAAGGATAATGAGGGGAGGGCGTTGGTGGCGGAGGGGAGCGTGCTCGGCCACGGCGGTATGGCCACGGTCTACCTCGCTGCCGACCTTCAGCTCGAGCGCTCCGTTGCCATCAAGGTGCTGCGGCCCGAGCTGCAGGCCGCCGTGGGACCCGGTCGCTTCCTGCGCGAAATCCGGATCGCCGCCCAGCTCGCGCATCCCAACATCCTTCCCGTGCTGGACTCGGGGCAGGCGGCGGGCCAGCTCTACTACGTGATGCTGTATGTGGAGGGCGAGACGCTCCGTGACGATGAAGCCGGGCCTGTTGGCGACCTCCGGCGTACTGGTGCTCAACCTGTTCGAGGAGCTGAAGGCGAAGGTGGGGAGCTAGGGGGTACCCTGGGGTTCAGTGGGTCACCCTGACCCCTGAGGGTGGCGGGCAGGTCCGGACCATCTGGCTGACCGACGAGCGTGCGTTATCTTGGCACGTCATCTGATGCCGCCGTTTTCCGAGGAGCGACCCATGACCCGCAAAACCGCCCACGACTTCGACCAGGAACTCCTGATTCTGTTCGACGCCTACGTCCACGGCGGCATCGATCGCCGGACCTTTCTCGACAAGGCGGCCAAGTTCGCCGTGGGCGGGGTCACCGCCGCGATGCTGTTGGAGCAGCTGAGCCCGAAGTTCCTCGAGGCCCAAGTCGTGAACCCGCAGGACACCCGGATCGAGCAGGAGTATCTCGAGTTCGATTCGCCGGACGGCTACGAGCGGGGGCGAGGGTACTTCGTCACACCCGCCGGCGCCACCGGCCGGCTTCCGGGCATCATGGTGATTCACGAGAACCGGGGCCTCAACCCGCACATCGAGGACATCGCCCGGCGGATGGCCCTCGACAACTTCGTGGCGTTCGCGCCGGACGCGCTCTTTCCCCTGGGTGGCTACCCGGGAACGGAAGACGACGCCCGGCAGCTGTTCCGGCAGCTCGACCAGGCGAAGACCCGGGAGGACTTCGCCGCGGCCGCCACCTTCCTTCGGGGGCGGCCGGAGTGTACCGGCCGGATCGGCGCGGTGGGGTTTTGCTACGGCGGTGGCATGGTGAACTATCTCGCGACCCGGCTGGGTGCGGAGCTGGCGGCCGGGGTGCCGTTCTACGGGTCAGCACCCAACCTCGAGGACGTGCCGAAGATCCGCTGCCCCCTGCTGGTGCAGTCCGCCGAGAACGACCCGCGCATCAACGCGAGCTGGCCCGACTACGAGAAGGCGCTGCAGGCGGCCGGGGTCGACTATCAGCGGCACCTGTATCCCGGCACCCAGCACGGATTCAACAACGACACCACGCCGCGGTACGATGCAGCGGCCGCCACGCTGGCCTGGGAGCGGACGATCGCGTTCCTCAACCAGCACGTCCGCGCGTAAGCCGGCACCCGCCGGAATGGCAGCCGCGGCTAGCTCCGGGCGGAAGGCGCCGTGACCGGCCGAGCATCGCGCCGCTCCCCGTCCGGGCTCCCGGCGGCGGAGGGGCGCCTCGCGAGGAGGTAGAAGAGCCCCATGAGGAGCACGATGGCCAGCGAGTGGTAGGCCGCACCGAGCAGCGCCC
>Ga0224497_10001655_pt1 | contig 13942 bp, 14 predicted proteins | sample SF_Jul11_sed_USG_4_FD_167970 | JGI IMG/M metagenome (GOLD analysis project Ga0224497, IMG submission 167970) | Sediment microbial communities from San Francisco Bay, California, United States - SF_Jul11_sed_USGS_13 | ecosystem: Environmental > Aquatic > Marine > Sediment | place: USA... | reverse complement strand
ATGGCCGAAGTGTTTGTGATCGGCGGCCACGACAACGACTGCCGAGAGGGATTGGTTTCACTTTCCGTCGAGGGTGTGCCGTCGGCCGACGTTGTCAGCAAGCTCAATGCTGGCGGTGTGCGCACGCATGTGAGAAAGAACGATTATTTTTCTGGAAATATATTGACGCCACTCGGCATGGAAACCTGCGTGCGCGTATCGATGTGTCACTACAATTCGGCGGATGAAGTGGAGAAGTTTTTGCGATTAATGGAGTCGATTATTGTAGATCGGTAAAATGGATTTGTTCGTTCCATTGCCTTGGGTAAGTATGACAATTCGCAAAACTAACGAGGGAGCCGGGCATGCCACTTCCGGGAAGTGAATCAATACTGTTGTCGCCGGAAATTTATCGTCAAGGTCGATTCTAATCTCCGTGCGGCTGCGCTTAGGAACACACGATTAACTGTTCCGAACTTAACTATTTGTCACTACTGGTGGCATCGTACAAACCAATTCGTAGGGGTATCTCTCGGCAATCGCTCCCGTGTATTGGAAAATATCCAGTATAACTTCATAGGCTTGCTTGGTTATTTTCACGTGAGGTGTCCAGCAGCCCAGCTGCTGATAAGTGGAGATACATTTTTCCAGCGCTGTGTCGCTAATGTCGGGGAAAAATGGTTTCTCGGCCGCTACGATTTCTTTGGCCGATGCCTCATTCAGGTACTGACGCGCATTCCGGTAGGCGCGCGTGAAGGCTCTGGCCATGTCCGTCTCGAGCCATTCGCGGGATGCCGCAAGGCTTGAAAACGCACACCGGCCGATGATCGGGCCAACCTGCGTCACAATCGTGCCAATTTCATCAGCCTCGAGTTGTTGAGGGAACGGACCTTGTTGTTGGGCATATTGTCCTTGGCCGTTCCGGAATGCCGCGTCAATGTCAGCCGCCCCACCGGGTGTAATTGGTATGATCTTGTTGTAATCAATCCCGGCCTTGTGACAAGCATAACGAAACATGGCATTAGGTTGGCCGCCTTTAAACATGACAATCTCGGCACCCTCGAGTTTATCCCAGGAGAATTCAAGGTCGGGTTCGCGCCCGGTAATAAAGAATCCATCCATCTCATTGACCTGGGCGAAATGAACCGCAGGTGGCGTCTCGCCGTTCTTTAAAGAACCAAATCCTTGACTTGGTGCCGATTGAATGACATGAGCGGAGCCATCGACGATTGCGTCTACAGCCGACGTGCCGGGCGGCGCAACAGACCATTCATAGTCAAGTCCTTCGCGTTTAAGAAATCCTCCGGCCATGACGGCGATTAGCGGAGAATAAAAGGCCGAAAACAAAGTGAATTGGATCTTTATTGTAGTCATGAACTGCGTTTCCGATTGATCTCTTTGTGCCGCCACAGTCCCATACAAGCATTGAGACTTCAAGTACAGTTTGGCCGTGATTGTATTTACTAGCAATCATTCTTACCTGCGTCTTTTGTCACGATGGGGTCGGACACATGGTCGAGTCCGTCAAATTTGTAAACGTGAACTGCGGTTGCTGCGAATCCATTGAGCTCCAGACTTCCCGGGGTTAATGGAAAAGTGCGATAGAATCAACCGCGTAAATAACGTAGTTAAGCGGCAAGAGACTTGATGATGCGACTTCCTCCTATCGTTCTTGAACCCAACCACGCGTCCTACGACGTGATCATAATTGGTGGCGCAATTATGGGGTCGTCTGTCGCTTGGTTTCTCTCCAATAATCCGGATTTTGATGGAAGAGTTCTGGTAGTCGAAAGGGATCCTACGTACGAGTGGTCATCGACGGCCCACACCAACAGCTGTATGCGCCAGCAATTTTCCAATGAAGTGAATATAAGGATTGCGCAATTTGCCGCAGAGTTTGCGCACAACTTTAGAGTCTATCTCGGGGGCGATCCCGAAATCCCCGAGATCCCGATCCATAGCTACGGCTACATGTATCTGGCCGATAATGAGCACTTCGCGACGGTTCTGCGTGAGAACCAAAAACTACAGCACTCTTGTGGTGCCGGCACCCGCATTATGTTGCCGGATGAAATTGCCGAGGCTTATCCATTTTATAACCTCGATGGAATAATTTTGGGAAGCCATAATCCCATAGACGAAGGCTATTTCGACGGGAGCACAATGTTTGATTGGTGGCGCCGGAAGGCCCGGCAAAACGGAGTCGAATATATCACTAACGAAGTTGTTGCCATTGGGCGTTCCGGCGATCGTGTTGAAAACGTTACGCTGAAATCAGGTGAAGTTGTTATCGCAAAAACAATTGTGAATGCTTCGGGTCCGCGCGCATCATTGACCGCGCGAATGGCTAATCTGGAATTACCGGTGGAACCTCGACGGCGTTACACTTTCATCTTCGATGCGGAAACTCCCCTCGACAGGGATCTGCCTCTGACCATCGATCCGTCGGGCGTTCACATGCGAACCGACGGTCAGCACTATATGTGTGGCTGTCCACCCGACGATGATCCGGCGGTAAACCACGATGATTTTTATCTGGATTATTCGATCTGGGAAAATAAACTGTGGCCGGCGATTGCCACACGGGTTCCCGCCTTCGAAACGGTTAAGGTGATCAACTCCTGGGTTGGGCACTACGCTTATAATGTTTTGGATCAAAACGCCATCGTCGGCCCACATTCGGAGGTATCCAACTTCATTTTTGTAAACGGATTCTCCGGCCACGGATTGCAGCAATCACCCGCAATGGGCCGCGGTGTCTCCGAACTTATAACCTACGGTGAGTTTAGAAAACTCGACATGTCCGAACTCGGTTATGATCGTATCGTTCGCAACGAACCCTTTCTGGAAAGGGCGATTATTTGAGGAGGCGAACCATAGGGCTGGAACACAGTTCCTAGAGAAGAGGGTGTCGACAGACTGAGCATTTGGATTCCGTACTGCGATAGTGGCGCGTGCGTTTTTGGATTTCGAATCGGATTGCCAATGACGTTGGGCTCACCGTTTACTGCCCGGTATCGGATGCCCCGAATCCCGCTCAGAAATGGCTTGTTTGAACCCCACTTGTTCTGCACGTTCTTTGAATCGGACGCCTTCCGGACTATGCCTGGCCATGCCATCGAACAGCGTCGCGATTGCTTGGGTGCTCGCCAGTCCCATGTTTTCATACGCCTGGTTGACCATCATTTTCATCATCATGAGTTGGTTTTTCGGCACTTCCTTAATACGATCCGCGAGCTGATTGACTATCTCGTCCAATCTTTCCATCGGCACTGACTGAAAAACCAACCCTATTTGCTCCGCTCGTTTTCCGGAAGTCAGATCGCCGGTAAAAAGCATTTGTTTCGCCATTTCTGCCCCCAATCGGTACACCCACATCGCCGTGGTCGGACAGCCCCAAACACGTGACGGCGGATAACCAATACGCGCATCTTCATTCATCACAATAATATCGCTGCACAACGCGATGTCGCTTCCACCCGCGACCGCGTCGGCGTGCACGCGCGCTATGACAGGTTTATGGCATCGCCAGATTGACATAAATTGCTGCGTGCAGCGGCTCATAAATTTGTAGTCAACCATGGAATCCCACGGCATATCCTGGATGGCCGGATTGGTGCCGGGTTCTTCCGCATAGACGTTTAAGTCATAGCCACCGCAAAACCCTCGTCCGGCGCCGGTCAGCACAACCACATGGACCGCATCATCATTATTGGCGTGATCAAACGCGGTTCCTATGTCGTCCGGCATGGTTTCGCTGATCGCGTTAAACCGTTCGGGGCGATTCAACGTGATGGTGGCAACCCGATCCTCCGATTCGTACAAAACGTCACCAAAAATCATAATCAGGTTTCTCCTTCCAAATAACGGAAACGGTCACGCAGCTATTCGTCTGGCAATGCCGGCGGCACCAGTTCGTCGAACCGGTCGCCCGGGCCCGGATTACTTTTAATGGTTTCTCCGCCAAGATGATTAATGATCCCCCAAACCGCGTTTAGAGAGGTGTGCACGGCGCCTTCGACCCAACCTGGGATCCACGCGACATCGTCGCCGGCAATGAAGATTCCACGCTGTTCGGCCCGCAGATCGCGTTGCATAAAGTGACAATACATACGGCGATTATATCGGTAGTGCCCTGGCAGCGATCCTTTGAAGGCTCCCAGGAAATTAGGATCGCCCTCCCACGACACGGTGATCGGGTCACGGATAATATGTCGCTTGATATCAACCTTCGGATATATTTTTTGCAGTGTGTCGAGCGCTAACTGAACGCGTTGTTCTACCGGCAAAGGCAGCATTTTTAGGGCATCGCTCATCCACGAGTAGGACAGGCAAACCACCCCTGGTTTGTCGTCGCCCAAGTCGAATAGATAGGTGCCGCATGTCAGTCGATCGGTCACGGTCATACTCATTACATCGCGCGCCGCATCCGGAACTTTGTCTTTCCAGAAAGGCCGGTCAACCATGATGAAAGTCTTTGCCGATTGCATATAACGTGTCCGGTCGAGCGCCATCCACAGTTTTTGCGAGAACAACGATTCGTCGCAATCGATGTTGGTGCTCAGCAACCAACTTTGGCATGTGACCAGCGTGGCATCGAACTCACGCCGGTCCCCCATTTGTCGGTAACCGCCATCTTTCCATTCGGGAGGCGATTGAACCGCGCTACGCCGGGTCGCGTCGCACCGCCGTGCAGTTTCTCGAGAGATGTGCCTTGCGGCCAGTGCACCATGTTTGCCGGTTGGTCTTTCCACATGCGCCTCGGCACCTGTTCGACACCAGCCAGCACAAAATGCCGGTCATCGTCCCAATTTGTATAAACCACGCCCAGGATTTCGAGCATTGAATTGGGGAAGTCGGTATCCCAACCACCGGCACCAAATCCGACCTGCCCAAAGGCCTCCAGATGCGTGAAGGAATGGCGCTTGAATGCCCTTGAATTGGCGATAAATCCGTAAAATGTACGGTCATCCCAGATCGGAATTAGTGCATTCCAGATTTTCTTGATACCGGCAACATCACGATTTTTAATCGCGTGCTGCATCGCAGTAAAATCGGCATCGGTTTCTAACGATTCATGCCAAGCTGCACCCACTTCCTTCAACAGCGGTGTCAATTGATCGACGCTTTCGACATAAACCGGCTGTCTGGACGTTCGAGCCAGTCATAGTATGGAAATGGAAAATCGCGACCAAAAATAGTGGCCGGTTTATCACCGTTCCCGAGCCCGGTAATCGAAGTATGCGGCGCAGTCATTGGCCAGTCCTTGTGCTAATGTCGATTTCGTCATCACCCAGCGATCGATACAAGCCGGGCCGACGGTCCGGGAGATAAGTAATGAGTTGACGCCATTTGTCGAGCAAGCTGCGTTCCAGTTCGGCGAAAACCAGTGCTTCGTGTTTATCGGCGCGCGCCAGATCCACGCCATCGGGGCCCACCAGACAACTCAGACCGCAGTACTCGAGCTCGCCTTCGAATCCGCAATGATTCGCGTAGGCAACGAATAACCCATTTTCAAAAGCGCGCGTCGGTAACATGATGCGTGGCACGAATTCATAAGGTTTCATTGTCGCTGTCGGTACCGCGACAAAATCAGCGCCCGCAAGCGCCAGACGCCGCACGTTCTCCGGAAACTCGACGTCATAACAAATCAGTATACCGATTCGCCAGTCATCCAGCTCAACGATCGTGGTTTCGGTATCGCCCGGGGCAAAGGCACCTCGATCGATATCGCCGAACAAATGTGTTTTACGGTAGTTGGCGAGCCGTGATCCGTCGCGTTCGATCAACTGCGCGGCGTTGAAAATTGTGTCGTCCTCGCGTTGCGGGTAACCGTATAACACGGCGATTTCCGAATCCGTGGCGATTTCGGCGATACGTAGTGCCGACGCGCCCGCTGCGGGCTCCGCTAGGTTAGCGATCGAATCGGCGCCTATGTTATAGCCGGTCAGGAACATTTCCGGGGCAATTAGCAGTCGGGCGCCCTGTGCGGCTGCCTGGTTTGCCTGTATCGCCAGCGTATCCAAGTTTGATTGAACATCCTGGGCGAATTCAGGTCCCTGGTAGATCGCGACTTTCATCATACACCTGGTTCGCGTCGGGTCCGATAATCCACACCGGGAATTATGCACAACATCTCAAATAGTAAGTTCGCCGCCACCAACGCCGTATTGCCTGACGTATCGTAAGCGGGCGCAACCTCGACCAGATCACCACCGATCACGTCGAGTCCACGGCAACCGCGAATGATCTCCAACCCCTGTTGGACCGTTAACCCACCTATTTCAGGGGTCCCGGTGCCCGGCGCGTAGGCGGGGTCGAGCCCATCGATATCGAATGTGAGATACACCGGCCCCTCGCCCAGTTGCTCTCGGACTTCGGCCATTAGAGGTTTTAGTGATTGATACCAACATTCTTCCGCTTGTACTACACGAACTCCCTGTGACCGCGGCCAGTCGAAGTCGTCGGCCTCGTATCCGCTCGCCCGCAAACCAATTTGTACCATACGCGTCGGATTTATCAGTTCTTCTTCGATCGCGCGGCGAAATGGTGTGCCGTGTGCGATAGGTTCACCAAACATCGCGTCGTTGATATCCGCGTGGGCGTCGACGTGTACGATACCGACCGGCCCGTGTTTCTTCTGCAAGGCGCGCAGTATTGGCAGCGAGATCGTATGATCGCCGCCCAGAGTTAGTGGTTTACAGTCCTGCGCGAGGATTTTATCGTAGGCGGATTCGATAATAGCGATGGATTTGTCAAGATTAAAAGTGTTGATCGCTACATCGCCGATATCGGCGACTTGCAGCGAGTCGAAAGGTGCCGCGCGGGTCGCCATGTTGTAGGGTCGGATCAAGCAGGACTCGGTGCGAATTTGACGTGGACCTAAGCGCGCACCGGCTCGATTCGAGGTTCCAATATCGAACGGTACTCCGACGAAAGCAACATCCAGATTTCGCGCGTCTGGAACATGCGGTAAGCGCATCATGGTAGCGATCCCGCCAAAGCGTGGCATTTCGTTACCACCGAGTGGCTGGTTAAATTTCATACTCACTGGATCGGTTCTCCCGGATCAATGTGAACCCGCTGGCGGGTTTAAGGTTGTTGGCTTGAGCAGTACTGGGGCCGAATGTTTCAAATTTGTCGAACGCGCCGATCGCAAGACCTAACGCTGTATAACGATCGCTCGGGTGAAATGCCGTATTACATTCGCTAATGGCGACCTCTATCTCTCATTTTCCAGCGCATCCTCGATCACTGTCTGAATTTCTGCTACCGTCGCCGGGCGCGGGTTGGTCGCGGCCGCTGAATCCAGTTTTGCTTTCGCCGCTACGGCTGACGCGCAATCAGCGGGGACGCCGATTTCCGTCAGAGTCCGGGGAACATTCAGGCGATCGAGCATGCTGCAAATACATATAACGGTTATCGGCGACGTGTAGCGTCTTGAATCTTGGAATATAACAATGCATTCCGGTAGGGGCTTCACCCGGTGCATACATGAACTCGAGATCGACTCCATCTATAGTCAGGCTGCCACCTTCAGTGCCGATAATATCGGTAGGTTCGATGCAACTGACCTCACCCCCTTCAATGGCTTGTCCAAGACCGGTGTCGACGATACCGGTTGGACTGACCGGAAGATTCTCACCATACATGTAATCGTTTCGCGACGGCATGCCCTCTGCCGCTAGCCCTTGTTCTTTAAGAACCCATTCGACGAACCCGTGTGAGGCGATCACCCTGATCTTACCGCCCCTCACGTCGTCTTCACAGGCCATGTCTTTGACGCCGCCGAAGTGATCCACGTGCGTATGGGAGTATATGACCGCGACGATCGGATTCTTGCCAATGTGGCCGTAAAATAGATTCAGTGCGTAGGCCGCGACTTTAACGGTCGTTAGCGGATCGATTACGATGTAGCCGGTGTCGCATTCGACAAACGTAACATTGGCTAATGATTCAGGTCGTGCCTCATAAACGCCATCAGTGACCTTAAACAATCCACGGTAATTGTTGAGCAGAGCATGCCGGCATAAGCTGGAGTGAACCGTATCCGGCGCATCTCCAAGGAGAAATTGTTCGAAGGCTGCGTGATGCCATGCGGGGTCGCCATCGCCGTCGAATATTGCGGGGTCATCCGGCCGGTGAATCAGGCCCCTATGCGCAAAATCAAAGTCCTGCCGATCTTCGCAGTTGAATATGGGATCCAGACACGCTTGTTCGTGTAATTTTATCGTGTAATCGGAAGCGACATCGGTATTTTGCATACTGCTTCTTCCTAGAACGGTAGATCTTGAATGCGTAGCCGAATAGATTACGGAGTCGTTCGGGGCTATGCGGGTATCAATCCAACATCGCCAGAGTCGCTGTCAAACACGAGTCTGACATCGGTTGTCCGTTAGTTGGTTCGTGTTTCGCCGTCACCGCGCTACAAACTGATTGCCGAGCGGTTCATCGGATGTATTCATCCACACGGTCTTGGACCGCGTGTAGTCATACATCGCCTGAAATCCGCTCTCGCGGCCGTAACCGGAGCTTTTCAAACCGCCGAACTCCGCAATCGGTGACACAGCGCGATACGTGTTTACCCAGACGATACCGGCCTTTACGGCATCCGCCATCCGCAGCGAGCGCGCAATGTCGCGGGTAAAAATTCCTGCGGCCAATCCGTGTTTGGTGTCGTTGGCCAGTTGGATGACTTCGGCTTCGTCTTTAAAACGCAATGCGCTCAATACCGGGCCGAAAAGTTCGGTATCTACAATCCGTAGGTCCTGCCGGGGACAGTCGATGATGGTGGGCTCGTAGAACAGGCCGTCTAGTCCTGTGACCCGTTTGCCGCCGCACAGCACGGTTCCGCCTTCCGCCTGGGCATGGGCCACCTCGCGTTCGATATTCTCAAGCTGCGCAGTAGTGCAAAGCGGCCCCATCTGCGTTTCTTCGGACAGGGGGTCGCCGATCACGATATTGGCGGCCAGTTCTGTGATCCGTTGCAGAAACGCATCGGCTATCCCGTCCTGCACATACAGCCGGGACCCGGCCACACAACTCTGTCCCGTCGCTCCGAATATTGCGCCGATAGAGCCGTTCACCGCACTGTCGATGTTGACATCATCGAACACGATGAAGGGGGATTTTCCGCCCAGTTCCAGCGATACCTCGGCAAAATTATTGGTGGAGTTGTGCAGTACATGTTGTGCGGCAGTCGGTCCGCCGGTGAAGGATATGCGCGCCACCCGAGGGTGAGAAGTTAAGGCCTTGCCGCAGGGATCGCCGTGGCCGGTCACGATATTCACGACACCCGGTGGGATCCCGGCCGGTTCGATAAGACGTCCGAACTCCAGCATCGCGGCGGAGGCGTGCTCCGAGGCCTTGAGCACGATCGTATTGCCCGCCGCAAGCGCAGGGCCGATTTTGACCGCGCTCAGAAATAACTGCGAGTTCCACGGCACAACCGCCGCCACCACTCCAAGCGGTTCGCGTTTGGTAAAAACAAACAAATCGGGCTTGTCGATCGGCAGTGTCTCGCCGCTGATCTTGTCGGCACAACCGGCGTAGAAATGGAAGAACTCGGCGATATACTTGGCTTGCCATCGGGTTTCTTTGAGCATTTTGCCCGTATCGATCGCCTCGGTCCTGCCTAATTCCTCAGACTTCTCGGCCAGAAGATCGGCCAGGCGCCGCAGGCAGTGGCCGCGTTCGGTTGGCGTCATTTTTGCCCATGGTCCTTCGTTGAAGGCTCGATCTGCGGCACGCACTGCGTCGTCCACGTCGTCGTTTGTCGCTTCCTGAATCTTCGACCAGGCCCGCCCCGTCGTCGGGTTAATGCTGTCGAAGGTTCGCCCGTCGGAGGCGTCAACCCACGCTCCGCCAATAAGCATTTGGTAGTTCTTTACAGCAGTCATAAAAAGGTTTCCTCAATCAAAATTGAAACTGCGTTCTGTTTTGCGGTCACCGCTGCTCATTCTTCGAATTTGAAGTCTCTTTCATCAAGATTGGGATCGCCAAATTACACGAATGAATCCCCATGACGGTGGTGAGTTGTATGGATTCCAATATTTCTTCCCTGCTAGCGCCGGCTTTGAGGGCATTTTGCATGTGTCGCCGCACGCCCAGTCCGTAAAGATGGGTAGTGGCAGCGTTAATAGCAATCAAAATCAACTCCTTGAATTTTGCCGGCAACGGGCCTTCACGATGTGGAACGCTACGAAACGCAAGGTAAGCTTCAAGAAATTCCGGATCCATCTCTTGCAGATGATTCCAGATCGGATTCCAGTCAGCTTTTTCGATATGGGCATCGGTGTGTGGATAGATTTTCTTTTCATTATCCATTGGCGGCTTACGCCGTTCTGTGCTTAAAAGAGTCGCGGCGAAAACTGTAAAGTGCTTTCGGGTCTACGGCGATATCAACGACCGCTGGCTGGTCGCACGTTAGCGCGACGTGGACGACGTCGCCAACATCGGCGACGCGGTCGACGCGAAAACCCGCCGCGCCGTAAAGCTCGGCGATTTTATCGAAAGGCGGACTGCTGACGTCGGCGCCAATATAGCGTTCCCCGAAGAAGTCGCGCTGATACGCTTTTTCCGCGCCCCAGCATTGGTTGTTCATCACCAGTGTTACGGTATTTATGCCATGATCGACGGCGGTACTCAGTTCTGACACGGTCATGCCGAACCCGCCGTCGCCCATCAGGCTAACAACCGGACGATCCGGCCGCGCCACTTTGACGCCGAGGCCGCAGGCAAAGGAGAAACCGACAAGCCCAAAATCCAACGGCGTATATAAGCACGGCGGTTCCCAGTAATTGAGCGCATCCGTGGCCTGGAGGCAAAGGGTCCCCGCGTCCATGGTGACGGCGGCATTCTTCGGCAGAACGTCGCGCAACGCCTTAAACAGGCCAGATGGCTGGATCGGATGCACGTCTGTCGCGGCTTCTGAATCCCGTTGTTGCAGATAGGCAGAGCGTTCGCCTTTGTAGTCCTGCGTCCAAGCCTCAACCTCGGCGCGCGCTTCCTTATTCGCGACTGCATCGCGTAATTGATGCGCCGCCGTCCGAGCATCCGCCCAGATACCGATGGCAACAGGAAAGTGCCGGCCGATCGACGTCGGCTCGAGTTCCACCTGAATTATCGCGGCTTGCTCATTAATGTTGTCGTACGAATAGAAAGTAGAATTGAAACCAAGGCGTGTACCCAGTGCGACAATTACATCTGCTTCTTTAACCAACCGCGATGCCACAGGATTACCGCGTGGCCCCATCTGTCCGGCGTTTAACGGATGACCAAACGGGACGGCATCACCATGCCCCGGTGCGGTCGCAATAGGTGCATTCAGTGCTTCGGCGAGCTCTAGCACTTGGGACTGTCCACCGCTGTTCTTGATGCCGCCGCCCGCGACAATCACCGGTCGCGCGGCGGCGCATAGCAATTCGGCCGCCTTCTCTATTTCACTGGTCGATGCTGACGGAACACTGTGAGAACGATAGGATTGCGGCGCCTGGAAGCTCGGGAAATTCGCCGTGTCCGACAAGATGTCTCGCGGCAGATTGAGTTGTACGGGTCCGCGCCGAGGCGTCATCGCGACCCGGAATGCCTCGCGGAACATTTCCGGCACGCGAGCCGTTTGGGTAACGGTCCAGGTTTTTTTGGTGATCGACCGAAACAGCGACTGCTGATCAACCTCTTGAAACGCATCTCGGTAAACATGACCGGAGGACAACGATCCGGCTAAGGAAATAACCGGAGAAAACGCGGCAGTGGCTTGCGCCAAGCCGGTAACGAGGTTGGTTGCGCCGGGCCCATTTTGCCCCGCGAGCATCACGCCGGGCCGACTCGATGCGCGGGCGTACCCATCGGCCATATGGGTGCCGGTACGTTCGTCATGTACGCCAATAAAGTTGATTTCTTTCGCATCATAGAGCGCGTCAAATATCTCCATCGTGGCCGATCCGATCAAACCAAACACATGCTCGACTTTCTCCGCCTTCAGCGATTCGACCGCGGCCTGCCCGCCTGACAAATTTTTCATAATCGTTCTCTTCGTAGCTAAATCGATATAGATAGTGTTCCATTTATTATGTGTCCGACAGCGCCTCACCCAGGAACCGTAGCAGAGGTTCGGTGAATTGCGACGGCTGTTCGACGAGGCCCATATGTTGCAGTTTCGGCACGATGATCGTTTGCGCGCCGGGAATTTCGGCGGCGATAGAATGAGTCATGGCCGGGGTACTGCCAGAGTCGTTTTCTGCAGTCATCACTAGCGTGGCTTGTGTAATCGGCGGTCGTGGACCGATGAGTTCAACGACGCCGTTGGCCAGTACTTGACGGCATTGCGAATAGCTCATTGGATCGTTGGCCAGCACCCAGCGGCGCACCAGTGCGGTAACCGTGGGTTGCGCGGCTCGAAATTCAGCCGTGAACCATCGTTCGATCGTAGCATCGATAGTTGCAGCCGGGCCGCCATCGGCCGTTTGGGCCGCACGCTCTTCGACCAACCGCTGCGCCTCAGGGCTACGTTCATGAGGTGAATTAAGAATGGCCAGTGCGCCGGTGCATTGTGGATAATCCAGAGCGAAGCGGCGATTGATCATGCCGCCGAGCGAAAATCCCACGATCGCACAACTCTGGATGCCGAGCCTATCGAGCAGGTCGCTCAATTGCGTCGAAAAAAGTGACAGCGACGGTGTTGCGGGTGGCGGCGTACTGTCACCGTGTCCGAACAAATCGTAATTTAACACGCGATAGCGGATCGACAACGCGGGCTCGTGCCATCGCCATAGGTGCCGGTTCAATCCGAGCCCATGGATTAGGACAACGACGGGAGCATCCTCGGGTCCGCTTAATTCATAAGCCGTTCCATCCTCGGTACGAGCTACGATTTCTTTGCTGCTCACGCGCGGCCAATCACAGTTGTCGAGGTGCCATATTATCCCCGGCCACGCACCGCTGGTGACATATGCTCAATGAATCCGTTCGTACGGTAGTCCTCATAACCTAATTTCGTGAGCACAGCGAGTTCCTGAAAAAGATTTTCATCGACGAACTTGAAGTTAAAACAAGATTTCCCCTGCATGTGTTTTTTGAGTTCCGGGTGCATACCGTTTAGCAGAGCTGGATTAACGTACACAGGCATAAGATGATAACTCACATAGTTCTTTTTGATTTGCACCGCACCAAAGAAAAGTGGTTTCTTGTTTTTCATTATGTGATACGTATCGAGGTAATAGTGGCCTGGGTCGTCGTGTTTGGTATTGAGCGATTGACTATAGGGCCTCATGATCGATTTCAGAGATTCAAATACTTCGTTCATTCATTCTCTCCGCACTGTGTAGGCCGGGAGGAAAGCACGGCTTTGCGTCCCGGTCTCGGGCGCACTACCGCCATCGGCCGTCACGCGTCACGTACTGACGCCAAACGGTAGCCTTAATCCATTTCAGGCATCGTCAGATTGTAACCGTAGCGACGACGTCACTCGACGGACTTGAGATCCCACTGTCGATGCTCCGGCCCGGAAGTCACATCGGGAAGCAGTCGGTAAGCCGAAATCGGAGCCTCCTGGATCGCATGTCAATACAACGACTCAAGCGCGTGTTTATTCCGTAAGTCAGGTTCACGAAGGCCGGAGTACCCTGAGCCAAAAAGTGTCACACCACTCATCCATTCGTGCTATCCACAAATTATCCCGAAATGTTATCGATTCGGTTAGGCAGCCCGCGACCATTGTTCCAAAACCGGTTCGGATTGTCTCGATCAGGATCGTAATTTGCACGACTTACCCAATCTTCTCTAAGGAAAATTACTGGTTCTTCATAGTGATGCACATAGTGGATGGCGTCCATGACTTTTTCGAGCACGGAGCTGTCTCGCTCAACGCTGACTTTGAGCTCCACCATCGGGTATGTCTCAGTAGTGCCGGGAACGTATCCGGGCATGTGTTTCTCGGTAGTTGAGCCCGCTTCAGGTTGTGCTG
>Ga0224497_10001654_pt1 | contig 13944 bp, 15 predicted proteins | sample SF_Jul11_sed_USG_4_FD_167970 | JGI IMG/M metagenome (GOLD analysis project Ga0224497, IMG submission 167970) | Sediment microbial communities from San Francisco Bay, California, United States - SF_Jul11_sed_USGS_13 | ecosystem: Environmental > Aquatic > Marine > Sediment | place: USA... | reverse complement strand
GATCAGCTTCTGTGGAAACCCCTTGTCTACTTTGTTGCGTAAATAGCGAATATAGACATCCACGACATTGGTGAGCGTATCGTGGTGGTACCCCCACACGTGTTCTAAAATCATGGTCCGGCTCAGGGGGCGATTGGGGTGAGACATAAGATATGCCAGTAAGGCAAATTCTTTGGCCGTTAGCGTAATGGGCCGCCCGGCTCGAGTGACTTCTCGTGTTTCTTTATGTAGACAAAGGTCCAGTATGTGGAAGGTGGTGGGAATGTCTTGGTAGGCGCCACGTCGGAGAAGCGCCTGGATTCTGGCGAGTAACTCTTCAAACGCAAATGGTTTGGTCAAATAATCATCCGCGCCAGTTCGCAGGCCATCTACTTTATCCTGGACACCATCCCGTGCGGTCAGCATTAAAATGGGAGTGTGAATCTTGTCTTTTCGCAAGGTACGGCAAACTTCGGTTCCATTTATCCCGGGCAGGAGAAGGTCAAGAATAATCAAGGTATACGGATTTCTTCCATACTCGAGACCTTCTTCCCCGTTGAGTGCGACATCCACATGATACCCCTCGGCTTCCAGCCCACGTTTGACAAAATTGACAATGCGTTGGTCGTCATCCACCAGGAGAAGATTCATCGAAATGGGTTATCCCCTAATAAAAAGTAACAGTTTCCTTTTGTTCACTATGGTGTTAGACGGAAGAACTAGGGAAAAGTAAATGGACCTCTCCCAGATCATCAGGAAATATTCAGGAACAACAAAAAACCATTAAAATATAGATAGTTGTGAGTCAAACACGACTGAGTGGATAGGGGAATGAAGGAGAAAGGATGGGGGAAAGGGTCAATCGGAAATCTTATAACCAATGTCGCGAACGGTCTGGATGAGTTTGTGGGAAAATCCTTTGTCCACCTTATTGCGTAGATACCGGATATAGACATCAACGACATTGGTGAGTGGATCATGGTGGTGGCCCCACACCTGTTCCAGAATCATGGTTCGGCTCAAGGGGCGGTTAGGACGAGACATGAGATATTCCAATAGCGCAAATTCTTTGGCCGTTAGTGAGATGGCTTGTTGGCCCCGAGTGACCTCCCGGGTTTCTTTGTTTAAACAGAGGTCACTCACCTGGAGGGCTGTGGGTGTTTCCTGGTAGATGCCTCGCCTGAGGAGCGCCTGGATTCTGGCCAGCAATTCCTCGAAGGCAAAGGGCTTGGTCAAATAATCATCGGCGCCAGTTTGTAGACCCTCAATTTTATCTTGAAGCGTATCTCGTGCCGTGAGCATGAGAATTGGAGTGTGAATACCTTCCTGCCTCAGGGTCTGGCAAATATCCTTTCCCGTAAGAATGGGTAAAAAGAAATCGAGAATAATGACCCCATAATTCCCCCTTCCCAAATCTAATCCTTGTGGACCAGTATTAGCCGTATCGACTTGAAAGCCTTCGGCTTCTAAGCCCCGTTTAACAAACTGGGTAATGCGATCATCATCCTCGATGAGGAGTAGTCTCATGCTCGATCTCGCTGGCTAAGGGTTGTTGGGCAAATCGAAGTGTCACTGTGGTGCCTTTCCCGGGGCGACTGGAAAAGCTAATGTGACCTCCATGGGCCTCGGTAATCCATCTGGCAATCGCTAACCCCAAGCCGGCCCCGGGTTGGGTGTGGTCTTTGACTCGATGCCCTCGGTAAAAGCGGTCAAAAATATGAGGAAGGTCCTGTTCGGCAATACCTTGCCCTTGGTCCACGATTTCAATGGTGGCGTATTCGGAATCAACGTTGAGGCCCATCTGGATGTGACTGTTGGGATCGGAATATTTGATCGCGTTATCCAGGAGAATGAGGAACAGCTGTTTCAACCGTTGAGGGTCACCATAGATTCGGCCTGAGGCTGGAGGATCAATGAATGTGATCATGATGTGTTTTTTTTGAGCCAGGATCACGGCTTCCTGCAGCACGTCTTGTAAAAGGTTTTCAAGGGCCAACTCCGTTTTTGTGATTTGAATGGTCCCGGTTTCTGAACGGGCCAGAAAGAGGAGATCACTGACCAGTTTATTCACTTCATCCGTCAATTGTACAATGCGTTCCAGAGTTGTTTTATAATCGGAAAGTGGCTTGTCTTTTCCTCTGAGGGTGACTTCCGCTTCTCCTCGAATGACGGTGAGGGGAGTGCGAAGTTCATGACTAATGTCGGCAAAAAACTGTGATCGTAATTGGTCCAATTCTTTCAACCGGTCATTGGCTTTTTCTAGTTCCGCCTGCGCCTGTTTGCGTTCGGTAATGTCAGTGAAGGAACCAGATATTCGTACCGGTTGTCCTGCGTCATCTCGAATCGCTTCCCCTCGACCTGCAAACCAACGACATTCACCGTCCTTGGTGATCATGCGATATTCGCTATCGTAGGGAATATTTTGGACTAGGTGAGCCTTTAAATCATGGAAAGCTTTCTCGCGATCTTCGGGATGCAATCGAGACATCCAACTTCCGAGGACATTGTCGAATTCGTGGTCTTGAAACCCAAGAAGAGCCTTGAAACGGGGAGAGAAATATACGGGATTTCGAGGGTCGAACCAATCATCTGATACCGCCCATGCATCCCAAAGGCCATCACGCGAACCGCGAACCGCCATGTCGAATCTTTCCACGCTTTCTTGAAGGGCAGCCTCAGCCTGAATCCTTCGTTGCTCGTTTCGATAGGCTTCGATCAGGTGTCCACACGTGGAGAGAATCGGTTGGAGATCATTGATGGTTTTCTCATCATAGCCCTTGTCAACATTCGCCAGAGTGAGGAGCCCCACCAGTTGGTCTTGGGAGAAAATCGGTAAGCTCAAAACGTCTGTTAATTGAAAGACCGGCTTCTCGCTCAATTGATTTGTGAACGAATTTGGCCTCGGAAGACTTGTAGACACGGCCTGTCCTGTTACGATCACTTTCTCAAACACGGGTTGGAGTCTGTCATATTCCTCGTTGGGTGGTCTTGATGACTCAACGCCCGATGTGGTGGAAAGGACACCGTCTGTATTAGTACATAAGGCATGAGTTTTCAGATAGGAATGTCTGGTCTTGTCCATACCGGTCTCTGCTAATAACCCAAACGTACTCTTCGTCAGCGGAAGAAGCGACGAGAGAACCTCCTGGAACGTTGTGTGCGGATCGGTCGAGGCGATGAAGTGTGCCTGGGCTCTATGAATGGATTCGAGCAGTCCATGCGAGAGCCGAAGCTCATCCTCTGCTTGTTTGCGTGTGGTGATGTCTTGAGCCACACAAGCAATCCCTTGCATTGTTCCTTGGCGGTCATGCATCGGCGCTGCAGAAAACAGGACTGGTATCCGTCGGCCGTCTTTGGTTTGATAAAAGGTTTCAGTATGATCAATGGTTCCCTTCTGGAGTAATTCATCGAATCCGCCACCGCTAATTGGGTTTTGGGTCGTGGGGAAGAGTATGTCGGCTTTCTGTCCCACCAATTCCGATTCCCTGTATCCTAACAAATTCAATGTCGCCTGGTTGACTATCTGTACAGTTCTGTTGGGGTTGAGAACGAACAGGGAATCAATCATCGATTTCAGAATTCTGTCCAAATATTCTTTCGAGACGGTGGTCTGATAGAGCCGTTCCGTCATTTGATTGAAGCCGGTTGCCAACTGCCCCAATTCGTCATTGGAATGAACCGGGACGGAAATATCCAGTCGGCCAGAGGCAACCAGTTGGGTGGCGTTTGTAAGTGGAGTGACTACTTTTAGGGAATGGCGAAGGACCACGAACACCAACCCTCCTCCCACGATCATGGCTAAAGCGCTGATCCCTAGAGTCCGCCAGAGCACGAGGATCAGTCGGGCCTCCAGAGATTGACGATCGAGGATAACGCGGATCCAGCCCTGGGTTTCCGGAGGGCCTTCTTGCTGTGGCAGAAAGGGGAAGGGAACGGGATGGACAAAATCGGTGACTCTCATTCCGTTGCGCAAGACTGACTCTTGGTGAGGCCGATTTGGGGAGGTGCCCAGTACAAGTTCTGACGGAGCCAATTCAATGATGGAGGACTCCACCCACAGATCGGAATTTCCAGCATAGGCGATGATCGCCAGAACCCCTTCCGCCTCTCCCAAGGACTGCAAGAGAGTGGTGAATCCTTCGACGTCCTGGGTGTGATAATAATTTATGGACTCCGAGGCGATGGCTTTGGCGAGCTCACGTCCTCGAATGATGAATTCCTCGAACATAGCTTCTCGAGTGCCCTGATAGGTGAAGAAGGTCAACCCGCCAATCGCCCCGATCAGGATCAGCACGACAATCACTAATAGTTTTTGCCACAATCGAAAACGCATGGGATTAGTCGCTCTCCTCCTGGAGAATGAATACCACTTTGACCTTGTCATTCACCGAGGCCAGATTCACATATCCGATGGCCCCTTCAATGGCGGCCACAAACCGGATGACGGCTTCGTCGGATCGTTGGATGAGACTTTGGACAGCCACGGGAGTGCCCGGCCTGAAAAATTGTTGGTCGGCTTTAGCGTTGAGGATTTGTTCATAAAACCGTTCTCGAACAGGCGAGCCAATTTCCCGGTTGACCAACTTGATCCGACTTCCATGAGACCAATGGAGTTCCTCTCCACGATACATCGAGGCAACGGTCGTCTTTTGGAGGGTGGTGACCGGGTTGTTGGTGTTGACGATGATCGCTAATGGTTCAGCCCAGGCTGGAGTTGAGTCGCTCCACACCATGATGGCGAATAACAAACCCATAAGCCGATGGAGGTGTTTACCGGACATGTGGAACAGGATGGATGCTTAAAAGAGCCACGCGATAGAGGCCAGGAAGCCATTCCAGCTCTTTCGCTCGATGCCCCCGTTATTGATTTGGTATTCGGTTTTGATGACGTAATTTTCAATTGGCCGGTAATTCAGTCCAACCGTAAATCGATCCTCGGTCAAATTGCCCGTTCCCGCTCTGGTTGCAATGCGGGCATGGTCATACCGGCCGACGAGGGTGAAGGTGGGATGTGTATAGGGTTCCCCTAAAAACGTGTGATCAAAAAAGCTTGGCCAGAAATGGTAATTAACCTGAGTATAAAGACCGAATAGCCGTGACGGGGTACTCGACCCTTGGATGTCAAAATTTGCCAATTCTCCCTTGAGTTCAAAGTCCTCCCAAAACGGAACCCCTCGAGGTTTTAATTCTAGATCAACATCGAACCCGGTTATCGTTTTTCCGTCATTGTCGCTTGACGCGCCACGATATCCACTCACGCCAACTTCATATTGGTCCGCCAGTTTAAAAGTGAGGCGTCCGACCACGGATTTTTGACCATTGTTGTCTCTTGACAACGAAGACCGGGCATCCCGTAGGCCGCCGGTTGTGGAAGAAAAATCATCGGTGAGGCCGTTGATGACCGCCACTTCATACGTGCTGATCAAGTTTGGGGTCCAGGGGATGAGGCCGAAGAGACTGGCTCCTAAATCTCCCCAAGTGGTGGGGACGATTTGCCGGGCCACTATGGGGCGATCGGTCAAGTCGCGTCTGGGATCAAAATGATCCAAATTGAATTTTCCAAAAGGGACCAATACCACTCCTGCTCGTAAATTAATCCATTTGGCTATAAGCAGATCGACGTAAGCTTGTTCCGCCTGTGCTTCGCCCTCCGGGATGCCGAGGTCAATTTCATTATAAAAACGGATTCGGTCATGAATCTGCCCGGCAATGAGCACTTCCAGTTTGCCTTCAAAGGAAGTTTTTGAACCTCCGAACGATTCGAACTCCACGGCTCCGTATCCTCCGAGGATCACGCGTTGGGAAATATCATCCAGAATGGAATTTTGTTGAGTTTCAAGGACCTCCACTCGATCCTTTAGTGCTTGGATTTCTTGTGCGTAAGCGTCTTCCCGATTGGCCGCCTGCGGCCCAGCCTCTTCAACCCTGGTTTCTTGGGCTGCCACTTCCCAAGACGGCATCATAATTGTGCTAAACGCGAATGCCCACAACATCAAATGAATGCGCGTGTGTCGAGCGAATGAGGAGGTGAATGATCGTTTCGAATGGCGTCGACAGCCGATGTGGAAATTAAAACATTGCATGTGTAGACCTCTGAACGATTGGAATGATGAGCCAATGGGGAAAATCGTGGGTCGAACCCGGGCGGGGTGCAAATACCCGCTGCCCTTCTTGGAGAGCGAATTCCCATCTCACCGTTGCCGGGCGTGTTTGGTTGGCCGGACTGTCAAAATTGGGTTGCTGAAGCTCTTGAATGACGAGATGCAACTGGTGTTCGTGAATGAAACAGAATCCCTTCGTGTAGAGATTGCCGGTCTTTTCCTTTCGTACCCTGAAGGCAATCACCTCTTCAGGAAGAGCCTGTCCGAAGGCTTTGGACAGTTCCGATGCCAGGAGGGTCAGTTGATATTCCGAAAAGGTGGGAGAAGGGTTCCCCATGTGAAAGGAAAACAGCGCGCTTTGCCGGTGCCGAATAGTTTGTAAGATTTCTCGAACTGAGGTCGCCCCAAGATCAGCGGGGTGGGAAAGGTTGGTGAGCACCGGATATCCGCTTGGCCACTCGCGAAGGTCAATCCACTCAGTTTCAGTCTGGTAGATGGTCATGTGGGGTGGTGAGGAACAAGACACACTGACAAAAAGAAAAACCCATAATCCGTGGAGATACCACAATCGAATCATCATCGACACCAAATCCGTGTAGACACAAAAAGCCACATACTAACGTGACCAAAGAGGTCGCGCAACGATGTATGCCCTGTGCGGTTCGTGACCCAGGTCTTGCTCTCAGCATCCTCTGAAGCTTTGGGTAACTGTTTCCGTATCCAGCCGGGGAACGGATCTTTGAGAAACTGAAGAGACCACTGGTCTTTGCCAGGACCATTTCAGTCCCCACGATTCAACTGGCCATTGATAGCACGATTGAGCCGATGATGAAGTGGTTGAACCAGTTGTTGACTTGATCGGATGGCCCTCCTCGTGATCCAGTGGACGATCAACTGGTTGATTTTCACGCTGAGCATTAAACTCCTTTTTTGTTTCTCTGCTAACTCATGGAAGAGCTGTCTCAAAAGGGAATTATTCCGCTAAACAGACCCAGTTCTTCGTCCTGGGCATGATATAGGGTTGGGGGCGGATATTCTGAAACAGTTGGATCCTTATTACGAGAAGGCGCTCATGAGCCCGCGGCAAGTATCATGAAGTTTGCAAGTAATGAATACCTGTGCTTGGTTCACAACGACACTTCTCTTGTCTCGTGAAATGGCGAATCGTGCCGACATAAGTGCCCGCAGGGTAAATTGTAGGCCGATTCATGATTCATTAATTTACGGCATATTGTCGCGCGTTCATGCAGAGCGCATAAGCCCGGTTGTAGACCCCGTAATCCATTATGTAGCCATGACTTCCAGCCATGCCTGCTCCCCCGACTCCGCCTACGGCCGCGCCAAATGCTGCTCCTGTGCCGGGGCTCCCTGCGACTGCCCCGATGATCGCCCCAGCTGCCGCTCCTCCGAGAGCTCCTACTGCGGCTCCCCCTCCCACATCCGCGAGATGATCACCCGCATCAGTGTATCCCGACTCTTCATCAGCCCACGCGCGACAGTCCGATTTGTCTTTGGCGACTTGTGTTGCCGTTTGATTCTTGTTTGGATACACCGCAACATTGGGTCTCGGGTGAAGGATGCATCCGGTTAGTCCAAGTGTGAGCAGTAAGATGACAATCTTCATTGAATTCGATCGAATCATTTCAGTACTCCTTGATTGAGAATGATGGCTTCATTGAACGATCACATCGGCTTCCCAATTCACGTGAACGGGGCACCATTGCCAAATTCCTAATGTGACGATGCGTGAAAGCCCGGCTGGAATACATGCCGTTCGATTTAGGGTCACTTCTCGATTGACCACCCGTGCTGATTCACCGCATTGTTGCAAAGAGGACTCCCCTTGAATTTCATGAAGGTCAGCATGAGGGACGAAAAATGCCACGACCGGGATAGGGAGAACGGCAATGGATGAATCATCCACCCATTTTTCTCCTGAACAGTGGACTCGTGATTGGAGAGGAGGCGTAGTGTTATCTTTCACCAGAATAGTGGAGCAGCCTGCCAAGGAACTGAGGAGCCCGAGAGTGATAGTAGCGATGGCCAGGCCTTTGTTGTTGAGAACCATACGTTCCCCCTTTTGATAGTGTGGTTAAATGGCACTGAATGTTTTGGAATGATGAATCCTTTCACCGCATGAAGACTTCTGGACCAGTACCGTACTTGAAGAAAATGAGAAATCCATGAAAAGGAAATGAAAAATGCCTAAAAAATTGCAACTGCTTAGTCTCTCTAGGGATTGTGTTTCCATCATGGTGTTCATTATTGAGAGGCCACCATTTTGATGATGGCTTCAGAGTGCGTCCTCAAGCCGGTTTTCATGATTATCGATTGGCTCGTCGATGTTCCCGGCTGTCCTGTCGTCGATCTTCTCTGCGATCAATTTGCCGGTCCTCTCGCGGGTTTGGGTGCCGTATGCTCTTGTTCTCATTTCTGGGTGACCGATGGGACGAGCCAGAGTTCATAGAGCTCGATCCAGAATTCATCTTGGAGCCTCGACCTGAGTTCAAAGACCCAGGCCCGGAATTGCCGTCGTGAGCAAAACTTGCGGTTCCCAGGGCCATGATGAAGGTTGCGGAAAGGATTGCCAGCTTGATGTTCATCGAGCCTCCTTTTGAGACGGTGATAGGGTGAAGAGTGCAAAAGGAATAGTCAGGATTTCCGTTGCTGATCTGGCTGTTGAACGAATACTCGATCTCTCATTGTTGTATCCCGGCCATATCCTCAATTCGTTGGTCTTGTTGAGTTAGACGAGTGAAATGGGCGGGAGTAAACCTAATCGCCTCATGAAAAGAGAAACGATCAATGGTGTATCCTTTTCGTTGATGAGGACTTGCGAGGGATTCGCTTTCTAACATATTGTTTTCCGTATGAATTTTGCGAAAAGCTCTTTAGTCACTCTCTGGTTGGGATGTTTACCTTTCAAGGTGAGGATACGTCTAACTCATCAACAAGGCCACGCCGGTATAGGTCTCAATCCCGATCGGCCATCAGGGAGCCCTCATGGGTGAAACTTTTGAAGGCCAAGATGAATCACAGTTGATTGCCAGGTGTCAGCAACATGATCATCAAGCTTTTGGACAACTGATTGATTGCTATGCCAGCACAGTTTTGAATGTGATTGCCCGGATGATTGGGAATCAGACCGATGCCCAAGATGTCACTCAGGAGACATTTGTATCAGCATTCCGCGCTATAGCGGATTTTCGAGCTGATTCAAGATTTTCTACGTGGCTTCATCGGATTGCAGTCAACAAAGCCAAAGATTATTTACGAGCGCAGGCACGTCGACAGGAACGGGAAGGGTTCCAGCCAATAGAAGAAGAGGGAGGAAATCCTATCCTGGAGGTTGCCGATGAGCGAACACCGGAACATGGGGCTTCCGATAAGCAAATGGCCTATCATCTGGAACAGGCCATCCAGAAATTGTCACCCCTGTATCGAGAGGCGTTTGTGCTGAAACATGTCGAAGGGATGGGGTACGAAGAGATGGCTCAGATACTTGGAGTCGGAAAAGATGTGCTGAAAATGCGGGTCTACAAGGCCAGAATCAAACTTTCGAAAGAGCTTGATTGGCTGAAGGAGGACGTATGACGCGTGTACACCGTCCAGGCATCGATCAGAATGGGGACGATATGGATGAGCGAGACTGGTTGGTCCAACGCTTCGTGGACCATGATTTGTCACCACAGGAGCGGATTGATTTCTTGAAGGCTATGGATAGTGATTCGGCCTTGCGCAAGCAGGTGTTAGTCACTGAGCAGCTGCTTCTGGCTTCTTCTCAGCTACCCAGAATTGTTATGCCGTCAGGGTTGAAGGCGGATATTCTGAAGCAATTATCCTCCCAGCCCCTAAAGTGGTGGGATCCGCTCTGGTCAGTTCTGTTTGCCCCACGAGTGTTGCAGTGGAATCCGGCAATGGCGATGGTCGCTGCCTGTGTCCTACTGGGTGTGCTGTGGCTCGTCAAGTTACCTGTTGCCCCACAGGGATCGGTGAGCCCGCCAATTCCCTCGATGGTGAAGGCCATTCCGCTGGAATCCGATTCTGAAGAAAATCCCGTGATGGTGAGATTGGTTTTGCTTGAGCCGCAGGCCCGCTCGGTAGCGGTGGCCGGTGATTTTAATGGATGGAAGCCCCAGGAAACTCCATTGCAACGTACTGATGAAGGGGCGTGGACGGTGACGCTGCAGGTTAAGCCTGGGCGCTATCATTATATGTTTGTGGTGGATGGGCAGGAGTGGGTCACGGATCCTTTTGCAGGGGAATATAGTTCTGATGGATTTGGAGCGAGAAATGCCATTCTGGATGTCTCTGAAACGTTATAACCATTGGACCACTTGCCGGTTGGGAAGTGGTTGGGTACCCTCTCTGAGCCATGATGTGCTCCCGAGAGTCGATTACTTCATGCTTTTTTGTAGTTGTGGCTGTGGCCGTCTTTTGGCTTTTAGCCGCCTGCACCTCTTCTCCCCTCCTAACCTTGCCGGTTTCTCCCCATCAAGTAGAGGGAGGAGTAGAATTTTCTTTGGTACATTCCGGGGCTCAATCCGTTGCAGTGGTGGGAGACTTTAATGATTGGTCACGCTCATCACATCTCTTGGCGCGGAAGGATGGGGATCGATGGTCCGGGGTGGTGCCGTTATCATCGGGAGAGCATGTGTTTATGTTTGTCGTGAATGGCGAACAATGGGTCGTCCCTCCTGTGGCGGACGATTACGTTGAAGATGGATTTGGGCAAAAAAATGGTGTGGTGGTGGTGCGGTAGGGTTAGGGTAGATTGGTCCCAAAGCATCCCGAATGAAGGAATCATGCGTATCATGAACAGGTGGCAAGTTTGGTTGATTGGCCTGGTAATGGCCTCGGTTCCACAAGTGAGCCATGCCGCATCCTTGCCGACCAAGGATGTTCAGGACATCAATCAGTTGGGACAAGCCAGAGGCCATGCCTCGGAATCGATTAACCGACTTCTGGAACATGCTCAACAGGCAATAGAGCAAGGTCTTCCGGAACGGCCTATCATGAATAAAATTAAAGAGGGTTTGGCAAAAGGTGCATCTCCAGAACGCATTCAACCGGTGGTCCGGGATATGGTACGAAATCTTCGTGACGCTCGTGAGGTGTTACAGGATGCCGCTTCAGGCGGATCAGGTCAAGGAGGGACCGACAATTCCCGAGCAACCGAAGTCATGGCTGAAGCATTGGGTCGAGGGGTGACCGTTGATGAGGTGCGATCCTTAGGACGTTCTGGGGGCAAGGGCCGAGTGAATCAAGAGACACTGGCTTTTGGGGCAAAAGGTCTGGCGATGACGAAGGAAGCCGGTGTCCCTGGTACCGAAGGGATCCCGGTTATTGGTGAAGCCCTTCGACAAGGCTTCCGAACAAATGAACTGCTTGATTTGGGTCGAGAAATCAAAAAACATGGTAATGAATTTCGTGCCGATCGCAATCGAATTCAAGAAGTCAAAAAAGCTGTTGAACGAGGAGAGCGCCCTGGCAAAATTTTTGAACGCGACCGCCAGTCCGGTTCAGGAAAGGGTGGTGGTGGCCGAGAGTCGCGCACAGAGGATCGTGAGTCTTCTAAAAAGTCCGATCATGAACGAAGTGGCGGAAACGGTGATCGATCCGGAGGAGATAGGGATCGCATCGAGTCCAGGGAACAGATTGATCGTGGACGGGAATCTCGTGGGAGCTCCGATTTTCGACGGGATCGCGGAGATCGGGGAGGTGACTCCAGCGGTCGAGGTCGAGGAGGACGTGATGATTGACGTTTAAAATCTAAACCGAATACCCCCCGAGAATCCAAAATCTGCAGCACTGTCCGAGAGTCCCACAAATCCACCAGCGTTCACGCGAATGGCAGTGGTGATGCGATAATTCAAGTCGGCGTAAATGTCACGAGGATTGGGTATCCCTGACACCACGGCCCGATATTCCTCATAAAATACGCTGGCTCGTAAATCATCGGTCAGGTAATAGCCGAGGCCTACGTCATAATTCCATTGGTTTCGAAAGTCACGTCCTTTGGGATCTCCCAAGAACGTATACCCACCATCAAGATACAGAATCAGATCTCTCGTGAGAGATTTGGCAATTTCTCCGCCAAACCCGCCATCGAATTCACCAGAGCCGAGCCCACGATCTTCATCCGCCGTGGGGAATTTAACCCGGCCGGTGAGATTGAGGGAGGGGATCCAATCCTGTTCATCAATGAGATAATAACGACCTGAAAGAGTGATATCTCCTAATCCATTTTCCGTTTTCTTCTTTTTCGTCGTCACCTGGTCGTCATCCTCGGTGTTTCCGCTATTGCCTGATCCGCTATTACTGCTACCCGAACCACTATTGCTTCCGCCGCCGCCACTCCGATCACCGCCCACAAAGGTGACCGAGCCGTCGCTGGTAATGCTGACGAAGGGAACGGTGACGGAAAGCTCGCCGAAACTAAATAAACGTTTTACTGCAAAGGGGAGGTAAAAAACAGACGTGGTTGTTTTTGTTCCGTAATCCCCTCGGCTATAGGAAGGATTGGCAGAGAGTTGCCAGGTCGGAGGTGGAGAAGACTCTCCCCAAGCCTCAACCGGTATAAGAGCTAGGCTGATAAAAAATAGAACATGTACCCATCTCGGAAGCGTTTTCAATGTTGAACCTCCTTGAAGTGAAATGACAGAGGGGCCATGTCCTTTATCACAAAATTTTCCAAAAGGACAACTCAGGAAGTTTGAAAGATGCGGTATCTAAGAGTTTTGACTAGTGGGGAATTTCCGTGGGTAGGCTGGGGTGATCCTACAAGTGAAAGGGTAGGGAAGATGCCGAGCAGGATTTTTAGGGATTGGTAACGACAGAGCAGCCTCAGGGCTTCTCAGCCAGAAACCAGCCTTTGGCCATTAAGCACTGTTCCATCGCATCTTCAGAAACTCCAAATTTAAGGGAGAGGGCTTCGGTCGTTTTCTGATGCTTAGAGCCAGATATGATTGTTTCCCGGCACTGGCTTACATCCTTTTCGAATTCACCTGGTTGGGCATCAGGTTTGGCCCAAAACAGTTGAGGTGTGCATCCAATGGTAAGGAGGATGAAGCCGGAAAGCATTCCCTTGCGCCAACGGAAGAAGTGTTTGAATAGATTGCTCATTACGGTAACGCCACAAAGAAGAGGATTTTGTTATCCTGGTAAATGGGTCTTGTTAAGCTCCAGAAATGAACTTCGAATGGAAAAGGGTGTCCCTTCGGCCTGGTAGATAAAGGCATTCTTCCGTGCCCTCCTAACTGATAAACCGATTACCCAAAGACAACCATAAATAAATAAAAAAGCCCAGGAGCGCGCGATTGGCTCATGGGTTCTGGATAAAAATCTCTGGCCTTCAAACGTTGAGTTGTGAGTCGTGGGTTAGTCTTCTGATTCGTCCATCATGAAGGCCGCCTTCTGCCACCACATTTCATACATCGGGATAATAAACATAATCAAAAATCCGACAAGCATCAGCAGGTCACCTGTCAGCATAGTCAAGACAAACGCAGGTGACACATAAGTAATAAGCCAGGGAGAAGCAAGATCAAGTGTCACGCCGAGAAACGTGAGCCATGTAGTGATGACCTTCAGTGTGGGACTGATCATCGTCAAGTACAGCACATGCACCATAATCATGAACACGACGGGCATGGTGAAGAGGTGGAAATGTGTCGTCTCGGACAATTGTCCGAAGGACATGGGTTCGCCGAATGTGGCATCCGACCCGCGATAATGTTCGGCAAGTCCTTTAGGACTTAATTCCGTCATGCTGTGCGCCCAAAAAAAGGTAAATACAAAACCGGCAAGCATCAAGAGGAGAAACCAGGTATAGACGAGACGAATGTGGCGGTCGGTATCGCGT
>Ga0224497_10001653_pt1 | contig 13960 bp, 22 predicted proteins | sample SF_Jul11_sed_USG_4_FD_167970 | JGI IMG/M metagenome (GOLD analysis project Ga0224497, IMG submission 167970) | Sediment microbial communities from San Francisco Bay, California, United States - SF_Jul11_sed_USGS_13 | ecosystem: Environmental > Aquatic > Marine > Sediment | place: USA... | reverse complement strand
TTGTCGCCCATTTTACACCTCCACCGGTTTATGCCCTGCTGCTGACGCCACGCCCGGCGGCGCGACTCTGCCATGTCCGACCGTCGCGCTTTGCCTGCTACGATGCGGCTCGCTCGGTAATTTCCAGGTGGCAGCACCCTTCCTCTCCGGGTTGCCAGGTCCGGATTTTTAACGCAAAGCCGGCGGCGTCCATGGTGCCTTCGTCCATGGCCGAGGCGCAGTTCAACAATAGCTGCAAATCATCCTCGGGTATGCCGGCGGCTTGCCACGCCTCCTTGAGCGGGCATTTGCGCATTTTCAGTTCGAGCACCGAATCGTCGCATCGAATCTCTTGCGGCGAAAACATGGCCCCTCCGTCGGGGACGTAGGCGAAAGCATCGCAGAGTCCCCTGAAATCTCCGGGTGCGAACTGTTTTAGCGTTTCACCGAACGCGCGCCCCCGCTCGAAGAGCGCGGCTCGCATCACGTCGATGGCTTCATCGGCACCGTGACGATGCCGCAACTCCTGAAAAATGGCCAGGTAAATCATGGCCCGCTCCCTGTTGGCGTCGTATAACGCCTGTTGCAGATCGATGTCATTCATCTCGTGACCCTCTGGGCGGATAATCGTGGAATGCTGACGTCGGCCAGGTTCGCCGCAAGCTATTACAGTCGCCATGTTCACGCGTCTGGATCCTGCGCCATGCGATGGGCGACGATCATAATCGAAACGAGTGTCGCCAGGATAACCAGGCCGAGCGCAAGCGTCGATCTTACCCCATACCACCACGCCACGACTGGCGGGGCCAGAAAAGAGAATACCGCAATCAGTATCGCCGGGTAGACCAATCGATGGCCGAAGTTCCACGTCCAGCCCACCGGCAACAATTGCCTTACGACGATACGCGGATCTGCCGCGCAATGATATACCAGGCCGAGTTTCCAGTTCGACCGGTCGGTGCGCATGGCTTCGTATCTGGACATTGATTCCTCCGCTGTCGATTAACCCGTTGCATCAACGCCTCGTTTCTGGCGTAGTGGACAGGGCATACCGCGGCATGCGCTCGACGGGCGCGAAAGACCGGTCGACGAGCCGTTACCGCGTTGTGCCGGCATCCGGGCATGATTCCAGAATCTCGAACGCTAACTGGTCCCAGCCTGCCGCGGTCAGCGCGATCGGGCGAACGGCCTTTACCCGCGAGATTGCTTCGGCTGTGTCCATGTCGAGATGATTGCGCAGAAAGTATGCCATGAAAAGTCCGGTACGATCCTTGCCATGTCGGCAATGAACCAGCACGGTGTTGCCGGACGCAATTTCATCGCGAACGAATTGATAGGCTGTTAGCAACTGCCTTTGGCATAACTCCAGGTCACCCTCCCTGGGCGGGGCGTTGGTCGACAAGGGGATGCATCGATAAGCCATGCCATTAGCCAGGAAATCGTCCGGGTAGACCGATTCGGCATTATTCAGAGACACGACGGTATCGACGCCGCCGGCCTTCAACTCGCTGGCCTGCCATGGCTCGTGATTGGGACCCGGCCGACCGCAAAGTTGATCTTTTATTAACCAGAATACCTGTTTCATTTAATCGGCAGCTAGAATGCCAATGTCGCCCGGGCGCACCGCGAGTGCCTGTCAGCGGGCAAGTTCGTTGAGCGCTGCCATGGCTTTATCGGCATGTTCGCTGTGGACGAATATATGGTCATGAAAATATCCCGCGACCACATTTGCAGTGATGCCGTGTTCGGTCAGTTTGGTTGCAAGGGCCGCTGTCAATCCAACGGCCTCCAGACTGGAATGAACGCCTAAGCTTATGCCTCTGAAGGCGGAGTCGTAATCCAGGCCGTACTCGTCCGCCCTGGATTTAGGGATGACGAGCGTCAGGCCCTCGGGTTCGATACAACTTGCGACAGGCTCCAGCTCCGCTCGGTCTCCATAGCGCGCATCCGGGAAACTGTAAAACACGTATTCTCCATCCACAAGGATTGGAGTCATGGATGCCAGTAACTTGTCCAGGTTGATTTCGCCTGTCATGGCTGGTTTGCCTCTACGCGCTTGTCATGCCTGCCTGGCATCCTTCGGCAAGATGTCAGTGCCTTTGTCATTTTGCCCATTCCGTGGCTGCGGTGGCGGTCAATCAAGCGGACAACTGTTTACTGGTCCGGCGATATGCGCCCGGTGCGAGATTCTTCTGCGTGCATTGGGGTATTTATATTCCATGGACGTTAGCGGGGTCAAATTCATCGATACCGGCCTTCCAGGGTAGTTAGCCTGGCGGCCTGCCTGGGCTAGGCGGTCCGGCGCAGTTTCGCCTCGACACGTAACGCCGTCATCAACTTTTTGTCGACGATTTCCGGATACAGCGGGTAAAACCAGTCCGCCTCGACGGCATTTTCCCTGGCGGCCAGTTCCAGTCTCTGCCTGTCGGCCCGGGGTAATCCCTGTAACATCAGCAAGCGTGGGGCCATGCGCCTGATATAGCTATGGCACAATTGATAATGATCCTCGCGCTCCCAGTTTTCGGTGACCAGGCACGGAGGAAAATCGTCGGCTTGGGTTGCGCTCCTTTCAAACCAGGCTGCTTGAGGGTATTGCCCGGCGCGTTGTTCAACCAGTTTTTGCAGGCTGTAATTTACCGGTGGCACGTAGTGGTCCTGTTTTTGCCTGGGGTCCGCTATATCCAGCTGTGCGGCGGGAATGGCAAGCCATACCGGCCGCACGCGACAGGCTGCCACTTCTTCGTTGCTGATGCAGGTATTCAGGAGGGCCAGCGGCTCTCCATCGGCCGCGTCCAGCAGCCAGTACTCGTATTTGTCGATTCCCTGATAGGGCAGGCGGGTCTCGCTGACGCAGGCGACCAGGTCGTCTATGGCCGTATTGACGGACCCGGCGTCCAGCAGAGGATGCAACGGACGGCGCATGACACCTGCCCCGTTGACGCTGGCAACGCGGGCATACTGGTAAACCGGCTTGCCGTCATCCGGACGATCCGAATCTCTCGGGCCCCCCGTTATCAGGTACTGGATCTCCCAGTTTCTGCCGTCCAGGCTCAACGCCCTCGCCCCGGGAGTCTCGGCAACCTGGATCTGGCTGGTGTAGGGCAGCAGCGCGCGCCTCGAGTAGGTTTTTACCATCGAGTCAATCCCGGGCGAATTCTGAATCTTCCCGTTGGAAGAGCTGGAGCAATGCTTCGGTTTTTACACTATTCGATATCGCAAACATCGAGGTTAACCAAATTTTCTAAATCAATTACCCGGTCTCGATAGCCTTTGTTCACGAGGTGTTCCCCCCTGGTTGACCGAGCAAATGTTCGCCGGACTAATATTGTTGGTGCAGGCTAATCGGGACCGTCCGCCACCACCCGGTTACGCCCCTGGTCTTTTGCCAGGTAAAGATTGTTATCGGCGGTTTGAATAAGGCTTTCTCGGCTCGTGAATGAACCGCCATAACTTGATACCCCGATACTGACCGTCAGTCTTATGTGCGCAGGCTCATCCGCGACAGGGACGACGGCAAAGCTGTGACCCTCGATGCGTTTTCTCAACCGTTCTGCAAGGCTGCTGGCATCCGCGGGAGAAGTATTCGGAACTATCGCGAGAAATTCCTCGCCGCCGTAACGCGCCAGAATATCCGTGTCCCGAAGCTCGTGGACAACGAGAGCGCTCATGTCGACGAGGACCTTATCCCCGGCCTGGTGGCCATGCTTGTCGTTGATCAGCTTGAAATGGTCCAGATCGATCAGCAACAGCGAAAGGTCGAATTTGTATCGACGGGCTTTCGCTATCTCCTCCTGCAGGCGCTGCTCCATGTAACGACGGTTATAAACACCGGTCAGCGGATCGGTGAACGACTCTTTTTCCAGGCGAGAAATGCGCATGATATCCATCGCGGTTTGCAGCGACAGGAAGGTCGATAGCCACACGAAACATGCGCCGAAAAAGAATACGCAGGGAACGATGAGGTCGATAGCCGCTTCATGTTTTGCCCAGAAGATCCCGACGTAGCCGAGGTAGCCAATAACGAACAGCGTAATCAGGCTGGCCATCGCGAACCAGCTCTTGCGAGATCGGCCCTCGGGCAGGCTCTGAATAATTCGCCTTACGGTAAAAAGTGACCCGAGAAGGATCAGTATGCCGACCAGCACCAGGCTATTAGACAGGAGTAATATCAAATTTTTGCCTGGATTGCTGTAAACGATTCGGTGTATGCATAACTCCCCCTGGTAGCGGGCAACAGGACTCGTAGTGAGTTTGGCGCGGTTGCATGGGCTTGTTAATCGCCGCTGCCGTGAATCGTGCTGGCGGCATCAGCCCAGGCTCTCGGGGTTGAGTTGCCAGATCGCAAGGTTCAGCACCGACGCGAAGCTCACCCACAGCAGGTAGGGAACCAGCAACCAACCGGCCAGCGTTCTCTCGCGAAGGAAGGCGATCAGGGTCGCAACGATCAAAGCCAGCAACAGCAGTATGTCAGCGAAGGCCAGCGCACCGCGATGCCATGCGAAGAACAGCCAGCTCCAGAGCGAATTGAATGCAAGCTGGGCCAGGAACAGCGTTAGCGCCGTGCGCGCCGGGCCGAATCCGTTGACGCGCCAGACCAGCCACGCGGCAATGGCAATCGACAGGTAGAGCACGGACCAGACAGGGCCGAATACCCATGTCGGCGGGGCCCATGCCGGTAGCGCCAGCTGGGTGTAGAATATGCTGGCATTAACCGAGGCGGCTGCACCAATCGCGGCGGCGACAAACGTGATGGCGAGCCAGCCGGCGAGACCCAGGATCTGTCTGTACATTAGCGGATTATGCACGAAATCTTGCTGGTGGCTATGGCTGCGCGTAGCGGTTTCTTGCGCTGGGTTGCATGCCCCGTCATGAGGCATTGGGGAAAGCATTGAACCTCGCTTCCGCCCGTTGAAACTGCAGTTTAACCTGGTCGATGTCCCAGGGTCTCTCGGTTAAGGTTTCATGATCCCATTCGCTTCTCGGTTCATCCGGCTCGAAAAAATCACCGCCATAAACATGGATTGCGGTCGTCATTTTCCCGATGGGATTGAGTACGGAATGAATGATATTTGTCCCTAGCGTTGCGACATCCCCAACGCCCAGTGATTTTGCTCCTGCAGCTTCGATGCTCGTCGGAGTTCGTTTCCAGAAAACATTATCCTCTCGCCCCGAATATATCCCGATGACAGCAAACATCTGGTGGTTGTGTGGCATGAGACTCATGCACGGAGCCCAGGCAAAATTGATTATCGTAAGATCGGGCGCCCGGTAGATTGGTACGATGCCGGCGTGCTCCGGCTCGCCCAGTTCCGAGAAAATGTCAGATGGTCTGGAAATAGCAGCGGTAACGACTTCCCGGACCGCTGCCTGGCCCTCCTTCACCGCCTCGATACAATCCTGGATAAATCTTTCTTTTCCGAACATTATCGCGCCCCCTGGAACATCGCTCGTCGCTTCAAATGAAGCGTGCAGGCTGAACTCTAATACTCCCGCCTTCAAAGGTAAATGCCGCAAACCTGCTTGCGGCGACCAGTAAGGCGGGCAACGAATTGTTGGCTCGCTAATAGGGTGACAATTAATTTATTTCAGGATCAAAGTCATTGTCACCCTGTTTCGCCTGCACGCGCTTGTTAAGGGGCTGTTCTCCGCTCATGAAAAATGGATTGCCGCTATGCGGACGGATTCATCACCTAGTACCTTTGTTTGGTGACCCTTGCCGGTCAAGTCATCCAGCATGACTACATCTCCAGCCTTACTCGTCACGCATTCTCCATCTCCAGCTTCAAATTCACACATTCCAGTCATTAGTATTAACCACTGTCGAACGGGGGTGGGGTGCCAATCCCCATACCATCCAATCGGTAGCTCAAGGAAAACAGAATTATCTGCTGATTGCATAGTTGAGGTGTTTAGAGATGGCGCTGGCGGAGCATAATCTATTGCCTCCAAAGCAATTTTTTTTGTTTCGAAATGAGAGCAATCTTCGTCATCGGCAAATATTCTCAGATACTCGATACTACTCAATTTCTGTTCTCCATATAAACGGCATAACGCTGCGCTCAACGGCCGCCAAAGCGCGTAGCGGTTCGTTGGTTCGAATGCATGCGTAGAAGCCGATTTCGAGAGCCCACCATTCGAAGCGTCCGCAATCACGTTCTTTGGCGAGACTGGCCAGGTGTCCAGGCACATTTTTTCCTGTGCCTGAACCCTGATACTGCGGGCGGACGTACAGGTCGTCCAGGTGCAAGCCCCTCTTTCCTATAGTTGTGGCGAAAGTATGATAATAAACAGCGAAACCTGCTGGATCTTTGTTTACAAGGAGAACTATAACTTCCGCTGCCGGGTTGTCCTGGAACAGGTTTTTTCTGAGATTCTCCTCGGTAATGGTAGTTTCGAATGGGAATTTTTCGGTTTCGGCAAGTTCCTATAATAAAGCCAGGATAAGCGGTATGTCCGAAGCGTCTGCATTTCTGATCGTAAGTTCGGCTAGCATGGGCTACCTATATCTCAAAACGCTCCGCATCAGCGACTAAGTGCCCGCTACGCGCGCACTTTGCCCGGCTGCATGCGCTTGTTAGGCCTGGGGTCTATTTCCATCACGGCCAAAGCGAACGTAAAACATGAGAATGAGACCGCCATAGACCAGACCGATGATCCAGTAACTCGATTGGGCAGAAACCTGACCCCCGGTTTGCATCTGCATCCAGGTATTTGCCTTCTCCAGGGCATAAACTGTAACAAGTCCGCAGATGCCGGCAACTCCAATAAGAAGCTGAGTTGACGCATAACACGAGAGCCTACGACTTTGCCAGAGCACTACGCCAACGACATTGGGTATGGCAAACAGCAGAACCACGAACATGCCAACAGGAAAATCGCGAATTGCGGTTAGTATACCCGCCACGAGCATCCACACCGTGGCACCGAGCTGCCCTCCAAACCAACCGCCAAAGTTCCAGTTCATGTTTTCTCCCTACAGAGGCCTAACGCCTCGCTTCAGCGGCCAACAAAATGCGTAGCGGCTTGTTGGACCGACTGCATGTGCTTGTCAGGTGTCATTGGATGAATTCTGACCATTGTTATAGGGCACAAAATATATACCTTTATTTCCCCAATAAACTAATAATCCCAAAATAGCATAACTGACAATTGCTGGGAGTAACCACCCTGTGCTATCGAAATAGAGCATTATCGTTAAAACCAACGAAATTATTGCAATAAAGATGAAAATAGCCTGCCCGTATTTTGTGTCGGAATCAGTCGTAAAACTGCCACCGCATTCGGGGCATATTCTGAAACTTTTAAACAAGCCCTGATGGGGGAGCTCATTGACACGGATTTCATGTTTACAATGAGGACATGTAAGCATTGGGAAAGCCACCTTACGCCCCGCATCAGCGGCCAACAAAGCGCAGCGGTTTGTTGGTCCGAGTGCATGCATTTGTTATGTTTTTATCTCTCATTTAATTTTCATCATCTATTTTTGGACATTCCCATGACGTTTGCATACTAGTTTCGCTGCCTTCTAATTTTTCCAATAGAGTGTTATCTATTTCCATATACCAGTGGCCATTTTCTAGGTAGGGAGCCTTAGTTATTGCTAAATCGTAATTTATATATATAGGCCCGATAAATAAAAATTCTGCCTCTTGCTCTAAAGTTAACTCCTTATTTGATAGTCCTACAATATTGGGGTTGAGCATTGATACGTTGTTTACGCTGCTCCTTGAAATCGAATTTTCACTTACAGTCCTTGAAATAATGCATTGTTTGTAATAGCGGAACTATCTTTATTAATCACTAGTAGTATATTTTTTATATCAAAGCTGCTTTCTGTTTGTGACTTATACGAGAATTGCCATACCCCGACATATTGATTCAGGGATTCTGTGAATTTGACCGGTTCGCTTTTGCTACAGCCGGTTAAGAAAATAAAAGTTATTAAAAAAAATATTTCAAAGTTTCCAATTTTTCATATTGAAACATAACGCTCAAATCAGCGGTGCGGCCTTGGCCGCGTCCGTCTTCATTTTCTTTTTATGCAACTTATCCCGCCGCTTTGAGTTCTTCTCGAATTACCTTGCGGAGCGTTTTCTCTAATCTTCTATCTTTTGCCTGAATATGCTCCCTCAAAGCGTCATTGATCAGGGTTTGATAATTTCCGCCCCCAGCTTCATGCACAATGCTTTTAAAATGCTCGATAACATCCGCATCCAGACGGATTGTGATTCGCACTTTATTTGGATCGGGTTTAACAACTGGACCTCGCTTACCATTACTGAAATCTTCACTCATATCTCAAAACCTGGAAATAAACTTTGGTTTCATTCTTATCTGCCTTACGGGCAGAAATAATTCGAATACTATTTGCGGATTGTTCGCAATGTACGGCAAATAGAGCATTTAGGGCGGGGCCCATTCCGAGCGTTTTGCAACCTGGCTCATCATGGTGTGGATCTTCAATGGTGAGCGCGTTTTCGTCTTCGAGGGCAATAACCGCATCTGCGACATCAACGCCGTGTTAGCGCAAATTCTCCATCACCTTTCTTGGGTCTCGCTCGAAATCCATCAGCAAATTGTATGTACAATCTGTGCATAAATCAAATCCGACTGCATGCGTGTGTCATGCATTTTCCAACATTTTCGATAATTTATTCACAGTGTTTAGGTTGCGCGCCACCGCAAGTATGCCCAAACAACTTTCTACTCCAGCAGCAAGCTTTGATCTGCCAATGCCAACGGGCGCATATAAGTAAAAGACTTTCCCTTTAATAAAATATTCCTCAGATGCTGTCTCAAGTTCCTTGAGCTTTGAAGTGTTTATAGATTTTGGAGTGCTCATACAAAAATAGAAGTGGCATAGTTTGCCATCGACAGAACTGTAAGGATTGTTCTCTATAGCTTGGCTCAAGTCTTTACTGCTCAGTATCAAAACTTCCGGCTTAAACCCGAACTTTTTTTCAACTAGCTTTTCAATTTCTGTATTAGGTATATTTTTGCTATTGAATACTACATTTCCACCTTGGATATATGTTCGGATATTTTCGTATCCACATTCCTCCATAAGGGATGCTAATTCCTTCATGGGAATTACATTTCTACCTCCTACATTTATACCTCTAAAAAGCGCAACGAAAGAATCCATGTTTTTGTTTAAGATGTATAATGCCCCCGCGCAACGGCAAAATGCGCGCGTAGCGGGCATTTTGTCCGACTGCATGCGTTTGTTAGGCGTCGTCCCTTGTCGTAGCGTGACATTGCTTATTTGACCCCCACCGCTTGATATGCGGTCCCTCGGTTCCTTCCGCCCACCAAGTCTCCATCTCATCGAAAGCAGCAATCAACTCAATAACTACTTCCTCGGGTGTGTACTTCCACTTTCCCGAGAGCAATTTACTGAGCCATGGTCGTCTTATCCCGAACCAGCAGAGCTGGCTACCACCGCGCCGTCTCTGTAACCGGCCCTCGTAGTTAATCTGCTCGTTACTAGCTGAGCCTCCCCCAAAATTTACGACGAAACAGGGTCTCCAGTATTTATCCCACTGTATCTCGAACATTTGAACCTGGTTTCCGACTGTTCGGTGGAAAGTGGTAAATAACGGATTTTCTGACTTCGCGCGAACAAAACCTCGGGTTTCAGCGAACGGGTAAAATTGTTTCTTTATCATTGCGAGAAGTGGTGCAGCTTTTGAGGTCATTGTGACGCCTAATGCCCCGCATCAGCGGCCAATAAAACGCGTAGCGGTTTGTTGGTCCGACTGCATACGTTTGTCAGGCGCTAGATTTATTATTCATCCGAGCAAAAAAACAACCCGCTCATCAGCAACTGATGGCGTAATTTCAATAATCTCTGCAGTTACGACATTCTCTGCAACAAACGGGTCATCGTGCACTCTACTTTGTAGCTCGGCCAAAGAAATATTGTGCGCAATAATTCCGCCCCCTGAATTTGGCTGGAGACTACCTGCTACTAAAAACACGCCATCATCGAATCCACGCTTAATCCACGAATTGTGATTTTCCATGAATTGATTTGCTTGTCCTTTATTTTCAGAAAATTTTAGTAAAACGATAAACATCGAAATTGGCCTCCTATCAATTTGGCTAGGTTAATGAAATCTACAATTATCCAGAAAGGGTCCTAACGCCTCGCATCAGCGGCAAGCCTTGGCTTGCCGAAGTCCGACTGCATGCGCTTGTTATGAGGCAAGCGATGCGCTGATACGCTGTCCTTCCATTTGAAAAAGCCGACCAAATCCCTCAATGCGGTCGGGTATTCCCGCTCGGCGCAAACAACTCCACATTTGGGCCTGGTTACTGGTCACGACAGGTTTGTTGATAATATCTTCTATTTCCTGAACCACTTCCAGAGCGCGAATGCCGCCGCAACTTAGAAATATTGCGTCCGCATCCGACCTGTCGATTTCAAGGGCAAACTTCTTCCAGTAAGCCGGCGTGACGGTACCAAATTCGATTCCAGTTTCGAGGTTTAATCCTTGTATATCCAAAACCTCGAAGCCTTTGTTGTAAAGAAACTCGGCTTCCCGGGTATTAATTTCATCCAGATATGGCGTGCCTACCACGATTTTTCTTGCGTCAAGTTCACGTAGGGCATCGACAACGCCGGTGACCAACGTCATTGGGATTGCATAAGGTGCGCCTTTTCTAATTTCTTTCATGATTATCTCTTCACCGATAACAATCGAGCCCGATGTGCAGCTATAGCTGACAACATCAGGTTTTGCATCTGGCTGAATTCGGGAGGCCGCGTCCGCCATGAATTCGATATGCCGCGACAAGGTTTCATTGGTTGTGTAGTCGTCGGTTTTCAATCGAGTAATGTGGACAGCGACGCCCTCTGGCGCCATATCATAAAAATCAGATTCTGCCGCCAGATCGGTAGACATTAATATAAAGCCGAGCCTGGCACGATGATGCCTCCCTTTATCAAATTCAACCTCTCGTTGTAAAGAGACTACGGTGTTTCCGGGTTTAAACATATCGAACTTTTAATTTGGCCAAGTGTTGCTGCGTCTTTTGGTTGGGGGCGAGTACTGATCGCATCATACAGGATAAGCCTTAAACTTCCTTCATTTAGTCTGCCTCATAAGGCCTGTCTTAAGCGGCCCAGCATTGCCGGGTCGGCTTTAAGCACTTGTTAGGTTGCATGCGCATAAGCAGTTTCAGTCTGAACTTATGCCTTTTTTATAATTCTTACGGCAAAAATCAGTATCACTGCACCCACCGTTGCGGTAATTATTGATCCCACTAGCCCTCCAGCTGCAATACCAAGGAGTCCAAATACGAAGCCCCCAACTACCGCGCCAACAATTCCAACAATAATATTACCAAGTAAACCAAATCCACCCCTCTTCATTAATGCTCCTGCCAGCCATCCCGCTACAGCGCCAATCGCCAGGAAAATTACCAGGTCAGTTAAATTCATTGTTTCGCTCCTATTTTATTTTTGTAGATTTTCCTTATGCAATCTAAAGCCTCGCATCAGCGGCAAAGTGCGCGCGTAGCGGGCACTTTGTCCGACCGCATGCGTTTGTTAGGCGCCAGCTGACAATTCCCAAATATGTTCGCATTGGTGAGATCTAAATCCATTTTCATCAAAACATATTACCGTATCATCTCCATCACAAAACGCGTTTTTTCGGCCATCTCCGATAAAGACAATTTGATCCCCGAACAAAAACTTCAATACATGAGGGGTGTTGTTCTCCCCATAGATATGAACGCTGGATAGACTGGCGCCAATAAAGCCGGACCAGTTCTGGCGCTCGGTAACATCCCATGATGACATACGTGCGTCGGGTAAAAACAATGGCTCTTGTCCTGCATAGACAGAGAAATGATCGTTCCAGCCCGCATTTTCATCCCAGGTGACGATGAGGTTTTTGCTTTCAAAGGAAAAGTGAACCTCACCCCCTATGTAATGAATTGACTGATCGAATTCAGAGATGTCGTCGATTTCGTCTTCTAGGCAAAGGTATTTGATTGATACGAGTCGATACCCGAGGGCGTTCTTCAAACCATGTAAGATTCGCGTCTCTAGAATTTCTGAATTCACTAGTCTTGACGCCTAAAGCCTCGCATCAGCGGCAAAGTGCGCGCGTAGCGGGCACTTTGTCCTTCCGCATGCGTTTGTAAGAGGGCAATTGGGATAACCTTGTTTTATCTTATTCAACATTTCCAAATGTGCCCCAGCCATCTGCAAACCCTCCATAGGCGACTGCTATCTTATCCAGTTCTAGTTGACAGTTTATGACATCCTCATATGTCGCAAACATTGCCTTAGAACAATAACAGGTCCATTCGCCAGATTCCGAATCCTGGTCTACGCTGGTTTTATAACCGATTTCAATGGCCTTTAACGCGATTGCGCTTCCTGTTGATTCACCTGGTATGGCTACTGCAAAGTCTATGATCATGGGCTTGGTCAAATCCGCACCGTCTTCAGCTACGCGTTTGAGTGCATTACCATCTGCGTCGTCAGGAAAAATATTCATGCCCTCTAACGCCTCGCATCAGCGGCGCGGCTCTGCCGCGCCCGACTGCATGCGTTTGTTAGGCGCTTTGCTCGGTGGTTCCCACGATTCTGGAGGCCATTCTTCGAATTGCGGGAGATTATCATTTATTTCATGCCATGAAGCCTTGGAGCCTATGAACATGTGTGACTCTGGCCCTATGCCTGGATCTCCTTCAATTGTACCTAGCGTTACCGAGGCAATCTTACCTTTGTCGGCTGCTGCAAGTGAGGAGCCACACTTACTACAAAAACACCATCCGGCACCTGATGATGTTTCGTACACTTTTACAAGGTCTTCTCCTGAAATCCATTTAAAATCATCTGGATTGAATTTCGCATAAGTCGCAAATGCTGCACCATGTTGCCGCCTGCACATAGAACAATGGCAGTGACTCGCATCGAAGAGTACTCCGGTGATTTCGTAACGAACTCCGCCGCATAAGCATCCACCTTTAATTGCCATCTTCATTTCCCCTATACGCCCCCCAAACGCCTCGCATTAGCGACCAACAAAACGCGTAGCGGTTTGTTGGTCCGACTGCATGCGTTTGTTAGGCTGTTCTTTGAAATAAGCAATAAACATATTCTTGCTCTACGCCTGTTGGCGTGTTGTGTATCTCGTTTTGATGGCGCCTTAGCACAAAATCTTTTCCGAAAGTTTTGCACAGACTTTCCGAAGTATAACGCTGAACTGGCAGCCCGCTGCATTGGGGTGGTGCATCTAGGCTAAAAGCACCGATCAGGAAATAACCGCCTATCTTTAATGCCTTCAGAATTGAATCTCTGTACTTTTGCTGAACTTCAGGTTCGATCAGAAAGTGAAATACTGCTCTGTCATGCCACAAGCAATAATACTTGGATGGCAATTCAACTTCTGTGATATCTCCACACAGCAAGGTTACTGCACTGGATGGTTTGCCCAGCCTTTCTTTCGTGATTTGAATTGCGCTTTCAGAAAGGTCGAGATAAGTTAGTTTCCTGTGGCCTAATTGCAATAAATCGTCAATCAGCGTGGATGCACCTCCACCAACATCAATAATAGGATCATCTGCTGCAAGGTTAAGCCTGGTAATCCATTTCATCGAGGTTTCCAGATGGGGTGTGTACCAACCGACTTGATTGACAGATTTAGTGGAGTAGATTTCCTCCCAGTGCTCGGCTTCATTCATTTTGGATTACAACCTAACGCCTCGCATCAGCAGCAAAATGTACGCGTAGCGGGCATTTTGTCCGACTGATTGCGTTTGTTATGCGGCATTATCGCATCATTATTCACTAGTTCGAAATACTCTCAATACGATTAGGTAAACCTCGGCCATTGTTCCAGAATCGGTTTGGATTGTTTCTATCCGGATTATAGTTTGCTCGACTGACCCAATTTTCTCGAAGAAAGATTACGGGTTCTTCGTAGTGATGAACGTAATGGACTGCGTCCATAACGTTCTC
>Ga0224497_10001652_pt1 | contig 13965 bp, 17 predicted proteins | sample SF_Jul11_sed_USG_4_FD_167970 | JGI IMG/M metagenome (GOLD analysis project Ga0224497, IMG submission 167970) | Sediment microbial communities from San Francisco Bay, California, United States - SF_Jul11_sed_USGS_13 | ecosystem: Environmental > Aquatic > Marine > Sediment | place: USA... | reverse complement strand
ACGGCACACACAGTTACAAGTGGAACTCCAGATAATGGACCGACTAGCAATTTTGATAGTGATATTATTCTACCTGGTGCTCTTTATTCACATAAATTTGAAAAAGATGATGTTATAAATTATTTTTGCACATTACATCCATGGATGACAGGACTCCTAAACATTACTAGAAGTGGTGTGGTTATTAGTAATGATGATGAAGGGATTGGATCAAACGATAAATCTGCCCAAAAAATTCCCGACTGGATAAAAAATAATGCACAATGGTGGTCAAGTGATAAAATATCTGAATCAGAATTTCTACGTGCTATCGAATACCTGATAGAAAATAAAATAATAAAAATCCCAATTTCTGAAAATCAAAACCTTCAATCCATTAGAACCACACATACTCTTCCTGATAGTCGTTCTACAGAATATGTGGAAATCTCTGGTAGTTTTGCGGAAAAACATGAGGGTCCATTGACTCTAACTATTGTAAAGCCAGATAAATCAGAAGAAAAACTCACAACATTTTCCCGAGATGGAACCTTCATGACAACAATGACCTTATCGAGTGAATCTTTAATTGGGAACTATCAGGTATTTGCAGAGATTAAAGGAAATCAATTACTTGTATCTGGCTTTAATGTAAAGGGTACAGATTCAAACAAGGTTCCATCATGGATAAAAAATAATGCAAAATGGTGGTCACAAGGATTAATCACCGATGGTGATTTTATCTCAGGAATCGAACACTTGATTAAAAATAACATACTCAAAGTTTAGTCAAAATAGAAATTAAATTTCCTTGATCTCTGTAACTGTTGCCAATACTGAATCCATCTTTATGATTGCCCTTTTTTCATCCCAACCAAGTGCAACATACCAATCTCCTGCATCATCATCATATTTGGTCTCTAAAGTTTTGCTCTGATTTGGCGAAACATGATATTTTTTTGCTATAGCTGAAATTGCCAAAGCAATAGCATCCTTTTCAGTCTCTAACCTTCTTTTCATTAATCCAATACCTGGACTCATAAATTGAATTTCTAAATTGTAATTATTATAGTTACTTGAAATGTGTATTTATTATAGGCATGATTTAAAGTAAAAAAGATAGTTAAATTGAAAATCTGGATTGATATTCTTACTCCAAAGCAATTATTGTTTTTTACTCCAATGATTAGAAAACTTGAGAAAAATCACAAACTTTTATGCACCTCAAGGAATTACAGAGAGGCCACAGAACTAAATAAAATTCGGAAATTGAATCTTATAATTGTTGGAAAACATGGAGGTACAGAAAAATCAGAAAAACTAAAAGCAAGTATTGATAGAATGAGGGAATTATTTACCAAAATTCAAAAATTTTCTCCTGACACTACAATTAGTTTTTGCTCACCTGAAGCTTCTAGAATTTCATTTGGATTGGGAATTAAACATATTGCATTTTGCAATGCACCTCATTCCGAGGCAGTCATGAAACTTTCATTACCACTAATTCAAAAACTTTTGATTCCTAGTCATATTCCTAAAAAAGAATTTTCACATTACGGAATTTCCCAAAAAAACATAACACAATATCATGCACTAGATGAATACTTGATTGTTAAAGAAAAAATTGTTCACAATACTTTGCCAAAATTAAATCTTGAAAGAAATAAAACAATTATTTTTAGGACTTATGAGGCTCAAGCATCTTATGTATCAAAGAATATACCTACAATAAAATTAATTCAAAAGATTTCAAAGGAATTTCCTGATTGTAATTTTATAGTTCTTGGAAGATATTCTAGTGAAATAAAATCACTTAAACAAAAATTGGGGAAAAAAATTATTATTTTAGATAAGGTAGTTGACAGTGGAGAACTTTTGTCGCTGTGTGATGTCTTTATTGGTTCTGGAGGAACAATGACTTCAGAAGCTGCACTTAGAGGAATTCCTACAATATCATACGATGCAGTACCTAATCTTGATGAAAAGTTTCTTGTAAGAAAAAAACTAGTCAAAAGAGCAACAAGCTCAGATGAAATTGTAAAATCAACTAAAATCCTTCTAAAATCAAACAGGAACAAGATAAAACAAAACGCAAAAAGTTTCCTGAATTCTATGGAAGATCCTTATTCTAAACTGTTAGATTTATTAAAAAAATAATAAACTAAAAATTTTGTTTTAATACTTTATGAATAAAAATCGAGTTCATTGTTGCACCCATACGCACAGAGATTTAATTAAACCAAAGTTAACGTTTTGTAATAATGTTGAAAAATACCCTAAATGAGGTTGAGACAAAAAATACAAAAATTGAAATCTTTGGCCTGGGATATGTGGGCTTTCCTCTTGCAGTACGTCTTTCAAAAGAAGGTTGGAGCGTAACTGGTATTGATATTGATAAAAAAAGACTAGAGAGATTAAAGAAAGATAATTTAGCTGAATCAGAATTAAAATTACAATCTGATTTTATTGAAAGTAAAAAAAATAAAACTCTTTCATTTTCAGACAAACCACTTGCATATGATGGTTCAAAAATTGGAATCATTTGTGTACCAACACCAATTCCTTCCGCAGAAACAAAGTCTGATTTTTTTGTAAATTCAGCTGTTGAAAAATTTCTTGAAACTAGTAAACAAGGTGATATTATAATTATTGAAAGTAGTATAGAGCTTGGAACAACTGATAAAATAAAACAGTTAATTGAATCCAATGGGTATAAAGTTGGTGAAAATTTTGGACTTGCGTTTTGTCCCGAAAGAATTGATCCATTAAATAAAAAATGGAACTTGGATAACATACCTCGGGTGATTTATTGTTCTGATGATTCCACTTTTGCAATAATGCAAAGAGTTTACCATGATGTAAATAGTTCCAATTTAATTCGTGTATCTTCTGCAAAAGTTGCCGAAGTCATCAAATCATTTGAGAATACCTTTAGACTAGTTAATATTTCTCTTGTAAACGAAATGGCAATACTTTGTGATCATTTAGAAATTGATTTTAATGAAGTTATGACTGCTGCATCAAGTAAACCCTTTGGATTTATGCCATTTTATTCTGGTGCAGGTGCAGGAGGTCATTGTATTCCAAAAGATCCAAAGTTCTTACTGGAATCCTCAAAAAAATTTGGGATTGATTTCAAATCAATTGAAAATGCTTTACACATAAACTCCTTAATTCCAAAATACATTGTTGATATAATTGAAAAAATTTTATCTGAGAAAAATCTTGCAAAATCTGTAATTATTTGTGGAATGTCATACAAGCCAAATAGTGAGGACATGCGTGATTCTCCAAGTTTTAAAATTTTAGATGAATTTCAAAAACAAGGATATGATATTGCAATATATGATCCTTTTTTTAAAAATGAATTATTGGAGAAATATCTAATCGAAAATCATCTCAAAGAGAAAAAATTTACCATTTTGAAAGATTTAGATGATGATAATCTATCAAAATATGCCTGTATTTGCGTGGTCCAACATCATACAAAATCTCAATACCGATTAGAAGAAATTTACAGAAAATCAAAAGTACCAGTAATTTATGATTGCCAGAATAAACTCAAAAAAATCTCTTCTTCGACACTTCTTGTTTCTCTTGGTAACAAAAACATAGTTTAAAATTAATAAAAATCAGTCATTCACTATGCAAAACAACCAAACAAATTCGGATTTTTATCAAAATAGTGAAATGTTGTGATTCATTTTATTGAAAAACTCAAATTATTAAATTTATTCAGGGATCAAAATGAGTGTAATTAACAAATTATCAAATTCTTTGCTGGCTAAACCAACTAACCTTCTTTCTTTAGTTTCTGTTCTTGCAGTTATTGGACCTGTTGTAATTTTATCTGCGGGAATATGGGATGCAATATCTCACCTGCAACGAGAACCAGAATTATTTTGGACTATTCAGCACATTTCAGTTTATACGGGTGTATCCATGATTACTGCTGCTGGAGTTATCGGTCTTGTTCTTTTAATTAGAAACTCTGTAAAAGGGATCTTAAAGAAAGGAATTCAACTAGTAATTATTGGTTCAATTATTCAGCTTGTTTCAGGATTTGGAGATTCTCTTTCTCATGAAGTATATGGTATTGATGGTTTACTCTCTTGGTCACATCAACCTTTAGAATTTGGTATTGTGTTAGCAGCACTTGGAGGTTATCTTATAATGAAAAGCAGACAACACAGCAGACTAGGAATATTTTTACCATTTTCAATTATTGCACTTTTACTTTTAACTGGCTGGTTAGGATTTAATGTATTTTTGATTTTTGGTCATGTGATTCAATGTATACCTGTTTATGATATATTCTCATCAGGTTGCTCTATTCTATAATCTCTTAGCTTGATAAAAGATGAGATTACTATCATTAATCCACCAGCTAGAGTAACTATTCCTGGCAATACCATCTCTTTTCCATTTGTATCTCCAAACTCCACTTCAAGATTCATCTGATCATTTGAAAGATTTGAAATCTTTGCAACATGCATTCCTCCTTCAAAATCAAAATAACCAACAGACATTTTTGTCTCAACTATTCCATCAGATATTACATTACGATTTTCATCTAAAATCTGCACAAATACCCCAATTCCTGCAAATTCGGGCATGAAAATCTTGTAATATCCAATATCATTTCCTTCAAGATACATTTCAATTTCTTCCGAATCAGAAGACTTTATTGAAAATTTTTCGGATATCTTATCTCCTTGATAGAAAACAACTGACAGCCAAATCATTCCTAATACAGTCAATCCAATGCCTATTTTGAACAGCGAGGGTCTCAAATCACATTTCCTTGGAAATTATTTACATAATAAGATAATCTAAAGGGCTCGGAGGGCTTCGATCCCTCGACCTAGCGGTTCGAAGCCGCTCGCACTATCCAGACTGTGCAACGAGTCCAAACAATTAAGAATTTAACAGGCCTAAATATCTGTCTAGACACTTTGAAGGTTTCTAAAAAAGTGGCAGGTGTGGAATATGCAATCAGAGATATTGTACTTGCTGCAAGAAAGGTAGAACAACGCGGAATTAAAGTTGACTATCTCAACATAGGTGATCCGGTACAGTTTGGTTTTCAACCACCTGATAATGTTAAAGAGGCTTTGATCAATGCAGTAAAACAAGGAAACAATTTCTACTCTTCCTCTGAAGGACTTCCTGAACTGAGAGAAGAAATTGCAAAAAAAGAAAACGCAAAAGGGCTTTCAATTACATCAGATGACATTCTGATTACAAACGGAGTTTCAGAAGGACTGGATATGGTCATCTCATCAATAGTAGAAGAAGGCGATGAAGTTCTTTTACCTGGCCCTTATTACCCTCCATACGCCTCATATGTTAGATTGCACGGAGGAGTGCCAGTTGAATTTGCAGTAGATTTGATAAATTCTACTCCTGACATTGAAGATATTAAATCAAAAATTACCTCAAAGACTGTTGCTATTTGTTTGATTAGTCCAAACAACCCAACTGGTGTTGTATTTAACGAATCATCTTTAAGACAACTAGTTGAGATTGCCAATCAACACAATCTCTACATTATCTGTGATGAAATATACGATCAAATTGTTTTTGATGAAAAGTTTGTAGGTATTGGAAAGGTTGCAGGGGATTCCCCCGTAATTATTCTCAACGGATTCTCCAAAGTACATTTAATGTCTGGTTGGAGAATCGGTTACATTGCTTTTAATCAATCACCTAAATTAGAAGCATTGCGTGAAAATCTTCCAAAACTAGCACGAGTCAGAATTGCTACAAATTTGCCAGTTCAATATGCTGCTTTGGAATCATTACGAGGACCTCAAGGTTACATTGCTAATTTTGTTTCAGAGTGTAAAAAACGACGTGATCTTGTAGTTAAAAGACTTAATTCAATTTCAGGCTTGTCTTGCTCAAATCCAAAAGGTTCGTTTTACGCTTTTCCTAAAATTGAGAATAACAAATATGAAACCGATAAAGAGTTTGTAACAAATCTTTTAGAATCTCAAGGGGTGTTAACCGTACATGGTTCTGGTTTTGGAGAAAAATATGGAAGCGGGTACTTTAGATTGGTATATCTTCCAAGTATAGAGGTATTAGATTCAGCAATGACTAAGATTGAAAAATTTGTATCTCAGTAACTCCAATTTGAAAACTTTTCAGGAACAATTTCAATAACACAATCTGTATCTGCTAATAACTCAATGGCTGATTTATTTTTCATATCTTTAAAATACCGTAAAAGTATCTTGGTCGCTATCTTTTTCACTTTGGCTTTATTTAAAATAAGATTTGCTTTTCCCTTGCCCATCACACCAAAAATATTTGGAGCATTAATTCCCACATCAACACAAAATGCTACATCCTTATTTTTTTTTAGATTATTTGCTTTTTGTGTTCGTGTGTTGGTTCCAATATAGATTTTTTTTGAACTGTAAATATACCAAACCGGAACAATATGCGGTGTATTTTTTTTATCTAAGGTTACTAATCTCAAAATTTTTTGAGATTTTAAAAATTCATCTCTTTTGTTCATTTTTTCTAAATCCCAACACTACAATAAAAATACCAACGCAAATAGTTACCACTGAGACTTTTTCACTATTAATTTCAGAATTGAATAAAAATTGTAAAACAAAATCCTCAGTCCAAATAATTAGTTGTCTGGCTAATGCAATAACCCCTATAACAACAAACAAAACTCCAAAGGCTGTAGTGGGATTTCTTCCGCGGCGATAGTAATTAGAACTCATTTAGGTTGGCTTAAACTATTTTGATACCAGGATTCTTGATTTTGTTTTGAATCATGGCATTTAGTAATAAGGGAGTTGAAATTTCAGCCATATAGGACAATTCTCCTGGTCCCAAGTAAATTGGTCGCAATCCTGCAATTTCATTTATCAATCCATTTACAACCTCTACAGATTCTTTGTCATCTCCACAAACAAAAATATCGTAATCAAGTTCCAATTTTGGATTTATCAATTTTTTTTCAGAGATTACATGAAATGCAGATACTAATTTTGATTTGTTTTTGAGATATTTTGAAACAAGCTGATACGAAAATGGTTTGTTTTCTTTGATTGGAATAAATTCAAAACCTACATCTGTTTTTACCATTGGAACAATTGGTGATACAACAACGCAACTATCTTTAATTTCAGGCAAAATCACAGAGCATAGTGAATCAATGTTTTCATATGGAATTGATAAAACTAAAACATCACTTTCTTTTGCAACTGAGAGATTATCATTTCCAGTAATTGATCCATTAATTTCTCCAAAAGATTCTTTTGCAAGATTTGTATATTCTTCAGCCGAACTTGATGCCCTGGATGCATCTCTGGAGCCAACTATCACATCATTGTTTTTAGACCATCTTAATGCAAAACCTTTCCCCATGCCACCGGTACCTCCAATAATTCCAACTTTCATGATATTCATCTGATAATGTTATTATTATCTCTATTTGAAGTTCGATCTACTTGGGCTCAATTATTTTTCTAAGACATGGACAAGCAAAAAACAATACCGAAAGAATATTGGCTGGACGAACTCCTGGCATACCCCTAACTGAAAAGGGAATTGACCAAGCAAAAAAAGCTGCTAAATTCTTAGAAGATATGAACATCTCTGCAATTTATTCAAGTCCTATTCAAAGAGCAAAAAACACTGCAGAAATTGTAGGCAAACACAACTCTATTGATGTAAAAATTGATGATCGATTAATTGAACTTGACATGGGAAAATTTACAGGAGTGCCTTATGATGAAATTTTTTCTAGTCATGGTAATGTTTTCATGAAATTCTACAAAGGCGAACTTGAAATTGCACACAATGGAGTTGAAACTTTTGCAGATGTAAAAAAAAGAGTATTAGGAATAGTCGATCACGTAATTGAAAATCATCCTGATGAAAATGTCGTTCTAGTTACTCATATGGATCCGATCAAAGCTATGCTCTCTACTGTAGTCTCCCTTTCTCCTGAGAATCTATTTGAATTAATCATTGCAAATGCATCACTTAACATATTTAGAGAATACAAACGCAAGTTTTCAATTTCTGGAATAAATGTAATGCATCCAACTAGATTCCATCAGGATTTCTAAATAATAATCTTGAAAACCCTTAAATAGAAATTATAGGCCACGTCAGTCACCGATAATGAAGAATTTACTTGGTCTGTTCTTAGTATTGGCAATTTTAGTTATTATTCCCACCGTAGATCACGTTTTTGCAGCTCCGGATGAGCCTGGAGAATATATTGATCGTCGAGTTTTGATTTGGAATCTTTTTTTTAGAATGATGGTAGCAGCATTTACTGTTGGTGCAGTTGTTTCAGGAACTATGATTTGGATTTGTTGGAGATTTAGAGAATCTCATCCAAATGCAACTCCAACTGAGTATGAAAAATCCGGTGCAGAGGTAGGTCCTGCATAAATGGGACATCACTCTAATTGGCCTGAGTGGATTTATGTTGGAGTTATTATTGCTTTGATGGTTTGGGTTGGAGCAGAAGCTTGGAATGTTGAGAGGCTAGTAGAGCATGTGCCAGCTGATGCTGAGACTATAATTGTAACTGGACAACAATGGTTCTGGTCATTTGAACATGAAGATGGAAGAAAAGAAGTTGGGACTTTGCATGTTGAAGCTGGTAAGGCTTACAAATTTGATATAGTATCTACAGATGTTAATCACTCTTTTAACATCCATGATTATGTTGTTTTAATGGATGCAGTTCCAGGAAGAGTAAACACAGTTTGGTTTGCACCAGATAAAGCAGGTGAACATGATATCCAATGTAGAGAATACTGTGGATTAATTCACTATAACATGCGAGGAAAATTAGTTGTAGAGGAGCCATCAACATGATGCTAAGGCTTTTATCCAAAACTCAATCGGTGATAAATGAGGTGGACAACTAATGGTTCTAGAACTACAAAAACCACGACCAGTATGGCAAATAATGTTTTCAACCCATCATACTGATGTAGGTTTACTGTATCTTATCTCATCGATTGCATTTTTGTTTATGGGCGGTGCACTTGCACTTCTTATTAGAGCAGAATTATTCTTACCAGAGGCGCAATTAATTGCAGATGCTATGACCTTTAACCGAATCTTTACAGTCCATGGAACAACCTTGATCTTTTTGTTCTTACTTCCAAGTGCATCAGCAGTTGGTAACTATTTTGTTCCAATTATGGTAAGATACAAGGATATGGCCTATCCAAAACTCAACGCAATTGCATTTTGGATGATTCCTCCAGGGGCTGCATTAATTTGGCTAGGATTTGCAGACTTTACTTGGTATGCAACTCCTCCTTATTCTATCATTAGCGCACCAGGTCCAGCAGCTGATATGTGGATTTTTGGACTGAAAATTTTGGGAATATCATCAGTTCTTGGAGCAATCAACTTTGTAGTAACAATTCTAAAATGTAAACACCCAGATATGTCAATTGGACAGGTTCCTTTGTTGGCTTGGGCATTTTTATCCTCATCATTAATAGTTCTAGTTGCAATTCCAACATTTGCAGCAGCACTCTTGATGTTGCTTACTGATAGACTAGGTGTAACTGGGTTCTTCAATCCTGCAATGGGTGGTGATCCGATAGCCTATGCACATCTGTTTTGGTTTACATTCCATCCTGAAGTCTATGTTTTGGTAATTCCAGCAATTGGAATGATGTATGAAATCATTCCAAGATTTTCAAGAAAACCAATTTTCAGCAAGTCCTCTGGAATCTTTGCATTTGTTTTGTTATCTATTGTCAGTTTTTCATCTTGGGCACACCACATGTATGCTACAGGAATGTCATTCACTGAAAAAACAGTATTCATGCTTGGAACCTTGGCTGCTGTACCTGCATCAGGAATGCACGTATTCAATTTTGTTGCAACCATGTGGAATGGCAGAATAAAATTCCTTACACCAATGATGTGGGCCATCGGAGGTATTGCATTATTCTTCTCTGCAGGTGCAGGAGGGGTTGCAAATGCGGCGATGCCATTGGACTTTACAACTCATGATACGTATTGGGTGGTTGGTCACTTTCACCTGTTTGTGATGGGCACAATTGCATTTGGAACCATCGGATTCATCTACTACATGTTCCCCTATGTAACTGGAAGAATGTACAATGAAACTATGGGTAAAGTTCATTTCATTTTATCTTTTGTAGGAACAGTTTTGGTATTCTTTACGCAGCATGTTCTTGGACTCTATGGTATGCCACGTAGAATATTTGATTATCCAGCAATTCCTGAATGGATTGCAATGAACCAAATTGCAACAGTAGGTGCAATGATTATTGGTGTAAGTATGGTTATTTTCTTGATAAATCTCATTCACAGCTCTGCAAAAGGAAAGCCTGCAGACATTCATGACCCATTTGGACTTGGAGGCAAATATTACTATCCATTTGAATCCAAGAACCCACACCACTAGGAGAAATTGAGAAATGACTGAAAATGAACATGTAATTTTGACCTCTCCTGCAAGAACAGGAAAAATGATGATAATTATGTTAGGTATCTGTATTGTTGGCGGAGCAATATTCTTTGGAATGTGGGATTATTGGATTTCACAACCTCCACCTGTTGTTGCAATGATGAGTGGTGCTGATGATCATGGAGGAGCTCCTGCAGTTGCAACTGGAAAAACAATTACACAGGATTTGAAATTTGTTCAAACTCCAGATGGGTTTACGGATTTGGCTTTTAATGCACTGACGGGAGAACCTGGACACAACCCAACAATTAATGCAGCAGTTGGAGATAAAATAATTTTCAATGTGTCAAACCAAGATGGAGGTTTCCATGCATTTGGTGTAACTGCTGATGCAGAGGGATTTTCAGGAATTGTACCTGGAAGTGAGGTAGCTTCTGCTACTGCTCCATTACAAAAAGGAGAATCTGAAACATCTGAATTTGTTCCAGCAGAAGAAGGAACATACTATTACATTTGTACAGTCCCAGGACATAGAGAATTAGGAATGGTTGGAGAAATTATTGTTGGCCCATCAGAGGGCCCTGCAGAGGCAGCAGCTCCTACTGGAGTAAGTCATGATTTCACCTTAAACTTTGTAGAATCTGAAGACGGCTTTAGCGATTTAGCATTTAATGCACTAACTGGAGAAGAAGGTCATAATCCAGACTTGGTTGTTAATTCAGGTGATGAAGTTACAATTACTGCAGCAAACGCCGGAAAAGGATTTCATGCATTTGGAGTAGTGGCAGCTCCTGATGATTTTAATAATGCTCTATGGGGCTCTGAAATTGCATCATCATCAGCTCCCCTAAAAGCAGGAGAGTCGGGAACAACCACATTTACAGCAGGTGCCCCAGGAACATACTATTACATTTGTACTGTTCCAGGACATGCATCACTTGGAATGCAGGGATCATTTATCGTAGAATAAAATTGGCCATCCAATATCTTGCATTATCAACACTAATTGTATTATACTCGCTGATGTTTGTAGGTGGATATATATCCGCTGCGGGACTTGGATTAACCTGTCCTGAATGGCCACTTTGTCCTAATGGTATTTTTCCAAATGAAGAATATTTCATAGAATGGGTTCATAGACTAGTAGCTGCAACTACAGGGACTCTAGTTATTGCAACATCAGTTGCAAGTTGGATTAATAAAAATGCTGGAAGAAAAATAAAATTTACAAGTACTTTTGCTGCTGCACTTGTTGTTACCCAAATTACACTAGGTGCACTAGTAATTGATCTAAAGCTTCATGCAGTTCTAGTTGCCATTCATTTAGGAGTTGGGATTCTTTTATTTGCAATGGTGCTACTTACTACTTTGTTTGCATTTAAGATTACCAAGCCAAGAATCGAAACTAAGACCTAATTTTGAATTTTAAAATCTCTGGAAAATAGATATAAGCTACGACTATTCCAAGCATTAAAGCACCTATTGTAATTGCTATGAAAAAGATATAGCCAAAGGGATTCTGGGTTCCCATGTTAAACGTATACGTTAGAACACCTGATGTTCCTTCCATATCATACAAGTCAATTCTGACTATATGATTTCCAGAATTTTCCCAGACATGGTCCATTTCTACGTGAGCTCCTTCGTATGATTTTGGAGGAATAGCATCAATTTGTTGTCCATTATAAAAAATTCTAGCACCTAATGTAAAGCGGTCAACTTCCTCAAAGTCCACATCAGTAACTCTAAACAAAATTTGTGAAGTTTCACCAATTTCTGGAAATTCTGGTAACGTGGCAACTTGAACTCTGTAGCCTCCAATGGTAGATTCAGCTGAATTAAACATAGAATGCCCATATGCCTCAGAAAATATCGGCGTAATCATCAAAAATAAAAACACCGTCATCGAAATTGATCGCAAATTTACCATTCAACTAATTGATATAAGTTCATGAATAAAGGGTTAATCAATTCTGACAGGAAATTTTACAAAACCTTTAAATTCTTATTGGCAAGACATTCATTCGTTGACTATCGTAAGCAAATCTATCGATATTAAAACTCCAGTAGATAATGTTTTTACCTATTTTGCAAGACCAGAACATGTTTCTGATCAAATCAAAAACGATGCTGTAGGAATGACTGTAGTTCCTATGGATATTAAAGAAGGCATGGGAGTTGGAACAACATTTAGAGTGATTGGTGATTTTAGTGGTAAACGATTAGAGTGGGATTGTGAAACAACAGAGTTTACCAGAAATGAAAAAATCACTGCAAAACAATTTGAAGGTCCATTTAAAAGATGGGAAATTACAAATGAATTCAAATCACTAGGTGATAATCTAACTAGGGTAACTATGACAGTTGATTATGAAATGCCATTTGGTCCATTAGGAGCAATTTTAGACAAGGCAAAGTTTGCAAAATCAGCAGAAAAAGGAATGGAAACTGCACTTTATAACGTTAGAGGTTTACTTGAAGGAAATGGTTCAATCCCAGTATACATTACCTTAGATGCATACCAAAAACTATTAGCTGAAAAGAAAAAGATGAATGATGTACCAGTTTCAACTGTACTTACTGCAATCCTTGAAAAGTATGATGAAATTGAAGCTACAGCACAAAACTAAATTCTCTATACCAGTAAAATCTTAAGATTAATAACAACACTAGGCTCTGCAACTTTTATGGGTCTATGGCGCAGCCAGGTAGCGCACCGGACTCTTAATCCGGTTGTCGAGGGTCCGAATCCCTCTAGACCCGCCATTTTGAATTTTAGAATCTTTTACAACATTACACCTCTTTACGCACAAAAGCTCGAGAATTTCCTAACGAGGATTTACTATTATGTTATCTGTAGGGGGAATATTGTCTAATCAAAACAAACCAGTTCTATCACTTGCAAATCTAGAATCTAAAACATCAGAAGATCCTTTACAAGTATTTTACAGTGGAATAAAATCAGTTGAAACTAAAACTGCTTACAAAAAGACATTTAGTGAATTTCTTAATTCAATTAAAGACTTTGAAGGTACATTTGAAGAAAAGGCAAAACAGTTTATTGATTTTGCAAGAAAAGAGCCTGAGAAACTAAAACAGCTACTCAAAAATTATGCTATACATCTAAAGCAAAGATCAGAAAAACCAATTTCTAGTTCTGAGTATCTGAGCCCAAGCACAATCCCTAACAAATTCAAGGGAATCAAAAAGTTCCTAAAAATGAATGAGATTCCTATGGAGTGGACTAACATTGAGGCAATATTTCCAGAAATAACTAATCTTCACCCTACTCGTGGGTACACTACAGAGGAAATAAAGCAAATTCTTGATTATTCATCAGACGTATCTAGTGATTTTATCATTCTTGCTGAATCCTCTTCTGGAATGCGAGTTGGGGGTTGGGAAAGTCAAACTTGGGGGAACATCAATCCTATCTATGAAATAACAATAGGTCAATACACCCATGACAAATCAAAATCAAAGAATGGTAGAATTGTTTGTGCAAGTATGATAGTGTATAATGAAACCTCTTCAAAATATCT
>Ga0224497_10001649_pt1 | contig 13978 bp, 19 predicted proteins | sample SF_Jul11_sed_USG_4_FD_167970 | JGI IMG/M metagenome (GOLD analysis project Ga0224497, IMG submission 167970) | Sediment microbial communities from San Francisco Bay, California, United States - SF_Jul11_sed_USGS_13 | ecosystem: Environmental > Aquatic > Marine > Sediment | place: USA... | reverse complement strand
CTGTTCAGGATCTCTCTCAAGATTGATGCCTATTGACTGTGCCCATTTTGCCAGCTCATCGACGAACTTGTTTTCTTTTTGTGTAAACATGAATCAGCTATTGCAAATTCCATAAAAGAAATTACTATACGCTTGTCTTTTGTTCAGAAAAAATTGGATTAGAGTACTTTTGTTGCAAATTAAATTAACATGAGCCAAGTACTCTGAATTTAGTTTTCACTGGGAAAACTATACAGTACTTAGAGAATTTGTTTGCGAATCACTTCGTCAAAGGCTTGTAGGTATGCAAACTCTGATAGAATTTTTTCAGTTTGCATTGTGTCTGTTGTGTTGGAAGATGGTTCTGTATCAATTGGTATTGATAGAATTTCAGCTTCCACACCGTCTAAAAGCTCTCCAAACTCGTGAACTAGCGTACTTGATGCATCTGCTGGAGACAGGTCCGTAAACCCTAATGCCATTGCAATAAGCAAGGCCATTACTATTGTCATGCCAACAGACTTTTTGTTGAGTTGTCTAGTCACAACAATTTTTTTGAATTATTGTATTTAAAAGAAAAGAAGAAATGATCCATGAGTATTATGCGTAAATCTGGGAAAGATTGTCTCACTTGTAATAAGGCCTACTATGATCTGATCCGTTATTCTTTATATGCTCAAATCTAAAAATTTGCAATGAAAAGTAGACAACTTCTAAGCATTGTATTTTCACTGATTATGTTTACTGGCGTTACAGCCGGTAGTGCAGCAACAGCATTTGCTGAATCAGATGATCTAGATGATATTTTGGAAGACTTTTGTGAGATGACAATTCAAGAACGAGCAGACATCGTAGCTGACTATGAGCTAGATGAGTATGCAGACAAACTTGCAATCATTTGTGAAATGGACGACGAGGATGAACGTGAAGATTCTCTTGAAGATGTTATTGATGCAATAGATTTCGAAGCTAGAGATATTGAAGATGACATTGACGAAATTGATGACGACAAATATGAAACTGACGATTATGATCTTGATGACTTGCTTGATGAGTACTGCGAAATGACTGCCAATGAACAACGTCAATTGTTAGCAGACCATCCAAGACTTGCACCATTCACTGACAGGCTGGCAAATTACTGTGACTTGTCTGAGGATGATCAAGATGCAATTGATGAACTAATCGAAGAGCATGAAGACAAGATTAGGTATCAACTCCGAGAGTATGAGGATGAGTATCGCAAGAATCACAATATGGACATGAGAGAACACCTGACACGATACTGTGAAATGTCTGATGCTGACAAGAGAGCATTTGTCGCAGAAAATGACAAGGCAGAGGATCATGTGGATAAAATGAACAGGTACTGTGAGTTAGACGAAGATGGCAAAGCAGATTTCATTGAAGAGCACAAGGATGAGTACAGGGAACACATGAAAGAAAAAATGATGGACAAGAAAAAACATCACATGGACTATGATCGATTATGTGCCATGGCTGAACAAAACCGTGCGGCAGTAGTAGATGATGCAGAAAAGCTTGAGAGAATCTCACAATGGTGTGAAATGACACCTGAGGAAAGGGAGGACTACAAGAAAGAGCGTCATGATGCAATGGATAAAACCGATATTGACAAGAAAAAACATCACATGGATTATGACAAACTTTGCAACATGGCTGAACCAAACCGTGCAGCAGTAGTAGATGATGCAGAAAAGCTTGAGAGAATCTCACAATGGTGTGAAATGACACCTGAGGAAAGGGAGGACTACAAGAAAGAGCGTCATGACAAGACAAACAATGAAAAGCACGAGATGAAAATGAAACTGTCTGAAAAGTCTGACCGAATCAAGGCAATGATCATGGACAAGCGTGACGTCTCTGATGAGAGAACAGAGGAAATCAAGATGAAATACATCAAAAAGCATGGCGATTTGACTGACAAACAAAAATCTGAACTCAAAACAAAGTTTGAGAAACACATGAAAACCATAAAGCACAAAATCTCCGATGAACGCAAGTCTGCCATCCACGAGAGGCTAGCTGAGATGAAGGCCTTCAAGGCAGAACTCCGCGAAAAATCACCTGATTTGACTGACGAGGAAAAGCAACAACTCAGAGAGGAATTCATTGAAAGAGCAAAAGACATGCAACTGGCATGGATTACCCCACGCACACAAATGACTGCCGGCGTTGACGCCGCAGAAGTCCAGTGCCGTGAAGGATTTAGCCTTGCAATGAAAGCATCAAACGGTGTGGCAATGTGCCTCAAGGCAGACACTGCACTTAAGATGATTGATAGGGGAATAGCAGTTCCTGCCAACTAATTTTTTTCCTTTTTTTATTTATTTTTTTAAATACTGTGTGGTGTTGTTGTTGTGTTCATGGGTAATGTGATTGCTTATTGTAACATGATTTCAAATAATCCCCTTGGATGGTATTTCTAACTGATTCACCTTTCTGAATTCAACTGTGGTGTTAAACTAAACATGTGGTATTTTCTCTTACGAAATTCTCTAGATGGGAATTATATAATATGTTCAAATCCTTACCGATTCAAGATAATATTGTACTCATCCAAAGTTCCAAAAATTGTAGACTCGTCAAAATTTAAACACATTCAAATTTGATTGGGAGCACAACATGCAAGGGGATATAGTTAGAGGCAAAGATTTTTGCACTCATGTATCCCTCAAGATAAAAATTGATTAAATGTAAAATTTGAAAAGAATAAGAATATGGGATTTTTTGATACCGAAAAAGGAGTGGAGCAATACATCACAATGGCCGAAGGTTATGACGATACAGAGTTAGTTAAGATCCTGCAAAAATATTTGCCTGAAAATTCAACAGTATTGGAGCTTGGAATTGGACCCGGAAAGGACATGGATATTCTGAAGAAATTATACGCAGTTACAGGATCAGATAACTCTCAAGTCTTTCTGGACAAATACAAGGAGAACCATCAAGATGATGATTTATTGCTACTTGATGCTGTAACCATTCAGACTGACAGAAAGTTTGACTGCATCTACTCCAACAAGGTACTGCATCATCTAACCAAAGAAGATCTGACAAAATCATTTCAAAGACAAAAAGAGATGTTGAATCCAAATGGAATTACATTTCATTCATTCTGGAAGGGAAACAAAATTGAAGAGATGGAAGGTTTGCTTTTCACATATTATGAGACAGATGATTTGAGGAAAATGCTAGAATCTAATTTTGAAATATTGGCATTAGAAACATACACAGAAATGGAAAAAGATGATTCAATCTATGTTGCCTTGAGAACTAGATGATAATTAGATCCGCCACGTGGAAGTACAAAAAAATATTCAGTATGGAATTGGTGTTTGTAAAAAAATTAATTTTGGGTTTTAATTTATGAAAAAGAGAATTTTATTGCAGGTATCTTGGAACCTTTTTGAGAATATACGATACGGATATTCTGCCAGGACCAATCACAATTATCACAAGGCATCCTGCCAAAAGCAATACGTCAAGCTCTACTCCTCCCTTTCCTGTAAGGCTCTGAGCTCCTTTCACCATGAATATGGCACCAAGCATTACAATGGATAGTAACGATGCAGATATTCTTGTGAGTCCTCCTATAATCAGCAACACTCCGGGAACAAATTCTGCCAATGCAATTGGAAACTGCATTTCGGCTGGCAATCCCATATTTGGAAGGTTTTCTGCAAATCCTGGTCCGAACTTTCCAAGAGAGTGCATGATGAAGATCAGGCCAATTGTTACACGTACTCCAAAGTGTGCAACATCATGAAGTATTGTTTGTCTGATTACCGTTTCAGCCATTAACAAAATAACTTACAGTCTTAGAATAATAGTGATTTGGAACAAATGATGAACAATCCTTAAATTTTAAGACTGCTTAGTTGGTTGGTATGAATAAAACAACAATGACATTTGCCATGGTAATTGCTTTGGTTGCAGTGTTTGCTATTGCATCGCCTATGGATGTGGCAACAGCACAAACCTCTGATGCTATGCCTGATGGCGAAGGAGAAGAGTACAAAGACGGAGAACACAAAGACGGAAAGTCCTGTCCATCTAAGGAAAGAAAAGCCCAGTCTCAAGAGCAATCCTCGTGAATGTCATTTTTTATCTATGACCGTTTTTCTACTCAAAAGTAAAATATCGCAATACAAAACTTAGATCGTGAAAAATTCATTTCTCATCCTTTTTATAATTTCATCATTAATTTTATCATCACAAATCAGCTATGATTATTCATATGGCGTTGCATATTTTCCTCCACCACTAAAACAGATTCAGGATGGGACAGAGCCTTCTGATGTAACATGTACTGAAGGTCTTGAATTGCTAATGAAATTCTCAAATGGACTACCTGCATGTGTAAAACCATCGTCAGTTGAGAAACTGATTGAAAGAGGTTGGGCAGTACATGTCTTGCCTGATTACAAGCAAAATGAAAACAACAATTCTGTAATATTTGCAACAGGTGACTTGGAGGTAGAAACTACAGATGTTACCTACTTTGGAAAATCTGACGGATATTTGGCAAAACCTGCTGCAGATGGACAGTATCCGGCAATCGTGATGATTCATGAGTGGTGGGGTCTAACTGACAACATCAAGCAGATGGCTGAAAAATTGGCATCACACGGTTATGTTGTGTTGGCAATAGATCTGTATGAAGGACAGGTCGGCACTACTGCTGATGAAGCTAGACAGTTGAGAACCTCCTTTGAACAGGCTCAGTGGACAGAAAACATGAACTCTGCAGTATCTTATTTGGAAGAACAGTATTCCCCATCTAGCCTAGGTTCCATTGGCTGGTGCTTCGGAGGCGGACAATCACTAAACCTTGCTCTAAACAATGAATACATGGATGCAACTGTAATCTACTATGGTCAGATAGTAACAGACACTGAAGAGTTATCCAAAATTAACTGGCCAGTATTGGGAATCTTTGCCGAGCTAGACAATGGAATTCCCCCAGAGACAGTAAATGAATTTGAGATGTCTCTGGATGAGGTTGGAATAGAAAATGACATTACCATATATCCTGGAGTAAACCATGCGTTTGCAAACCCATCTGGTGACAGATATGCACCTGATGAATCAAAGGATGCATGGCAAAAGACGTTGACATTTTTTGAAGAGAATTTAAGTTAGAGAATTTTCAGCAAAATTTCACTCATGTGTAATTAATTTTATTTTTTGAATAATTTCTACGCGTTACTTTTATGCAAAACTACATCATAATAGATAGGTTGGAGGTTTCTTACTCGACCGGTTACACCACAATAAAGTTCGGAACCAAAATTTCAGAACACAAAACATGCCTAGTTTTACTCATTTCATAATCCCCATTAGGATTACGAAAAATTCAATGATTAATTTTTAACAATATAAACACGGTTTGTAGTACTCAAATATTGAACACTCCTACATATGACCAAGTCTCAACATATTTAGAAAAAATTATAATGGATTATACTATTTCACGAGCTAAATTATTGAAAGAAAATTCTTGGCAGGAAAATGATGCGCGAATTGTAATTTTTACTAAAGGAATTAGAGTAATGAATGGAATTCAAATTGGCTTTTCTCATTTCAGTAGAGATCTAAGAAAAGATGATTGGTGGAAAACACGATACCCTAAACATACTGTAACTTCTAAAAATAAGCAGTTATTGATGGAAGATTTTGATAATCTTCTTCGTTCTGCGTTAATAGTGGAAACTTATGGTATTTTTGAAAGTACGGTTAGAATTATTGCAAATTCATATTCTTCAAAAATTTTTCCAGATGTTACAATTAATTTTTCACAAATTTATCGTAAATTTCTAAATGAGTTACAACTACAGAAATTTGTACCCTTAGTGAAAATTTGGTCAAATATACGAAATTCTATTCACAATGACAGTCATTTCATACCTCCAAAAAAACAAGAACAGAATCCAAACATAGACTATGATGGACATGCCTACAAGTTTCGTGCTGAAAAGCCAATAATTTATGCTGGCTGGAAAGATCTTTGCGAATTGTCATATGAATTAGGTAAAGCAACCCATCAAATTATTACTTCTGAAAAAATTTCGTCTATTCTGTTTATTGAGGAACCAGGCTCAAAATATTGGCATCTAAAGAAAAAAACTCGTTCTGAATTAGAGAACTTGTTTGATGAAAATTCACAATCTTAGATAGAATTATGTAATATTAAGGACAATACCAATTTCCATGATAACTAAAAACGAAATAAAGTCATTAAAATCTGAGGAACCAAAAGAAGTTTTTCTAATGGTTCTAAATGATGCGGGTCAAACTTACGATATTATTGGACAGATAACACGTACTAGGTTATGGGTTGAGTATTTTATTGACGGAATTATTTTACAGGTGGAAAAAGAGCCTAAAGCAATTCTCAAAAAATCCTTTGCTGCAAAACAAAAACATCTATTTGAATTAGGAATAATTAACAAAAACCATAATGAGGATCTAAAAATTCTCAACAAAATTAGAAACCTATATGCACACAAACTGAATCCTCATGATGAATCTATTCAATTAATCAAGAAATTTTCATCATATGATGAGATTGAAAAAACTCTTGAAAATACTAAAGATTTTCCTTCTCAAGATGATTTACAAAAATATCGAAAAGCCATGGAGAATATCCCATATTATAATGAGATAAAAAATAGGATTAATTTTTTTGATAATCCCATTCCCACCATGATTGCGGGCGGAGCTTTTGGACTAATTTCATTTTATTTGACCTTTTACATCTTTACAGTTTTTTTGAATCCAAAAACTAATTCATAATCTTAGACAGGATTATATAAAAAACAATTTTAAAAATTTAGAAAAATATTGAGAAAAAGGAAATACTATCCTATTTTCTCAATTTCAATGCCAACTTTGCAGCGATTGCCCAAGACATCACAGTCAGTCCAATTGGGAATATCCCGCTTGTCAATACCTGTGGTACTTGTTCTAATGCAATGCTTCCATTGGAATACATTGCTGCTGCTACTGGTAAGGCTACCAGTCCGACTACTCCGAGTTTTCTTTTGGTCTGCTCGGAGACGGTTTGCTGTATGTTGTATGTACTCATTGTAATCATACAGTGTAAGAGGACTGTAGTACTTGAAATGGACCTAACTTTTTTGAATCGTTTTGTTCAGTTGTTGATTCAAGTTACTCCTGGAGCAGTTCAGCTTCTGAACTTCCATGCCTGGTTTTGCAATGAATGAATTGTGTTTACTATTGAAATTGCAATATATTTTCCAGATTTTATCGGATTTTTAAAAGAACTTTCCCATAGATTTTAGGACTTTTTCCTTCTGACAAATTCTTCCTGATGTGTCCCAATGTAGATTTGTTAATTCCTAGTTTCTTTCTCTCATCAGAAGCCATATTCAGAATCTTTTCTCTTAATTCTAAATTATCATTTCTATTCAAATTCATCTTTGGAATAACAAAATCAAACTCTTTCTTTTTCTCCATTATGAAATTGGATAGTTGTTGTAAATTATTTTGGGGTATGATTTGACGACAATACTTTTTGTTTTTGAAAATTTGTTTGTTACTTCTACCATCCCTCAACAATCATCTTTCTGCGCAGTAATTTCTCGTCCCCAAAAAACACATTGATGTAGCTCATGTATTTCTTCATTGATTCCTGATCCAATATTTTCTCGAGGGCCTTCACAATTATCTTGCTTAGATCTTCTGCGCGTTTTTCTCTGAGTGGTGTTTTTTCTTTATCGAATTCTTCAAAGACTTGGTCATTCCAATTTTCTTCTGTACCGTGCCTTTCTTTGAATTTTTTCTCCATGTTTTTCATCTGTTCTTTGTGGTGCGTTTCTAAAATGAATAACGAGTTTACAATTGTCACAAAAGAATCATTTGGCAGGAGATACCTCCTCAAAAATGCAAATTCCATCAAGTCATACACAAATCCACTTCCATTGAATTTTTTGCAGCATTCCAGTCCGAGACTTTCAAGTTCCAAAAGTATCTTGGAGGTCTCCTCAATGGTGCATTGCTGAAGGTTGGTTATCTCACTTGTGATCTTCCCTTTTGTCAAACAATAATCCTTGTTGTATTTTATCATCAAAAACAAGATCATGTCCTTTATTTTGCCCTCCTCCTGAATCGCAGTGTCTTTTGTCACTTGATGCATGGCTGAATCATTTATCCTCATTAGCAGATTGTTTATTCTCACATCCATGTCCAGGAGCATTTTTTCGTACTTTATGGCATCATTGGCCTTGTCTTCGGTGATTTTCTCCACTATCCTGCTTCTTTGTGACTCCAGCCTTCCGACTTGTCTGAGTATGTAGCCGTCATTTTCTTGCTTTACATCCTCCTTGATGCTTGAGTACCAGTACTTGATGTCCTCATTTACCGTGTTTCTGTTGACGCCAAGCGTTTGTGCAATCCTTACCGCAGAATAGCCTTTCTCAAAATGAAGCGTGTGCACCTGGCCCCTTCTTTTGTCCTGATCCCTTTTGCTGTATGGTCCGCCATTTTTCTTTTCTAACGATGCTGCCAATCCTCTTACTGTACTGTGTTGTGATACATTAGTTGTCTGTTAACTTTGTTAACAACATTAGCAATCAAGAAAAAAAATTGCATAGTTCTGCATAGTTATACTTCTTTGAACAGTGATTTTATTCCCGAGATGCTCTCCTCGTTTAGCTCTATCTCCTGTGATCTGCCAAAACATGCCCTGTAACCCTGCTCATCAATTCCTCTTTGGACTCTGCGGTTGCAGACCATCCGCAGTCCTCTCCCGCATCTGAGCAGTGATACTTTTTGCCACAACATAGTCAACCTCCTGAGGATTTTATTTTGTTTTCTCAAACACGGAAAGATCCAAATTAATACATCTGAGCAATCTGTTCACTGAGTAAAGAGACTGGATACAAAACTCAGTCCATAATTTTTGATATGTTTCAAGATCAAGAACCTGATTGGGTTATAGTTACTTTCAGCACAAAGCAGGAAAATCCCTTGCAAACACAAAACATGTGACGTAATCTAAATCATGACAGAAATTTGTTTGTCGGAGTATTTTTAATTATGGCAATCACATGAATTAATTATGAAAAAAGGCGCAATGATCGGAATTGGCGCAGCTGTAATTGTAATCGCCGTAATAATTGCGGGAAACAATATGACTCAGAATCAAACAACTGAATCAACTGGAGAGGATACGGCAGCGGGAAAAGCAACCGGCTCCTCCGAAACAGCTGCAGACTCATCGCAACTTTTGCAGGAGACTGAATCCGATACTTCCAGGCATTCCTCAGAAGATTGCTCTGGAACCGCAGGATGCTTTAGAGGAACTGTAACAAAAATAATTGATGGGGATACCATTCATGTTGATGATAAGTCTGTGCGACTTGCATTGGCATCTGCTCCTAATCTGGAGGGCTATGGGGGAGTGGATTCGAGGAATTTTATTCAGACAATCTGCCCTGTTGGCTCTGAAGTGTTAGTAGATGAGGATGATGGACATATTTTAGGTGATCATGCCAGATTGGTCGGGATGATTACCTGCAATGGCATGATTCTAAATGAGGAACTGCTTGATGCCAGTTTGGGCCATTTTGAATCGAGGTTTTGCTCTTCTAGTGAGTTTGCAAACGAGTCTTGGGCCATCAAGCATGGATGCATAGCAGACTAGGCTTTTGAATCGGATGCCTCAGTTGAGTTGTGTCCTTTGCCTTGAAGGATTATTTTCTCATAAGGCATTTTCTTGACAAACCGTTCTTCTTTTTGGGGTTCACAGAATCAAGTCCTATGCATGAAACATTGTGAGAGGAAATAATCGCCAACGTTTACCTCATTTGTAACGGGTTGTGGGAAAATCCTTTTTTTGTATTCCTACTTTGAATTCAATTCCTTTTATGGAGGACATGTTTTACTTCTTCATGTATGGAATTTTTCAGAGAAATTTTAACATAAAATTAATTTTAAAGTGAATAAAATGACGTTTAAAAATTATATTTTCAAGAATTTGTGGCTTCAGGTTGTACTGTCTTTAATCATAGGGCTTTGCGTGGGGTTGGTTTTAGGTGACGATGTGGGTGTCGGGATGGATGATGACGCTTTAGGTTCTTTATCCTCCTATCTGAAAATTCCTGCCAACATATTTCTGAGTATAATTCAAATGATTATCGTCCCTCTGATTTTTGCCTCTATCGTCGTGGCCATTACTAATCTGGGAGCAAAAGACAAACTGAAAACTCTCGGATTGGGTGTTGGCACTTACTTTGTAATCACTACGACAATCGCAATACTTGTAGCCGTATTTCTTGCATCGATTATCTCTCCAGGCAGCATTCTTGATCTTACTTCTCTTCAGGAATCTCATGATCTTTCAGATGATGATCTGCAAATCAAAGACGGCTTTTCATTGGATGATATTCCAAATGCCGTATCTAGCATAATTCCAAAAAATCCTATCTCTTCGTATCTTGAAGGGCAGATGTTTAGCATCTTGGTGATGGCACTCATTGTAGGCCTGTCCATGGCAATCCTTCCAAAAGAATCAGTCAAGCCACTGCTAGATTTGCTAGAAGCAATTCAAAAGATTACGCTGCACATTCTTTTGATTTCCATGAAGATTGTGCCGTTTGCAGTTTTTGGATTGATTGTTGGAATGGTTGCCACAGTCGGTGTGGGAACAATGGTCGGATTGGGGGCATACATGGGCACCGTTATTCTAGGTCTTGGAATTATGCTGCTGGTATACACATTGTTCTTAAAATTCGTAGCAAAAAGATCCATATCTTCTACGTTTTCAAAGTTCCGCAATCCGCAGACTTTGGCTTTTTCAACGGCCAGTTCCATGGCTACGATGCCGGTGACATTGAAGACTGCAGAAGATGATCTGAAAATAGATACCAGAGTTTCAAAATTTGTTATTCCTTTAGGAACGACTGTGAATATGGACGGAACTGCGTTATACCAGGTTATAGCTGTCTTCTTTTTGGCACAGCTTTTTGCAATTGAATTGAGTATGATATCAATATTGGTGATAATCATAACCTCTCTTTTGGCTTCTATTGGAACCCCTGCCGTACCTGGCGCAGGAGTAATTGTCTTATCCACCGTACTGATTACTGTCGGCATTCCCCCGGTTGGAATCTTGTTGCTGATTTCTGTAGATAGAATTTTGGACATGATTAGAACTATGGTAAATGTCACTGGTGATCTTACGGCCAGTTGTGTGTTTGACAAAATAACTCGGGATTAAAAGAACAGGATAACGTTGATTTTTACTCTTTGCTGATAAAAATAGAAATCTTCTGTTTTATGAGTAGAAATCCTACGTATCTTGCAATGTTTAAAATTTGCATTTAATTATCATAAATCTATAATTCCAACAAAATTCAAACTAATCCCAAATACTCAAAATCCAAACCAAGCATCACTTCCAATAGGAAAATGACAATTCATCATTATTGCTTATTCCTTAATTTTTTCATGACATCTGCCCACTCCCCTTCATTTTGGGCCATGGCATTCTCATAAAGAAGCTCAAATGTCCATGCTATTATCTCACCCCAAATTGCCTTTAACGACTCGTCATCAGTCCATACAACACTGGTTTTGACAGCATTCATCGCAAGGATATGGTTTGCGTTGTTGGCAGGATTTTTGCCCCATTTTGCCAATACTCTGTCACAGAATTCTAGTATCTCAGGTTTTGTGAGGCTAAGTTTGTCAGGTTCAAATTTTTTCTTTTTTGCCAGACATTGACAACGTCAGACTGAATTATAATATTTTAATTACTCATCAGTATGAAATTCAGATTTTCATTCCACTATTGAGCAGTCAATCTCAAATTAATCCGAAAAATGCTTCATGGCATGGATGATAATCGCTAATGACTTGTCTAACAAATTATACGCATTCCTTTTTAGTCAAAAACGTGATGTATTACCACCGAGAAACGGGACGATCTCTTGTTCGACCCAAGAGTCAAGCATCATGTGAACCTGCTTCTCGTGTGTATCAAAAAACTTCGGATAATGACCTAAAAGAATTTCTATACTGTTGTCCATCTTGGAGTTTCTAACATGACATCTGTATGGCAAAAAAATCACTATGACATAAAATTCCTCAACAGAGATGACCATTGAACTTATGTTAAAAGCTACAAAATTATTCTGAACAACTATGCAGCTCATTCTCAATCTTTTCCATCCTCTGAGTGGATGATACTTTATAACATCATACTGTATGTCTCCAAGAGATATTTATCTAATTTTCACAAACACGGAAAGATCTAAATTCCAATCATTTCAAAAACAAACGTGCAATATGAGATTCTAAAAAATCCTATGGGACTAATCGAGTTTACACTAAACAAGGGTGAAAAGGTGACTGCAGAAGCTGCAGCCATGGTATACATCCGAGGTGACATCCTCACTGAAACCAAAATGAGAAAGGGAGGATTTCTAAAATCGCTAAAAGCTGCAGCGTTAGGTGGAGAATCGTTTTTTGTAAACGAGTTCATCGCCCAGGAAGACAGCTGCAAGCTTGGACTGACTGGAAATATGCTTGGAGACATTGAGGCAATCAAGGTGGATGAGGAATTCATAGTTCAATCAGGTGCATTTGTGGGTTCCACTGGTGATCTAACACTTGATACCAAATGGCAGGGATTCACAAAAGGAATCTTTGGAACTAACATGTTCATGTTAAAAACAATAGGAAATGGAGAAATCTTTGTCAATGCTTGGGGCGGAATCTTAGAAACCAAACTACAAGCAGGAGAAAAAATGATCATTGACAACTATCAGCTAGTTGCATTAAGCTCCACTGCAAGCTATAGGGTGACAAAACACGGCAGTTTTAAGACGACTCTATTTGGAGGCGAAGCTCTGGTCATGGAACTTATTGGTCCAGGCACTGTATACATCCAAACAAAGAATGTCATGGAGTTTGCTCGAGCATTGCTTCCATTTTTGCCAAAAAGAAACTAGTTTTATGATTTGCAATCCATATCCATGATCAAAATTAGATCATTTCTCATAATCTCCACAGTAAACTCATGGTACCGTAAAATGCGATAATTGCAATTGCAATTACTATAGCGCCTTTGGTCGCCTGCTTCATGATTCTTAATTGTAAATTATGAACTTAAGCTTATTGCAATTTATCATTTGTAATGGTTACCGATAAAACACTGCTTACATGCCCTGCTTCCTATTCTAGTGTTTAGAAATGCAATTTGCTCCTGTGTCAGTCTTCCGTGCTGAATTAAGTTGAGAAGTTCTTCTGTTTCTATAGTTTCAAACTTCTCTTGACAGTTGCACTCTGTACACTCACAATCAATCTTTGAACCCAATGCATTTTATGCTTTAGACAGTCTTAAAAATAATTCATAGGTGTTTCTAGACGCCAAATGACTGGGATTTTTTTTCGCATTTTGGGCAGCTTGAGCCGTTTGTTTTGATTCCACACTTTTTACAATGTGCATCTATTCCTGCTATCTCGCGAGGATTGGTTTTGGCTACTTTGACAATCAGAATTATTACCAGCAAAACTCCTATTGCGATTCCAATGTATGCAAGTACCATGAATACTATATGCTGCTATACGTTAAGACTCTTTCACATCATTAACCTGGTAACATGATTTTAAACAGAGATGTCTTTTCCAGGGACCAGTTGATTCCTTTTTGGAATATCGTGTATTTCAAGTGATTCCAGATATTTTAGCTGCTCAGAAATCAATTTTGGATCTCCAAATGATATTAAAATTCTGTCATTGTGTCTTATCTCATACAGATTGATGTTTGAGTGAGATTTGCCATTTATCAAAAATATCATTGAGTTCTCCGAATCAGTGCAGTGTTTTTCTGAAGCATTTGTCTTATAGTTTAACTCCATACAATCCGAAGTAATCACCAATCCCAAAGATGCAAACAGCATATCCAACGGAACGTCAGTTGCATGCTTGTGAATCAAATACGGATTAT
>Ga0224497_10001648_pt1 | contig 13981 bp, 19 predicted proteins | sample SF_Jul11_sed_USG_4_FD_167970 | JGI IMG/M metagenome (GOLD analysis project Ga0224497, IMG submission 167970) | Sediment microbial communities from San Francisco Bay, California, United States - SF_Jul11_sed_USGS_13 | ecosystem: Environmental > Aquatic > Marine > Sediment | place: USA... | reverse complement strand
GCCGACGAGCACATCGCTATTCCGATGCACGGTCACGGATCGTCGCTGACCGTGTCGGTCGTCGTCGGCATCATTCTGTTCGAGGCCGAGCGACAGCGGCGCGCGGCAGGGCTGTACGACCAGTCGCGTCTGACGCCCGACGAGCGTGCTCGTACGCTGTTCGAGTGGTCGTATCCCGACATCGCCGAACGTTGCCGTGCCCTGGGAAAACCCTATCCCGAGCTCACGGCTGACGGCATGATCGCGGCGAACCCGCTAATCGACATATCGACCGTCAGCGCGCTGGAGTGACGCCGGGCCGATTTGCCGAGCGATTTTCTGCGACTGTAATCACATCGCCAGGCTAAGGTGAGATAAGGATTGGCCGAACAGGTGACGAATGTGCCAGTTTACGCTCTATCTGGATCGTCCGATTCGTCTGAGCTCGCCGCCGCTCGACCCCGAGCATTCTCTGATTCGCCAGAGCACCCATGCTTCAATTTCCGCCGCTGCTTGCGGCCTCGCGTCGACTCCCGCTCCAGTCACGAGGCCAGCGCCTGGCACTGACTCGCAACGCCATGGATCGAAAGTCATCTCTCGCCGAAAGCTGCCATTCAAACCGCCAAAAACCGGCGAAATTGGACAGCAGCTAACGGCCATTAGCGGATATTCGCAAGTCGCCAGTTCCCAGCGTACCCCGTTCCTTCATCACGAAAAAGCCAGGCTAGCCAGTCGGCGTACCGAGACAGCAGTCTGTTATCGAGTTGAGCAACAGCACGCGCGGACTGTAACCGGCCACCTCGCTCCATTTGTCGCTTTGACGCGATAAGCAACTGAAAACGATTGGCCCGACAATTAGCACTGTTTAAAATATTGACAGAAAGTAGTAGTGCGAGCACCGTGGGGAAGCGACCCTCTCGAACGAATGCTGTCCGAGCGTCGGCAAATAATTAACAACACCCAACCCCACAACGTTCGACTTAGGGAGAACATTATGAGAAGCAAAGCGTACTCAACCATTTTTATTCCGCTATTGGCAACAATTTGCGTCATTGGCTTTATTGATACCGCAGCGGCCGACAACGATAAATATGGAGGCAACAAAAACAGAGCAATTGCAAAGGCCGAAATTGAGGAGCTTATGAGCTGTTACGCGTATTCATTTGATACGATTAACCGGGCGGTCACCGCAATTTATTCGGATTTGGACAACTTGGAATACTTAGACCCATTGAATATGGCTGATCCCAATTTTGCGGAGGGGTACGAGCGCTTTCGTAGCTGCACTACAGAAGACTTTGTTATCGAAGCTTATAACGTCAACGGGACTGCGTTGCTCGTTGAGGGCGATATTCCTGCGGGCCCGCTGCCGTGGGTGAATCTAGTAAATTTCTTTCGGGCTGACGATGACATAGCCAGCCAGAGCCAGCATCTCTTCGGTTCATTGAGCACCACGGTACATGGGCGAACCGGCACTATAAAGGCGTATGCGACTATCAGCGGTTCTAGAATTACAGCCGAGGGTGAGCTTGTGAAATCAGGCCCAGGAACGAGCACCTACACGAGCGATGTCGTTTACAAACGCGGGAAGTGGTTGCTGAAAAAGACCACATTGGTCGAAAACAATTTGGTCGACGATTAGGCGAAACTGCCGCCTCGGGTCGAGCCTCAGCGAGTAGTCAACCGGGGGCAAACATCGCATACACTCCCTGCCGTACTAGTATCGAAGGGTGCGGTAGGGTTTGCGGTGCGGCGTACCAAAGTCCCTAATATTGCGGGCTAACGACACACCTCGTTTGTTCGCGACCACGTCTTTGCTAACGATGCCGCCAGGTTTTGCCGTGCCGCCGCGACGGTCACAAGCGGGTCATACCGTCGCAGAGATTGACACGCCGTCATTGTTCGTCGTCGGTACGCGCTTGGATTCGATAGTACTCATAAGGCATCGGAAACTTCTCGAATCGCCAATTGAAGACGTGCTCGAAGAAAGACCTGGCTTTGTCGAGATCTCTGACCGTGAAGTCGAAAAACGTAGGTTTCATGTGGCCAACCTATTACGGAGCAATGAATGTGCAATTACGATTTGTACCAAATTCCCAAACTTCCGATTTGGGTCAACAGCGGAAATTTCAACGCGAACCAGGAGAATTGCGCCCCCGGATACGACCAGCCGTTCAATCTTGCACTGATTCAGAAGTACGACGAATTTCCCGCCCTTCGAAATCCGACCAGACGTGGACAACTTCTCCCTGACAAGCCTTGCATCGCTGCTTCGACGTAGTCCGTATAATCGCCCCGTCTTCGTCGTACTCATCAATGGAATCGCCAATGGATTCAAAGCGCCACGAACCGATCTTTCCACAATGCGGGCAGCGTAAGAACTCGCGATTGATGATCATCGTGTAGATCGCGTAGCAAACGACGAAGGCAAGAAATACGGCTATCCACGACATGATCAATCAGGAATCCATAGTTATTACGCGCGGCAGTAAACGGTCAGTAGCGGAAATTATAACGCGAACCAGGAGAACCTCCGTTTCCGGCCAGGAGCAGACTTCAGCGCCATCGCGGCTCCAACCGCGTCAGCATCGAACACGGTAGCATTTCCTATCAGTTGTGCCGCGAATTCCAACCAGGTTCACACTCCGGATTGGCCAATTACGGATATGATGAATGCCTATGCCGATACGACAGGTAACTTTTTTCCTGGCCTTTATCCAACTTGCCGCGTTCGCGCAGGCTGAAACAGAGCGTGACGGGCCCCTGCACAACGCCGCGCAAGCCGGTAACCTTGCCGCGCTGGAGCAATTATTAGAGCAGGGAATGGATGTCGATGCGCCTGGTGCCTATGGCGCCACGGCACTGCATCGGGCCGTCAACCCTGGGCGTCGCCTGGATCCCGCCAAACAGCTGGCTACCGTTGACTTCTTGATCGAACGCGGCGCCAATATCAATGCGCGCACTACATTCGGAAATACACCGTTATCCTTCGTGTCCTCCGACAATTTGGCCGTCGCGTTCCGCCTGATTGATGCAGGTGCCAACATCAACACCCGAGACAATTCCGGGAGCACACCGTTGGCGAAAATTATGGCCAGGAGTCGTCCAGACGACGCTGAATTCTCGAATCTGCTAAGCAGGATGATGGCGCTTGGGCTCGATATCAATGCGGCGGATGTCAGCGGGACAGCGGTGCTGCACGTTGTGGCACCTAGAATGCCGGGACTGGTCGACGAACTGATTCGCGCCGATGCCGATCCAAACATTGCCGACGGCCGCGGCCAAACAGCGCTGCATCTTGTCTCCAACCTGGATGAAAAGACGTTGCCAGGTGTGCAGGATGCAATTGAGGCGCTCATCGCAGCAGGCGCCGACATCAACGCAATCGACAAATTACGCCATACACCGCTGGCGAGAGCCACGACGAGCAACTCGCGAATCCTCCTCGCGCATTCCGCAATGGTCGATCTTCCAGAGAGCGTGCCGCCGCTGCATGTTGCAGCATTTCGCGGCGAGGCCGAGACCGTCAAGTTATTGCTTGCCGCCGGCGCCGACCCGCGTCGGCGCTGGCATGGCGATAACGCGATGGATCGCGCCTATGAGGGACTGCAGAAAAACGCCGGTGGCTACGAACGCGCAGCATCATCTGAGCGCGGTCGGTCGTACCTCGACATTATCCAACAACTGGACACTGCCGGCGGCACCAGTGTGGGTGACAAGATTGTGCAGTTTGTGGGTTTGAGTCCGGCTCTGTGGCGGATCATCAAGACATGGGCATTGATGGCGGGAATAGTATTATCGTCCGCTATCGCCTTGCTGCTGCTGGCGATCTTTGCTTCGTATTCAAAACGAGCGAAAAACCAGCCCTGGGGGCGTGCATTGGCCCGTGCGAGTTGGTTTTCTCTCGTGGGAACCGGATTACTACTCGTGGTCGGCGTTTATCTGGCGTCTATCGCCTACGAGGCGGCTTTTTATGTTTTGGTTCTGGTCGTATTCATCACTTGGACGGCGGCAGTAGTGCAATTGGCATTCTGGTACGCCTTTATTTCTCGGCGGGTAACACGTCATCAGGCCGGCTGAGCGATCTGAGGAATTCGGGATCCGGTTGGAAGCCGACCTCTGGACGAACGGGGTTTGCTGTCAGGGTCAGAAACGTTATTTATGTGCACCTTGGGTTCGTTGCGCCACCTCTTGTCGAGGCGTGATCAGGGAAGACGCGGATTTGTTAAGCTATTGCGCGTAATCAAGCGCGGCACCGAGTGAAGGCGAATGAGCGACAAAGTAATGTCTGACGAGGATGATCCGCCGACGCTTACCGGCCGGGTGACACACAGTGTTCTCAACCGGCAAATGGGCCGCTTCTTCGCGGAGTTGGTTCTCATTGTCGCCGGTATCCTGATCGCATTGGCGATCGATGACTGGGTCAGTGATGCGCGTGATCGAAACTCCGAGACCCTCTACTTGGAGCTCCTCGCTCGCGATATTGACCAAATTGGGCGTGAGGCTGGTGCAGATCGATTTCGAGAAGGACAAGATCGACACGGGCGCACGGGCGTACGCGGCACTGTCGACACCTGACCCAGCGGCGAGCAAGGTCGAACTTGGCGAATTATTGGGTCTGCTGAGCAGCCGGCGTACTTTAAGCCTGAATAGTGCGACATTTGATCAGATGGTCAGTAGTGGACATCTCCAGCTGATCCGGAACGGACAGTTGCGCGACAAGCTCGTTCGCTACTTCGATCAGATGGAACGCCTCGAGCGAATCGTAGAGAAGAACAACAGAGATCTCATGGACTATGTCTATGTTCCCTTCCTGATGCGCGCTGGAATTACGGCGCAAAGCAGAGCCAGGGAGTCAACTGCGAATTTGAACCGCGCGGCTGCAATTCTGGATGAGAACCTGGGGCCGAATACGGTGTACCCCCAAGACCGTGTCTTGGCCGAGCCACCCGATGCGGATTCCTGGAATGACATTCGACGCAACGTACTGTTCCGAACTCGCATAGCGGCCGTCGGTCAGACGCTCGCGGACCAAATCATCGTAGATACTGACAGCATTGCAGCCGCGATATCTGCCGAATTGGAGGGCAGCTAGGGGTCAGTAGCGGAAATTGTAGCCTCAAGTAGGTGACCGGCAGCTTCCGGCCACAAGCGGACGTTCATTCAATGATCCAGTACAACAAGAGAAATGCGCCGATTCCGAGAATGGCCCAAACAAATGGTCCGCAGCCAGCACTATTCGTTTCGGGAAAGTTAACGTTTGTTAGATCTTCCCCTTCTTCGCCGACTACATTGGCGCCGAGTAAAGCAGCCAAAGATTGCGCGGCCTCCAACGCCGGGTTTGAGGGTGAAGTTATATCGACTTCACCATCGTGAAATACGAAATGCTCCACTACCGCTTCACTTTCTCCACTCCAATGCAGCACAAACGAATCATTTGAGAGGTCATTAGCCTCTGCAATTGAAAATTGATCATCACTTTCTACAACCGCGAGTAATTCTTGCTCAGAAATCGGTGATTTTCGACGAATCGAGACGACGTAACTCAATCAATTTCCTCAACTGTATATTGGCGGAGCATGCTCTTGAAGGAGCGCCAACGAATAGCTGCTTCGGGTCAGTAGCTGACCTTTAGGCTAAGTCTAGCCCAAAAGCGGTTTTTGGGTGCTTAGCGGACGATCTGGAGCAAGGATTTTGCGGACCTACAGCCGGATGTCCGCTCTCACCCGGAGCGGTCGTTCAACTGGCCCAAAATCAGCCGCTTCTCGGGGCAGCAAACGGCCGAAAGCGGCCGTTTGCAGGAAATATCGCAACACTTTGTCACATCAATTTAGTGTATCGCGAGCCCGCAATTTAGATACCTGGCAACGCGGGTTTCAACACCATAATAACCATTGCCGCGACCGGCGTGATCAGCGCGACTAAACCCCATTTTTCCCATTTCTTGTATTGCTTAGCGTATTCCTCCCACGTCAAACCCGTTGAATCGGCCGCATGTGCCGCATCGCGAATCCTGCGTTGCAGCGGGGCGACCCATACTCCGAATACGAGTCCCGATATCGAAAACAGGATGATCGGCCATAAGATCCACCCAGTACTCAGAATTGGATATTTTGCGACGATTGCGCCGGCAAATCCGGTGACTAGAATCCCAGCCACCCCCGGACCCGTAAACAGGCGATCGCTTCGAATGATTCCGTCGAATGCTAATGCGATAAGTTTGAAATCACGCGTTTTGTGCGCACGATTCGCCCAAAACAGACCCGTCGTAATGTTTCCAAGGAAGATGACCACCGATGTGACGTGCAATAGCTTGAGAATCAAGTAGCTTATTTCCCTTCTCCAAAAAGTTGCATAAAGTGGGTAACGACCACCCTGGCCTAGCGCAGAATCCAACTGACAGGCTGCTTTGTATATGGACTCCTCCAGTCTAGCAAACAGTTGCTGTGATCAGGGTTCAGACGCGTTTGTATATTCGGCCTCTGGTTGGAGACGCTATCTCCGGGCCCTCTATGTATGCGCACTCCGGTTCCGCTAAGGGTCAGTGGGCTCTCGGGCCTCAAAGCGGTGCAGGTTTGACCGGAGCAGATATCTTTATCGGATTCAGGTTTTAAGTTTGCAGGACGTTCTAAGCAGCCATCTCCAGTTGCAGCCGACGCTGATATTCCGTTCCCTGGGTCACCATCGCCCAGGCCGTTCGTACATTCTTGTTCGCAAGTGCCACCGCCTTGGCAGGGAGGATGCGCGCTTCGTGGCCGTGCCGCTTTGCGGCCCGCGCCCAGTAGTGCGCGCTCGCGCAAGACTCAAAAGCAACGAGCGAGCGCTTCTGTTTACCGAGGAACTCTGCAAACTTGCGGCGCGTGAAGGATCGATTCAGGACCTCTTTGCCTCGAGGAGATACTACCGATACCTGAATGACGTTCTTTGCAAGGTCGACGCCAACTGTTGTTGAATAGTGCATGTATGGACTCCGTTCTGGTTTTGGTCGACCTTCCAACCCAGGCAACTGGGTCGGAGGAGTCCATACATAGGGTCATCAAGAGCCGATTCAAGGCGTTACTGGCGGCCGGCTCCTATCCGAAGTATCGCTGTCCTCGAGGCTGTTATCGTCTATCCGACAGTACGCGGCCTGATCCGGACGTTGCAGCCGTTTGCTAAGTGGCGTTGAGTCCTAACACCTATTTGGCCGGCAGGGACGAGGTGAACAATTGACACAGATCTATCCACTCACCAAGTTGACTATCTTCAGCAAATCCAGGCGGGTCGACGTAGACAAAGCCCTTCAATGGCCTACCGGTGAAATCCATTTCCCGTGTATATGGGCGCTTTAGGGCAGCAGCGTATGCGTTCGGTCCAACGCGTGCCATCAGCACATCATCCACGATCCCGCAGCACATATTGCCGGAATGCATAAACGCGATTCCACCAAACATCTTTTTCTCGGTGATATCGGATCGTCCCTCAAAGAACTCGCGAACGCGTTGTGCCACTCCTTCGTCAAAAGCCATGACATGCCACCAATCAAAGATTCGTATGCGACATCGATGAAAAACAGCTTAATGGTAACTGGCTGCTTTGAGTTATCACCAGCTCTCGAGTGTATCATTGGGCAACCAGCTGGACCCAGCCAATAGCGGCAGCACGATCGCTACCGCAAACACTTTTTGAAACAGATTTGACGCTCAACCTCTTCGAAGCCCAGCGCGAGATGGGCTTGCAAGCTGACGTCGTTGCCCAATTCTGCATCACTGGCGATCTCGCTAAAACCATGCTTCAGTGCCCATGTCTCCGCGGCCCTCAGTAGACTCGCACCCAACCCGGTCCGACGAACATCCGGATCAACATACCATCCCTCCAGGTACGCTACTGGCCTTGTCTCACATCCCTCGGCGTAGTTGCGCGACCCTACCTCTACGAAACCTGCGAGCGAGTCATCCCCTCGATCAGCAACAATAACCGCTACGCCCACTAGTGGTGTCCCGCCACTTTCAGCGGCGTCAAACCAGTCGTCTATCTCTTCCGGGTTGGGATTGGAATATAGTTTCGTCCGCATTCGACTCCACTCATCGCGATCACTTCGTTTGACGGGCCGAATATTCATGGATCGCGGGACGGTAAGTTCTTTGATCTGATGAACGTCAACAATGGGTCAGCAGCCGATATTAAAGTTCAAAATTCATGGGCGGCTGGTTCCCGGCACATACGCGCCGCTCGTCAATTCGTCGTGCGACAGTCGTTGAACGGCCAGCGGACGCCGTACAGTCGGCTCCATCACGTCGTTAAACGACGGGGCGAAAATGTGCCCACGCCCAACCAAACATCGTTGCCGCCAACAGCGGGTACGCAAAGAAGGGTAGCGGCCTCGATAACGCATCTAGCGGTTGCCCCTGAAATATTTGCACAGCAACAACAGAAAATAAGACAGCAGCCATTGTTGCTACTACTCGGACCCAAAGCGGCATCACGGCAGGAGCACTGATTAGGACGAGGGACGCTGCCCACAGAGATATGCCAGCGGCAAACACCGGCCCGGCTGAATCAAGAGGTGTCGCCGCCGTCGACAGAACTAAGGTTTGGCCGGCAACAAAGACTAAAAACCCAGCCGCCATAAGATTGTTGCTTCGACCGAGGTGATAGATCGTGAGCAAGGCGCCGGCTACAACTAGCGCAACACCGTCAATGCCCCACAATAACCCACGCAAAGAGGCCGATGACGCAAAAGTTCCGGCAACGCCAAGAATTGCGCCGACGACAAGCCCGCATGGTGCTGCAATTTGGCGATGAGACTCTTTCATTTCTATCGCTCCCGGAACTTCCGCAGTCAACTGCTGAAATTATAGAGCAATTTTTTCGAGGGCCGGCTTTTGCGCGCACACCTGCCAGTCGAACCCGATCCGCTCATCTGGCGCGACTCGGCCATGATCAGACATTAGGTACATCCCAGAATTGACCCACCTTCACTGACCCCCATACTGAGAAAGGCAATTCCAGCCGAAGCTGGGGATGCGCAGCCAAGGACATCAATTTATCCACGACCATCTCGAGGACCAATCATCCGACAGACCCTGTTCATAGCACTGGCCTTGTGTCTAGCAGCCGGCGCAGTCCCCGCCCAGGACGTGACGGTACCGCCCACCCTGCAGTTCAGCATCTCGAATCCCGGAGCTCGCAGCCTGGGGTTTGGCGGTGCGTTCATCGCTCTGGCCGATGACGCCACCGCCGCATTCGCCAACCCTTCCGGCCTTGTCCAGATCAATAAACCCGAGATCTCTCTCGAAGGGCGCTTCTGGAGCTACTCCACACCCTATACGGAGCGCGGACGGATCGAGGGCGATCCCACGGGCATCGGCGTCGATGTTGTGGCCGGGTTGAGGGGCGGCACATCTTCCGATGACCTTACCGGCGTTTCTTTCCTGTCGCTTGTTTACCCTCGGCAAGACTGGTCGATCGCTCTTTATCGTCATCAGTCGGCAGATTTCGAGTCCTTTAGCGAGACGCAGGGACTGTTTGCGGGTGGGAGTACCACGTGCTGCCGATTCACCGATGATCGGGTGCACACAAATCTCGAGATCCTCAGCTACGGGCTTTCGGTTGCCCATCGATTCACCGACGCGCTGAGCCTCGGTCTGTCGCTCGTCTATTTCGACAGCAATTTCGATCTCGTGCGGAACGCATACCTGCCTGACGAGGATGACGTTCTGCAAATCTTTGCCCCGACCTCCTTTTCGCGGGAGAGGATAGCCTGGCAAACGTCGTTGCACATTGACGACACCGACTTGGAATTGACCGCCGGCTTCTTGTGGACGGTGTCGCCGCGATGGAGGCTGGGCGGGTTCTATCGTGGGGGACCTAGCTTCGAGCTGCGGGCCGAAGCCTACAGTGGACCAGGCGGTTCCGTTGTCGGCCTGCCAGCCGCCGGAACGCTCATAGGACAAGGCACCTCTCCGGGCGCGTTTCCGGACGTCTACGGCCTGGGATGCGCCTTCCGTTCAGATGATGGACGCTTAACGTTGGCTTTCGAGTGGAATCGGGTCGAGTACTCGACCATCCTCGATCGCCTCGACCCAGACGAATTCGACACGAGCGATCTTGTCCTCGACGATGGCAACGAGTTCCACCTGGGCGGAGAGTATGTGTTCCTCCGATCCACGCCGGTTGTTGCGGCTCGGCTCGGCATGTGGATTGATCCCGACCACCACCCAAGCGCCACCGCAGCCAGCGACTTGATAGAGCGCGCCCTTCTGCCGCCGGGCGAGACCCAGATCCACTGGGCGGCGGGTATCGGCTTGGCATTTGAAAACTATCAGATCGACCTCGGTGCTGACTTCTCGGACTTCGTCAACACGGTGTCTCTGTCCGCGATTTATAACTTCTAGACTCCGTACCTGCCAAAGCCAGCAAAGCCTGGCGATGTTGTTGGACCTGATTGATCCACAGATTTTATGGTGAGCGGAAAAGAATATCGTATTAGCGTACGCAGACGTGCGCCGGCTCGGCCATGAATGCTGTCGGAGATGCCGGATGTCGGGGAATATGCTCCGCATCATCGGGGAGGGCGGCAGGGCAACATGTATGTCGTCTTTAGGTCAGTTGCAGTCGCTCACGATTCGAACACCCAGGCGGCTGGTTTCGGCCAATAGCCAACATATGCCAGCTGATGGACATGCAGCCCGAGACTACGGATACAATTCCATTCGGTCTGGATGCACCTCAGCACAAGAAACTTATCGCCGGGCATTTTCCGGTGCTGAGCATACGTCGAGCAGAGTCGATCTTACGGTTCAGTGCGCCATGTTGCAGGCCGAATACGGTGAGAGACGGATGAGTGGATATTGAGACACTGGCAAATTCAAAGGTCGGAAAACTTATCGTCAAAGTAGCTGGAGCCGCGTTAGAGAGCCGACTTCGATACCGGTTCTCTGGCCCCATGAAAATCCTACGAGGCACTGACATTCAGCCTGGACAGACCGTTTTGGAGGTGGGGTGCGGGACAGGATTTCACACTGTCTCAGCGGCACAGTTGATTGGTGACCAAGGAAGCTTGGTGGCGATGGACGTGTTATCGGACTATGTCGAACAGACATCGAAAAAAGTACAAGCGGCCGAATTAAAAAACGTCCATGTGACAAAACGTGATGCACTGGATACGGGATTGGATGACCAAAGCATTGACACGGTGCTGTTATTTAGTGTGATTCCGTCTCCCACGGCGCCTTTGAACCGGCTATTGCCCGAAATGCACCGCATCCTTAAAGCGGAAGGGACTTTGGCCGTGACGACGTTCCCGTGGGTACTTCGATCGATCCGTCGATCCGGCCTATTTACGTTTATCAGCAAACGAAACGGCGTGTCCAATTTCAGACGAAGTTAAGCCGGGAGGATAATGGAGAACTACCGTATCAATTGCCTTAGTGAGGTGCCAGCCATTTAATGATTGCTTTTCCGGTCTGCAGGGCGGTAGGGCTTAAAGGAATGAGAATCTCGGCCACATCGCGCCGAACTTTCGTCTTGGCAGTCGGCGGACGATTGGCGCCTCAGAAACTGCAGATAGCATTTTCGAGTCCTGTGTGGCCTTCATTCTACATAGTCGGAAGCTCCCCCGAGAGCCAATGAAGTACGTTCAACACGAATTGTTTCCATTCATGGTTTTCGGTGTTCATTCCTACGGATGTAGACGATCCGTCTTCCCGTTTGAAAATCATGGCAGTGAATCCGTTCGAGTCGCCGAAGGCCACGATCTTCCCTTCGCCCACGCTTCCGGCGAGAGCCTGGGAGCTGCCCATGCCAATGGGTCCTACGCCTGTCGGGTGTTGCCGATTCTCGGCGGTTGGAGAAAGCCGCAAGAGATTTGTGTAACCCTCGCCCGTCAGCGAACTGCCGCCGAATGTGACGACACTGTCGATAGCTTCACCGTTGTTTCTCCCCTTGACGATTGGGTGTTCCTCGTTAAGGAACCCATTCTCCCGCGAAAACACTATCCGGTGTAGACCAAGCGTTTTGTCGAGTTGCTCCTTGTCAACCACGGTTCCCACACTTGATGAGATGCCGAAACGCTCCAAGAGCGGGTTGATCGCCTGATCGAAGGGAGCATGCTCGCTGAAAACGAGCAGTGAGCCGCCCATTTCGACCCAGTCATACAGAGCTGCTATTTCTGCGCTAGTGAAAGTCGTCTCCGTCGTGACCGCGGTCTTCGTCGTGAAATCGAAAGGCAGCGCCGTGATGATCATGACAATGTCGAAATTTGCCAGGTACCCGGGGGTGAATATCTCGTCGCCGATCACCGGTTGATATCCGTCGGCTTCGGCCAAGTCGGCAAACGGCTTGATGAAATCCCATTGAATGAAGAAATTGTGATGGCCGCCGTCCAGAAGAATCGTGGGCCCTTGCGACTCCGGATACGTCGGGGTCTGAACGGTCGCCTCGAACGCGGTGTCGTTCGACACGGGCCATTCGGTGCGGGCGATGCACGCAGTCAGCAAGATGAGTACGATGGAATGAGTGGTCAGAAGCTTCATGATTCACTATTTAAATGAAGGACACCACACTAGTCGACGAGGTGTCGGCATGAATGACCGCTATGAGTCAATACCGGAAATTGTAGCTTAAACGGTACGACCGGCGGCTTCCGGCCACAAGCGGACGTTGCTACACGCTTATTCTGAAATGACCCAACCCATTCGATTATTGCTAGCGCAGATTTGCCGCCATCAAATGGGGGAGGCATTGGTCAAGTCAGTTCTTACGACTTCAATGTTGTTTCCAGAATCCAGGCAGACAATAGCTTGAGAAATCCCGGCACGAACTTCTTTTCGAGACTGCCGTATTCGGAAGGGCTGCCTGTTTTCGCGTTCTGAAATATGTGGTTGGCGGTCGTGAACATTCTGACGGAATAGTCGCTGTTACCACCCCTCTTCAAAGCGCCGACCATTGCCTCGCGATTCATTTCTGGTGGGACCTGCCGGTCGAGCCCACCAAAAATAAGCAGTACAGGGCATTCCACGGACTCCAGCACGGGCCGTGCGTCATGATCGACGTATGACTTGAACCAAGGGCTTGCAAACATCGTCAAGTGGCAATCTATTTCCGAGCTTATGGCATCATCCGTCGATTCGGAATGTTGAGAAGTTTGCTTTTGTACCATCCTCGCAATTTCAGGTTCGAGTTCCGTCCGGCTGGCACCGTTATGGACGAGATCGATAACATGATTCATAGATTGAAGTACGTGCTCAACTTCATCACCCGTTGCTCCATCGCACTCGGCGATCAGCTTGGTCTGTGCGAGGTGGTTTGTCGCGCCTGTGACCCCAACACCCGAGATGCAAATTATGAATGCCACATCCCTTGATTGCGCAGCGCATATCGGAGCAACAATTCCGCCTTGGCTGTGTCCACAAAGCCCAATGCTCACCAAATTCAGATCACACCTGGATTTCAGGTAGCGAACCGCAGCGAGGGAATCGTCCGCAATATCTGAAAGCGTATACTGTAAAGGCACACCGGTTGATCCCCCCACGCCCCTGGAGTCATATCGCAGCACTGCGATGCCGTTTCGGGAAAAATAATCCGCAATAACCGCGAATGGTCTGAAACCGAATACTTCTTCATTACGGTCCAGAGGACCAGAACCCTGTAGCAAGACCACAGCAGGACACTCAGAGGGGCTGTCGGGCAGGGTCAGCGTTCCGGCCAATCTGATAGTGCCGTTGGCAAAACTCACTTCCTCCTCAACATATTTCATGGTCCGTCTCTCGCTACTTGCATGTCTGCAAATAGTTTCTCGTACCGATATTGGGTCTCATTAGTGATTTCGTCAAAGGCCTAAATCACAGCTCGCTCACAGCATCAACCTATGACCGCTTTGGGTCAGTAGCAGTCGTTCATTAGGTTATCACGCGACAGACTGCTTTCGGCCAGAAGGGGCCCTTACAGATTGTCATTGTGCTTTTGTTGCCACTCATCCTCTTCGGTTCGCATGCGCGGGAGATCATCGACGATCGCTAAC
>Ga0224497_10001647_pt1 | contig 13997 bp, 12 predicted proteins | sample SF_Jul11_sed_USG_4_FD_167970 | JGI IMG/M metagenome (GOLD analysis project Ga0224497, IMG submission 167970) | Sediment microbial communities from San Francisco Bay, California, United States - SF_Jul11_sed_USGS_13 | ecosystem: Environmental > Aquatic > Marine > Sediment | place: USA... | reverse complement strand
TTCCCCTTCGCGCTCCACTTCCAGAGCGCGCTCTTCTTTGCGCTGTCGGTGACCTGGCTGGTGACGCGACCGGTGGGCGCCGGGACGTTGACGAACGCCACGGTCGCCGAGGTCGTCTTTCTGCTCATGCTCGTCGTCTATCTACCGCTCGCGCTGCGACGCTTCTACGGTCAATCGTGGCGCTGGACCGCGGTCAAGGCGCTGGCCATCGTCATCGTCTATCGGCAGCTGATGGGCCCTCGCGGTCGAGCTCTCGGCGCTGGTCGGGATCTGGGGGGTGTGAGTCGCGGGTTGCCCGCCCGTGCTACCGCGCCTGCGGGCCTGTAATCGACTTCCGCGGTTGGATTGACGGAGCCGGCTCTCGCGCGGCAGGGTGCCGCGTGAGGCGATGGGGACGAACAGCGACCCTGGCCAGCATCGCCGGGCGCGGATGACGGCGGCCCGTGGAAGAAGCAGCATCAGAGCGCCAGGGGACGGGCGAAGGGAGGGTCGGGAGCCGGCCTTCGATTTCGACGATCGTCCCGGTCTGGAACGAGGCGGAGGCGGTCGAGACGGCGGTCGAGACGACCCACGACTTCCTCGGGGCCGGCTTCGACGACTTCGAGATCCTCATCGTCGAGAGCGGCAGCACCGACGGCTCGGCCGAGACCTGCGATCGACTGGCCGAGCGCCGGCCGCGGGTCGAGGTGATTCACGAGGGGGCCGCTCGCCAAGTGGCTGCTCGGACTCGCGGTCAAGCACGTCAACTCGACCTTCGAGGTCTACCGGCGCCCCCGCGCCAGATCGAAGCCCGGATCCCACGTCCTCGGGCCGACCGAGCTGGTAGACCTCGCTGGCCGAGTCGGAGCAATGGCTGCGGGAAACTCAGCCTCGATCCCCCTTTTCTCTTCCTTTACCCGAAATCTCTTCGGCCCAACTTCCAATGCCGCTTCGATCTCGGCTCGACCCCCGGAGAGGGCTCGCGGTCACTCGGGCGCCGGGAGGCGGGGGTCGGGGTCGGCGAGGACGGCCGCGGCTCGCCGTTCGCGGTCGCGGGCGACGGCGGCGGCGATCTCGGGGAAGGCGAGGCCGAGGATCTGGCCCGCGGCGAGCGCCGCGTTGACGGCGCCGGCCTTGCCGACGGCGAGCGTCGGGACCGGGATGCCGGCCGGCATCTGGACCATCGACAGCAGCGAGTCGAGGCCGGCGAGCTTGGACTCCATGGGCACGGCGAGCACCGGCCGCAAGGTCTTGGACGCCACGACGCCGGCCAGGTGGGCGGCTCCGCCGGCGGCCGCGACGAACACCCGCACCCCTGCCGCCTCGCTCTCCGCGAGCCAGCGCTCGAGCGCCTCGGGTGTCCGGTGGGCCGACAGGATCCGCGCGTCGTGCGCGATCCCGAGACTCTCGAGGGTCTCGACGCAGTGCTGCATGACGCCCCAATCGGAGCGCGACCCCATCACCACGCCGACCAACGGCTCGCTCATGCGCGGCAAGCTACCACACCCCGGACGGCGCGCCCGCGACCTCCCCGCGGGGCCTCAGAGACCGCCGTGGTACCGGCGCCCGCGCAGGTACTCACGAGTCTCGGACGCCACGACCCCGGACAGCAAAAGGAGGCCGACCAGGTTGGGCAGGGCCATGAGGCCGTTCATCACGTCCGACAGGGTCCAGACGAAATCGAGCCGGTAGATCGCCCCGAAGAAGACCGCGGTGACGAAGACCATCCGGTACGGCAGGACGCTCCTGTAGCCGACGAGGAACTCGACGCTCTTCTCGCCGTAGTAGCTCCACCCCAGGATCGTCGAGAAGGCGAACATCGAGAGCCCCACGGTCACGATGTGGCCCCCCCAGCCGACGCCCAGCCCCTCGATGAAGGCCTGCTGGGTCATCAGCGGGCCCTCGAGCCCCGAGCTCCAGACGCCGGTGACGATGAGCGCGAGCCCCGTGAAGGTGCAGACGACGAGGGTGTCGATGAAGGTCTGCGTCATAGAGACGAGCGCCTGCCGGGCGGGCTCCAGCGTCTTGGCGGCCGCCGCCGCGATGCCGGCCGAGCCGAGCCCCGACTCGTTCGAGAAGATGCCGCGCGCCACGCCGAAGCGGATGGCCTGGGCCAGCGCGGCGCCGACGAACCCGCCCGTCGCCGCGGTGCCCGAGAAGGCGCCCTCGAAGATGAGGCCGAAGGCCGCCGGGACGTCCGCCGCGTGGCGCACGAGGATCGCTCCGGCGCCGAGCATGTAGCCGCCGATCATGATCGGCACGAAGAAGCCGGTGAAGCGGCCGATGGACCGGATCCCACCGAGGATCACGGCCGCCGCCGCGCCGGCCATCACCAGGCCGCTCGCCCAGACCGGCACGCCGAACGAGCCGCGGACGGCCAGCGCCACGGCGTTCGACTGCACCATGTTGCCGATCCCGAAGGCGGCGACGGCGGCGAACAGGGCAAAGAGCAGGCCCAGCGGCCGGCCGATCCCCGGGATGCCGTTGGTCAGGTAGTACATGGGGCCGCCGGACTGGCCGCCGCGGCCGTCCGGGACCCGGAAGCGCACGGAGAGCAGCGCCTCGGAGTACTTCGTGGCCATGCCGACGAGCCCGGTCATCCACATCCAGAAGAGGGCGCCCGGGCCGCCGAGCGCGATGGCCGTGGCGACGCCGACGATGTTGCCGGTGCCCACGGTGGCGGCGAGGGCCGTCATCAGCGCCTGGAAGTGCGAGATGTCGCCCGCCCCTCCCGGCTCCCGGCGCACGATCAGCGCCAGCCAGAGCGAGTGCCACAGCTGGGTGAACTGCAGTCCCTTGAGCCGTAGCGTCAGGTAGAGGCCCGTGATCAAGAGCAGCGGGATCAGCAGGAACGGACCCCACACGAAGTCGCTGGCGCGCGAGACGAAGTCGCTCAGGCTCTGCATCGTCGGTCTCCAGGTTCGGCTGACAGGATGGGCAAGGAGGGCGGCGCCTCAGAAGTCGAAGAGGTCGTCGAACGCCGCCTTCGCGTCGCTCGGGCTGGCCGTCTCGGCGGCGAACTCCTGGGTCCGCTTGACCTCGTAGAGCTCGCAGTCGTTGCGCTTCGTCTTGGAGGCGATCCGGCGCGGGATCGGCTGCCGGCACTCGAGAGGCGAGCCCGGATCGAAGTGCGCGCACTGCCGGCAGGCGTGCAGATCGGCCCCGCAGCCGGCGCAGGCGGCGTCCGGGGCGACGGCCGCGAGCTCTTGCCGGCGCCCGCACTGGCCGCAGCGGAAGACCGTCGCGCCGGGGCTGCCGAGACCGCGGCCGCGCGGTCCTTCGCGGCGCTCGCGCGGCCGGCCCGGCTCGCGCCGCGCGGCCGCCCCGCTCTCGTCGTCGCGATACCCGCGCTGTCTGTACTTGCGGCTCATCCCGGCGCACCTCACCGTTCGGCCCGGGTCTGGCCCGTCCAGGCGTCGAGCCAGGCCAGCACCTCACGGTGCCATTGGAGGCTGTTGGCGGGCTTGAGCACCCAGTGGTTCTCGTCGGGGAAGCGCAGGTAGCGGCTGGGGATCCCCTGGCGCTGCAGGGCCGTGAAGGCGGCCAGGCTCTGGGTCTCCGGGATCCGGTAGTCCAGCGCGCCGTGGATCACCAGCATCGGCGTCGCCCAGCGGTCGACGAACGCGGCCGGGTTGTGGCGCTCGAAGCCCTGGGGGTTCGTCCAGTAGGGGCCGCCGTGCTCCCATTCGGGAAACCACAGCTCCTCCGTCGAGAAGTACATCATCCGCTGATCGAAGACCCCGTCGTGGCTCACCAGGCAGCGGAAGCCGTCGGGCCAGTTGCCCGCGATCCAGTGGATCATGTAGCCGCCGTAGGACGCGCCGAGGGCGCAGACCCGGCTGCCGTCCATCCACGGATAGCGCTCGAGCGCCGCCGCCAGGCCCAGCCGCAGGTCGACGAGGGGCTTGCCGCCCCAGTCGCCGTTGATGGAATCGGTGAAGGCCTGGCCGTAGCCGGTCGAGCCGTGGAAGTCGACGAGCACGACCGCGTAGCCGGCGCCGGCGTAGACCTGCGGGTTCCAGCGGTAGTGGAAGTCGTCGCTCGAGCTGCCCTGCGGACCGCCGTGGATGACGAAGGCGACCGGGTACGTCCGCTCCGGGTCGAGCCCGGCGGGCTTGACGACCCAGGCCGACACGGGCTCCTCGTTCCAGCCCGCGAACCGGAACTGCTCGCTCTCCCCCATCGCGATCTTCTCGAGCGCCTGGGCGTTGGCGCGCGTCAGCCGTCGCTGCCGCCGGCCCGCGGCGTCGCTCCAGTAGAGATCGACCGGCGCCGCGAGCGAGTCGAGGCCGTAGACGAGCCCGCCGCGGGCCAGCGCCGGCGAGCGGACGTGGCCGCCGGCGACCAGCTTTGTGACCTCGCCGGACTCGACGTCGACGGCAAAGAGCGGCACCGCGCCGCCGTCCGCCGCCGTCGTGTAGATCGTCTTGCCGTCGGCCGCGAACAAGATCCCGGCCGGGGAGCGGTCCCAGGCCTCGGTGAGGACCCGCTCCTCGCCGCTCTCCCAGTCGCGCAGGACGATCCGGAAGCGGTCCGACTCGTACCCCGGCCGCTCCATCGCGAGGTAGGCGAGGGTCGCCCCGCCGGGCGCGAAGACCGGGCTCGTGTCCCACGCCGGGTTGGCGTCCGTCAGGTTGCGCGGCGGCGCCGTGCCGTCGATCGGCGCCCAGTAGAGGTCGAAGTCCGTCGACCACGCCTCGGCCGCGCCGGCCTCGCGGGCCGCGAACACGAGGCCGTCCTCCGCCGGAGTGAAGGTGATCTCCTCCGGACCGCCGAAGGGCTTCGACGGCACGTCCGCGTCGAGCCCCGCCGTCACGTCCACGGGCCGGCCGGCGCCGTCCGCCGGCAGCACGAACAGATGCGAGCGGCGGCCGTCCGCCCAGGCATCCCAGTGGCGCACGAAGAGCCGGTCGTAGGCCACGCCGCTGCCGGCCGCCGCCGCGGTCGCGGCGAGGCGATCCCCCGTGCAGCGCAGGGTCTCGCAGTCGACGAACACCTCCATCGTGAACGCGAGGTGCCGGCCGCTCGGCGAGACGACGAGATTGGCGACGTCGAGCGGCAGGTCCGTCACCTGCCGCGGCTCGCCGCCGGCAATCGCCACCCGCCACACCTGCGACGAGCCCGAGCGGGTCGACAGGAAGTAGAGGGCGTCGCCGCCGCGGTCCCAGCGCGGGCTCGTGTCCGAGCTTCCGTCCGCGGTCAGGCGGCTCGGCGCGCCGCCCGCCAGATCGGTGAGCCACAGGCTGCTCGCGCCGCGGTTGGCGGCCAGATCCGTCTTGCGGCGCACGAACGCGATCCGGTCGCCGCGCGGGGAGACCTGCGGGTCGGAGACCCGGTCCATGAGGACCAGGTCCCGGGCCGTCATGCCGGCGGCCCGCGCGGCCGGAGCCGCCGCGGCCGCCGCCAGCGCGATCAGCGCGGCGGCGCGGACGGCGCCGCCCCTCACTCCTCCCCCATGTGGGGATACTCGTAGGTTCTCGGCGGAACGAACGTCTCCTTGATCGTGCGCTGCGAGGTCCAGCGCAGGAGGTTGACCGGCGAGCCCGCCTTGTCGTTGGTGCCGGACGCCCGCGAGCCGCCGAAGGGCTGCTGCCCCACGACCGCCCCCGTCGGCTTGTCGTTGACGTAGAAGTTGCCGGCCGCGTGGCGCAGGGCCCGGCCCATCTTCTCGATCGCCGCCCGGTCCTGCGCGAAGACGGCGCCCGTCAGCCCGTAGTCGCTGCCGGTGTCGCAGAGCTCGAGGGCGGCGTCCAGGTCGGAGTCCTCGTAGACGTGGACCGTCAGGAGCGGCGCGAAGATCTCCTCCCGCATCAGCTTGGAGCGGGGGTCCTCCGAGACGATCACGGTGGGCTCGACGAAGTACCCCGTCGTCTTGTCGCCCGCTCCCCCGGCGAGGATCTCGAACCCGGGCCGGTCGCGGGCGTGCGCGACGTAGGCGAGCGTGTTGTCGAACGAGGCCTCGTCGATCACGGCGGCCATGAAGTTGCGGAAATCGAGCGGCGAGCCCATGCGGATCGAGCGCACCCGGTCGACCAGGCCGTCGCGCACGACCGGCCACAACGAGCTGGGGACGTAGGCCCGCGACGCCGCCGAGCACTTCTGCCCCTGGTACTCGAACGCGCCCCGCACGAGGGCGACGACGAGCGCCTCGGCGTCGGCCGACGGATGCGCGAAGACGAAGTCCTTGCCGCCCGTCTCGCCGACGATTCGCGGGTAGGAGCGGTAGCCGGCGATCGCCTCGCCGATCTGGCGCCACATCCCCTGGAAGACCGCCGTCGAGCCCGTGAAGTGGACCCCCGCGAGATCGCGGCTGCCGACCGCCGGGCCGCCGACCTCGCCGCCGCGCCCGGGCACGAAGTTCACGACGCCGGGAGGAAGGCCCGCCGCTTCGAGGAGCCGCATCAGGTAGTAGCCCGACACGACGGCCGTCGACGCCGGCTTCCACAGCGCGACGTTGCCCATGAGCGCCGGCGCCGTCGGCAGGTTGCCGGCGATCGAGGTGAAGTTGAAGGGCGTCACCGCGAGCACGAACCCCTCGAGGGCCCGGTACTCGACGCGGTTCCACACCCCCGGCGCGGATCCCGGCTGCTCGCCGTAGATCCGCTCCATGTAGTGGGCGTTGAAGCGCCAGAAGTCCGCCAGCTCGCAGGCGGCGTCGATCTCGGCCTGGAAGGCGGTCTTCGACTGGTTGAGCATCGTGGCCGCGTTGACGGTGGCCCGCCAGGGCCCGGCCAGCAGGTCGGCGGCCTTGAGGAACACCGCGGCGCGCGCCTCCCAGTCCGTCTCGGACCACTCGCGCCAGGCTTCGCGGGCGGCGGCGACGGCCTGCTCGACCTCGTCGCGGCCGCACTGGTGGACCGTCGCGAGCACGTGGCCGTGGTCGTGGGGGCACACCGCCTCGGCCGTGCGGCCGGTCCGGACCTCGCGGCCGCCGATGATGGCGGGGATCTCGATCCGCTCCCCCATCATCGCCGCGAGGCGAGCCTTGAGCTCGGCCTTCTCGGGCGATCCGGGGGCGTAGCCGAGGACCGGCTCGTTGGTCGGCGGCGGCAGGCGTACGATCGAGTTGGACATCGCGCTCGGGTCTCCTGTCCTCGATGGGTGCGCGGCGGTCCGGGACGGCCGCCGGCGCTCGCGCTAGGCCGGCGCCACCTCTCCCAACGGCCGCACCGACGCTACCTGGCCGCGCGGGATCACCACGCGATCGTGCTTCTTCCAGACGCCGACGCGGGCGGCCCGCGCGACGTACTCGGCCTTGGAGCGACCGCCGTCGCCTTCGCGATGGACGTCGACGTCGAGCAGGATGACGCTCCGCTCGTCCTCGTCGTCGCACCGGCCCACGAAGATCTCCGCCCCCGTCGTGTCGACCACGACGGTGATCCCGTGCAGCGCGCTCTTGCCCTGGTGGAAGGTCCCCACGGCCTCAGGCCGTACCCACCGCGGGGGGCGTCGGCGCGGCGCAGATCCGGTCGAACGCCGCGACCAGGTCGGCCGCCACCTCCTGCGCGCTGCGATTCTCGATGCGGTGCCGGGGGACGAAGTAGGCCAGCTCGCCGCCCTTGAAGAGAGCGAGCGACGGACTGCTCGGCGGTACGTCGGCGAAGTACTGCCGGGCCCGGGCCGCCGCCTCCACGTCCTGGCCCGCGAACACCGTCGCGAGGCGGTCGGGCCTCACCGAGTGCTCGAGGGCGGCCCGCACGCCGGGGCGCGCCTGGCCCGCCGCGCAGCCGCAGACGGAGTTGATCACGAGCAGCGCGGAGCCCTCCTTCTCGGCCATGAACGCGTCCACCTGCTCGGGCGTTCTCAGCTCCTCGATGCCTGCCATGACGAGCTCGTCGCGCATGGGCTTGACCATCAGTTCTGGATACGGCACGTTTCGTTCCTCCTCGCGTGGAAGTGGCTCACCGGCGATGCGCCATTCTACGTCACGCCGCGCGCCGTGCCGAGAGCCGGTCGGGAGCCGGCCGCGAGACTGCTAGACTCGCCGCCCCCGGCGGGCCTCGGCGGCCACGGGGAGCGGAGGATCGAGACCGTGCATCGGAGATTCGCGAAGTCGCCCCACCCCTGGGCCATGCTCGCCGCCGGCGCGCTGCTCGGCGGCTGCTCCGCGGCGGGCGTTCGCGCGGCCCCGGCCGCGGACGTGACGGCCGAGCGCCCCCTGACGGCGGCTTTCCTGGTCGTCGACGGCGTCTACGGCACCGAGCTCACGGCGCCGTACGACGTCCTCGAGCACACCCGGCACCACGCTGCGGACGGGCGGGGCATCGAGGTGTTCACGGTGTCGCCCGACGGTGCAGAGATCGTGAGCGCCGAGGGGCTGCGGATCCGCCCCGATCACAGCTTCGCCACGGCGCCGCCGATCGACATCCTGGTCGTCCCGAGCGCCGAGGGCAGCCGCGACGCGCTGCTCGACGACGCCGCGCTCGTCGACTGGGTGCGCGAGACCGGAGCCCGGGCGCGCTACGTCGTCTCGCTGTGCTGGGGGGCATTCGTCCTGGCCGAGGCGGGGCTGCTCGACGGCTACGCCTGCACGACCTTCCCCGGCGACTACGAGCGCTTCGCGCGCGCCTTCCCGGAGCCCGACCTGCGCTTCAACGTCAGCTTCGTGCACGACCGGGGCCGCCTCACCTCGCAGGGCGGAGCGCGCAGCTACGAGGTCGCGATGTACCTCGTCGACCTGCTGCTCGGAGCGGACGTGGCGGCCGGCGTCGGCCGCGGCCTGCTGATCCCCTGGCCGCCGCCGCCCGCCGATCGTCCGGCCATGGTGTCGGACGCCGCGCCCCGGCCGCCCGCTCGCTAACCGGTCGGCCTGCCGAAGCGCAGCTCGAGCCCGTCCTCGTCGACGGCGACGTCGCCGATCATGGCGACCCCCTCGTCGGCGAGATCCGCCACGACGTGGAGCTGCCGTCCGCCGGGCAGCGAGTGCACGCCGAAACGCAGGCGGGCCACGTGCGGCGAGCCGATCGCCACGGGCGCGCCGGGCACGCCGCCGGTGATCCCGGAGATCTTGAGCACCTGCCGCGGCTCTCCCGTGCCGACCCGCAGCGTCGACAGATTCTCGCGCTGCGCGGCCCCGTCGAGCCACAGGCGGATCACCGTGTCGCCGCCGCGCTCGGCCCAGGTGATGCGCTCGAGCCGCAGGGCCGCGCCCACCGCCGGCGGCGGCGAAGCGGCCGGCGGGGGCGCCGGCGACGGCGACGGGGCGGGCTCGGGAGCGGCCGCGAGGTCGGCGGCGTCGTCCGGTCCGGGCGAGGGGGCGGCGCGGTCGTCTCCCGGTGCGCCGCCGCTCGTTTCCGGGGGTGGCGCCGCCGGCTCTCCAGCACCGCTGGCGGGCTCCTCCAGGCCGCCGCCGGCCGCGTCTCCCCCGCCGCTTGCGGGCTCGTCGCCGGCGGCGGCGGCGACCGAGGTCTCGTCCCACGGTACCGGTGCCGCGAGGTCGGTGCCGCCGAGCCCCGGCGCCGGTACCGCCACGCCCGCGCCGTCGCTGCCCGCGCCGCCGGGCGGGCTGTCGTTCAGGAAGCGCGGCGCGAAGAAGAGGCCGGCCGCCAGCACGAGAACGGCCGCCAGCGCCCAGACCCAGCGGCGCGACCCGCTCGCGCCCACCCCGCCCGCCGCCTCGAGATCCGCGTCGTCGAAGTCGTCGTCCAGCGCCTCCAGGGGCTCCGCGGGAGGCGGCAAGACCGTCGACGGCAGCGGCTCGACCGCGGTCTCCGCGCGGGGGTAGGCGGGCCACTCAGCCGGCGGCGGCTCTTCCTCCTCGAGGCCAGTCTCGACCCACTGCGTCGCGCCGACCTCGCCGTCGTCCCCCTCGTCGAAAGGCGAGAAGACCGGCTCGGAAAGCTCCTCGTCCAGCCCGTCCTCCCAGACGGACTCCGCACTGGCGGGCTCGAGCTCGTCGACGGCCGCGGGCTCGGTGGCGGGCTCGGGCTCGTAGGCGGCCGCAGGCTCGTCCGCGGCGGCAGGCTCGTCGGCGGCGGCGGCAGGCTCGTCGGCGGCGGCGGGCTCGGCGGCGGCAGCGGGCTCATCGGCGGCGGCGGGCTCCGCGGCCGCAGACTCCGGCGAGCCGGGCGCGGCCCGGAAGTCGAGGTTGGGGAGCCCTTCGGCCGCGCCGCCTCCGAGCTCCATCTCCGTCGGCCGCCCGCTGGGCCGCAGGAAGCTCGTCAGCTCGGGCTCGGCGTCGTCCGCCCAACCGGCGTCGGACTCGAGATCGGGGAACGGGACGGCGAGGTTCTCCGCCCCCCGCGGCCTCGACCGCCCGGCCTGCCTCTCCTCGCCCACCACCTCCACCTTGGTGGCCGGAGCCGAGAGCACGAACGGCTTTCCACCCTCCCCTACCTGCTTGCTGACCACCTTGCGGATCAGATTGCGGCTCGGCTCGTCGAGCTGGCTGAACCGGATCGTCAAGCCGCTTCCCGAACCGCCGGGGCCCGGGCCGACGCCGATCACCTGGCCCGAGCCGTGGAAGAGACGGAAACCGTCGGCCAGCGTCACGTCGAAATCGACGAGCTCGCCCACGCCCGCCGCGAGGTCGGACGCGATCCACATCCCCTCCTCCGAGAGGCAGGGCCACAAGCGGTTCGCGAAGTCCTGGAAGCTCGCGTACTCGAGTTTGATGTTCACCAGTCCGGCTCCGCGGCGATTCCCAATCCGTCCGCCAGTCGATTGTAGAGGTTGAAGAAGCCCGTCACTTGCGCGACGTCGTGCACCGCCGCATCGTCGAGCCCTTGCTCTCGAAGGGCTTCCACGTCGGCGCGGGTCATCTCCGACGGACGCAGGGTCAGTTTCACCGCGTAGTCGAGTATCGCACGTTCCCTCGCGTCGAGCGCGGCCGCTTGATGGTCCTCCTTGATCCGGTCGACGAAGGCGTCCGGATTCGCCCAGTCCTGGACCTCTGCCCGGAGGTCCGCGGCGTGCGCCTCCGTTCAGTAGAAGCAGCCGTTGACGCGCGAGACCGTCGTCGCGATCATCTCCCGCTCGGCACGCGAGAGGCCGCTCTCGGGGCTGTACATGATCTCGGTGTAGAGCCGAACGGAGGCCCGCAGCACGCGCGGGCGGGCGCTCTGCAGGCGGATGATGTTGTACACCCTGCCGGCTCGCCGGACGGCGTCGTCGTAGATGCGCTTCAAGGTCCCGGTCGCCTCCTCCGGAGGCACCGTCTCGATCCAGGCCATGCCGCGATGCAACTACAGCGGCGGGGGGGCTGTCAAGAAGCGCGGCCGGGACCGGGGCGCGCGCGCCCGCCGCGGAGCCTCTCGCCGGGGCCACCGCGCCCGCCGCCACCCCCGCCGCGCGAGCCGGCTCAGGTGGCAAGCGGGCGCGCGTCCTCGCCGCGACCGGCGCCGGCCCCCACCGGCGTCCAGTCGAGGGTCGGAATGGCGCACGCCAGCACCTCGTTGAGGTCGCCCACGGGGTGCACGGTCAGGCTGGCGAGCACCTCGGCGGGGATGTCCTCGAGGTCTCTCTCGTTCTCGCGCGGCAGGACGATCGTGCGGATTCCGGCCCGCACCGCGCCGAGCACCTTCTCCTTGACGCCACCGATCGGCAGCACCCGACCGGACAGCGTGACCTCCCCCGTCATGGCGAGGTCGTGCCGCACCGGCAAGCCGGTGAGGCTGGAGATCAGGGCCGTGGCCATGGTGACTCCCGCCGACGGTCCGTCCTTGGGAATGGCCCCCGCCGGCACGTGGATGTGGACGTCGAGATCGGACATCACGCCGGCGATGCCCAGCTCCTCGGCCCGCGAGAGCGCGTAGCTCCAGGCCGCCCGGCCCGACTCCTTCATGACGTCTCCGAGCTGCCCGGTGAGCACGAGATTGCCCTTGCCCGCCATCGTGCGCACCTCGACGAACATGATGTCGCCGCCCGCCGGGGTGTAGTAGAGGCCCGTCGCCAGGCCGACCTGGTCCTGGACCGCGGCCCGCTCGGGATGGATCCGAGGCCTGCCGAGCAGCTCGCCGACCTCCTTCTCGGTCACCCGGATGCGCTCGATCTCGCCGGCCGCGATCTTGCGCGCGACCTTGCGCGCCAGCTTGCTCAGCTCGCGCTCGAGCTGGCGCAGGCCCGCCTCGCGGGTGTAGTGGGAGACGGCGTGCTGGATGGCCGCGTCGTCGAACGCCAGCTGCTCCTCGTCGAGGGCGGTCTCGCGCAGCTGCCGCGGCACCAGGTAGCGCTTCGCGATCTGGAGCTTCTCCCGCTCGGTGTAGCCGCTGAACTCCACGACCTCCATGCGGTCGAGCAGCGGTCCCGGAATCTGCTGGAGGAAATTGGCGGTGGCGACGAAGAGCACCTCGGAGAGGTCGAAGGGTACTCCGAGGTAGTGGTCGACGAAGGTGTGGTTCTGGGCCGGATCGAGCACCTCGAGCAGGGCGCTCGCCGGATCGCCCTGGAAGGACACGCCCAGCTTGTCGACCTCGTCGAGCAGGAAGACCGGATTGCGCGTGCCGGCCTGCCGCATGCCCTGGATGATGCGGCCCGGCATGGCTCCCACGTAGGTGCGCCGGTGCCCCCGGATGTCGGCCTCGTCCCGCGCGCCGCCGAGGGCGACGCGCACGTACTCGCGGCCGGTCGCCCGCGCGATCGACCTGGCGATGGAGGTCTTGCCGACGCCGGGTGGCCCGACGAAGAGCAGGATGGGCGCCTTCTTCGTGGGATCGTCGAGCGGCCACGAGCTGGCCGGCGGCGGCTCGGCCTCGGCGCCCCGATCGGCTGCCGCGGCCTCGTCGGCCTCGGCACCCGCGGCTTCGTCGGCTTCGGCGGCTCCCGCGGCTTCGTCGGCTTCCGCGGCCTCGTCGGCTTCGGCTTCGTCGGCTTCGCCGGCTCCGGCGGCTTGCGTGGCGCCGGCGGCTGCCGCGGCTGCCGCGGACTCCGCGGCCAGGGCCTCGCGCCGCTGATGGAGCTGGCGCACGGCCAAGAACTCGAGGATGCGGTCCTTCACGTCCTTGAGCCCGTAGTGGTCCTCCTCGAGAATCTCGTGGGCGCGCTGGAGGTCGATCGCCCCTTCGCTGCGTCGGTTCCAGGGCAGCTCGGCGATCACCTCGAGAAAGCCGCGCGCGACCTGGTACTCCATCGACTCCTTGTTGAGGCGCGCGAGCCGGCGCAGCTCGCGGTCCACCTCCTTGCGCACGGCCGCCGGGAACTCGATCGCCGCGAGGGTCTCCCGCAGCTCGGCGAGATCGCCGCCGTCGTCGCCCTCGCCCAGCTCCTGCTCGATCGCCTTGAGCTGTTCGCGCAGGACCATCTCGCGCTGCCGGTCGCCGAGCTCCTGCTGAACCCGCGACTTGATGTCCGACTGGGCGTCGATGACGGCGATCTGGCGCTGCAGATGCACGAGGACGCGGCGCAGCCGGTCCTCCACGGACAGCGTCTCGAGCAACACCTGCTTGTCGCCGCCCCCGAGGTCGAGATGGCTGGCCACGAGGTCCGCGAGCCGCGCCCCGTCCTCGACGCCGGCCAGCAGCTCGGCGACCACCTCGGCCGGCAGGCCGGCCTTGCGCGCCAGCTCGGCCGCGCGCTCGCGCACCTCGCGCTGCAGGGCCAGAAAGGCCGGATCGTTCGTGTCGACCGGCCACATCTCCTCGGCCCGGCGCACGACGGCCTCGAGCGAATCCTCCTTCTCCGCGATCCGCATCGCGATGCCGCGCTGCTCGCCTTCGAGCAGCAGCTGCACGCCGCCGGCGAAGCGCTGCAGCTGCCCGATGACCGCCACCGTGCCGATCGTGTAGAGGCTCTCGGGCGCCGCTTCGTCGGTGCTGACGCGCTGGGAGACGGCGAACACCCGCTTGTCGTCGCTCTTGGCGGCCTTCTGGATGGCCTTCAGGGTGCCGGGCCGGCCGGCGCTGATGATGGTCTTGACCCCGGGGAAGACGACGAGGTCGCGCAGCGGGATGACGGGGAGATGGATGGGCTCGGTGTTCATGCGGCGGCGTCCTCGGGTGGCGGGTCGTTGGCGGGGTCGTCGGGAACGGGGTCGTCGGGGGCGGGGTCGGTGACGGCGGGGTTGACGGCGGCCCGGCGCGCTT